>Ga0105239_10009645_pt1 | contig 10859 bp, 8 predicted proteins | sample KBSC44metaG_FD_92761 | JGI IMG/M metagenome (GOLD analysis project Ga0105239, IMG submission 92761) | Corn rhizosphere microbial communities from Kellogg Biological Station, Michigan, USA - KBS C4-4 metaG | ecosystem: Host-associated > Plants > Roots > Rhizosphere > Soil | place: Michigan, USA...
CCATTGACGAAAGCGTCACCGTTCCGCGAGGTCGGTAAGTCTTCACCGAGGACGTAGTAGAATAAAACGCCGTCGCCCATCGCATTCAGCACCGAAGGGAGACGTTCCGCGTCCATACGCCCGTAAATATAAGCCCGTTCTGTCGTGATCATACCTTCATCTGGAACGACTACCCCGAATCGTGAGTCAAAGATCTGAATGAAAGGGATATCCGCCGCGTCAGACATCATACCATCTGTTTCCCAGCGCTCTGTCATCTTATCCCGCACAGGTTGCGGTTTCTCCAGCGGTACCCTACCAGACAGGAACTCTTCCAAAGCTTGGTGCATTGACTTACCTTATGGGCTGATTTTTTTACGTGCGGCCAGGCACAAACCTTCATTGACATTCGTGAACCCAGTGCTCAGACGCGCTTCTGAGTCTTCTTGCTCCTCTTGCGGCTCCTGCTTTTGATAGTCTTACGGCTCCGCTTTCTCCGTCCCCCACTCTGCCAGTCAAATCCGCTACCAGACTCGTTAGACCGCCCGCCCAGTATTCTTGGATTGTACATAGGGTTAGGTCCCTGGAGTGCACCGGTTCGTTGAGCCGTCATAGTGGGCGCTGGGAAGAATTCATCATAGAAACTGCCTGGGGCTTGGGGTGCACCGGTTCGTTGAGCCGTCATAGTGGGCGCTGGGAAGAATTCATCATAGAAACTGCTTGGGGCTTGGGGTGCCTTACCCCCAGGTGACTTGGGACTTGGAGAATTCATCGTCTTAGTAGTCGCCTGCGCTGACGGCGCGTTGTAGCCAGTGTCTTCGGGGTACGCAAGCCTGTAGGGTAAAACTTGGACGCTTCCGAAAAGGCTCTTGTTGCCAAACATGTCGTTGCTAATTATGACATACAGAAAAAAACCGGGTGTTCATTTTCTGATACTTAACTAGCTGTTTATAACTGGATCCCCCACTTCCCTTCACCGCCGGTGCCCATTTTTGACCGGCAGTACACGCAGTTCTCTGATTTCACGCTCGTCCATTTCTTCCAGCACTCTTTGTGCACCCCGTTCAGGCACGTCGGGCAGACGCGCGCGTCGCGAAGTGTTTCAGGGGTGAAGTCGGTCAGGCACACGGCGCACTCATCGTTGCGGCACCCCGGTGCATTCTGTGGGTTCTTTGCGAGCAGCTCGTGGTACCGGTTGAGCGATCCTTCGTCAGCGAAGACGTTCCTGTCCTGCTGGAGATGAGCCAGTCGCTCGGTGATTTTCTTCCTCGCCGCTCCCCAGTCACTGCGGGAAGGGTTTCCACCCAGGACTCTGTCGACAAGGAAATAGATGTGCTTGCACGTGTTGCCCCGAACGATGTGGTCCGGGCACGAGCACCGGGGCGCTTCCGTTGGTGAGTAGGTTACATGGTACACTGTTTTACTTGTGCCAAGGACATCAAACATCGCCGACTCGGCTCCCATGTTGCACCCCAAGACGTAAATGGGCTGCGTCATGCCGCGCTCCCGCCGCTTCGTATTTGATTCATCAATCATTGCAATTGGCAGAGACATGACGTAGGGCTTCATTGCTTCCTTCTTCCGTCTTATTTTGTGTTGACACTTCGTTACATACAAAATAACACTCGGTGGTTGTCGCTTCGTCCCATGTTCGACACAACGAAGTGTGACGTATCTTGGTCACCGACGTATGCCGTATCGTCACGTCGTTCATTCCTAGCGGATACTCTCTCGGTGCGTTCGGACCCGCGCTAAAAAGTACCCACCCACGAGGAAATGGATCCCCGAGCTCTACGAAATGTAGGGAAGGAGCTGTTGATGGAGGCCATAAAGGAATGCCAGAGGGACATAAAGAGGAACTTTCCGGAAGAAGACGCTGCGAAGACGTTGTTGGTGCGCGACGTGCTGACCACATTAGCGCAGTACCAGGCTTGCAAAAGCTGCAAAAGCGAAAACATGCATTTTGTTCACGAGCTGCGCGGCTGGCATCTCCGCTGTAATGAGTGTACCGATACTTGGCCAAGTCACCCTGTTACACTACCTGAAGAAGAGTTCCCAAAGCTTTTCGCCGTCCTCACGCAATTGAACGACTCTATTGAGAAACGTGCCGAGGCGGATGAGCCTTTCGCAGAGACTTACGAAAAGGATGGTCTGGTGCTTTTCGAGGACGATGAGCTGAATTCCGTGGCGTTGAAGGCGCTGCAAGGGTCAGACATCGCCCTTTCCGGACTCGTATTTGCTCTGTTCCGCGATGAGTTCCACTGCTGCAAGCGCGGACCAGATGGTACTGACAACATGTGGTATCAGTGCATCAACCATTCGTGGCTCGGCAAGGCAGAGTTGACTTTGCGTCAAAGATTCGGGGAGTGCCTTCCCAATCATTTCAGGCGTGCAATCTGTTTCTACGAGAAGGAAGTGGCTCAAACTGAGGACACAAAGCGGAAGGCGAGAAACATCCGGTGGGTGTGCGAACAACTTGGCGACAGTAGGAGGAGGAAACAAATCATGGACGGCGCCATTGAGCAGTTCCAACAGTACAGGCCGGTCTTTGCGGAGGTACTTCCCGACTAACACCTGGTTATACGGGTCGCCTTCCGTTGGTACCGCGGCGGATCCGGATTGGAATCCTTTATTTCATGGCGGAGAAATCCCGCGGAAAGTACCAAACGGCGAGTGATTGGTGAGTTTCCAAAATCCAGACTGCCTGTCAGCGCGACTTTCCAACATCTTGGCTCTCGTCCAAACTTACGGCAACACACTTTCCAAACCTTCCAAACTCTGGCCATCGACGTTTTCTGTCAGGGGTCCCATTTTCCACGATTCCAATGGTTTTGGACAATCTTCTGTCGTATACACATGTCTATAAATCGAAAAGTCATTCTTTAATGTATGAATTCTCTATATAAACTTGTTCAGAAAAGTGTTGGAAAGTATGGAAAGTGGATCCCTGAGTGAAAACGGGGTTGGCAAGTGTTTGGACATTGTCACCCCGACACCCACCAATGTTTGGAAGGAGTATGGAAAGTCGTACTTCGTGATTGTACGGGGTAAACACACCTGTAGTATCCTATACAGCGGAAAACGCGGATCGTTCGCCGCATAAATCGGTGTTTTCTCTGAAAAGTCACTCTACAATTCACAGATAAATTCCGGACAGTCCAAAAAATCGCCGTAAGCCAGGAAGTGAACACATAAATCGTTCGCCGCATAAATCGCTGGTTTCTCTAAAAAGTCACTCTATAATTCACAGATAAATTCCGGACAGTCCAAAAAATCGCCGTAAGCCAGAAAGTGAACACATAAATCGTTCGCCGCATAAATCGCTGTGAAATATCTTTTGTCTTTGCTCACTATTGCTTACACTTCGTTACATACAAAATGGGACACTTCGCGGGACTACAAAGTTAACTACGCAACGTAGCTGTCGGGGGAAACGACACCCCCGACTGTAAATCGCTCAGTACTACTACCCGAACCCGGAACGGTCGAATTCGCAGTCGTTTGCTTGCCTAACCGTGAAGAAAGGCGTGATTTGAATGGAACCACCTTCTGTGGCTCCGCTATCCCCGACCCGCCCCAATTCTTGCGGATATCCTTCTTTTTGAAGGGGACGAAACGTCTCCGAAAGGAGAACCTATGGTCTTGCGTCTCGAAAGCGATGACTTCGTCTTGAAATGATGGAATACATGGGTTACTCGACCGAAAGGGAGACCCCCAAGCAGTGTCGACCAGTTTTCGCAGAAGGCGTAACGAGGGTAGTGTCCAAAAATCTCAACTCCGTAGTGATAGGCGGTGCTGTGGTGGTTCGACGGAGGTCTAGAGAACCGGGAGATTGCTCGGCCATCTTCGGAAGGTATTCGGAGGATGGTGATGCTGATGGATTGGAGGTACAGGTATGGTACCCGGTTTTATATTTTGGCTGTTGGAGGCTGCGTGATGAACTGAATTTGATATCACGACACGTGACCCCCGGAAGTGCCCCATTTTTCCCGGAACGATCTGTGGTCCTGTTGCCAACATGATGTTTACGTCATCCGCGGAGGGCACGCCGTCATGTGCTGTTCGCAATCTGGCGGGGTCAATGGGTGCGCTCGGATGACCAATTCATCAACCTTCTCGCTGGCGGCGGTACTATATCAAGTATAGCCATCAGTCTGAGTAAATAAAGATCAAGAATTCCCAACATATCATGTCTGAGATCATGGCAGCTGCTGAAATTGTTTTACCGTCCGACCCGCACATCCAAGCGTTCACCATCCTCAGCGACCGAGTCAGCAATCTTGAAGATGACGTTGGCACCATCAAACAGTTTATCAAGAGTTACGGCAGGCGGGCAGATTGAACAACAAACTTCTGGGATTTCCCTTCGATGTCACTTGCGTCTCGTCAAAGAATCAAGGCGCGAGTCCCCTGTACGATGCCGCAGTTGTCGAGATCTATATTCATCCACAGAGCACGCGCGACGACTGCATTTTGTTAGATCCTAATTCTCAGGAGCTGGAGATCAAAGACGCAAAGTTCACGGACGCCTTCGTTTTTTTCAACGACATGGGATCGCCAACCCTCGGGCTGACGAGCGACCCCAATTACGATACGAATCTTTGTGACTTTATCAATGCAGCTGTCGGTCTTTGCGAGCCTAAGCGTGTCGCATCCATATGTGCGATGAAAGTGACTCCCTGCTTCTCCACCTTGGATGTTATACTGTTCTACAACGGGATGCTGTACGAGACGGGCGATGGTTATGACCATGATATTTTGAAGACCTTGGCACCTAGGCATCGGTTGACAGAAAACACATGGTTCTCCCACCACTTAGGTTTCTTCCCCCGATTTTGCCAGTATCTGGCTGAAGCAAAGGGAGAGTAACCGGTCTTGGATCCGGGGCAGAGCGTCTCACACCGGATCAGTAGTCCATGTATCAGCAGCTGATGAATGCACCTCGACGGAGAAGTACCCGGTCGACTTTGAGATTTTCTGGGACATTGGGGAAGCGTAAAATTGCGCTAGGTAATGAAAATATATCATTAGTTTACCCCACCGGCATAGTCACTTCACACCGGTTACATACGTCCGTTCGCGGTCATGTAATCGTGAACGCGTAGTGAATCGCGGTAAAGGGTCTCTTCAAACAGCCAACTAACCATGATGAGAATATGAGATTACTCAGAATTAATCGCTTGTGAACCTCCAGCCCCGCGCGCCAAAATGTCTCTTCGTGTCCGGGTTATTGACGCCAGGCTTGATGTCACTGCGGTTAATGTGATGCTTTTCAAATTCCTCTCTCAGGTGTTTTTCCGTCCACCTTGACACCTGCTTGTACTGCGACGCCTGTGCCCAAGTGCGAAACTCTTTCGTGAGGTCATCCCACGCGATGGAGGAGGTCGTGTCCGCTTGCAGATGGTCGTTGATGTACAGTTCCACGACGTCCAAGTCGGTCTGATATTGCCTTGTAGCAGAGAGTACCTCGGATGGCTCGACCAAACCCTCCGTCAAGTACAACTGGTAGTAGTGCACCAACATAGAAAGCAGGTAACTCGCAGCGGCAGCGAGAACTCGGTCAATGTGTGGGTTGGCCTTCCGTTCGTTGGGTGCAGTCGGATCCGCTACAAAATTGATTGGGAAGTTGATCACCCGCACCCGCCGCCATACGGCAAGCGTGTTTTCGCTCATGTTACAAAGCTCATTGCACACCCACAATATTTTGCACCTCGGCTTGAACTTGACCTGTCTCTGATAGTTACCGCGAGTAGAAATCGTGTCCTCGCCTGTGAAAGACTTCATCGTACCCGCTTGGATGACATCACTTCCACTTGCCTCCTGGAAAACGGCTACACGGGCCGTCTGAAGAGACATGACGGCTTCGTTGGCCTTCTCCGCTGCCTCCCGTTGCCTAGTCAACAAAGTCGGCGACGGTGACTGATAGTAATCCCCCAAAGCCTGCTCAAGGAGGTTCATCAGTTTGCCCTTGCCATTCCCGCCCTTGCCTGTCAAGATGTAAAAGTGCTGTTGACTAGTGTCATTCGTCAAACAGATGCCTAGAATCTTGAGAAGGTAATCCCTGCAGGATGCGTCGGGTTGGATGGTGTCGAAAAACTCCATCAATGCTATGGCGCTCGGGTGGTCAGCGCGATACGGTTCGTAGGCGTGCCTCACACGGAGGGTCAGCGCATCGTCCGTACATCCCGGACCGAACGTCATGGTATCAAAATCATAGACACCGTTGGTAAATGCCATCTTGTTCGCAAGGTTGAGTTTCTCCTGGAAGTCAGGGCGGAATTGCTGAAATCTGGTGAAGCTATCGCCGACTATTCTGTCCCGCCTCGAAGCACTCCCAAGGTCTTTCACGAGCTGCCGGATGGCCCGGGCCTTGCGCCTTGTCTCATCCGTCTGCACCCCGTTTTCGTAGGCAACGGCGACTTTTCGGTAGTGGTCGAGGAAGGTGGTGTCTCCGAGTGCAGTCTTGTACAAACTGCCGTTCGGCAGAACAGTCCAGGCGTGGTCATGGAAGTAATACCACTGTGGCTCGGGCGTGCAGTGAAAAGTTCCTCTGTGATAAGCGGCGGCGAAGGGTGAAATAGTAGAGTCCAAACCCTGGAGTGATGCCACAAAAAGTGAATTCAGTTCCTCGTCTTCGAACGCTGTTATATTGTCATCACTGAAGTCGGTGGAAAGCTCTTCCTCGGTTTGCAGGAAGTTCACTGTGTTGTTGTTCGTGATGGTCACGTTGTTCTGTACGTTTACCTGCAGCATGACGAGAGCCTGAGCCAGTTTCGGGTACTTTTCAGTCTGAGTTGGTAGATATGTACCTACGGGCCAGTCCAATCCACAATCGGAACAGAACTTCCTCAGGCCCCGCACGGAGTGTTGCCAGTGGATGAGTTGGTTACAGTTCAAGCAACGTTCTTCTTTTGCGGGGGCTGTCAGCATTTCCTGTACCCGCTGGATATCGAGCCCCTCCTCCTTCGGCCAGTTGACCGTTATATTCCTCTGGCACTCAACTGTCGCCTCTTCCAGAAGGCCGCGGTCAATCTCCCTTGCGTCGGAGACAGAAAACGTCTTCTCGTAAAGATCCTTCACCGGCTGCGGGAGCTCGACCCAAGGAACGTTCAGTTCCAACCTCCCCTTCGCCGCGCTCTTGCAATCTTCATCATGGCAGCGAAAGACCGCCCCGTGGTCCGGATCAATAGTGATATACTGGTGATTGCTCTTATGCTTTGCCTTCCGGATGAAGCACCACTTGTCTCCGCTGTCCAACCGTAACTTCCGGCCCTCGCGATCGACCGCGAAACCTTTGAAATGCTCCTGCAGTCGAAAGCGCGCCCCAAAGAACTCGCTCGCGGCCACAGCAGCGTCCTTACACTCGACCATTGGTCTGGTCGACTGACACGTTCCGACGGCGCCTTGACTGGCGGAGCCTTGATTGACCGAGCCTTGACTGGCTGCTCCACCCACTTTTTTTGGACGACCCCGTTTCTTCTTGACACCCACTTCAGACACCGTCGCGGGGCCGACAGACAGCATCTTGTCCTCATTTGTGTAACCTTGGGCAAGAAAATCACAGACATCCTCTGGAGCGTCGTCTAAAGGCACGAGGAACCGTTTGATCTTATCTGTATCTTTAGTTCCGTAGATACAACCTAGCAACTGTTCACGTGATTTGTAAACGCTCAAATCCAAATGCTGATGGGTGTCGCGGGATGACATACCAAGGACCGAGCGAACGTGCACGGGTATGTCTGATACATGCATCTTGCACCCCAGAACGAAGGCACGATATGAGATCTTGTAACCGCTCAAGTCTAACGCGCCGTGCCGTTGCGCGTACACGACAGCCGCATCAGGATGCAACCGCGCCACAATCGCCTTGAAGTCACGCAGATGGAGTTTTGTTTCGAACGCGAGGTCTTCCGGTGCGGTGGCATATTTGGCGTCCCAATCATAGTATGGTCGGACCACACCGCCTGTGAAACGCTCCTGTAAAGTGAAAGCTGTCAAGGGGGTACCTGCGAGCAGAGCTGTCCTGGCGGCTCCCGTCTTCCTGCGGAACTCATCCCTCGTCAGGACGTGGGTATCTCTTGCGCCTTTGATCCGACTGACAAAGTGCATTTCTGTACAGGTCATAACCCGGTCGCTGATATGACTTGACTTCTATTTTTTTTTGTCCTGTCCGCGTTTGGAACCTGAGTGTGAAAGCAGATAATAAACGGGGGGGCCGTTGACATACGAGAGAAATGGACACTTCTCAGTTCCATAGGTTGGAGCAGCGGGTAAAGACTTTGGAGACGACCGTCAGGGTGATCCTCTCCAAATTAGAACAGGTTGATTCAGACGAGATGTCTGTAATTTTGTCATGTCTTGCGCACCTTGAAGAAGACACCCAATCTACGCTACACACCACTCAGTCTCCTAAGCTCCCTCCAATGTCCTTGCCCCTGCTTACCCCAACTGCCGCGTCTGAATCCGTCACCCAAGGCACGACGCCCCGCAGCACGTCAGAGAAGGACACCTGATCCAGGCAAGTCGGGATCTCTTCGCAAACGTCCGACAAGTAAGCGCTGACCGGACTAATCTCGGCGGAAGCGATCCCGTTACTCTGCATTACCGTTCTCATCGTATCGCTATTATCTTGGACATGCTCCTCAACCAGAAGTATAGCATCCTCGACGCTTGTGGCGGTGAATGTCCGATTGATTAAACCATAGGCATGGTAAACAAAGCTAGACTGCCTTCTATTTCTTTGTGCCGCGCGTTCTCGCAAGGCGGACAGCACGTCTTCTTTGAGAGTCTTAATCCCCGCGGTCAAAGCGACGTCCCCCCCGTCGCCCCCGTCGTCCGTCCACATTTTGACGTGCTGACGTAAGTCGCCCCACTCCCGCTCCAAGTCCCGACCGTGCGCTTCGTCGTCGGCAGCCCTCGTGGCACCGCGGTCATTAGGTCGCCACACCACCGTCGGGGCCCAATTGACCTCCTTTTCCACCACCGAGGACTCCATGACTGCTATCTTCACGACCGCTGTCTTCATGACTGCTGTCTTCATGACTGCTAAGCTCGTCATTTCTGACCGGATATGTAGCTGCTGCCGCTGACAACTCTAGAGCGCTCCTGAGTACCTCCATTCTCATTGGTTTCGACATGTAATCGTTCATTCCCGCATCCAGACACTTCTGCTTATCGCTTTCCATTGCATTGGCTGTGAGCGCAATAATTCTGGGTTGCGGGATCCCCGGTAGCGCCCGGATCTTTACCGTTGCTTCCAAGCCACCCATGACAGGCATTTGCATGTCCATGAGAACAATGTGAAAGGGTTCGCCAGACTTTGCAGCGCTCTGGACGGCTTCCACAGCCTCTTGTCCGTTACCCGCTACACTGCAAGAATACCGCAACCTTTTCAACATTGCCACTGCGACTTTTACATTCACAGCGTTATCCTCCGCGAGGAGGATCCGCAGTCCGGGAGAAGACGACCCACTGGGAGTTGACCCTTTATCCGGTAAGACCGCGGGCTGTACCGGCGCGCGGTGAGCTTCCCGTAAGGATACTGCAAACGTGAAAACGCTTCCCACTCCCGGCTCGCTTTCCACTTTAATCGAACCGCCCATCAGATCCGCTAGTCTCTTACAGATGGACAACCCAAGTCCGCTGCCGCCGTATTTCCGTGTGATGCCCGAGTCGACTTGAGAGAACGTCTGAAATAGCTTTCCTAAGCTCTCTTTCGGGATGCCTATACCAGAATCCGTAACTTGGAAGCTCAAATGCCAGAATCTTGCATCTCCCTCACCACCCGCGTCGGCGGACCAACCGGCCACGTCAACCCGGACGTACCCGACCGAGGTGAACTTCACAGCGTTCCCGACGAGGTTCAGTAGTATCTGACGCAAGCGTGTCGCGTCGGCGGAAAAGTAATCCGGCAAGTCCTGCTGGACAGAGTGAGCGAAAAAAAGACCCTTCTCTCTGGCTTTGGGTGCCAGAATGGACATGCACGTCTCCAGTGTTCTCCGCAGAGCGGTGGGGCGGATCTCAAGCTCAAGCTTCCCCGCCTCCATCCGTGAAATGTCCAGGACATCGTTCACAATGACGAGCAGGGTCTCTCCGCACTCCACCACGCTCTGCAGCATGTCCTTTTGCTCCCGACTCAAGCCAACATCAGCGGAGCTGCTGCTGCCTGATGAAAGGACCAGCGTGGCCATACCAATGATCCCATTCAGTGGCGTGCGTATCTCATGCGAGATCGTGGCCAAGAAAGCGGACTTTGCAGCGTTTGCTTCCTCGGCGTCACGCTTCGCCCTTTCCAAGTCTGTTGTCCTCGTGATGACCTTTTCCTCCAAGCTGTCGTAAAGATCCTTCAATTGGACGGCCATGTCGTCGAACGCAATTTCGAGGTCAACTATCTCGTCCCTGTACCTGTGCTTTGACGCAGCGAGCGTGGAGAAATCACCGCCACTGAACTTCTGGGCAACCTGGGACAGCTTCCTTATGGGGGCGACTATGTAACGGGCCCAGCAAAGGCTAGCCAGTAGCGCCGCAATCAAATTTCCGACGACCCCGAGTATGAGATACAAACGAAGCGAGGTCACGGGCTGGCCGATGACGTTGGGCGGGATCTCAACAAAGAGGACCCACCCTTCAGCATATCTTATCCGGCGGCTCGCCACCATCATCTTCATGCCGTCAAAGCTCAAGCACTCGGCTATGCGGCCGGGAACTCCAGGCCGGGAGGGCGGCAAGCCCAAGCACGGGTAGTGATCAGCCGTTTGCGACGTTCCGAACTGCTCCGGCTTCACCGTTGGTGGCACGACATGACGAAAGAAACCTGACTGGTAATTCGAGTGGACCACAGTGATTCTACCACCTGTGCGCTCTATGCCGGCCTGCTCGTA
>Ga0105239_10009646_pt1 | contig 10857 bp, 8 predicted proteins | sample KBSC44metaG_FD_92761 | JGI IMG/M metagenome (GOLD analysis project Ga0105239, IMG submission 92761) | Corn rhizosphere microbial communities from Kellogg Biological Station, Michigan, USA - KBS C4-4 metaG | ecosystem: Host-associated > Plants > Roots > Rhizosphere > Soil | place: Michigan, USA...
GAATTACAAAAAGATGCGGAATTGCGCGCAACGCAGCGAGATGCTCGATTGGTTGATGGGTAGGACCATCTTCGCCGAGTCCCACCGAATCGTGCGTGAAAACATAAATCACCTGAATTTCTGATAAACAAGCGAGACGAATCGCGGGCCGCATGTAATCAGAAAAAGTCAGGAACGTCCCGCCGAAGGGAATGAGTCCCCCGTTCAGAGACATCCCCGTCAGCGTCGCCCCCATCGCGTGTTCACGCACGCCGAAGTGAATGATGCGACCGTCGTAGCTGCCTGCTTCAAAACTGCCGCCATCTTTGATGTCCGTGTTGTTGGAAACGCCGAGGTCAGCCGAGCCGCCAATCAGCAGAGGCAGATGCGGCGCGAGCGCGTTGATGACTTTGCCGCTCGCCACGCGCGTCGCTATGGCTTCGGCATCGTCGAACGAAGGGAGATGTTTCTCCCAATCGGCAGGCAACGCGCCGCTCATGGTCTGCTGCCAAAGCCTGCCGAGGTCTTCATGTTTCTTTCCGTAGTCGTTGACCAATTCGTACCATTCATTTTCATACTTGGTGCCGCGATCTATTGCTTTGCGAAAGTGCTCCAACGCCTCTTCCGGAACGTAGAACTGTTTGTCTTCGGGCCAGCCCAGGTGCCGCTTCGTTTCGCGCACCGCATCTTCGCCAGGGGCGTCGCTGTGTGCCTTGCGCGTGCCGGCGGTCGGCATGCCGTAACCGATAGTCGTTTTCACCGAAATCAATGAAGGCTGATCAGCCACCGATTGCGCGTCGCGAATGGCGGCTTCGATGGCGGCGAGATCGTTTCCGTCTTCAACAGTGGAAGTGTGCCAGCCGTACGATTCGAACCGCTTCGGCACATCTTCAGAAAACGCGAGGTCGGTGAATCCTTCGATGGTGACGTGGTTGTCGTCGTAAAGGTAGATGAGCTTCCCAAGTTTAAGATGTCCCGCCAGCGACGCAGCCTCTGACGCGACACCTTCCATCAAATCCCCGTCTGAGACGATTGCATAGACATTATGATCGATCAGCGGAAAATTCTTCTGATTGAATTTCGCGGCCAAATGCGCGCCGCCCATGGCCATTCCGACACCGTTGGCGAAACCCTGGCCAAGTGGTCCCGTGGTAATTTCAACGCCCGGAGCGAGTCCGTACTCAGGGTGCCCCGGGGTCTTCGATCCCCATTGACGAAAATTCTTGATCTCGTCGAGCGACAGCTCGTACCCGCTCAGATACAACAAGGCGTAAAGCAGCATGCAACCGTGGCCCGCCGAGAGCAGAAAGCGATCGCGGTTATGCCACTTTGGGTTTTTCGGATTGAAGCGCATGAAGCGTGTCCACAGAACATAAGCCATCGGCGCTGCCCCAAGCGGCAGACCGGGATGTCCTGAGTTCGCCTTCTGCACCGCGTCAATGGCCAGCGTGCGAATTGTGTTGATGCAAAGTTGATCCAGTTCGGGTGTGGTTTCGAGTTGCACTTTTGCGCTCATGTGAAACTAGTTTTCGAGCTTCAATTATGGTTTTAACTTACGACAGCGCGTGCACTTGCGCGTCGCCTAATTTCTTACGGGGATTGGCGGTAACGAAAATGCGACCCGGGCCAGTCTTGATATTTCCGAGAAGGACCATTGTGCAATTGTTTGAAGCGTAAGGAAAGCCGCGCCGCGCAAGTTTAAGCCTTCAGAAACTCCGCCAGTATAGCCGTGCGTGAGAAGAGTTTCGAGTCCTCATGAAAGGTACAATGCGCATCGTGAACTCGTTTCGTTTAGTATGTGGTATCGGACACTTACTTCCGCCTGATCTTTTCCTCGACCCAATTCCGCGCGTCGTCGAGTATTGAGATGTGGTGAGGCTTCCCTTTCAAAACGCGGATAGTCGAAACAATCAAGAAAATAAATGCCGCTAATCGAAACAGGCCCGAGCCAACGCCGCTATCAGTTATTAATCTGAGAATTCCGAAAGCGGAGCTGATCAGAAGGATAGCGATGTGCAAAGCAAATCCTTGTGCGGCGTGAAAACGTGTGCGCCTTTCGTTTCGCGGAACCAGAAGCAATTCGATAACCGACGCGACCAGCCCAATATAAAAAGGAAAATAAGGGAAAGCATTCGCCCACTTCTCGGAGATGTTAATACCCGGGATCTTGCGTTCGCCCGGCGCTTGCGGAAGTGGTGGTCGCTGATAGATCTGGGGCGGTGAAATTGGCGGCGGCTGATAGATGTTCGCGGGCGCCGCCGGCCGTGGTGGTTCGTAAGTCTGCTGGCGCGGATTCCTCGAAACAAAAACCGAAGGATAGGAATCATCAATCCGTCTGGTCGCCGCTTCAGCGTCCGGATCGTTGCGCGCTGCTTCGTGCGACGTCCGGCCAATGTCTCGCGTAGCCGCCCCTGACATGTCTTGTGTCCCCGGATCGACCTGCGACCCGGTGTCGCGAGTAAAAGATTCCTGCGCGCGATCCGCAACGTTTTCATCGAGCGGATTCGTATCGTATTTGCTGCGCTTCGGTTGCATCTCGAGGTGGCTATGCCGCGCCGAACGGTTGAGTTTCAGTACCCGACTTCAAATGATTTCGTAATCGATCGCTTCCCAACTGCCTGTGCGTTCGTCAATGCGAAAAGCGCGCAAGCAGGGTTCGTCATTTGCCAATCCAGCAATAAGGTAAACCGCCGATGGATAGTAGGCAAGACGCACGTCCGTCGGAGATGGCTCAGGGGTGCTAGCGCGCGGATGTGAGTGGTAAATCGCGAGCAGTTGCTCGCCGCGCTCGCGCATCGTGCGTTGCGCGGCAAACAGATCTTCGGCGGCCGCTTCGTAAGTAACGAGCGGATCAGCGGCCACATTCTTTGCCGGATAGATCGTTTGCACGCGGCCGTTGGTTGAACCGCCGATCAATCCGCAGCATTCGTGAGGCGCGGCGTCGCGAGCATGCGAAATGATGTCATCGAATTGTCGTCTGGTAATCGTTAACATCAAGGTTCGGGCTGAGCTCCGTTCGGAGCCGAAATATTTATAGAGGCCGATTCTCTAAATGAGCAAGCTCCGTTTGGAGCGTCATGACTAATTGACTGACATGACGCTCCTAACTGAGCTAGTTTTGGTTGGACAGTCCTTTTTCTATAGACATTCGTCCCTAACGGGACGAAGACTGGGTGATGGCTTAATCGTTGACGATCGTCAGATGAAGTTCCTGCAACTGCTTCGCATCAACTTCGCCCGGCGCGTCGATCATCAAGTCCTGCGCCGAAGCAGTCTTCGGAAATGCCATCACGTCGCGAATGTTTTCGGTCGGCACCAAGACCATCAGCGTGCGTTCAATTCCCGAAGCGATGCCGCCATGCGGCGGCGTGCCGTACGCCAGGGCTTCGAGGAAGAAGCCAAAGCGAGCGCGCGCCTGCTCTTCGCTCATGCCCAACGCTTTGAAGACGAGTGCCTGCACATCGCGACGATGAATTCTGATTGAACCACCGGCGACTTCTACACCGTTGATGACCGCGTCGTACGCTTTCGCGCGTAATTGTCCTAACAGTTCGGTGTGGCCGTTGACTGCCCGTTCGAGCACCGGCACGTCTTCGTCCAGCGGTGACGTGAACGGATGGTGCATCGCATAGTGGCGGCCATCGTCTTCGTGGTACTCGAACATCGGAAACTCGGTTACCCACAGCGGCGCGTACACGTCTTCGGGAATCAGCCGCTCGCGTTTCGCGACTTCGTTGCGCAGCGCGCCGAGACTTGCGGCCACAACGTCGGATTTTCCCGCGACGATTAAGACCGCATCGCCTTTCTGTGCGCCGGCGATTCCGGCGAGATCGACGACTTTGTCGTTACCGAGCGCTTTCAATAGCGAGGACGTCAGTTCATCGCCAAGTTTGATCCATGCGAGTGCCGTGGCGCCGTAACGCTTCACAAACTCCTGCAGTTCGTCGAGCCTCTTCCGCGACATCGACGCGCCGCCGCTCACGACGATTCCTTTGATTTCGCCGCCGGCGGACAAAACCGAAGCGTACGGAGCAAACGTTGTTTCCGCGAGACCAGGAGAAAGGTCCTGCAACTCCATCGCGGGAATCCGCAGATCTGGTTTATCGGAACCAAAACGGCGCATTACTTCGGCGAAATTGAATCGTGGAAACGGCGTCTGCAAGTCAACGCCGATGATGCGAAAAATGCGCGCGAACAACCCTTCGACGAGCGCGTAAACCTGTTCAGGCGTCGCGAAACTCATCTCGACGTCGAGTTGGGAAAACTCCGGCTGGCGATCCGCGCGCAAGTCTTCGTCGCGGAAGCAGCGCGCAATTTGGTAGTACTTATCCAGACCCGCAATCATGCAAATCTGTTTGAAGATTTGCGGGCTCTGAGGCAGGGCAAAGAATTTACCGGGCTGCACCCGCGATGGGACGATGTAATCGCGCGCGCCTTCGGGCGTCGATTTGATCAAGTTCGGCGTTTCGATCTGGGTGAAGCCCTGCTCGTCCATGTAGCGATTGATTTCCAAAATGACCTGATGACGCAGGCGCAGGTTCGCTTGCAATTGCGGACGCCGCAGATCGAGATAACGATATTTCAGACGAAGGTCTTCAGCGGCCAGAGCGGTGTCAGACGCGTCAAGCTGAAATGGGAGCGTACGCGCATCGTTCAGAATGCGGATTTCTTGCGCTTGTACTTCGATCTCGCCGGTTGCGATTTTAGGATTGCGCGAGTTTTCATCGCGCAGCACAACTTGACCAATCACCGCCAGGACATATTCGCCACGCACGTCTTTCGCTTTGGCGTGGGCTTCGGCGGCTTTCTCTTGATTGACGACGATTTGGGTGATGCCATCGCGATCCCGCAGGTCGATAAATGTGAGTGGCCCAAAGTCACGCCGCCGCGCACACCAGCCCATTAACGTCACACACTTGTCGACATTTTCCTTGCGCAGTGCGCCGCACGAGTGCGTGCGTTCAAGGTTTTCGAGGTTCTCAATCATAGAAAAACGTGCTTTGGTCTTTGCACTCTGAACTTAGTTCGCTAGACGAGAAAGCAGCTTACTTTCCCGACCGAACAAAGTACAAAGCTCAAAGATCAAAGCACAATCTATAGAAACACGTGCTTTGGTCTTTGGACTTTGAACTTAGTTCGCTAGACCAGAAAGCAGCTTACTTTCCCGACCGAACAAAGTACAAAGCTCAAAGATCAAAGCACAAAAGAACTCAACTCTGAATTTCAGAAGAGCACTGTCCCGCCATCAACATTTATCGCCTGGCCGTTGATGCCGCGGCCTTCTTCTGACGCGAGCAAGACCGCGAGGGCCGCGACCTCTTCCGCCGTAACCATGCGATTCTGTGGACTCATTCGCTTAATTGCGGCCAACGCTTGTTTCGCCGATTTGCCGGTTCTGGTCGCGATATTTTCAATTCCGCGCGAAGTCATTTCCGTGTCAACGTATCCGGGACAAATCGCATTGATCGTGACACCCTGCTGCGCAACTTCAAGCGCGACCGAGCGCGTTAATCCGAGCACGCCGTGCTTTGATGCGGCATATGCAGATACGTAAGGCGCGCCAGTCTTGCCCGCAATCGATGCAATGTTGATGACGCGGCCCCAGCCTCGTTCAAGCATTCCCGGCAGCGCGGCATGCGTGCAACGAAACGTGCCGCCGAGATTTGTGTTGAGATGTTTGGTCCACATTTCTTCATTACTCTTCACAAACAATTCAGATTCAGCCACGCCCGCATTATTCACAAGAATGTCAGGCCCACGGCCGAAATGCTCGCGAAATTCCTCGAACGCGTCGAGCACCCAACCGCTGTTTTGCACGTCGAGTTTCAACGGCAAGGCATCAACCTTAAACTCGCGAGAAATCTCTTTTGCGACAGCCTTGACCTGCTTGAGCGTTCGCGCAGCGACTGCAACTGAAGCGCCTTCGCGCGCAAAGGCAATCGCAATCGCGCGACCAATGCCGCGACCGCCGCCGGTGACGAATGCGAGTCGGTTTGCGAGCTTCATAACGACAAATTTGGAGTGCGGTGGCAGAGTCCCGATTTATTGGGACGGCGACACCGCTTTGGATTATTCGTTACCTTAGCACGACCCAGAATCCACAGCGCCGTCGCCGCTGCGCTCTGTCGGCGCACTCCAAATTAGCGTCCGGTGAAGGTCGGTGGCCGCTTTTCGAGAAACGCCCGCACACCTTCATGGCCGTCCTCAGATGCGAAGCAGCGCATTTGCGCGTCAACCTCGTATTGCAACATGCGGTCGAGCGAATCCTGCTCGCTTGCATAGACAGCCTGCTTCGCGGCAGCAATCGAAACCGCCGCGCCATCCCGCAAGCGTTCCGCCAGCGCGCGTGTTTCAGCCTCCAACTGATCAGCGGGCACGACGCGATTCACCAGATGCAGGTCGAGAGCCTGTTGCGCGCTGATGGGCTCGCCAAAAAAGAAAAGTTCGCAGGCGATGTTCGACGGTACCATCCGCGGGAGAAAATAGGTACCGCCCCAGTCTGGATGAAAACCGATCTTCACAAACGATTGACTGAATGTTGCGTCCGCGGAAGCAATCCGCAAATCGCACGCAAGGGCGAGGTTGAATCCTGCGCCCGAAGCTGGTCCATTGATCGACGCGATGACGGGCTTGGTCATGTGACGGATTGCCAGGATTACGCGCCGTGCCGCTCCCAGCAGTCGCGCAAACTCTTCCGAGTCGTTTCGCTCCACCAGTTCAGCCATGAAATTCACGTCGCCGCCTGCGCAAAACGCTCGACCGGCGCCGGTGAGGACAATCACCCGCACGTCGGGATCGCTGCCGGCTTCTTCGAGCGCTTCGCCCAGGTCACGCCGCATGTGGCCGATGAACGCGTTCAGTCTTTCCGGCCGATTGAGCGTGATCGTGACGATGCCACTGTCTTCGGATACTAGAATTTGATCGTTGTGCATCCTGGTCAAAGGTAAATAGTAAATCGTCAATCGTGAATAGAAGTTCCGTGGACAACCGCTGTCTATTTACGATTACGATTCACGATTTACCGTCCTTTGAATTCCGGTTTCCGCTTGTTTACGTAGGCGTCCAGCCCTTCTTTCGCGTCTTCGGATTGAAACAGTTGCTGCTGAAGCTCGCGTTCCAACGCCAGTCCCGACTCGAGGGGAATTTCGGCGCCGGTCTGCACCGCGCTTGATGCGGCCTACTGCGCGGGAAGCCTTGTGCGGTGTCGCGAATTGCTTTGCGTAATCAAGCGCTTGCCCCAGGAAATCCGCGCTATCGGTTGCGTCGATGATTCGATTCACCAACCCAAGTGTTTCGCCTTTTTCAAAATCAAACAGTTCACCCGCGGCCATTAACTCAATCGCTTTTGATTTTCCGACCAGCCGCGCCAAGCGCTGCGTGCCGCCGGTTCCCGGCAAAACGCCCAGGCTAACTTCCGGCAAGCCCATTTTCCCCGCACCGCGTCGCGCGATGCGCAGGTCTGCCGCCATTGAGACTTCCAAACCGCCTCCGACGCAATGACCATTGATGGCAGCGATCACGAGTTTCGGAGTTTGTTCCAGCCGATTCATCGTTTCGTTTGCGTGCAAACAGAAATAGTATTTGAACTCCGGCGTGACTTCACTGAGCATCGCGATGTTCGCGCCCGCGCAGAAGAATTTCTCGCCCGCGCCCGTGATGACGATGACCTGGACCGCTTCGTCCATTCGCGCTTTCAGGATGTGCGCATCAAGCTGCTGCATCATCTCGTACGAATAAGTATTCGCCGGCGGATCGTTCAGCGTTAGCAGCGCGACGCCATCCTTCACCTCGTAACTGATTAATTGCTTTTCTGCCTGAGAGCTTAAATCTTTCTGTGCTTGAGCCATTTCTAAACCAATCTTCGAAGTTTTAGCTTGACGTGAATCGTTTCTGCATCCCGTTTCAGCGTTAAGTCGTATTCGCGTCCATCATACATAAACATGCGGCGAATCTCTTCCAGTGAAAACTGGGAAGCCGGCCGGCCGTCGATGGCCAGCAGAGTTTCGCCACCTTTAATGCCGGCTTCGGCCGCAGGCGTCGCAGGTTCGAGATCATCGATGACATAGGTTGCCAGGTCATCGCCATCGGCGACCAATTCTAATCCGCTCATATCGGCTTCAAAAGGGTCGTTCAACGAATTGTTAGGTTGGAAAGTTATTCTGCGCCGGGATAGATCTACAATTAGTTTGAAGCGGCGAAAAATCTGACCGCCGAGCAGGCCATCGTATCGGCGACTAGAATAGTCACCCTGCTTCGCCAGCGACAGCTTACCAATCGAATTCGCCAAACGATATTTGCCTAGCGTCACGCTCTCGAGCCGTGTCGCCACCGCCTCTGCCGTCCCACCCACACCGCCGAGGCGTTCTTTTTTGGATCTTTTCGCAAGTGACAACAGACGATGACGGCGGACAAAAGGCGTGTTGATTTGAAGGGCTCCGGTCGAGCCCGTATCGATTTCAAAAATGCCTGCGAACTGTCGGTTTGCCAGTTCAAACTCTGTCTGGATCATCGGGAGCCTATCCTGAAGTGTCACAGGAAAAGTTTGACCGCCGGCTTCGGGGCGATAGCTCGTCACGTCGTAAAAACCCAGCTCCTTCTTTTCGTAATCGATTTCCGCGACGACGCGGCCGATGATGTCGTTACCGATGACGCCGCTGATGGGAATGCCGAAGTGCGCCGAGAAGAAGTCGACCGGAAGCGTGTAGACGGTCAGTCTGCTGACTTCGAAACCCGGAAATTGAATCGTAACGTTGCGCACGCGTTGAGCTTCTGCCTGCCCAGCTGAACCGGTGCTGACAATCTTTCCCCTTGCCTTGAGCCCGAGCGCGGCGGCGCGCTTGGTATCGATTACCGTGTTCGTCGCGCCGGTGTCGAAAATGAACCAGAGAGGATCCGAGTTGTTAACGCGCGCCTGAACTATCGGCAGGTTATTGATTATTTCAAACTTGATGTTGCGCGCCGAAGAACCCGAGGAGAACTTGTGGGCCGGTGCGGATTGGGTTGGTCTCTTTTCGGATCGACGCTGCGCGGCGCCTACTGAAACATTCGTCAGGCAGGCAGCGATGAGCAAGCTGAGAGTTAGCAGGGATCGCCGGCTCGATAAACGTGTCCTCATGCTTTGATCTAATTTACGGATTTGGAAGACCAGACGCTCAGCGCCGGATCATGGCTATTGCGATCGGTTCTCAGTTTTTGCGATGAATCCCTTATGAACCCGTTCATAAACAAGCGCGTGACGTTTTCCACCAGGTGAGTGACTCTTATTTTTCCCGCCGGATCGTACCAGTTATAAATCCAATTCATCATGCCGAAAAGCGCGTAGGTGGCCACAGTCGGATCGATGCGGTCGTTCGCGGGCTGTTCTTCCTGAATTTCGCGCAGAATCTTGCGCGCGAGTTTTGCATAACGTTCCTTTTTCGTGGAGATGTGCTTGTGCAAGTCCCCTTCAAGCGATTCTGCTTCGTGCGACAAAACTTTCATTTCAGCCATGTTCGCGGCGAAGAATGAAAGATGGTTGTCGATGAAAATACGCAACTTTTCAAACGGATCGCCGACTCCCTTGATTCGTTCTTCGAGGCGTTCGAGCACACGACCAAAGCAATGATCCTGAATCAGGAACAGCAGCTCTTCTTTCGATTGGCAGTAATGGTACAGGCCGGCCAGACTCGCGCCCGTCTCGCGCGATATGTCACGCATTGAGGTCGAGTGGTAACTCTTCTCAGCAAAGATGCGCGCAGAGGTGCGCAGAATGTGCTCGAGCTTCTGATCGTAACGTGAAGATTGATTCATTGATCCATTGGCTCACTGAGCCATTGATTCATCGGCTCATTGATCCATTGAATCAGTGGACGCCAATGAATCAATGATTCAATGAACCAATGTCACAATCGGACATATTCAAACTCGAACGGCTTGCCTTTGATTCCACTCGTTGGCGGGGCAATCCAGTTCGCGATCTTCCCGATCTCGGTGACCGGTCTCATCAGGCTGCGAACGTACTCGCGGTCTTCGATTGTCGGCAACCACTCCGATTTCTTCGCTTCAAATTCTTCTTTCGAAATCAGATTTCCTTCGATGTTGAAGGAGTGGCCGGCGTATTCACCCACGTGGCGATGGAAACGGATGTTCGGTAAGCAAAGTCGTTCACTTAAACCCTCATCCGTGAGAGCCTTATTCCAACGCGCCAGGCCTTTCTCGCAATCCTTGACGTACTCGCCGCGCAGCACTTCGTTCAGCGCATTTCGCAAAGGCACTTCGCGCGGCACAAGCTTGCCGTTCTCGACCACCATCATGGTGAACGTGCCCTCGGTGGCGACGTGATCTGTGTACTGCTCCTGCTCTTTGAAGCGGCCTTTTAAACCGGCCGCGAAAAAGTCTGCCGAGTTTGAGCTAATCTCTCCACCGAATAAATCGAGTGAATAACTGAACCAGAAGTTGATGTACTTCTGAATAATGTCGAGCGGAATGCCGCCGAGCGCACGAACGTCTTCCGATCGATTCTGCTTCATCAACTGCGCAGTGCGTTTGACGACGCGGCTCAGACCGGTGTCGCCGACAAACATGTGATGTGCTTCTTCGGTAAGCATGAATCGGCATGTGCGCGCCAGCGGCTCGAATCCTGATTCGGCCAACGCCGATAACTGATACTTTCCATCGCGATCTGTAAACATCGTGAACGCGTAAAAATTCAACCAGTCGTCGCAAGGCTGATTAAATGCTTCGAGGATGCGTGGTTTGTCAGGATTGCCGCTGCGCCGCTCCAGCAAAGCATCGGCTTCATCGCGGCCGTCGCGGCCGAAATATCCCTGCAGCAGGTAAACCATCGCCCAGAGGTGACGCCCTTCCTCTACGTTTACCTGAAACAGATTCCGCATGTCA
>Ga0105239_10009656_pt1 | contig 10850 bp, 9 predicted proteins | sample KBSC44metaG_FD_92761 | JGI IMG/M metagenome (GOLD analysis project Ga0105239, IMG submission 92761) | Corn rhizosphere microbial communities from Kellogg Biological Station, Michigan, USA - KBS C4-4 metaG | ecosystem: Host-associated > Plants > Roots > Rhizosphere > Soil | place: Michigan, USA...
GTCTCGTTTCGCAAATTCCAGCTCTAATCATTTCAACGGCGGCTGGTATCGTCGTCACTCGTAACTCAAGCTCGCAAAACTTGGGAACTCAAGTTGCGAGCCAGTTGTTCTTGAAACCACGTGCGGTTGCGATTGTCGCAGGGATTTTGGCCGCTTTGGGATTGGTTCCGGGGCTTCCAACGTTGCCGTTCTTCACAATGGCGATCACCCTTGGTTTTATCGCTTGGGCGATCACACGTTTTGGCGAAGAGAAAAAAGCAAAAGAAGCGGCGGCAAAAGAACAACAAGAGAAAAAGCCACGCAAAGAAAACATCGAAGCGTTGTTGCCTTTGGATATGGTCGAGCTCGAAGTGGGTTATGGTTTGATCAATATCGTCGAGAGCGATCAGTCGGGTGACTTGCTTGAGCGCATCGTTTCGATTCGTAAGCAATTCGCACTCGATCTTGGAATCATCGTTCCGTCGATTCACATTCGCGATAACTTGCAATTGCAACCAGGTGAGTATCGAGTTCTCGTTAAAGGTAACAAAGTTGGTGGCGGCATGTTGCGCCCTGATTCCTTGCTCGCAATGGATCCAGGCAACGTTCTTTCACCGGTTCCAGGTGTGGCGACAAAAGAGCCGGCATTCGGTCTCGATGCTCTTTGGATTTCGAAAGCGCAAAAAGAGGAAGCCGAAATGGCCGGTTACACAGTGGTGGACTTGCCAACTGTTATGGCGACTCACTTGACAGAATTGATTCGTGGTCATGCGCACGAGTTGTTCGGTCGTCAAGAAGCCGATTCACTTATCGAAAACTTCAAGAAAACGCATCCAAAAGTGGTATCGGATCTTATTCCCGACGCTTTGTCACTCGGAGCGGTCGTGCGAGTGCTGCAAAACTTGCTGCGTGAACAAGTTTCGATTCGTGATCTTCTTACGATCTTTGAGACATTGGCCGACGAAGCTCACCGCACAAAAGATGCCGAGCTTCTTACGGAGTCGGTCCGTAAGTCTCTCGCTCGCAGTATCACTCGTAAATACATGAATGATCAGGGCGAGCTTCCAGTCTTGACACTCGAACCACGCATCGAAGAATTGCTTGCCAACTCGTTGTTGCAAACGGAAGCCGGTGTGCAACTCGTGATGGATCCAAAACAAGCGCAAGCGCTTCTCACATTTATTTCTCGCGGAATCGAAGAGCATCCAGAGATCGCCGGTCAGCCGATCTTGCTCACAAGTTCGACCGCTCGTCGTCACTTGTACAAGCTGACATCGCGGTTCATCCCGCAATTGATTGTTTTGTCACACAATGAAATCTCGCCCGATGCACAAGTTCAGTCGGTTGGTTTGGTGGAGTTGAGCCATGCAGGTTAGGAAATTTGAGGCTAAAACCATGAAAGAAGCCCTTGAGCTGGTGAAACAGCATCTTGGGCCTGAGGCGATTATCTTATCCGCCAAAGATAACAATCGTGGCTTCGGTTTGATGGGCCAAAAAAGCGTGGAAGTGACGGCCGCTGTTTCAGAGGAAACTCTTCGTCGTAAAAAATTCGCCGAACAAAAAATGCGTGAGCAGTCGAAAGAAAAATTTCAACAAGCTTCTGCGCGTCAGCAAAAACAATTTATCAATAAGTCTTATGCAACTGCGACCGCACAACCACCGCAGCCACCTCGTCAGGCGACTCGTCCTGCGCAGGCGCCGGCAGCGCGTGTGGATCGTCCGATTTCGACAATGAGATATATCGACATCGAAGACGACACTGTGCAAACGTATGCGACACCAATGCCGGCTCCCGTGGCAAATAATTTGCCCGCGATTCCGACGCAAGTTTTATCGAGCCAACGAATCAAGGACGCTGCTCAGCGCGCCCGCTCGATGAGCCAATCTGTGATGCAAGATTTGAGTTCACCGTCCCCAACGACTCCAGCTCCCCGCCCCTCGTCCTCCCCACAAGTGGCTGCTCTGGAAGCGCAAATTGGTGAACTTAAAACCATGCTGGCTACGTTTCAGCGCGTCCCGCAAACGATGGTCAGTGCGCACCCCGGCGCGGAGGAAGGTGTTCCGTACGAACTCAGTTTCGCTTACGAACGTCTTCGCCGCGCCGGTGTGCAAACTTCTTTAGCTGTTGAGTGGATGAACGCCGCGAAAGCCGAATTGGATCGCGAGCATTTGAAAAAAGCGCCACTCGTTGATGCCTGGCTCGTGCAAAAGATTTTGCGCGAGACAACAACATCAAAAGATCCAATGAATGGTCGTTACCATGTGTTCTTGGGAACAACCGCACAAGGTAAAACCAGCACGCTCGTCAAAATGGCGTCGCATTTTGTTATGAAAGAGAAAAAACGGATTGCTCTTGTTTCGCTCGACACTTTAAAGGTGGGCGCGGCGGATCAGTTAAAGATTTACGCTCAGATTTTAAACGTGCCATTTGCGGTCGTGAGAAACGCTGAAGACTGGCGTGAACTCGAGCAGCGCTTAAAAAACGTGGATCATGTTTTTGTTGATGCTCCAGGTATGAATTTAAAAAGCATGGAAGAAGTCGAATGGATTAAACGTTTACTTCCTCCAGGACCAGGTCGCCGCATTCACTTTGTGCAATCGGCTCTCGCGCGTGACGAAGAGGTTTTCGAAATCGCCTCACGCTACCGCATGATTGGTTTTGATGACGTCATCTTCACTCGGTTGGATGAGTCGGTTCAACACGGTTTGATTTTGAATTTCCAAAAACAATTTCAAACTCAATTGCACTCATTTGGAACTGGTACGCAGATCCCTGAGGATTTTGAGTGGGCCACAAAAGAACGGATGGCCGATTTAATTTTTAAAATTTCTAAGCTTAAGAAACGTGAGGTTACTTTATGATGAAGCGAACAAGAACCATTAGTGTGACATCGGGTAAGGGTGGCGTGGGAAAAACCACCATGGTTTGCAACTTGGCTCTTGAGTTGGCCAACCAAGGTCGTCGAGTGTTGATCTTGGACGGCGATTTAGGAATGGCGAACGTCGACATCATGTTTGGTCAACGTTCGAACTTCACGCTTGAGCACGTGTTAAAAGAACGTTGCTCGATGGAAGAAATCATTCAGCCACTTTCTCCGAATATCTCGTTGATCCCAGGCGGCAGCGGCGTTTACGGCTTGAGCCGGTTGAGTTACTTCGAAAAGCAAAGATTGCTCGATCAAGTGAACTCACTCGAGAACACGTATGACGATCTGATCATCGACACGGCACCTGGTATCGATGAAAACGTGCTGTACCTAAGTGCAGCTGCACAAGAGATTTTGGTGGTCGTTTCACCAGATCCGACAAGTCTGACTGACGCCTATGCCTTGATCAAAGTCTTGAATCAGCGCTACCGCGAATCACGCTTCTCGATTTTGCCAAATATGGTGAAGGACGAGCAGGAAGCAAAGTTCGTTTTTCAAAAACTCTCGGATGTCGCAGCGAAATTTCTCTGTGTGAGCTTGGATTTCCGCGGTTTTGTTCCAATGGATCTCAATTTGAGACAGTTTAATAAACGCGGTCAGCTCGTCGTAAAAGCGCAGCCGCACGCGCCTTCAGCGCAGGCGATTCGCACTTTGGCCCAGAACCTCTGTGAAAATCAGCGGGTTACGGAGCTCAAAGGTGGCATGCAGTTTTTCTGGCAACACCTTTCGGGCGTGGCCTGAAGCGGATTAGGACTTTTTGCAGCGAACTGAATTTGTTAGAATTTTATTGAGGCGGGGATCAGCATGTCGTCAAACGCGAAGCCAAATTTGAATAATGGCAATAGTGCGAACGCAAACGCATTGCTTAAGAAATATAAAGAAGAGCCTAATAAGCTAACTGCGCAACAAAAAGATAAATTGATTATGGAGTACGCTCCATTAATTCGGTTTATCGCGCAGAAAATTGCTGTGCGCTTGCCTTCGAATATCGAATTAGATGATTTGATTTCGTCAGGTGTGATCGGTTTGATGGATGCCATCGAAAAATACGATCCAAGCCGCGACAATAAATTTAAAACTTATGCGGAGTTCCGTATTCGTGGTGCGATTCTTGATGAATTGCGCGCGCAAGACTGGGTTCCTCGTTCGGTTCGCGATAAAGCAAAAATGCTCGATCGTGCTTTGATTGAACTCGAAGCATCACTTGGCCGTACCGCGACGGAAGAAGAGATCGCCTCGAAACTTGGAATCTCACAAGATGATTACTTTGATCTCGTGAATCAAGTACGCCCAGTGAGCGTTCTTTCGATCGACGACGCTGCGACATTTAGTAACGTTGATAAGAAATCGATCTTGAATTTGCTGGAAGCAACAAAGATCAACAATCCACTCACTCAGCTGAATATCAAATCAGTCAAAGAAGTGGTGGCCAAGGCGATCGAAGATCTTCCAGAACGTCAGCGTTTGGTGTTGTCGCTCTATTACTATGAAGATCTTAACTTAAAAGAGATCGGTAAAATCTTACGTGTGACTGAGAGCCGCGTATCGCAGCTCCACGCCCAAGCGATCGGTCGCTTACGCGCAAAACTCACGCAATTCTTCGAAGACCAAGAACTCGAGTCGGCTGGTTAAGTCGACTCGGATCACCTCCATTTATGGGCTCGATAAGCTTCGCTCTGCGTAAAGCGAAGAATTCCCTGTCTTTTTTGCAGACTCAGCCATTTGTGCGGCAAAATTTTTGCGCCTTCAGGAAGTGTTTGTTACTTGGCTTTCATTGATTGGGGTCACAGTAAGAGAGTTAGTGAATCATCGATGGCACGAGAGGGTTGAAGTCAGAGATGGAACGCTAACACTGAAGGCGAAGATAAGGTTGGGGTTGGCCAGGCTTTACGGGGACTGAAAAGTTGGAAAGCCGCAGTTTTGGGGACTGTTCGAGGGGCCGAATCTTAACTCACGGATGAGTCTCGCTTTCGTTATGAAAGCTCGCTCAAGCGAGCGACCAATATTCAGCTATGAAGGAATCATCGTCTTACGGATCTTCTCCATCAAACGCACTTCCATCTGCCGAACGGCTTCGCGCGTGATTCCGTACTTCTCACCAATTTCTTGTAACGTCAGTGGTTCATCCGAAAGCAATCGAGCATCCAGCAAATATTGTTCACGTTCATTGAGTGTTGGGCGAATCTCATCAATTTTCGAAGTCAGCTGATGCAATTGTTCCTGCAAACCCAAAGTGTCATCGACTGAACTCGGATCCACTTCCGATTGCAAATCAATCAAACGTGCCGGTCCATCTTCAGACAAAGGCTGATCGAGGCTCACATCACGTGATGAAAGACGCTGTTGCATGTCTTGCACTTCGGCTTCAGAAACGCCGAGACGACCGCTGAGTTGTGCAATGCCTTGCTCAAGACCCATTTTCTCGAGCTGTTCTTTTTCCCGCTGCAATTGATAGAACAATTTTTTTTGAGTGGCCGTGGTTCCAATTCGAACCATCGAATACTGCCGCATTAAATATTCTTGGATGTAACCGCGAATCCACCAAACCGCATAGGTGATCAAGCGAACGCCCTTGTACGGATTGAATTCTTTCACCGCGTGCATGAGGCCCACGTTGCCTTCTTGAACCAGGTCAATCAAGCGCGCGCCGAACTTTGAATATTCGGCGGCGACCTTCACGACAAAGCGTAAGTTTGCGGTCACTAATTGCTCCGCCGCTTTTTTGTCGCCTTGTTCGCGGTAGCGAACCGCCAACTCATGTTCTTGTTCACGGGTGAGAAGGGGGTAGCGCCGGATTTCACTCATGTAGCGCGCGACCGGATCGGTTGTCGTCGCAATCGCCTTTGAATCTTCATCATGCAAATCCGGAGCAGACAAATCCGGTTCAGCTGGAGGAGGAGGTGGTTCATGCACCACCTCACCTCGAACACTGCGGAATTCATCTTTTTTGCTCGGGCCTTTGGCTTTTTGAGCGGCCTTTGGCTTTGCAGATGGTTTGGATTTTGGCCGTGGCTTGGTAGGCGCGGCCTTTTTTGCGGCCTTCTTTTTCGCCATTTTTTCCTTAAGCGAGAACCTGATCGAGTTTTTGGCTCAAGGTCTTTTCGACCATGCCTTTTACCAACGCGAGGTGAAACGGTAGATCGACGTTTACTTCGACACGTGAGCCGTTGCCGGCAGCAGTGACTTTCATTTGTGCTTTGAAGTGAGTGCCGTCGGCTTTACCACTGAGGTTTTGAGCGTCAAATTCGCATTTGAGTTTTGAGTCTAACTTGCGCAAGTCTTTGTCATTTTCGAGCAAATTGCTGATACGTTGAAAAGTGTCTTGAGCATTATGAGTTGAGTCTTTTGCAATTTTTAGTGATGGCATCCAACTAAACTAATCTCTTTCGAAAGCCCTGTCCAGTTCTTGCGCCCAGGGCCTAGCTATGAGAGAGTGGCCCCTATGGCATTCCTAAAAACTTTAAAGAGAACGCATCGTTGCGGCGAAGTTCGCAAAGAGCATGTAGGTAAAAACGTTGTACTAATGGGATGGGTCAACACCCGTCGCGATCATGGTGGTCTCGTCTTTGTTGACTTACGCGACCGCGCTGGACTTGTGCAAGTTGTACTCAATCCGTCACAAGCCGGCACGGCACGCGCGAAAGATTTTCGTGGCGAATTTGTCGTCGCCATCTCTGGCGTTGTTCGTCTTCGTCCTGAAGGAATGGCCAATACAAAAATCGACACGGGCGAAGTCGAAGTCGAAGCACACACTTGTGAGATTTTGTCAGAGGCGAACACTCCGCCATTCATCGTTGATGATGAAAAAGTGTCGGAGACACTGCGTTTAAAATATCGTTATCTCGATTTGCGTAGCCCACGTTTGCAAAATCATTTGATGGTTCGTCACGAAACCGTTTTGAAAGTGCGCAATTATCTTTCTGAACTGGGCTTCGTTGAAGTGGAAACGCCGATTCTCTACAAGAGCACGCCAGAAGGCGCGCGTGACTACTTGGTTCCGTCGCGTGTGAATCAAGGGTCGTTCTATGCGCTTCCGCAATCGCCGCAAACTTTAAAGCAATTGTTGATGATTGGTGGAATGGATCGTTACTTCCAGATCGCTCGTTGTTTTCGCGACGAAGATTTGCGTGCTGATCGCCAACCTGAATTTAGTCAGATCGACATCGAGATGAGTTTCATCGATCAAGAAGATGTCATGGAAGTGAACGAAGGTTTGCTCCGTAAGATTTGGAAAGAAACAAAAGGCATTGAAGTCGGCAAAGTTCCTCGCATGACATTTTTCGATGCGATGAACCGCTTTGGTTCTGATAAGCCAGATCTTCGTAACCCGCTTGAGCTCAAAGATGTCTCGAAAGTGGCATCAGGCCAGGGTTTCAAAGTGTTTGATGATGCTGTTGCTCGTGGTGGCGTGATCAAAGCCTTGGCTGTTCCTGCTGGTGGAAATTTCTCACGCAGTTACATCGACAAACTGACCGCAATGGCAAAACAGATGCGTGCCAAAGGTTTGGTTTGGTTCAAGCACGACAAGGGCGAGTTGCAGTCTTCAATCTCGAAATTTTTCTCGCCAGAGAAATTGCAAGAAATCTACAACGCAGCCGGTGGAACAACCGGTGGCGCGGCTTTCTTGGTGGCCGATGATTTTGATATCGCATGCGCCGCGCTCTCGATGCTTCGAGATGAATTAGGTCGCGAATTGAAATTGATCGACGAATCGGTTTTCAAATTTTTATGGGTCGTTGATTTCCCGTTGCTCGAATACGACATCGATGGAAAACGTTGGGTGGCCAGACACCATCCGTTCACGATGTGCAAAGACGAACAGCTGGATGTGCTCGAAAGCCGCAATGAAAAGGAATATCCGCAGTTGCTCGCAAAAGCTTATGACTTAGTTTGTAACGGTTATGAAATTGCCGGCGGCAGTATTCGTATTCACCGCCAAACGGTGCAGCAAGCGATGTTCGAAGCACTCGGCTTAAGCGAAGAAGAAACAAAACTAAAATTCGGTTTCTTCATCGAAGCGCTGAGCTACGGCACACCTCCACACGGCGGAATCGCGTGGGGAGTCGATCGCCTGGTCATGCTCCTTTGCGGAACGAACGCTATTCGCGACGTCATCGCATTCCCGAAAACCGCGAAGGCGACGGACCTCATGTCCGAAGCGCCAAGTCTCGTCTCGCGCGATCAGCTGCTGGAGCTGGGCATTCGTCTAGCAACCCCAACCGAGAACAAAACCTAAAGTCTCATTCTGAGACGGCCGATACGAGTGATGGACTAATAGGTCGACATGATGTCGGCCTCCGATTCAACACATGGAGGTGTGGAATGGATAAAATCAGTCACATCGTCGGGAGCTCCGCCCGTGTAGGTTCGGGAGACGCGAAAAGCGCTCCGCCTGTACGACCGGGAGTGCCGACATTTGGTGAACGCGCCGTCGGGGAATCTCCTCGGGGCAATCACGACGGAATGAGCACCGCTCAACGAGTGGGTCAGATTCGCAATGACATGCTCGAAGATAAAAAAGCGCGAACCGAATCAAAAATCGCGTCTGATATGGCGGAGAAATTTTTCTTTCGTCCAGCAGACATGAAATCGGGCGCGGTATCAGCTGCGACCAGCAAGATCAAAGAGATCGAACCGGAGGAAGCAATTCCAGAAGAGCTACCTGTTCATGCAACATCCGCAAGAACAGACTCGCTCATCAATGGAGAAGATGCGGAATTAAAAATCCCATCAAGATTTGCACCTCGCGGTACTTTTATCGACGTGCGCGCATAATTTAAAATTGAATGGCTGGCCGGTCTTGACCGGTCAGCATTAGAAATCGAGAGTCAGTCGTAACTCTACAGTTGAAAAGAAGGCAGAGAAAGAACCATTCGCATTCGTCTGCGAGTCGGTGTAGCTGAAGTTGAAACTGTTGTACTGACCAAACCAGTAAATTCCAAGCCAAGCATCTTTTTTAATTCGGCGATCCACACCAATCGAACCATCAAAAAGAAGATTCGGTCGTGCGGTCATTGAAGCGCCCTCGTCGTCTGGGCTTACGGCGATTGGATATTGAAGTCGCTCGAATACAGTCAATTTCGTTTTTGGATTGAAGAAGTAAATGGCTCGACCGCCAACTTCGGCATCAATCAAATTCAGATTTTTAACTTCCGATTGATTCGAGTTGTTGAACAATGCAACGGGCATCTTGTGCGCTTCAAAACCAAATAGCAGACGGAATTCAAGACTGTCACCCATCACGCGAGATAAGAAATCTGAAATCGTATCGATGGCTGTTGCGACTTGTAGCGAAAGAGTTTGCCAATGACCGTTACCTGAATTTGCTCCGACCGAAGAGTTATTGAAACGAACAGTTGTGTCTTTGTATTCCAACTCGAGCGCGGTCTTTTTACTGATGTCGAGATCAACACCGAGATGATAACTCGGAGTCATCATGCTTCGATAAGTCGCATCGGAAGTGTTGAGATTTTCGGAGAGTTGATAGTAGTTGAATCCCAAACCACCGTAAACGCGAACACCACCAAAATCATCTTCCGCAGGAGCAACGGGCTGTGGAGTCGCAATCGGCTTTTGTTCAAGCACCGGGTTGAGTGCCGGAGCCGCAACAGGTGATGGCGTTGGGACTGGAGACGGAATCGGAAGTGGAGCGGGATTCGGCGTTGGTGACGGAGTGGGTGCTTCGACTTTAGGTTCCTCGATTTTTAAAACGGGATCGACTGGTTCCAATTCCGGAGTGAGCACAACACGCTTCGCTTTATGTGCCGGCGCGACTACGCGATCCGGTGTCGGTGACGGAGTGGGTACCGCAACTGGTGCAGGAGTTGGAGTGGGAGCTGGAGCGGGAGGAGCGACAACGTTCGCATCCTGCGCAGGAATACGTGCCGTTGCGTGATTCGAATTTGTTTGTGCAAACAGGTATCCGATCGCAACGAGTAGTAATGCTGCCACGATGATGATGCGAACATTCGTCTTCATGGCGCGAGTTGTCCCTGTAAGTTGAGATACATGGTGTAACCACCACTCGACTGAAGACTAGAACTCGTATTAGGCGCACCGACGGATAAGTTGGTTGTATATGAGCCGGCCGATTTCATCATGAAGCCGCCTTCGGACGGAGCGATGCCGTTCGTGACGGACGTCGGGTTCCTCGACGTCGTTCCGCTTGGATTACGAAGAACGACATTGCTCGACGTATTACACGCAGTCGCGAGACCACATATAAGAATGAGCAGGCCGATTGTCAGATGATGCTGACGCATTTACACCTCTACTAAAGTAGTTATCGGTGTTTGGACTCATTAATTTAGAAATCCTGAAAACGGCCGATCAAATTCCTCTGACATGCCTCACATTGGGCCAGTTTTGCCGTCTGCTCCATTTAGATTCTTTTAGAAGGCTCCGAATAGTCTAGTAGCAGGGAGTTTGCGTTTTTGTGAATTCTTTAGGACGAATTCTTTTACTAACTAGCTTTTGTTTAGTTTCGCTTAACGTAAGCGCGACGTCGACCGCTACTTATTCTTTACAAGGTCGAATCGTAAAGCCTGATACAACGGCTGAAACAGATTCAGCTGTTTCGTTTAAAATCCAAGTCCGTTCGCCGGGCACTGAGAACTGTCTTTTATATGAAGAGACTCAGGTCGTTGATATGTCCACGACGAACGGTCTATTCAGTGTTGCTTTAAACGCAGCAACTGGATCAAGAACCGATCTCAACACATTTGGTTTTGAAAATGTTTTTTCGAATGGCCAGACATTAACTCCTCACAGTGGCTATTGCTCGGTCGGTACAACCTATGCGCCGGGCGCCTTGGATGAACGCAATCTCGTTTTATCATTTAAAGATTCGACGATGGGATCATATGAAGTCATGCCGTCGGTCACCATCACTCACTCCGCGATGGCGATTGAATCTTACATGGTGGGTGGCTTTCAAGCGGGTAA
>Ga0105239_10009657_pt1 | contig 10850 bp, 7 predicted proteins | sample KBSC44metaG_FD_92761 | JGI IMG/M metagenome (GOLD analysis project Ga0105239, IMG submission 92761) | Corn rhizosphere microbial communities from Kellogg Biological Station, Michigan, USA - KBS C4-4 metaG | ecosystem: Host-associated > Plants > Roots > Rhizosphere > Soil | place: Michigan, USA...
ACCCCCATCAACCGCCTGGGCATGGAGTCGAAGCCCATCACCAAGCCTGGCGCAAAGCTGATCACGATCTACTCGGGCGATCTCTACGGCAAGAGCAACTATCAGGACTTCGGCCGCTACGCCGAAGTAGACCTGTCGATCGCGGCCGACGCCGAAGCCACGCTGCCCGCCCTGATCGAAGCCTGCAAGAAGCTCATTACTCCGGACCGCAAGCGCGCCATGATGGAACGCGGCGCCAAACTCGCGGAAGCTTCCCGTGCCGCACGCGAGCGCGACATCGAACAAGCGGCGTATGGCTGGGATGCCAGCCCCATCAGCACCGCGCGCGTCACGGTGGAGTTGTGGAACCAGATCAAGAATGAAGACTGGTCACTGGTCTCTGACGTCAATCCGTTCTTTAGCGGCTGGCCGCTGAAGTTGTGGGATTTCAAGAAACACTATCAATACCTGGGCGAACACGGTGCCTACGGGATCGGTTACGGTGCGCCGGCCGCTGTCGGCGCGGCGCTGGCCAACCGCAAGTACGGCCGCCTGACCGTCAACATCCAGTGCGACGGCGATCTGAACTACGCACCCAGCGTGCTGTGGACCGCGGCGCATCACCGCATCCCCATGCTGACCATCATGCACAACAACCGCGCCTATCACCAGGAAGTGATGTATCTCACCGACATGGCCGCGCGCGCCAATCGCGGCATCGAGACTTTCAACGTGGGCACGGGGATTAACGATCCGAACATCGATTACGCCACCATGGCGAAAGCCTACGGGATGTACGGCCGTGGTCCGATCACCGATCCCAAAGACCTGGGCCCCGCGATCAAAGACGCCATCGCCGTGGTCAAACGCGGCGAGCCCGCGTTGATCGACGTGGTCACGCAGCCGCGCTAGGAGCGAGCCATGCCGAAAATTCTTTTAGCAGTGCTAGTGCTCACGTCGGCCGCTTACGCGCAGGATGCCACCGGCAACGCCGACAACGGCAAGCGCATCTTCATGAAGAACGGCTGCTTTGAATGCCACGGCACCGTGGGGCAGGGAACCATCGCGGGCGCACGCATCGGACCTCCACCATTGAACGTACAAGGCTTGATCCGCTACGTGCGCCGCCCGCCCGGGCAGATGCCGGCCTTCACCGAAAAGGTGATGTCGGATCAAGAACTCATCGACGTCTACACCTATCTCAAGACCATTCCGCCGGCCAAGCCAGCCAAGGACATTCCTCTGCTGAACGATCTCCGCGCCAAATAGTGCGCGGGTTCCAGTACTGCTGAGGCATGCCGCTAGTACGCGCCGCCCAGCCCACTCCAATTCCGGTTATGCTACAGTGATTCCGTTGACACCCAAGCGTAGGTTGGCGCTGGGTCGGAGGAGGTCCGTCAATGATGAAAGATGGTGTGGTTCTCGCAGTGGTTTTGCTGATGGTGGCCGGAGGGCTTTTCTTGTGGTGGACCCAAACTCCCACCCACTACGGAACTCCCGTGGCCGATACGCAAGTTCAGCCGCCGGAGCCTGCTCCTAAGCCCGCCCCGGTTGTAAAAGCCAGGCCTAAGCCAAAAAAAGAGGAGCCAGTTGTCGAATACGCTGCATCGACTCCGGAGCCAACCCCTGTAGTCGTCGCTGCGGCTCCCGTGGTTCACCGCGATCCACCTCCTTTCCCGGCAGTGGAGCAGATTCCCACTGGCGTGCACCTGGATTCCATCACCGGCAAATATGGCGATCCGCAGCTCTCGGCCGTGACTTCGACCGGCGGTCATATGGTCGAGACTATGGTTTACGCTCGCGAACGCGGACGTTCGGCCACGGTGATCCGCATTGAGGACGGCAAAGTTGCCTCGGCTTACTCGCAATCAGAACCGGTGGTGCCGCCGGGCTTGTCTGCTCCGCGCCGCTGGCAACACGAGTAATCGCGTTTCAGCCAATCTTCAGGCGACTCCATTAAATTTGAGAGAGTGCAAAAGCCCGCCGCTTCACTCCTGATGATTCTGTGCGCCGCAACAGCGTTGCTGGCGCAGAACTCACTGCTGCGCGGAATCGTCACCGATGACAGTGGTGCGGTAGTCCCGGGTGCAACCGTAACGCTGGCGGGTCCCGCTGGTTTGGAGAAAACAACGGTCACCGGCGGCGACGGCTCCTATACATTTTCCGCTCTCCCGTCCGGCGATTACGTGGTGCAAGCGTCCGCACCGCAGTTGGCCCTGCCGCAGCCTAGAACGATCTCCCTCCGCGCGGGGGCGCTGACGTTGAATCTGCGCTTGTCGGTGGCCTCCACCACCCAACAGATCGTCGTCGAGGAAAACGCCGGACCCGCCGTCAGCACGGATGCCGCGAGCAACGCCAGCGCCACCGTCCTGCGGGGCGACGACCTGGCGGCGCTCTCTGACGATCCCGAAGATTTGCAGGCCGATCTCGAAGCCATGGCCGGTCCGTCGGCGGGACCCGGAGGAGGCTCCATCTTCATCGATGGCTTCAGCACCGGCGAGCTGCCGCCCAAGGATTCCATCCGCGAAATTCGCATCAACCAAAACCCTTTCTCGCCGGAGTTCGACAAGCTGGGCCTGGGGCGCATCGAGATTCTCACCAAGCCCGGCAGCGATCAATATCACGCGTCCCTCAATTACAATTTCGCGAACCAGTTTTGGAATTCGCGGAATCCTTACTCGGCCGAGAAGGCTCCGCTGTCGCTCAACGAATTTGAGAACACGCTCAGCGGGCCCATCAATAAACGCACTTCGTTCGCGCTCACCGCCAACCAGAACAATGTCGACAACGGCGCCATCGTCAACGCCGTGACGCTCGACCCGCGGACGCTTACCGCAACGCCGCTGTTCAGTTTCTTTAAGGCCATCCAGAGGCGCACGCGCATCGAACCGCGCATCGACTATCAATTGAACGACAACAACACCCTCACGCTGCGCTACGGGTTCATTCGCGGCGACATTCAGGGCGCAGGCATTGGGGGCGTGAACTTAATCCCCCTGGGTTCGCACTTGCACTACGACATCCAGACGGCGCAGTTTATCGAGACGTCCGTGCATGGATCCACCGTTAATGAGACGCGCTTTCAGTTTTACCGCAATGCCCAACAACAGCAGGCCAACAACAGCGGCCCGCAGATCCAGGTGCTCGGCTCGTTCACCACGGGTGGTTCGCCGGTGGGGCGGACGCTCGACACACTGAACTACTTCGAGCTGCAGAACAACACCACCACCGTCCACGGGGCCCACACCTGGCGCTTCGGAATTCGCGCGCGTGCCCAATTCGACGCCAATAGCACTCCCCTGAATTTCAACGGGACCTTCATTTTCAGCGGCGGCCTGGCGCCAGTGCTGGACGCTCCCGGGCAAGTGGAGGAGATCGATTCCCTCGAGCGCTACCGGCGGACTCTACTCGGGCTCGCAGGCGGCGGAGCATCGCAGTTCAGCATCAGTGCCGGGACTCCCGCGACTTCAGTGAACCGCTACGATGCCGCGGTATTCGTGGGCGACGACTGGCGGCTGCATTCCAACCTGACCCTCAATTTGGGTTTACGCTACGAGAATCAGACCAACATTCACGACCCGCGCGATCTCGCGCCGCGCATCGGACTCGCCTGGGCGCCGGGCAGCGGCGCCAACAACCCGCGTCCCAAGCTGGTGCTGCGCGCCGGGTTCGGTATGTTCTACGATCGCTTCTCGCTCTATAACTCGCTCACAGCCGCGCGCTACAACGGCATCGTCCAGCAGCAGTATGTAGTCACCAATCCGGACTTCTTCCCCAACGTGCCTCCGCCATCCGCGCTGGCGGCCTTTCAATCCGGCCAAGTGATCCAGCAGATAAGCCCCTCGCTACGGTCCCCGTACGTTCTGCAGTCCGCGATCACGCTGGAGCGACAGTTGCCGAAGAACACCACGCTCGCAGCCACCTACACCAATTCGCGCGGATTCCGCGAGCTACACTCCTTGGACACCAACGCGCCGAATCCCGCGACTGGATTGTTCCCACTGGGGCGTCCGGGGCCGGTTTTTACAATGGAGTCGTCCGGCGTTTTCACGCAAAATCAGCTCGCGCTCAATGTCAATTCTAAAGTGACCCAGACCATTTCGTTGTTCGGCAGCTATTCCCTAAATCGGGCTATGAGCGACTTCGATAGCCCCAACACTTTCCCGGCGAATCCTTATAGTACGGCCGGCGAATATGGTCCGGCAGCCTGGGACATCCGCCATAACCTGAACGCCGGGGGGACCATCAATACCCGCTGGAACCTGCGCTTCAGTCCCCTGATCGCTCTGCAATCCGGCGCGCCTTTCAACATCACCACCGGCAGCGATCTCTACGGAACTACGCTCTTCAACGGCCGCCCCGGCATCGCCACCGATCCCACCCGGCCAGGGCTCATTCAGACTTCCTACGGTTTGCTCGATCCCAACCCCATCCCCGGCGAAACGCTGCTCTCGCGCAACTACGGCCGCAGCCCGGGGCAGATGTCAGTGAACCTGCGCATCGCCAAATTCTTTACGTTTGGCACCGAGCGCAAAGCCGCCCAACACGGCAGCGGTATCTTCTCCGCGCCCGCCGAGCGGCACTACACCGTAAGCGTCTCGCTGGCGATTCGCAACCTGCTGAACCACACCAATCCCGGCCCCCTCATCGGCAACATTACCTCGCCGCTGTTTGGGCAAGCCAACCAGATGGCTGGCGGCGTCAATGGCGAGGGCTTTTCGGAGAACGCCGACAACCGTCGCTTGGAAATGCAAATGCGCTTGGCGTTTTAGGTCATGGGAGTCTTTGGCGCGGGGATCTTTGCCGATGACGACGCACTCGATGTGCGCACGGACTATAAGCATTTCTTGGCGGACGCGCAGTCCGATGAACGCGCAACCGATGCGATAGCCCGTCAATACGGCGCCAGCTTCGATGACCTTCCGGCCACCACCGCCTTCTGGCTGGCGCTGGCCTGGACGCAATGGGACATCGGCCGCCTGGATCCGCGCGTTAAGACCGCCGCGCTCCGCATCATCGACGAAAACCTCGACCTGAATAAATGGTCTGCTTCCCCCCTCCGCCGCAAGCGTGCCGCGGCGCTGGCCCAAGCGCGCAAAAAGATCGACTCGCCGCAGCCGCCCGCGAAACCTCTACCGAGGCAGCTGCCCGTACAGTTGGGGGGCTGGGAATTCGGCGAGATCATCGGGGTCCGTGTGCCCTCCGGTCACTTGACGTTGCTGCATATGATCGCCTATCGAACCTCGTCGCGCTATGCCGTAAAAGCTCCCGTCGTTTCCATCTTGAACTGGGTCGGCACGGAGGTTCCCACGGCAGAGGAAACGGCGGCGCTCACCTATATCAACTGGCGTGGAATGCAGTGCGGAAACCATCTGTATTGCCTCGCCTCCCCGAAGAAGTCACCGTTTCCGTCTGCTCGATTCGTACGTCTCGGCCTCTCCAAGCCAGTCACCCCAGGCGAAGGAATTTCAGCCTACGGAAGCATTGCCGAAGGTGAGACGCTTGACCAATTGTTAGCGGAAGTCTTGGGCCCTTACTGGGAAAATCCATCGCTTCCACCGCATCATCCGGGCTTCGACAAACCCGAAGCCGCATTGTTCAAGCGAAAAAGTTGAGTCAGGCACGCTTGCCGACGTACCACGGCGCGCTCACCGTAAAGATGCGCTCATTGCCGCGAGCGAGCAGCACCCACTCGAGCAAGCGCCCGCGCTGGTTGTGAAGAAAGTATTCATACCATTTGTCTTCCACCAGCTCCGGGATCACTACGATGATGCTGCGATCGGCATGCTGTTTCGAAAGTTCCACAATGAACTGCACGATGGGAATGATGATGAAGCGGTAAGGTGACGGCAGCAGCTGCAACTTCGGCGGTTCTTTGCCGGCGGCGCGGAACGGCTCGACGACGTATTGTTCCCAATCCGCTTCGAGGAGTTCCGAGTGTTCGGCGGGCTCCACGTGCAGCGCGATCACTTCCGGCGACAGCCGCGCCGCGAATTCGATTCCCTGGCGCGAGATGTTGCTCCAGTGCTCTATGGGGATGACCACGATGGGCGGCTGCTCGAGCCCGGCCGTGTCGACCGGAAGCCGGCAGGAGGTCAGCATCTTAATGGAGTGGTAGTGGCGGCGGACACGCGTGAAGAAGTAGATCATCACCGGGATGAACAGGAACGTGATCCAGGCGCCTTCAACGAATTTCTCCAGCAGCACCACCACTACCGTGATGCCCGTGACCACCGCGCCCAGTCCGTTCACGAACGCGCTCTTCAGCCAGTGCGCGCCGCGATTGTTTCGCCAGTGCGTGACCATACCGGATTGCGAAAGCGTGAAGGCCAGGAAAGCGCCGACGGCGTACAGCGGGATCAGGCGGTCGGTGACGCCGCGGAACAGAATGAGCAGTCCGCCGCTGAGCAGCGCCAGGATGACGATGCCATAGGTGTAGACCAGCCGCCGTCCGCGATACCCGAAAGCATGCGGCAGGTAATTGTTCTGCGCGATCGCGCGGCACAGGCGTGGGAAATCGGCGAAGGCCGTATTAGCCGAGAGCGACAGCACAATCAGGATCGACGCCATGGTCAGGTAGTAGAAAAAGCCCTTGCCGAAGACCGCGGCGATCAGCATGGAGAGCAGGCTTTGATAGCCCGGCCGGCCGGGGTCAGTGGCTGCGATCCCGTAGCTTTTGACCAGAAATGAAATCCCCGCCAGCAGCACCGCCAACAGAAAAATAATCACCGTGAGCGTACGCTGAGCGTTCTTAACGGCGGATTCGCGGAAGGCTCTCACGCCGTTGCTGACAGCTTCGACGCCGGTGATGGCCGTGCAGCCGCTGGCGAAAACTTTCAAGAGCAGCCAGTAGCTGACCGCCTGCGTCACTCGCGGCGGAGGCGGAAACGGAGTGACCGGCGCTGGATGGCCGCTACTCAAGAGAACTCGAAACAGTCCCGCCACGATAGTGATCAGAAGCGTGCCGACAAACAAATAGGTGGGGACCGCGAAGACCACGCCCGCCTCCCGCACACCCCGCAAATTCAGGATAGTGATGGCGATTAGAATCCCCAGGCAGATCGCCACCGTGTGCGGCAGCAGCGACGGCACTGCCGAGACCAGCGCCCCCACACCCGCCGAGATGCCGACGGCCACCGTGAGAATGTAATCCGCCAGCAACGCAGCCGCCGCCAGTAATCCCGCACGCGCGCCCAAGTTGTAACGCGCCACCGTATAGGAGCCGCCGCCCGTAGGATAAGCCGCGATGGTCTGGAGATACGAGAAGTACACGATCACCAGCAGGGTGATCACCGCAGCGCTAATAGGAATGATGTAGCGCACTCCCATCAGCCCCAACGGCAGCAACAGGCTCAAGGCCGCCTCCGGCCCATACGCCGCCGAACTTAGCGCATCCAAGCCAAAGATCGGAATCCCCTGCGCCGGCCCAATCTGCTCAGCGCGCTCGTCACTAGTCTTGATAGGCTTGCCGACAACGATGTCGAGTAGGTTCACAGGGCTGGACCTATTATCACCGCCGCGCAGCGCTGTTATCTTAGTAGGCGTTATGGCAACCCAGCTAAAACCGGTAGACGTAGCCGTGATCGGCTTGGGCGCCGCCGGCGGAGTGGCAGTGCTGCCCCTAGCCCGCGCCGGCCTGAAAGTAGCCGGGATCGAAGCCGGCACCTGGATGGGCCCCAAGGATTATCGCGCCGACGAGATCCATAACAACGTCCGCGGCCGTGTGACGTCGGTTGCCAAAGCGCAGCGGGAAATTCCCACCATTCGTGCGAACCCAACTGAAACCGCGCGCCAGGCCGCCCGCCATCCCATGATGAATGCCGTCGGCGGCACCTCGATTCATTACTGGGCGCAAAGCTGGCGCCTCAAGCCCTGGGATTTCAAGTCGCGCTCAGAAGCCATCCGGCGCTACGGCGCCAACGCCATCCCGAGCGGCTCGACGCTAGAGGACTGGCCCATCGCCTACGACGATCTGGAACCCTACTACGACACCATCGAATGGGAACTAGGCGTCTCCGGCAAAGCCGGCAACATTCAGGGAACCATCGATCCGCGCGGCAACATTTTCGAAGGCCCGCGGCGGCGCGAGTACCCCATGCCGCCGCTGCGCAGCACCGAATTCATCGATCACATGGCCGCGGCCGCGCGCCGTTTGGGATGGCACCCCTTTCACCCGCCCGCCGCGATCAACACGCAGGCGCGCGACAACCGTCCCGGCTGCGCATATCACGGCTATTGCGGCTCCGGCGGCTGCCACGTGAACGCCAAGAGTTCCACCGCGGTCACCACCATTCCGGCCGCGGTAAAGACCAAGAACCTGACGATTTTCGATCTAGCGCATGTCACGCGCATCGTCACCGACGCGAGCGGCCGCGTGACCGGTGTCAGCTACCTGCGAAATCGCCAAGAGTTTTTCCAGCCTGCCAAAGTTGTCTTGCTAGCCGGCTACACCTACGAGAACTCGCGCTTGCTGCTGCTCTCAAAATCGCGCGTCTATGCCAACGGCCTGGCAAACAACCGCGGCCAAGTAGGCAGACATTTCTTCGCCCACTACCAGACCGGCTCGCTCACCGCGCTGTTCCCCTTCGACGTAAATATCTGGTACGGTCTCCCCGCGCAAGGAATCACAGTAGATGATTTCGCCGACGACGCCTACGATCACTCGGGCTTAGGTTTCATCGGCGGCACCAGCCTGCACGTACGCACCGAACGCCACGCCATCGAAGCCGCCGCCATGGATACCTATGGCAAGGCTCCCGCGTGGGGCTCCGCCTGGAAGAAGTTCGTGCACGAGAACGCCGCCCGCGTAGCGAACACCTATTTCCAGACCTCCACCTTCCCCTACGAGACCTGTTATCTCGACCTGGACTCCGCCGTCAGAGATCCGCTAGGCGATCCCGTCTGCCGCATCACCACCGGAGGCCCCAAGCCCAACGAAACCACCGCGGTCCGCTACGCCCAGAAGAAAATGGAGCAATGGTTTCGCGAAGCCGGCGCCATCGCCGTCGATGTTCCCGACCCCGGCGTCCCCAGCCTGACCACGCACGCCTACGGCGGAACCCGCATGGGTGACAATCCGGAAACCAACGTAGTCGACCGCTGGGGCTTCTCGCACGAAGCCCCCAATCTAGGCATCCTAGGCGCCTCCGTAATGGGAACCAGCGGCGCCCGCAATCCCACCTTGACCGCGCAAGCCCTAGCCTGGCGCACCGCAGAGTATCTCGTCAAAAACTGGAAATCCATCGCCGAGTGAAACGCTTCACTTGCGTTTTCCGATCAGCATCAGCGTATAGTTATCGAGATCCAGGAGGGCTTCGTCACTCACCGCCTTGAGCCGCTCACGGCGTTTCTGGCGCAGGGATTGCTCGGTAGTGAGGAGCGCCTCAGCGCCATCGATTGGTCCAAGGTTACCTTTGCGGCTCAGGAGTCCTCTCGCGTACGCTCGAACTTCAGCCGGCTTCCCAGCATTGCTTACAAAGTCGTTGATCGCTTTGTCCGCGGCGTCGGTTTGTGCGTACCACAGCAACAGGAGAAGACTCTTTTGAGCAGTTTGGTCTCGTTCCGCGGCGATTCGGGCAATCGCCGGACCGACCCAATAATTCGGGTCCGTCGGTAGTAACAGGTAGACTAGCGCGTAGTTTTGCCCGAGGGTGAGCGCGTGCTGTGGGACAAAGACCGTGAAGGCCGGCTGTTCGAGAATATGGAACGCGGCGGCGGTTGTGTCTTCGTTCAACGCAGCCAGGCGATGCACTTGAAAGAAATAGTCGGATGCTTTGAGATCACGCAAGTCACAATGGGCGATTGCCGCTAGAGCAATCTTTCTATCTTCCGCGGTGTCCGAAAGACTCAACAAGAGCGTACTCCCGTCATATAGAAAAAATGGCGGATTCGAAAAGTTATTCAATTCATCCCGCAAGCCTGGGACATAGAGTGACCTTTGTTGCTTGGTTTTTGCCCAGAATTGATCAAGGATCGCCGACTTCTGTGCGATTTGTTGTTGGTTAAGCAGGCGCGGCTGAAAATTATAGACCTGCTGAATCTCACCGTGGATAGAGGTTGATTGCGCGGATGCCAACTCCGCGCTTGTTAGGACCTGGATAAATATACTGCATGCCAACGTGAGTTTCATGCGCCCATTTTACAAATTTGTGGTTGAATATGCACATAATCGACCGTTTGTAGTTCCTAATGGCTTTGCCGATAGCGACGCCACCACTCAGCCACCGGAGGCGGATGGGGCGGCGGCGGGTAAGTAGCGCTGCTATGCACGTAGCTATACAAGTTTGACCAGAGGTTTCGCCGGGCCGAGTCGAGACCCTCCGTGAGATCCGTAACTAGCCCCTCACGCGGCAGATTCGGGAATTGCGATGCCAACGCCCGGATGGTTGGTTCCTCCGCTTGATCAGAGAGGTTTTGCAACTGCCCGCGGATTTGCGCTGTTCGAGCATTGTCGTCAAGAGCCGCATTCTGGACGATGCGGTCGATAACTGGTCCCATGCGCCCGTACTGAGTTTCGTCGCCGATCTCTTCGGCCTTGAGCTTTGCCGCGAACTGGTCCTCTCCCTCATGTGAGCCATCGCTGAAAATCGCGGCAACGACGGCGATGTCGCGGGAGACGGGCTCCTCCACAAATCCGACCATCTCCTTTCGCGTGGCACCTTGCGCGATCGCGGGGCGGTCTCTATTGGAGCGGACTTCGATCGAAGAATGCGAGCCTTGAGTGAGAGCATAAGCCAGCACGGCTCGTGAAGAAGACACGTTGCGCAACAACAGAGTGCAACCTTGCACGTCCTCGTCGACGAGCTCCACTTGAATGGAAGGAACCTTGCTGACAACGGTGGGATGCACCGTCACCGCGGGCTTGGCGTTGA
>Ga0105239_10009659_pt1 | contig 10850 bp, 4 predicted proteins | sample KBSC44metaG_FD_92761 | JGI IMG/M metagenome (GOLD analysis project Ga0105239, IMG submission 92761) | Corn rhizosphere microbial communities from Kellogg Biological Station, Michigan, USA - KBS C4-4 metaG | ecosystem: Host-associated > Plants > Roots > Rhizosphere > Soil | place: Michigan, USA...
ACGCTTTCGCGAATCTCGTCATTCCCGTAGCCGCGATCGAAATGGTAGGTGTCGCTGCCGTCTCCGCCCTCGAGGATGTCGTTGCCCGCGCCGCCGTCGAGATCGTCGCCGCTGTAGAAGCCAACCAGATGGTCGTCGCCGGAGGTGGACTGCAGCAGTTGCCGCTGAATGTCGGCCTTGCTCCAAACGGTGCCATCGGCGAAGCGAAAATTCTCGACGTCCCTCCAGGTATAGAGTGTCTGGAGCTCGAACTCGCCGGCGACACGTAAGCTGTCGCCCGAGGTGAGCGACAGGATCAGGTCATTGCCATCGCGCGCGATCGAGATGTCGGCGACCGCAACGGTGTTATCGAACTCGACGCTGTCATCATCGCCATAAAGGACGTTGCTGACGCTCTCCTCGATCCGGTCGTGCCCCGCGCCGACCCCGAACACATAAGTGTCCCCGCTCTCGCCGCCCCGCAGGATGTCATCGCCGGCGCTCTTCTCGAAGCGGTCGGCAAGCGTGAAGCCCTCTGTCACGTCGTTGCCCGCAGTGGTCTGGGCCGCGATCATCTTCTGGTTGATGTCCTGCCAGGTCCAGACCGTGCCGTCCTGGAACTTGACCTGTTCGATCCGGCTGGTCGGGATCGCCCCGAACACGCCAGTCTGGATATAATCGTCCTGGCCCTGCAGGGTGATCGCGTCACCCGAGTTTCCGAAGGTCAGCGTGATCGACGATCCGTTGCGGCTGAAGATGACGTCCTCGGGGTCGATCCCCTCGCCGAGCTGAACGGTATCGATCGTCTGGTCGGCAGTCAGGAAACCGTCGCCGATCAGGGTCTTGTTGTCGTCGAACACCGTGTCGTGGCCATCTCCGGCGTTGAACACATAGGTGTCGCCGCCACCGCCGCCCGACAGCAGATCGTCGCCCCTGCCGCCGACCATGCGATCGGCCAGAATGTCGCCGCGCAGCCGGTCGTTGCCCGACGAACCTGTCGTGACCATCGCCTCGACATCCTGCCAGGAATAAGCCGAGTTGTCGGCGAAGGCGAACCACTCCACGCGATCGAACCATTGCGGGCCGAGCACGCCGGTCTGGAAGCTGTTGAACTGGCCGTCGACGGTCAGCGTCTCGCCGGTATTGGTGTTGGTGATGACGAGGTCGTCGGTATCGTAGTTGCGCGAGAAGATCAGCGACGAGGGACTGATGGACGGGTCGAACTGGACCACGTCGGCGCGCACGGTAAGGCTGATCCCGCCCAGCCCGACATTGACGTCGATATATTGCGCCTGTTCGCGGATGGTATCGTTACCCGCGCCCGCACCCCAATCATAGGTATCCGCGCCATCCATCCCGATCAGAACGTCGTCACCAGTCGAGGCGCCGAATGTGTCGTCATCGCCGAACCCGCGGGTGACGTCGTTGCCGTCGGTCGTGTCCTGCGCGATCAACTGCTGCTGCAAGTCGCGGTTAGAGAAGGCGTCGCCGTAATTGCGGAACGCAAATGCCTCTATGCGTGAATTAGGCGCGAGCGCGGCGTTGTAGCCGAGCGAGGTATAAGCGAACTGGCCGGAGATGGTCATGCTGCCGCCCCCATCGGCGACCGTGACCACCAGATCGTCGCCGTTTGCACCGCCCCGCGACCAAGTGAGATCCCCGGGCGCGATATCGTCGCCAAACACCAGCATGTCGGCAGCACGTAACAATGGCGTGCTCTGCTGATCATGGATGACGTCGTTGCCGTCGCCGCGATTGAACACATAAAGGTCGGCATCGTCGCCGCCCTCGAGCAGATCGTCACCCTTCCCTCCGGTCAACACGTCGGAATGCATCGTGCCGACCATATGGTCATCACCGTCGCTGCCCTTGCCAACCGCGGCCATAATCTCAGGAATTTCCATGATCGACCCGTCGGCGAACTGGATGTCTTCGATCCCCTTGTCGCTGCTCAGCAGCACGTCCGACCCCAACGGCACTACCGGCGCGAACTGCCCCGTGACGCGCACTGTCTCATCGGTGGCGATAACGGTGATCAGCAGATCATTGCCGTCGCGCGACAGCTTGACCTCGTTCTGCGAGAGAAAGGCGAAGCGAATGCGGTCGCCCGCCGGGTTAGGCTCGACATCATTGATGATCGCGTGGCCGATCTCACGCCCGAAGACATAAACGTCTTGACCCGTACCCCCGTTGAACGTGTCGTCACCGCCCTCACCAAAATAAATCGCTGTTTCGCCAGCCGTCCCGCGCGCCAGCGTGTCGTTACCGCTCGTGCCAATCCGCGTGTCGGAGATGCTCAGGGCGTCAGCGAGCGCTTGGAGCGACAAAGGTTGCGCCACGCCGTCAGCGGCGCGCATCAGTTGTTCGAACAGGAAGTCGCTGCGCACGACATTGGCGTCCGCGCGCACCATCCCCTGCGACACAGCGCCAAGAAGAGGCGCCCAGTCTGTCCAGCTGGCCGCCGCCGCAGTGGCATCCGCGGATAGTCCCGCGATTATTCGATGCAGTACGTCGCCGAGTGAGTTTGGCCCGTCCGCCACAAGTAAGTCGAGATCATCGCGGTAGGTCAGGCCGGCGAACGTCGTTGCAAGCGGCCCCTGGACCACCAGGCGCAAGGTCAGTCGCGTCAGCTGATCATTCCACAGCCCTTCGACCTCTTCGAGATTGTCAAGTTCGAGGGCGCCGCCACTATCGCGTGGCATCAGCGCGTAACCCGAGTATTTTTCCAGGAAGGCAAGCTTACGGGCGTCGAACCCGTTGCCGCCGACGGCGTCGGCGGCGACACCATCGACGCCCGCCCAGCGGTAGAGTAGGTTTTCTGCTTCGCTCTTGAGTACCGCAAGGTCGGTTGACGTGCTCGCCGCAAACGCCGCGACCTGAGCCTCAAGAGTGGTGTCAGCAGACATTGCAACGCGTAAGTCGCGCATCTCGCCGGCTCCAGCCAATTCGGGCAGCGTCGCGGCGGTTGCGTCAACCGTCGTATCGCCCAGCCATTTGCTATGAGCATTGTTGATAGTGAGATCGACGTCGGCAACATGACCCGTGCTGCCGTCGGCCCGCGTGAAGCTGCCGACCTGCGCTATCGTATTGCCCCCGACCGCTGTTGCTTCCGCAGGCGGCGCGTGACTGAGCGAGATCGAGACGATCCCGAGATCGGCCAGCGACTTGAGTTCGCCGGCATCAGTCACACCGTTCTGATTTAGGTCCTGCCAAACTTGGAGTGAAGCATAGACGCTATCTGCTGCGGTGATCGCGCCATCGAGATTAGAATCGTAGCCCGCCAGCATTTCGAACCCGCCCGTCGTGGCGTTGCCGAACATTTCACTGACATCGTCGATCGTGCCGTTTGCGTTGGCATCACGAACGAGGAACCCGTCGGTCGCCTGCACCCAGCCCGTATGTTCGCCGAAACCGTCGGAATCGAACTCGAAGAAGACGTTGCTATTCGCTTCGGTTGTGAGGTTGAAACCATCACCGCCAAGATCTAGGACCAATGGGTCGAAGCCGGGCATGCCATGGCCGAAACCCGCCTTCAGTGCGAGATTGATGAAGTGGGTGAGCCCGTTGGCCGCCGTCCCGGCCAGCCCCCCGGCCGCGCGAGATGCCGCAAACACCGCCAACCCCGCCGACCCGGCACCGGTATCAAGATTGAGACTATAATCCTTGACGGCTGCGCTGCCAGCTTGGCCCCAGCCAAGATTCAGCAGAAGCGTTCCGTCTTGGGCGAGCTTGTAGCTAGCGAACTTCATCCAATTCTGATCGATGAAGAATGACGCCGTATAGAGCAGTTCCGAACCAATGACCGGGAAGACGGTCAGCAGCGTCGAAATTTGGGCGGCATAAGCGGTTCCTGCCTCCATCCACCATTGCTGCACGCCGCCATAAAGATCGATCCCGCCATATGAGGCACGATCACCGGCTTCGCCATCGTCGATCCACGCACCATTGCCGAGTTGGAACTTGTCGCGCCCTGCGCCGCCATCGAAATGCGTCTCCCAGCCCGCAGCGATCAGAGTGTCGTCACCGCCGCCACCGTAGAGCGCCGAATAGCCTTCCCCGTCGCCCTTCTTTCCGCCGTTCCCAACCAAGATGTCGTTGTTTACTGTCCCCACAACGCTGTTGACATTAGCCATCGAAAATATTGTCTTAGTATTAGGCCATTGAAATATGGTAGAACTGTTCGGTAGGTAGCTGACGGTCTGGTACGAGGCTTTGCTAAGATCAACCCGGACACCGTAATTGACCGATACACTCCCAAAAACCCACGTCGTGGTCACCGTTTTTCCAGCACTTGAAAAATCTATCCTGTCATCACTTTTAGCATATTGCCCAGGGTGACTTGCGTCAGCAGATCCAAAATCAATTTTTAGATCTTGCAACGGCGTAGAAGTGGCATTTGTTGGATCACCAATATCATTTATCTTCAGGCTATCGGAAAAGTTAGTCAGTCTGATTAAATCAGCGCCAACTATTGTATCCTTACCTCCAAAACCGTCGTCGATCGTTTCAACCTGGACACGACCATCGAGTTCCAAATTGTTATATCTAGAGGAAAAGTCGCCAATCTTGAGCGAGACGCCGTGATTCGGCGAAACAGCGTATTGGCCATTCGTAGATTGATAAAGAACGGTATTGAAACCGAACGGATTCACGATACTCGGATGTTCGACCGACGCAAAACCGCTGCCTATAATGATGTCGTCTCCAGCGCCGCCAACCAGAGTATTGTTACCACGACCGCCGACAATAACATCGTCCGTGTCACCTCCCACAACGATGTCATTGCCATCAAAACCACTACCCCGCCCTATAACTCCCGGAATGGTATTTGTGACGTGGACAACTTCATCGAATGTTAGAAGATTGTCGTTACCGGGATAGGTATATTGGGGAAGATTTGGAGCGTAATCGTCAAAGTCGATTCCCACACTATAAAGAACCGAAGCAACAACGGAATTGCTATTTTGCTCGTATCCGTTTTCGACCTCTCCCAAAACGAGGTTATAGGGGAGCCCGGCGTCCGCAATTTGCTGCGCATGCTCGATCATCTGCTGCCAGACCTCATGCGGATCTCGGCCATGCAGATCGAGCACCGTGCTGCCATGCTCCGCTCGCGTCGAAACTTCTCGAGCGTCTAGCGATGTACTCAACAGAGTATTGACGGTCATCGTGATATTTCCGAACAGACCGTCCGGCCCCACCGGATGCTCCTGATCCGGCCCCCCGCGAATTACGTATTCTGTTCCATCGTCATCAACGAATACCAAGTAAGCGTGCCCAGCGAGATTACCAGTCGGGCGAGAAATTGGCTTTCCTTCAATACGAATCTCGGCCATTTTAAAGTGCCTCTCTCTTAATCACAAGATCGTTCCTATAGATTATAGTAATCTGCCTTGTATCATAGCCAAGTAGGACAATATTCTTTAATCGACCGGTTCCATATTCTCGATAGACCTCTACAAATCCCTCGGGGCGGTTTTCCTTGAAAGATAAATGAATATAACGCGACGGAAGTATCGAGTGAATAAACGCGCTGGATGCCCCAATTGGAATAGACTGATACACTTTTCTCTTGAAGCTTCTCGCATCATTCAGATTCATAGAATCGAACTTCGATCCTTTAGAATAATCAGGCGATTCCGAAGGGCTGCTGGCGCACGCGCTGGACAGCAATATCAGGGGCCCAATTGCGAGAAAAAGGGGTCGCCTCGGGGTCGCCAATCGCGGCAATAGACCCATTAGCGACTCAGCGGTTCGGCGAACGCGTCCGCCCAAGTGGCTGACGACCATATCTGCAACACCGACAGTCCCGGATCGCAGCCGAGGGGATCGCAGGACCTTTCTCAACAGAAGCAAGTTCAATTGGTGCTCTCCTACGCGCAGCCTTTTGCTGGGTATGCAGCCCTGCCATCCTGCTCTTCAAATTTAGATGCCACAAGTCGTCAGGATTGCATTTAGCGTTAATATTCAAATAATTGCATCCATTTCGGATGAACTTGTGGAGGGGCAGATTTACCCCATGTCAACGTTCCCGAGCCGCCTCTCGCGTTGCTTCGTCTATCGGACTCAAGAGGTATGACAGAATGCTCCGCCGGCCAGTTCTGACGTCCGCCGTCACCTGCATGCCAACGGCGGCCCGAATGCCGCCGGCGCGCAATGCTGGTTGAACCGCGTCCATGCTAATCCGAGCGGGATAGAGCAGGCCCAATTTCTCGTCCTCGACCGCGTCCGATCCGATGCTCTCGACGCGGCCTTTGAGCGTCCCGTAGCGCGTGAACGGAAAGGCCTCGAGTTTGATCGCAACCTCCTGGCCCGCGCGGATGAAACCAATATCGCGATTGGGGATCTTCACCTCGGCCACCAACGTACCTCCGGCCGGCACCACAATCATGATCGGCTTGGTCGCCTCTACGACTCCGCCGACAGTGTGAATCGCGAGCTGCGTGATGGTACCGTCAACCGGGCTGACCAGCGTCTGCAAACTCGATTTCTGCGTGGCCTTGGCAAGTTCCTCGCGGCGTAGCCGCGCATCGGACTCCGCCTTGGCGAGATCCCCCAACACCTTGGTCCGCGCTTCGGACTGCCCTTGCCCGATTGCTCCTTCGGCCGCCGCCATTTCGGCAGCGGCTTTGCCCACCGTCTCGATGGCAGCATCACGATCCCGCGCCGTCGACAAACGCTGGCGACGCATCTCGATCACCTTGAGCTTCGAGACATATCCCTTGGCCAGCAATTGCTCGTTAGCCGCGATCTGTTCGTCCAGCAGCGGCAGCGTCTCGGTCAGCTTCGCGGCCTGTATCCTTGCCTCGCGCCCGGTGGCATTCGCGGCATCGCGCCGCGCGGCGTTGGTCTCGGTCGTGCTCGTGATATCGGCCAACTCGGCCCGCGCGAGTGCAACCTGCGTTCCGATAATCTCCGGTCGCGTACCGGTCGGTGCCACAAAGTTTAGCCCGCGTCCGTCAAGTGCCGCAAGCACCGCGCGTGCGCGGGCCGCGTCGAGTTCGGAACTCTCCAGCGCCTTGCGCGCTTGAGCCGCGTCCGCGGTGGAGATGGTCGGGTCGAGCTGGACCAGGGCCTGTCCGGCTCGAACGCGTTGGCCATCATGCACCAGGATGCGTCGAACCACTCCCGCATCGGCGGGTTGGATCAATTTCACGTTATCGACCGGGATCAGCTTGCCCGGGGCCGAGGCAACCACGTCGACCTTGCCGAAGGTCAGCCAGGCGATCGTTGCGACCAGCCCGATCATCAGCACCCAGGCGGTGATCCGCCCGGTCGGTGACACCGGCGTCTCGATGATCTCAAGCGCGGCGGGCAGGAAATCAGTCTGGTCCGTGCGGAACACCGAGAGCTTGCGCGCCTTTTCATCGGCGAGCGAGTCACGGACGACCTGCCAGTTGCGGCTGAAGGCGTTCATGCCGCCGCCCCTTCGTGGATGCCCATCTGGCGGCGGTGCAACCCCGCATAACGGCCGCCCGCGCGCAGCAATTCATCGTGCGTGCCGATCTCGACCACCCTGCCCTTTTCGAGCGTCACGATGCGGTCGCATTGCCGGATCGCCGACAGGCGGTGGGCGATGATCAGCACGGTGCGCCCACGCGCCATCGCCTTCAAATTGGTCTGGATGATCTCCTCGCTCTCGGCATCGAGCGCGCTGGTCGCCTCGTCGAGGATCAGGATGCGCGGCTGGGTGACGAGCGCTCGGGCGATCGCGATGCGCTGGCGCTGGCCGCCCGAGAGGTTGACGCCGCGCTCCTCGATCATCGTGTCATAGCCTTGCGGCAATTGCAGGATGAAGTCGTGCGCGCCCGACAATTGGGCGGCGGCCATCACGTTCTCGAGCGGCATTGCGGGATTGGCGAGCGCGATATTCTCGCGGATCGTGCGGTTGAACAGCAGATTCTCCTGCAGCACGACGCCGATCTGGCGCCTGAGCCAGGCCGGATCGATCTGGGCGATGTCGACGCCATCGATCAGCACCCGACCGGCCGCCGGCGTGTAGAGCCGCTGGAGCAGCTTGGTCAGCGTCGACTTGCCCGATCCCGACGACCCGGCAATGCCGAGCGTGCCGCCGGGCGGGATGTCGATGCTGATGTCATCGAGGGTCCAGGGGCCATCGAGCGCGTAGCGGAACTTCACGACATCGAAGCTGATCGCACCTTTGAGAGCCGGCAGCGCAACACGCGAGCCCATTCCCGGCTCGACCGGGGCATTGAGGACGTCACCGAGCCGCTCGATCGACAGCCGCACCTGCTGGAAGTCTTGCCAGAGCTGCGCCATCCGGATCACCGGCCCCGAAACGCGCTGCGCGAACATGTTGAACGCAACCAGCCCGCCCACGGTCATTGCGCCGGCGATCACTTGCCCTGCGCCGAAGTACAGGATGGCCGCCAGGCTCAATTTGGAGATCAGCTGGACTGCCTGGCTGCCCGAATTGCCCAGGTTGATCACGCGCTGGTTGGCGGCGCTGTAGCCGGCGAGCTGGCGCTCCCATCGCTCCTGCCATTGCGGCTCGACCGCGGCCGCCTTGACCGTCTGCATGCCCGACACGCTTTCGACCAACAACGCGTTGTTGGCTGCGCTGCGCTCATACTTTTCGTTGAGCCTGCGGCGCAGCGGTTTGGTCACGAACAGCGAGACGCACGCATATGCCGGGATGGTCAGCGCGACGATCCAGAACAGGGCCGGCGAGTAGATCCACATCGCGACCAGGAACACGATGGTGAAGGCCGGATCGACCAGCACCGACAAAGAGGCGTTGGTCAGGAACTCGCGGATCGATTCCAGCTGGCGGACGCGCGTGACCGTGTCTCCGACGCGGCGCGCCTCGAAATAGGAAAGCGGCAGGCCGAGCAGGTGTCGGAACAGCTTGGCGCCGAGCTCGACATCGAGCTTCTGGCTGGTTTCCGAATAAAGCCGGGTGCGGAGCCAGCCGAACACCACTTCCCACAGCGACACCGCGACGAAACCGATCGACAGGACCTGCAAGGTCGCCAGCGTGTTGTGGACCAACACCTTGTCGATGACGTTCTGGAAGAATAGCGGCGCGGCGAGACCGAGCAGGTTGAGGCACAAGGTGATCAGCAGCACCTCGCCGATCAGCTTGCGATAGCGCACCACCTGCGGAATGAACCAACCGATATCGAAGCGGCCCGCCGCACCGGCCACGCCTTCGCGCGTCGTGATCAGGATGAGTTCGCCTGACCAGAGAGCGTCAAGCGCCAGCCGGTCGAGTTGCTCGGGCGAGCGTGCCGGCCGCTGGATCAGCACGCGATCATCGGCCACGCGCCCGATGACGAACCAGCCATCGGGTCCGTGGGCAAGCGCCGGGAGCGGAAGGCGCACGAGACGATCGAAGGCGGCGGTTACGACCTTGGCACGCACGCCATCCTGCCGCTTCGCCACGCGCAGCAAGTCGTCCGGCGAGCAAGCGTCGAAATGACCGAGCCCATGCCGCAACTGGTCGGGATCGACCGCGATGCGGTGCATCGCCAGCACCGTCGCAAGCGCGATCAGCCCGCTATTGTCGCCGACATCAGCGGCCCATTGTTCGCTACCCGGACTCAACGCGTCCTATGCCCCCTTGGCGGGTCGCCTATGCGACAGCCGCGCAACAACATCATAAGAAGCAATAGGTTACGCTAGCAAGACACATATTCCGAAATTCGACGGATACATCCAATTCGGATCGAAAACTGCTGTAACGGAGGAGGCGAGTATCCGGGCGGCAGCGCGCAAAGAAATAGGTGCCCCACGCCTAGAGGAAGTCTGGCTCGCTCGGCACGTCCTCTGCCCGCTCAGGCCGACGCGCACCGAGAAGCGAAAACGTAACTAGGCTACGCGGTTCGGCCGATCTTCCCGATTTCGGTGCAGATGTGCATTCGCCGGCCACGGGACATTTCCCGAAACAGGAGTAATAAATTGAACCAATACCGCCAAGTCGCGTTAATATATACCAAGAATTGTCAGACTCCATGGACTAATTTTACGACTATTTGTTCGGGCTTGAACTGATCTGCTACTCACTGGATGAAATCTGCGTCGGCGCTTCGGAGCTCTATTCAAACAATCAATTCGCAGCACATTGTCGTACCTACGAGCTCATCAACGACGTAGTTGATTTCCTTCTTCATGAGGCCAGCCCATGGGAGGTATCCGAGGAGATGCTGCAGTTGTGCGTGCATCGCCGCTGGAAGGAATATGCCGACGAAATTGGCGCGGCCGGTTCGAGCGAACTCGAATCCCACAAGCGCTTCCTGGAGCGTTGGTCGCCTAAATCGATCGGGTATTTCCCCGAGAGCGAGGTTCTTCATTGACCGTATCGGCTCAGGTTACACCGACCTTGGCGGTTCAGTTTGGCGCCACATGCCCCCCGGCGCCAATTCAGGCTCCAGGGAAATCAGCCATCCGCCACGTCTGACGCCTCGTTTACGATACCGGCTATCCGCGAAGCGTCGAAGCGCTCTGGCGTGGCTTGCTCCCCACACGTTTTTCGTCACACGGCAGGCGTTTGGATGGCGCAGGCTGACGTGCCTATACAGAAGATCGCGCAGTTCCTGGGGCATACCTCAACACGGGTCACCGAGAGGACATACGCTCGCTACAGTCCCAGCTTTATGAAAGACGCTGCCGCGGCGTTGGACTGGTAGGCTCAGCCAGGACTGGCTCTGTGCCTTTGGTTCAATTGAACCAATCGAACCCCGTGGAGGCGATACACAAAAGCCTCGGGAAACCGGAGTTTCCCGAGGCTTTCGATGGTGGGCGTGGCAAGGATTGAACTTGCGACCCCTGCGATGTCAACACAGTGCTCTACCACTGAGCTACACGCCCACGGGGAGGGCGCCCTGTAGCGGCGCTTCCTCCGCGGTGCA
>Ga0105239_10009661_pt1 | contig 10849 bp, 12 predicted proteins | sample KBSC44metaG_FD_92761 | JGI IMG/M metagenome (GOLD analysis project Ga0105239, IMG submission 92761) | Corn rhizosphere microbial communities from Kellogg Biological Station, Michigan, USA - KBS C4-4 metaG | ecosystem: Host-associated > Plants > Roots > Rhizosphere > Soil | place: Michigan, USA...
AACTTAGTCTCTTAAATTTGTAAACGCTTTGCGACTGAGTTATCGCCCAAATGGCCGAAGCCAATCGTGTACGTGGGTTCCAAAAAACAAATGCCAACTGAATAAATAATTTATTAATAAAAAATAAAATGGGTATTTATACAGTCATTCAAATATGTTAGGGCGTTTAAATTTTAGCTCTAATTTAGGGTTTTAATCTGTATTTAGCCTTATGCTTTAACATATTTAAAAAATTGCATTGTTGCCACTGGGTTTTGGTAGCGCAGGTTTCCATACGAAAAAATAACCTGGGGTTGATTGAGTAAGGATTACCAAAATTCTTTTGATGGAAAGCTGGAAGCTTTTTTTATTGGATTTCTTTTATATTTAGTGTGGTGCGGTGACCGCAAGATGAATAGTGAAATCCACGATGGCTTTGCTAATTTTTATTTTTTTACATACAGGGTTTCATGCAATTCTATTAAGGCCGAACTGGCAACTGCATTTGTTTAGAACAAGAAATAATAAATATCACTTAATTAAATTATCTTTATAATTGTTAAAGATTGATACTAACCTAAACCATGGAACTAAAATATAAAGATTTAATCGATAGTCAACATCTTGCTATTACCTGTCCACCGGATAATTGTAAGGTTAATGATAAGCTTGAGGCTGTAAGATGGGTAGTTCAACCTTTAGAAGCTGAATTAAATTTCCTACCAAACCACCTATATAATCAAAAGAGAGGGGCACCGGTTAGACCAATGGCGGAACATGCAAAATGTGGTAACTGTAGTCTATCATTCCATACCTCAATTCAGGCTTCAGCGAATGCTTTCTATGGTTTATCTTCAAACCTCCAACAAAAATTGGGTTATACACATATTGCTTATGGTGTTATTGATGCGGGCTGTGGATTATTGACCGAGACAAATCCTATAACTCAACATTTCGAATTTTTTGAATCCACAAATTTAAATTGGATAAATAACTTTGCAATACATACTCAACTATAGAAATGATCAAACCAGTAGGTTATAGAATTGAGTCACTTCCTTACACAGATTTAGTGAAGGTTCAAGATATATTATATGTTGATGGTCCTTTATTATCCCATTTTAAAGACGAGTATGATAACGATTACTTATATTATTGGGTAGATTATGATGAAAAAGAAAATCGCTTATTAATTGTCAAAAGCACTAAGAAGGATCTTTATAATTACTTGTCTGGAGGCATATCGTTGAGAAAACTAATAACTCAGCTTGATTCGACTTTCGTTTTTTTGGTAGATCAGGATACTAATGAAGTAAACGTAAATGTTTTTATGCTTAATGCCTATAGTTTACCTGAAGAGTACTTGCCAGATGAGAGAAGTTTTTACACACTTGGATTGCCATTATTTTATGATCGTTATTTAAAAGATTATAGTTATATAGAAAAGCTCAGGGAGAGATCATATATATTTAAGCTCGAACCAACGGACAAGGTTCACGATCATACTGTCTCAACAAAGGAAGCAGGCAGTTTTCTTATTGCTATTACCAAATCTATAGATAGCTATATTGATTATACAGCGACGTCAAAACTTAAAGATATTATCATAGATAGATCAAGGTTAAATAAAACAATTAACCGAATTAAGCAAAAAGCATCTCCAAGGGTAACTGATTCAAGTTACAGTAGTTTCAATGTTTCATTAGCAATTGATACTTTGGTTCTGAAATCTGAAAATAAACATATAGAAGAGTGGCAAAATGATTTAATTGAGGGCTATAAGAATGATGTACTTGATGTTGATTATTCAAGTCAGGAGGATGCTATAGCAATTGTAGAGCGATTTCCTGACCCAGAAACAAGGAAAAAGATATTTGATCCAATTTTTAAGATTTTGGAAAATCAGGATGTTTCACTAAGTGTAAGTTCATATAATAAAAGCTTTGAGCGTGATTATAAAAGAAGCCGACCTGCGGAGAGCTTTAAGACTCAAGTTTTGCCTAAACAAACAATCGAAGATATAATAGAAGCACAGGAACAAAAGACGAGAATAGTTACAGCTGTTTTTAAACTCCCAGCGGGTGGAACTTTTAGTGATTTTAGAAAAAAAGAATTAATTGAAAATTTATTGTTCACTCAGGAAGGAACACAGCCTATTATGCCTATACCTTCTCCTATAGTTGTAGATGATAGATCCATCAATCTTATTCAACCTCTTGAATGCTTACTTATGATAGATCCAAATGGGAACATACAATTATTTAATCCTAAATTAGATTTACAAGCAGAATCGACAAACATATTAGAGGTTATAGACCAAATCAAAATTCAATTTATTAAAATTTGGGATGAGCATGAATCTAAACCTGATTATGTTGATGAAAAAACCCAGGAATTAGATCGATTGGTAGGAAATCAGCCGCTATAGATATTTTAGCCCCCACCACACCATACAAATCAGCCGTAAAAGCGTTCTGGTTTTGTATTTAAGAGCTGCCTAAAAGTAAAGCCTTCAGATGAGAGCCTTAAGGCTTTTTTGTTGAATGATGCGTTTTTGATGGTTAGTTTAATCATTGCGCCTAACCATCAGGTAAATGGCAACAAACTGTACGGCCGCGATCACAAACGGACCGGCAGCTTTAGATACGTCATGCTGGTAAATGCCTATAAAACCATCAAGAAATTGTATGATGCCAGCCAGCACCGCAAGGGTAATAAAAGCATCCCGTTGTTTGCCGAAGATGGAAATAATGGCGAAGGCTGCTATTGGAATAGTTCGGGCACCGGCATATAGGCCTATGATGGTTATTGCTTTATCGGTAGCCACATGGGCTGGTAAAATGGAAAACGGATAGAATATTCCTGCAACCGAAAAGCCTGTTGAAATCAATACGTTTAAAATGGTGATGATCTTTAAAAATGTTAACGCTTTCATAACTTATACTTTGTAACAACAAATTTCAGGAATAAAGTATGAGTGCAACGATAACAATTGTTAAGAACGGATCATTTCCTGTTTCTTATTCTGCTTAATGAAACCGGTGTGATGCCCAGATACGAGGCAATATAATATTGTGGGACCCTTTGAAAGATCCCTGGGTTTTCGGCTAACAATTGTTGGTACCGGAGGAAGGGCTTATCCTTCAATAAAGAAAGCAACCTGTTGCTGTATATAAACAGTTTATCAATGGCGGTTTCGTAAAACAACTCCCTGATCTTGGGATCGGTTTTTAACAGATCCGAGAAACTGGCCTTTTTCAAAATGCCCACTTCGCATTCTTCCAGGGTCTCAATGTTGATGGTACTTGGGGTATTTTTCAAAAAGCTTTCAAGTGATGTAGCAGGGTCGCCTTCAAAAAAAAATTGTAGGGTGATGTCCTGCCCATCGGCATTGTACCAGGCCCTGATACAGCCCTTAATAATAAAGAACATCTCGTCCGGAATACTTCCTTCATTCACCAAAATAGTTTTAGGTTCGAAGCGCTTTATGGTAAGCAATTTTTCATCAATTAATGCGATCATTTTTTGTTTGGCGTATTTTTCTGCTAAATATAGTATGTAAAACTAATAGCAGGAACCGCGTTTTAACTTCGTTTGATATTTGGCTGGCATCACATGCCAGTCAGTTCGAGCTCCAACGCAAACACAAACCAGGAGATGCTTACAATCCTGAGGCTTTTATAGACAAGAAAGGATACGACGCGCAAATCAACGATCTGCAAGATCAGTTTTTAAAGAAAGTAAAAGGCAAATAACGTATTATATCAACAAAGGGATGGCATTTCGAACGAGGTACGAGGAGAAATCTTCTTCGATTTGCAATTGAAACATTGCATTACGCAAAAATTTTTAGCTACGTTCAAGAGAGTTTCTCCTCACACCTTCACGTTGTTCATTGCTATTCGTCTAAATGACATGGAGGGAGTTTAAACTTGACAAAATAGTGGGTTTACATTATTTTGTGGCAAAAAAATGTAATTATCTGATTGTCAATTAAATAAACCAATGTTAACCATGGAAAGTGTAAACCATGTAAACCCACTTTTATAAAAAAATAGCCCGCCTGTTCTGGGGGCTATTGATATTAGTTGATCATTCTCCCGCTTAATCCAACAGTGTCCAGGTGCGTTTAGACTGTACGGTTTGTATCACTTGTTGTTCGGCTACTACAATGTTCTCTTTACGTTGTCCAATATATTCCAGTGAGCTTAATTTATTCCATAGGGCCACTATTACCCGCAGGAACTCATCAACAGTTATCATAGATGAACTGATATCATGATGATTGTAAACAACCTCGATGAGGCGAGCAAGCAGTTCCTCAAAGTTGCCTGGGGTAACATCCTTCCATTCATAAAAGTATTTAAGCAGCTCTTCACGTTCGGCACCGGGTATACTTTTTACGGTACTGAAAAATATATGTGCCATTTCTGAAAAGCAGGACACCATATATATTGGTGGCTGCTGGTGCACCATGTTACGGTAGGAGAAATAGATACGGGCAATATACTCCAGCATCTTTTCGCACAATATTTTTACGTTTTTACCAATGGTTGAAACAGATTCCTTAGAGGTTATTTTATCCAGGATACGGAATGAGAGCAGTTGCAGATTATTCAGTTGGTTACTGAAGCTTTCGTAATATTTAACCAGTTCCGGGTGGCTCAGTACCGATGTACACGGAGGTATGAAGCTGATATCTGTTTGCAGGTTATTACCATTTTTAATGAATTTGCCTACCTCCAGAAAATGGGAGCTTCGGGTGTTTATCTGCGATGCAGGTATGATGGTGATATTGTATTGTTTATCAACCTCCGGGTATCTTAAAGGGATCTCCTCCGGATCAGGATTGCCACTGGCCACGCGCTCAAACGGATTAACGGTAAGCAACACGTAGTAGGTCTCGGAGTTTTCTGTTGCGTTATCCTGGCCAAAGTAATGGGTAAACAATAACTCAGGGCCTGTTCGGGATATATCAATGCGATGACCTTCAGCAGTTACGGCGCTGCAATGGTTTATTTTGATCTGTACCTGGTTCGAAGCCCTTTCGGTGATCTGTATGTCCAGTGCTACGGATTCGTTGGCAACAGGAGGCAATAAGCCAAAGTTATGGTTGTTGAGCTGCAGGGAATTAGAATCCCTCACTATATCGTGTATAAAATTATCTGTACTGATAAAATGATCGCTGGAAATTTTCATTCCATCTATCCAGTTTACGGGCTTGTTTTTTAACGGACTAAGCATATCATGTTTTTAGTATGTAGATGTTATTATAATATTACAGGTAAACCGCCTGATCGCCGGTGCGTTCGGGCTCGCTTACAATTTCAGAAACACGTTTAGCATATATTGTGTTTGCTTCAGTGATCTTATTCTCCACAATATTCAGGTCAGGATCAATAAATCGCCGCTGTTTCCAGAAGGATGGTTTAACATAAAATATCCACTTGTAGCTGTCGGTTTTATTGGCTTTGTAGTCCACCGGCGCATTCGGGAATTTTAAATTATAATCATCAATAAATTTCTGGAACCATTGACCAAAATTCATATTTGGTGGGGCTTTGGCCTTAACCTTCAAGGGTTCGGGATCATCCGTATTTTTGTACAGATCAAGCTCCAGCACCATCAGTTTATCAAAGTTGAGATGCTCCATGCTGATATCCTCAGGTGTACGTGGATATTGCCATACCTTGTAAATCTCCAGCGGGATGCTCATAAACGCGATATATGCCCACCAGAAGATAGGCGGCAGTAAAAATATGAACACACTGGTGGCAGCCCACAAACCATATTGCAGGTCGTTTAGCCAATCAAAACCCAGCTTAAAAAGATATATACCCAACAGGCAGGATATCAGCGTGCAAAAAATAAAGAAGCCCTTTTTGTGCAATAGCTCATTTTCATGATATTTACCTGCCAGCCACACGTAAACGGAGCCGAGGGCTAAGTAAATGAGCTGGCAAAACAGGTAACCCCAAGGCATAAACTGTAGGTCGAGAAAGCCCAGTAAGCCAGGGATGCCTAAAATAACAGCGGTTAGCAGAATAATAACAATAAGGCGTTTATTACTTAAGAGCTTATTCTTTTTGTTGATTATTGTCATGATTGCCGCAGCAATCACGAAAATGAGCGGGAAGATAAGATAACGTATAAAAAATGATTTAACGTCCATGATATAATTGTATGTTCAGGTCAGTAACAGACTCAAAAAATAAATTTGATATAAGTCTAATCAATTACCAATAATTGTGGTTATTGTTTTAAATATTATTGGTAAAAATATTGAAAATGAAGATCAAAAACCCTAATCTTATTGATACAGATTTCAAAGCAACGGTTATTGCTGCAGAAATTGTTGAGAATGAATTGGTTGGCGCCGATGATATTGTGATATTGCCGGTAGGCCCCCAACAGCGTGCATTTGCAAAAGAAATTGCCGGTATTGCCGAGAGTCAAACCGATATCACGAACAAAAAGATACTCCAGGTTCAGGTAAACCGCGATGGTTTGTATGACATGTTGCCCGAAGGATTGTTTCATAAACCCCCGGCTTCGAGTTTGATGATCACCGAGGAGGAAATGATTAAGGATATTGTTGACAGGAGGGACGAAGAGAAACAGACACGTCGCTTTTTCGCGCCATTTGAAGCCGAGGTGAATCACCTGAAAATGATCCTGGAGCTTTATGAGAACCGCCTTGACAAGAAAAATGAGTATGACGATCTGATCAACATATTTTTAAAGGAATGGAAAGAGTTTAGTTGTTTCACCAATAAGCAAATGCTTATTTTAATACATGTTTTGCCAGTTATACATGAGCAGCGTAATAACCTTGCTTTTATAGGCAAAATATTAACCATGCTGTTTAAAACACCCATGTCACTGAGTTATAAACTCACAACCAGACCAAGCAAAAAAGACATGGCAGGTATGCAGACCTCCTTAGGCGCCGCTGCCCTGGGAATAGACTTTATAGCTGGACAGTTGATTGAGCCCGAGGAAGAACTCCATGTTGCCATTGGGCCGCTGAGTGCTTCAAAAATGATTGATTTTTTACCCGGCGAACGATCTGCCATTTGCATTGATGTGTTGTTATCATACTTTATACCGATGCAAACCGGGGTGAAGATTAATTTGCTGGCTGCGCCTGCTTCCAAAAAAATAATAATCGGAATACAACAGGATAATGCCAGGCTTGGTTACACCACTTATCTTGGCAATTAGGGCTGATCTTAATTTTCAATAAAAAGCCGATAATTATAATTAATGATACTCCGCGATTCCAGTTTTGATTGAAGCAAACTAAGCAAGGTATCCCATTCGTTTGTTGATAGTTTACTTTCTTCATGGGGCTTTAGATAAATATCCATGGTTTTTTTAAAACCTTCTTTTGGATTAGGAGAAATGCTCACGCCTTTACTGATGCGGATACCTTTTAATTTGGCGCCCAGTTCATATTGGCAAAAGCTGGTCAGATCGGCCTGGGTAACAATTCTGTCCTTGGTGGTAAGGCCGTATTTGTAAGCTTGTATACGTTCGGCGGCGCCAAGGCTATTCCGGCCTCCGATAGAGGTGGTCATTAGGCGTAAATTATCTGCTTTTAGCTTCGTCGTTTCAAACTGCTGTAACCGGGAGCCTTTTCTGATATTATTGGCAGTATCTGCAAGGGTGGTCCAAAACTGCAGATATAACATACTGGCCTTATTGGCAGGTTTTAAAATAAGGTAATTGATCAGCTCGTGATTGTCTTTTGCCTGGTTGGATTTTTTTTCAATGAGCGAAATGTTTTGCTCGAGTGTTTTTAATGTTGAGTTTAAAAAATCATTTCCGTAGGCAGCAAAGGCAGCCTTTTCATCCCTGAGCAATTCAAAAAGGTACTCAATGATCTGCTGTGCATTCCGGGAGTCAAAACGTTCGGCTCCTCCGTTTCTGACAGAGTAGCTTCCTTCAAAATTTTGATCAGCCTGGCTGTAAGGAATCTCATTATAGTGCATATCCAAATCGTCATGCAGGTCTTGAACAGATAAAAAATGATCGTAGGCCGAAGGCTTGATAGGGATAATGTTATTCATCTCCTTTATCCTGAATTTCTGTTCATGCAGTTTGCGGCTCATCACCGGGAAACAATTCAGGTGCAGCTGTAGCTCGTTGATCACATCGGGCCGGATCACTGCCGGGAAAACCATTTTTATCCAAACACAAGGTTTAAGCCGCTTCAGATCGGTAGGCTCAAACCAGGTTTCAAACGATAATGGGTAGCTTTTTTTAAGCAGCTCGAGATCATTTAAGTTATCATCTGTAAGCGATATAAAACGGTTTTGGTAGTATGACTTTACATCCCGGGTAATTAAGTTAATAATATTTTGATCATAAAATACCGGTTTGTTTTCATTCGCGTCTTCTTCTTCATATATTAATCCGCTTGTGGTATGTAACTCCTGCTCATCGGTATAGAAACGAGTAACAGACAATAGATTATAAAAATCGTTATTGGTAGTATAGCCAGGCCACTCAAAATACAGCCCGGCATCCTGGAGCGTGTTAAGTTTAGGATCAGGTTCAATGCCTATCCATAAAGTATTGTTTTCGATAAAAGACTGTGGTACTGAGCTGGCAATGGGCGTTTTTTGCATATCTGCGGTGTGTTCCCAAAGCAGTCGGCCATTAAACGTGTATTTAATTTCTGCTTTAAAAACTTTGTTTTCGCCAATAGGTGTAAAAAAAATATCTAAAGACTCTGGCGTTGTTTTACCCGCATCAGGCGAAGCTGCTTTTTTGTAAAAAAAATGATTTTTGATACTCAAGGTCTCCCTGGTTTCAACTGGAATACCCTTGAGCAGGGCATGGGCAGGGAGCGGGGCCGTGAGATAATCAGAAGCAAGTATCCTGGATATTTTATTTAATACCCGATTCTCCAGATTTTTAACATCATTGGAAAGATTGAACAACTCGGAGCTGAGGGCCTCGATCAATAATTTAACCAGTGGATCAATGTCATTAACATTTGTGGTGTTCCAGAAATCCATAGCGTTCCGGAGCATCCTGCCCTTTATTTCTTCTTTCGATGTGAAAAATAATTTGCTCATGTTTAGGTTTTTATGCAGATAAAGGACTCAGAAACAATGATGTGGTAAAAGTGTAATGCTCGCCGGTTTTATTGAGCTTCCCTTTTATAATGATCTCCACACGTTTCTTTATTTCACTTACATTTCTTAATGGATAAAATTTATTGATCTCACTGATGTGCACATCTATATCAATATCATAGATCCTTTTTTCGAACTTTTTGATGGATCGGAGGAGCGATTGCCGTAGCTTTTCTTCCCAAATAGTTTCACTTTGAATAAGCTCAAAATCCATATCCCATATCTCGCAGCCAAACTCGGGATTATAACGATGTTCGCCATACCTGGTAAAAATGATCAATTCTATATACTGTGAAATGGAACCTCCCAGATCCTGTGTTTGCATGTCTCGTCCCAGACCAATGTTTTCGAATCTTAACGGCTTGAAATATAGAGGATTGGGCATATTAAATATTTGATTTATAAGTAAGCGATAAAAAAAGTCATTTTTTCATAAACATTTCTTTTGTAAAATAGTTGTAGAAATGTTTTAAAGGTTAATAATATATTCATTACGCCCTTTGTTTTGAGTAATTTATATTGATAATTAATCATTTTAATTTAAAATTATTATAACCGCTTAACAATAATATTACAAATATTTAATGAAGCCCGTAAATATAAACGACCTAAATCGCGCCTACAGGATTTTTATCATATACCTGGCCGGGCTTCTGGCATTTTCTGTTGTAACGGTTTATTTCTTTTTTTTAACCTCAAGCCGCGAAATGGTACTGTTGAATGCCAAAGTGAAGGAAACGGATCAGCTAGTAGCCATTCGTAATGATATCAACAATAGTTTCGAGCTCATCCTGATGCGAATGCAACAGCTGTCGCAATATTCAAAAATGAATTCGGAGGAGCTGAATAATCAAAATATCCTGCTTAATGATATTCAGGAGGGTAATCAACATATTCTTGATAAGCTCCAGAGTAATCCTTATCCACTTAAAAGTTTCGACCTATACAAAAAATTAAGCAACCATATTGCCACTATAGCCAACGTTAAAGATTCATTATTTACCACCCGTTTCCAGATAGAAAGTCTTCGTACGCAATTGGAGTCGTGTAATAAAGTAAATAAATCAGCCGTCAGCAAGCTTAGTGGCCGGTTTTCACATTACTAAATGATATGCTAAAGTTCAATTTAAAAGAGCGAAGAGAAAAGTTCCTTTTGTTTTTAGGAATGTTTCTGATAACATCATCCATACTGTGTACCGCCATATTTTATAATTATGACGATGGTGCAACCATATCCAAAGATGAGTTCTCCAAACGGATAGCTGACGAGGAGGAGTTTGAAACTCTGGTTACGCAGGCTATACCCACTGTTGATACCACCTACACTCATATTGTAAAGTTTAACCCTAATGTACAGGCACTTTTTCTGGAGAACGATATCAGAAATTCCATCGGTGCTATACGTTCGTATTATAACCGCCGCCCTTATGATAGCCGGTATAAGTGTTTTATTCATGCGTCAAAACTGTTCGAAAACCTATTTTATGATAAGCGCGAACTCACCGGCAATTACAGCGACATAAACCGGCTCAGTAAACTGTTGGATGATTGTAAACTATCAACCCGGCAGTTGCAGCAAAGCCTTGGCTCCAGCCGATAATTGCAAAACATCACATCACTATAAAAAACATAAACCTCTAAACCAATGAAAGACGATTACAACAGCGGCAGACCCGTGGATACCAACAGGCAAACCTATGCCTTTTTGTATATTATGGTTGGTA
>Ga0105239_10009662_pt1 | contig 10847 bp, 11 predicted proteins | sample KBSC44metaG_FD_92761 | JGI IMG/M metagenome (GOLD analysis project Ga0105239, IMG submission 92761) | Corn rhizosphere microbial communities from Kellogg Biological Station, Michigan, USA - KBS C4-4 metaG | ecosystem: Host-associated > Plants > Roots > Rhizosphere > Soil | place: Michigan, USA...
GGTCCTGCGGGAGTGCTGCAGCGGCGGAGAGGCTTCCGAGCCCACTCTTTCACCCCAGGCCGTCGTCGACGGCCTCATCGCCGGTGTCGATGATTTCGCCCGCGGCGGCGCGCGGGACGATATCGCCCTGCTCGTCGGCGTCGTACGGTAGCCGAGCCCCCAAGCCAGCTCACCCACGGAGGAGTGCGTTTACGCTCCCCTTCGCCCGCCGAACCCGCAGGGTTCGGCGGGATCACGAGCCCCCCTCCCTACGCCATGTATCCCGAGGCGATCTCCTCCAGGCGGAACGGCGTACCGTTCGCGAGGGAGAAGACCGTGTCGGCGTCCTCGGGTGTCTCCGCCAGCGTGCCGCGGGCGCGGGCGTGGAGGACGAACAGGTCGTAGAGGTTTGGCTTGCGCGTCTCCACCAGCGACCGTAGCGTCATGGTCATCCCCGACAGGTTTCCGACGACGTTGTTGACCCAGGTCGGGTCGCGCCGGAGCGCCATGTCGCACCAGATGACCTGGCCCGCCACGACATCGACGATCAGCGGCAGGGAGATCTTTGTGTCCGCGCTGATGTCCAGGCGATCCTGGACCGTCTTCGGCTCGAAGATCTCGCCGGACTCCGGCTCCTGGCGCGCCATCCAGCCGGCGAAGCACTCGGGAAGCTCGACAAAGGGCTGCTCGGTATAGGAGGTCAACGACATCAGGACATAGCGGATGCCGGCCTCCTGCAGCTTCGCCAGGGTGACGTCGATGAACTCGCTCGCCCCCTCCGGGGCATCCACAATATCGCCGCTGTGGGCGCCGCCGAACCCCTCCAGGTTGTAGTAGGACAGATCGCTCACGTATTCGAAGTCCGCACTGAAGATCACGGCCGAGAGGTCGATATCCGTCCGCTCATCGCCGTTCTTCCACCAGACGAAGAACCGCAGGACATCGCCTGCGGGCAGCGGCAGGCGGCTTCCGCGTACCAGGGTCCGCAGCGACTTCGAGGCCGAGCGCAGGGCGAACGGCACCATGAGATCGCGCAGCGCCGGATCGATATACACCCGGCCGAGCGGCGGCAGTGTCGCGAAGCGAGCGGCCAGCGCCGCCTCGCAGGCAGCGACGATGCCCGTACACACCGCGTCCGGCAGCGCCGGCAGTGTGTTCTCGATCCCCTTCGCCTTCGCGAGGTTTCCCTTGGGGAAGAACACGCGCAGGGCGGAGGTCGCGTTGCGGACGACAAAGTGCTGTCGCACCTGGAGCAGGACCGGTGTCGATACCCGCTCCGACACCTCGGCGAAGGCGGCGATCACGGTATCCTGGGCCTGTGTATCGAGGCGCAACAGATGGTCCAGACGCCGCGCCAGATCGCCCGGCCGCGTGACCAGGCGGGACAGCGCAGCTGCGGCATCCTTCCGCGACAGCGCCTGCTCGACTGAAGCATTGAACGTGGTAAACGGTTCGTCATTGCGCAACACCGAGAAGGCGCGTGCGGCGTTCGGGTAGCGCTTCGCGTACTCGCCCGGGTGAAGTCGTTCGCCCAGCCGTATCCAGCGCCCCTTCCATCGCAGCATGTCCTCAACCACCGCGGCAAACGGCAGCCGGTCCAGCAGTCCCAGCAGCAACGCGCGCTCCGGCCGGGTATAGACGCGGAACCGAGTCACCTTTGCCAGCGAGAGATCGCCCGCCGAGAGAGCGACCGCCAGACGCAGGATATCTGTCGCCGTTCGTGTAAAGCCGGCGACGATCTCCACCGCGCGTTCGCGGCGCAGGTGGGCGAGCAGCTGACCGGCGAGATAGGCGGCGTTCTCCTTCTGCGGGATGGTCTCCGGCAGCAGCGCCTCGATCCGGTCGCCGTACGCCGGAACGAACCAGGCGACATCCTCGCGGTCCTGTTCCGAGAAGGCGGTATTCGCGCGGACGATCTGTCCGAACAGCCCCGTGAACTCCTCCGCCGTACCCAGACCGATCGGCTTCAGCTCGATCTCATCCAGAAGCGGGAAGCGCTCTTTGACCTCGGTGGCCGGCAACAGTCGTCCGGCCGACCAGTAGTGGATGATGGCGTTCAGGTACAGCTCGACCCGGCTCATCTCCATGACCTGGGCGGGGAAGTTCGGGTACATCGGCGTGAAGGTCCGATGCGCGCCGACCAGCGCCTTGAGATCCGTGACCAGCTCCTGATAAAGCGCAACCAGTTGCGGCAGCGCCAGCGCGCGGCAGGCTTCGATCAGGTCCTCCGAGAAGCTATAGCCGAGCGACTCCACGTTCTTGAGGGCGGTGGCGATATACGCCGCCGACAGCGGGGCTATCGTCTCCGGAGCGGCCGCGGGCAGAACGATCTTGCTGCGACGCCGCAGGTAGATCGCGTTATTGACAGGGCTGGCAGTGGTAGCGTCCATGATCTCGGTCTTCTCTCACTTAGAGCCACCTCTGGAAAGCGGCGACGCTGTTTGGTTGCTTTACAGGCAACTGCTTCTCAGCAGTTTAGAAGGAAGCTTCGCCATAGCCAGACGTGGCTCTCGCGGAAAGCGCAGGCGCTGTTTTCACCCAAAGAAGTTAGAAGGAAGCGCCTGCATAGCCGCGAGAAGGCGTGCGCGGGAATCGAACCCGCGACTATCGACATCCGCGCAGGTAAGGCCTTACCCACGTGTCGACACGCCACGTACAGCACACTATAGCCCGAAAGGGAGCGCTTGCTCAAGGGAGGAGGAAAGTCCTCCCTGGCGCAGCCTGGTTCCCCGCAATAAATTGCAGGGCTGGCAATATTTGTCCTTCGGACATTCTATGGGACACACCAAGCGCAGCAATAGTACGACAGGTATCGCTATCGGAGCGTCCCACCCGCTCGCGGGTACCCGACGCATATTGCCAGCCCCGTACTTCAGTGCGGGGAACCAGGGCTACCGTGAATCCGGATCGATTCCGAAAAAGTCGGGATAATGGTAGACTCTAGAGAGCGAATCCCCGTATCTCTTCGCCTGACCACCGTTCCATGGACAGTCTGAAAATTCAGCGAGTCGTGTTACCGACGATCGTTTTTGGCCTAGGCTTCGGCATCTGGGTGCTGATGTGCAGCCTGAAAGCCCATGACGGCGGCCCGCTTATCAAAGATTATTGCCTGCCCCGGCCGCAGCAGGTCTTCTTATGCTTCGGTGAGGAGTTTCGCGCCGGGCGGCTGATCAAGGATATCCTGGCATCGCTGTACTGCGTCTCCGCCTCTTTCCTGATGGCGGTGGTGACCGCGGTGCCGTTCGGCCTCTGGCTGGGACAGAGCGCGAAGGCGCGGCTCGCCTTTCAGCCGTCGATCAACTTCTTCCGCTGCCTCTCCCCGCTCGCCTGGATCCCGTTCGCCATCTTCTGGTTCGGTATCGGCGATCGGGGGGAGATGTTCCTGATCTTCATGGCCTCCTTCTTTCCGCTGGCGCTCGCCACGCTGACCGCGGTCAGCACCATCCCGGCCATCCGCTTCCAGGTGGCGAAGGATTACGGCATCCGCGGGTGGGGTCTGCTGACGGGAGTGACCTTGCCGGCGATCCTGCCGCAGCTGATCAACTCGCTGCGTGTTACGGCGGGGATCGCCTGGGTCGTCGTCGTTGCCGCGGAGATGGCCGGTGTCCAGAGCGGCCTGGGGTTCGGCATCGCCGATGCGCGCGACGGCCTGCGCATGGACATCGTCGTCTGCTACATGATCATCATCGGGATCATCGGGGTCTGTATCGACCGCATGCTCGCGCAGCTGACACGGCTGCCCTATGTCCGCTGGGGGTTTGCGGAGACATCCGCATAGGAGGTCGATCGTACGACTATGAGCCAATCCGCGAAAACCTGGGGCATCGGCGCCGCCGTTCTTGCCGGTATCGGCCTGCTGGGGTTCCTGCACTATCAGTCCGGCCAGCGCCCTGCGGTACATATGGATGCCGAAACGGTCCATACCGCACCGAGCGTCACCGACAAGCGGCAACAGATCACGGTCGCCTTCGTCCCCGTGACCTGCCACCTTACCTGCCCGGTGACCGACTATGCGTCGAAGACGACCAGTACCGGCACGGAGTTCGATGCGCAGCGGTTTACCGCCTTCCCGGCGATCGTCGAGGCGATCAAGGCGAAGCGGGTCCAGGCGGCGTTCCTTACCGTCCCACTGGCCATGCAGTTGCGCGAGCAGAACGTCCCGGTCAAGATCTGCTGTCTGGGACACCGCAACGGCTCGGCGATCATGGTCCAGAAGAGCAATCCGGCCAAGGATCTCAACGGCCTGCGGGGCAAAACGATCGCGATCCCCAGCCCGTTCAGCAATGAGAATATCCTCCTGCACATGCTGATGCAGAAGCAGGGCCTGAAGGAGAGCGATCTCAAGATCATCAAGATGGCCCCGCCGGACATGGCGACATCGCTCGCCGCCAAAGCGATCGACGGTTTCGTCGTCGCCGAGCCGTTCTGCTCCGCGGTCGAGCGGAACGGCACGGGGCGCGCGCTCTACTACGCCAAAGATATCTGGCCGCACTATATCTCCTGCGCCCTGGTCGTCCACGAGGACCTGATCAAGGAGAAGCCAGAGGTCGTGCGGGATCTCGTCCGCGGGATCATCGGCTCCGGCGAGTGGGCGGAGGATAATCGGGCGGAGGCGGCCAAACTGGTCGCGCCCTATTTCCGGCAGAATGTCGCCCTGCTCAACTACGTACTCACCAACACGAACGACCGAGTAAGTTACCGGATGCTGACGCCCGGCGATGCCGAGATGCAGACCATCGAGGATATGGGCATTCAGTTCGGCATCCTTCATAAGCGCACGCCGATGTCCGAGCTGATGGACAAGAGCTTCATTCCCGCCGATGTCGCGCCGATCAAGATCGATCCCAGCAAGATCGGGACGATGCCGGGCGCCTGACAATCTCCAGAACCCAGGATCAAAGAAGACAACAGACATGACGCAAATCCGTAACGCGCAGGCGCTTCTCGGGCTGACCATCCCTCCCATCGCGATCGGGCTGTTCGACATCCCGCCGCCGGGCCTGGCGGCCTGGGAAGAGGGCGAGGTCCCCGCCGGCTGCGCCTTCTGGCGCGAGGCCCAGCAGGGCCGCAGCTTCTACACCGTCCCGTCCGACCACTACAACTGCGCCGTCGGCGCGCACACCCACGCCATTCCGCTTCCCATGGCGCGGGAAGGTGAGCTGATGCAGACGGTCGGCTTTATGGTGGAGAACGGCTATATCGCGATGGAGGAGGTGCCGGGCATCCCGACCCTAGGCGAGACGCCCTCGGTCATCGCCTACGGCCCGGCCGATAGTGCCGGTTTCTCCCCTACGGTCGTGATCGTGGCCGCCGCGCCGGCCGCCGCGATGCTTCTCTACGAAGCGGCGGTCGCCGCCGGCGCCAGCACCGGCGTCATGGCCGGCCTCGGCCGCCCGGGCTGCGCCATCCTGCCGCTCGCCCAATCGACCGGCACGTCCGCCCTCTCCTTCGGCTGCAAGGGCAACCGCACCTTCACGGGCCTGCCGGACGATCATCTCTATATCTGCATTCCCGGCGACAAGTGGCCGGATGTCGTCGAAAAGCTGGAAGCCGTAAACACGGCCAACGAGACGATGGCGGCGCACTACACCGCCAAACAGGAAGCCATGGCGGCCTAGCCGTCATGCCCCTCACTTTGTGAGGGGCACTCTATAACGTCCAGGAGGAAACGATGCTTAAGAAGATGCTCGGATGGAAGATGGTGGGGCTCTACGTGGCCACGCTCGCACTCGGTGTCGCCGCGCGGTTTGGGTACCGGTGCCCGGCGCAGGGCTGCCCGGCGTGCCGCATGATGGGTCATCATTAGTTCCGTCGTTTAGCGGCGCCCTTGCGGGCGCCGCTAAACGACGGCGCCTAACCGTCGCAATCATCCTCTCCCTTTAGCGAAACCTTCCCCCGCGGCGACATCGCTACCAGAACCCCTCCCCGACCCTCTTCAAGAACGGAGACTCTGGTATGCCGGATCCGCCGCACCCCATCGGGGTATCGGCTACAGGCGGGCTCGCCGCCCGCGATATTGCCGCGATACACGAACTGTCGGAGGCCGTACGGGCGACCGATGGGGTGACGCTGAAGCTCAATCCAGATTTGATGAGCGCGCCGCCGGACGGAGACTGCAACGACTTCTGTTTTTATAACGGCAACCATCTGGTCGGCTACGCGCAAATCGATGACGAAGGCGCGGAGCAGGAGATCACCGGCGCGGTCCTCCCGGCGTTTCGCCGGCGCGGGATCTTTCGCCAGCTTCTGAAGCAGGCTCGCGACGAGGCGCGCCGCCGCGGCGCGGACCGGTTGCTTCTCGTCAACTATCGGGCGTCAACGGCCGGTGTCGCGGCCGCTCAGGCACTGGGGCTCCCCTATCGCTTCTCTGAGTACCATATGGAAGCCGAATCGTCGGCGCTCCCCGCCCTATCGCCCGGCACGGTGCGCCTGGTGACCGTTGGCCCGGAGGAGATCGGTGCGCTGGCGCAGCTTACGGCGCGGAGTTTTGGTGAGGCAAGACGCTCCCTGGAAGCGCTGGCCGCGGCGCTGCAGCAGCCCGGTGTCCGTTACTATCTGGCCGAACACGATGGCGTGCAGATCGGTCAGATCGGCGTGATCGTCCCGGACGATCCGGCGGGCGGCGTCTACCTGCGCGGCTTTGGGGTCGTCCCCGAGCAGCGCCGTCGCGGCTATGGCCGCCAGCTTCTGGCGGCGACGCTGCAGGCGATGCGATCGGAGGGTCAGACCCGCTTCTCCCTGGATGTCGCGACGGACAACGCGCAGGCGCTCTCCCTTTACGAATCCTGCGGCTTCCGGGCGACCAACATCTATGACTATCACACGGTGGCCGTGGCATGAGCCTTTGCTCGCGAATGTAGCCGACCGCCCCGAAGGGGTGGGTTGATGTTAGGCCAGCGTAAACCGCAGCGCTCGGCCCCCTCCCCCCACCCCTCCCCCGCCGCGGGAGAGGGGGGCCGCTGACTGAGAAGCCGGCGAATATTGCATCCCTTGACGAATCTGTTAGCCGGTTCAAGGAACTGGCTAAGCGACAAGCCAAAGGCCGTAGTAGTCGCCGGCCTTTCAATTCGCAGCCCTGTCTCCCCGGGTACACACTTGTGAAGTGATTTCGCCTATTCGCCTATTCGAAAACTTTTTTGGGCGAATATTTCGCCTGTTTTCGCCTACGCCTGCCAGTGCGTGTCGATGAGCGAGCGAGCATTCGCTCGCTCGCCGACCTTTCGCTCGCTCGCTCATCGGGCACAGCGGCAACACTGTTAACATAGGATCGGGCTATAAAAAGACAAAGCCCGCCAAAGCGGGCTTGTGACAACAAGACGTAAATATACTATCTCCCGCTTCTGGTGCGAGGACGACTGTGTCTCGCGGAGGCGGTACAGCAACGGAACTATACAGAATTCAGTATATCAAACCTGCGTCTGCCCGGCAAGCAAAATGGAGGTCGTAAACCTACCTTATGCGCCCCTGCCGGGTTGACGGAAAGACGGCGCCCACCGGCGCCGGATAGTGGACAGCTCCCGCGGTTCGGCGATACTCTGAGATGGCAATGACACCCTCTGAAGACAATCAGGCGACGGAACCGGCGGCGCGCGTCGAACTGACCGAACGGCAGTTCGAGCGGATCGCGCGGGCGCTGGCCGAGCCGCGTCGCGTTCAGATCCTCAAAGAGCTCGGCGCCTGCAGCGGCACCGCCCCCTGTTCGGCTGTGCAGCAGAATCACAAGGTCAGCGCCCCGACCCTCTCCCATCACATCAAAGAGCTGGAGACCGCCGGCCTGATCGAGATCGTGCGTGAGGGCAAGTTCGCCACCCTGATCCTCCAGCGCGACATCCTGCGCGCCTATCTCGACCGGCTCTCTGAAATTTAAGAAGCCAATTTCGGCGCACTGTTGACATTCTATTCTCACCGTGAGACAATTAGACAATCGTCTAATTGATGATCTTAGAACAGGAGTGTGACGATGAGTGTGCTGACCGGTAAGGTAGCGGTCGTAACGGGAGCGTCGAAGGGCATTGGCGCCGGGATCGCGAAGGGGTTAGCAGCGGCCGGAGCGGCCGTGGTCGTGAATTACGCATCCAGCCGGGAGGGCGCGGAGCGTGTCGTCTCCGAGATCGCCGACCAGAGCGGCCGGGCGATCGCCGTTCAGGGTGATGTCTCGAAGGCGGCCGATGTCCAGCGGATCTTCGAGGCGGCCCAGCGCGCCTTCGGCCGCTTGGATATCCTCGTGAACAACGCGGGCGTCTTCCAGTTCGATGCTCTGGAGGCGGTGACCGAGGAGGAGTTCCACCGGGAGTTCAATACGAATGTCCTCGGGCTGATCCTCGCAACGCGGGAGGCCGTGAAGTACTTCGGCCCGGACGGCGGCAGTGTGATCAACATCGGTTCAGTCGCCAGCGAGTTCGCGCCGCCGGCATCCGTCGTCTACTCGGCAACCAAGGGCGCCGTGGATAGCGTCACGCGCGTTCTGGCCAAAGAGTTGGGGCCGCGTAAGATCCGGGTCAACTCGATCAATCCCGGCGGCGTCGAGACCGAGGGCGCCCATCGGATCGGGGTCATCGGCAGCGACTTCGAAAAGCAGCTTGTCGCTCGGACCGCACTCGGCCGTATGGGGCAGCCGGAGGATATTGCTCCTATCGCCGTCTTTCTCGCCTCCGATGCCTCCGGTTGGCTGACCGGCGACCTCATCCAGGCCTCCGGCGGCTTCCGCTAACACCGCGCCTAATGTCCCTCTGCCAAGACTCGGCCGCAGCCGAATAGAATCGGCGAATGGTCTCGCTCTTGTCGGCGGAGGGACTGGTTCCTCTTAATCGCCCACCTTCGCGGATTGGATGATAGCATCCGCCTCGTCCCGTATCTTTGTGTCGTGGCCCCGATACATGAAGTGGTACGCCACCGGCCATTGATGGGCCAGTTTCCCCGTGACTGCTATGAGCACCTGGCGGCTATATCCCTTCTTCGGCTCTTCCCAACGGACGGATTTGATCACACACTGTACGCCGGATGTCGTTTCCACTTTAACGTTCTTAGGCGCATCCAGCGGGAAATTAGGAGCGTTGCCCATATAGACCGTCATCAGGTAATCGCTGCCACGCGAAAAATACAGCAGGCAGAAATCGACGTTATCCACCTTCTTGACGGCAACGTCTTGCGGGAGCGTGAGGACGACATGCTCCGCGCGATATTCGTGCGTTTTCGGTTTGTCGTCCGTGGCATAGCTCGCCGTGTGGCAAGATGCGGCTATCGCCGTTGTTAACGCAGCGAGACAGGCAGTAGAGGGGAAGTTGAGCCGTACCATGGGAATACCTCATCCGACAGAAGGTCGTTTTTCGCAGGCTTACGCGAATAGACCGCACGCCTTTCCGGCGTGTTCCCCACCGCCCGTTTCCGGGGCGCTCAGCACATCGCTGTATTATCGCCGTGGTATCGCGACATAGGCTTCCCTTCCCGGGTCCCAGCGGATCTCCTTCGCCAGAAACACGGCGTGCGCGGTGCGCCAGGCTGCCTGTACATCCAGGGATAAACCCGGTTCTCCGCGAATCTTCCCCGGCGGACATACCGAGGCGACAAGGCGCAGCAGTTGTAGAGAGACCTCCAACTGCATCGCGGCCGTCTCGCGCAGATCAACAAGAACAGTCCGTCCCTGCTCACTTCCAACATAGGGAGCGTTCCACAGGCACTGATCCGACATCTCCAGACGCTTTAGAACGTTCAGGGGACGATTGGTCGGCGCCAGCGGCAGTCGTCGCAGTATTCCGTCTTGCTCATAATAACGGACGTACGACTCTATTGGCGCCGGCGTGCCAGCCAGCGCATAGCCGTTCACTATGGACAGGGGGACGTCATCGATCAGGACGATCGGGAAGCGTGGAATGCGATGCGGGTCTGCCGGCTCCGGGGGAGAGGGTGCGCCCATGACCAACCCCGGCAGGTAACCGGGCGGGTTCGGCACCTCGAAAAGGCAGCGGAGCGCCAGGGCTAAGCCGTCGATAGAACGATCGTCGCCTCAGCCTTCGACGCGCGTGGCGTACGCACGAATCGCCGACAGCGCTCCCTGCTTACCGAGGCGGTGCAGCGCATTTACGGACCGAATGCACGCCCGCGGCTCGTAGGGCGTGGGCGGCGGGGTCCGGTGCAGGGTGTCGAAGATCGTCCGCGAATTCATTCCCATCGTCTCTTCCGGCACTCCGCGACTTCACTCCGATACGGCAACGCTCAGGAACAGCGATTCAGCCGAATCCAATAGTGGTGTCTGCTCTGATCGTGCCTCAAGATTGCATAGGCGTGTCGGCAGTCTACGCGCCGCACATACACACCGACCGCCCCCGTTACGGCGATCAGGGCGACCTGGATTTTCGCATGGCGGAGGACAGCGCCCACGTGTCGTATCGTTTCCCCCTCATCGCGAATCGTCGCGACTCCAACCAGGCGGTTTCTATCGTGCACCCGATTTTCCTCACCATTCCTCAATTAGCGCCTCGAACCGCCAGGTGGTACCGGTTTGACCGCGGCAAACAGGAATGGCTTCGATCCGCTCATCGGCGAGATCAGGTCCCGTCCGGCAGCGGATCGTCTGTGGCGTCACTCACGTCGGTGCGTGTATGGTGGACGGATCGGAAGTGCCGGACCTTGCCCGATTCGCGATCGACCAGCGCCAAGCCGAGTAACTCCCCGGAGAGGATCTGTATCACCGAGTGGGCATCCACGGGATCTTTCAGAGAGGGTTCCTTCAGGGGCTGTCCCAACGGATCATAGAGGATTCGGCCTACGTAACGGGGTGGCGCGCCCGTATCGGCTTGAGGGCGGATCAGGATCACCGGAGTCAACTGGGTCACGGAGACGTATCCGTCCTCGATCTCAGGGACGCGAAA
>Ga0105239_10009664_pt1 | contig 10846 bp, 13 predicted proteins | sample KBSC44metaG_FD_92761 | JGI IMG/M metagenome (GOLD analysis project Ga0105239, IMG submission 92761) | Corn rhizosphere microbial communities from Kellogg Biological Station, Michigan, USA - KBS C4-4 metaG | ecosystem: Host-associated > Plants > Roots > Rhizosphere > Soil | place: Michigan, USA...
AGGGCGTCGGTCTCCGGCCGCGTCCGGGGCCTGGGTTCTGCGAACTTCCTGATCGGGCGTGGCGGCGAGGTCCGGATCAAGCTGAGGATCCCGCGGTCGACGATGCGCGCTCTCGGCGATCGCAGGCGGATCACCGCGGTGCTCGTGATCCGCCAGCTCGACTCGACGGGCGTCGTCCACCGGGAGCGGCTGTTGTTGCCGATCGTGCTTCGCCGATAAGTCGGGTGCGTGGTCGGGCGGCAGGGCGCGATGATCTGCTGCATGCCCGACCTCGCCGACATCGCTGCCCTGTCGTGGCCGAAGCGGACGGAACGCCTGACCGTCCGGCCGGTGCGCACCGACGACTTCGAGGCGTTGTGGCAGATCCGTCGCCTGGAGTCGGTCGCTCGCTGGATGGGCGCGGAGTCGAAGGACCTGGCCGCCTTCTCCGCGTTCCTCGGCTCGGGCGACCGGATGGGGAAGACGCTGGTGATCGAGCACGAGGGCCGTCTTGTCGGTGACCTCATGCTCGCCCCGGAGGACCCGTGGGCGCAGGTCGAGGTCGTCGACCGGGCCGTCGGCGTGCAGGCCGAGGTCGGATGGTGCCTGGACCCTGCGCAGGAGGGCAACGGCTACGCGACCGAGGCGGTCCGGGAGCTGGTCAGGCTCTCCTTCGAGGAGCTCGGGTTCCGCCGGCTCGTGGCGCACTGCTTCGCGGCCAACGAGCCGTCGTGGCGCCTGATGGAGCGGATCGGCATGCGTCGGGAGGCGTACAACGTCAAGGACTCGCTGCACCGGTCGGGAGAGTGGATGGACGGGATGTCCTACGCGCTGCTCGCCGAGGAGTGGTCGGCCGCGCGCGACACCTGAGCCTGCAGGCCCTAGGGCTCGCGCCCGAGGCTCATCAGAAGCCTCGACGAGGGTCCGATCGACGGTCCGCTGATCGGGTGGTCGAACCGCTCTGGCCGGTCGGCATCGCTGACCAGCACGTCGACCCAGATCAGCAGGTCGCGAGCGAGCGCGATCGGGATCGGCGCGCGCACGCCGGTCGTCTGGGACACGTCCCAGCCGTGCACCGCGACCTCGAGCGCACCAGCGCACGCGAGCAGCGACGACGAGAGCGGCCGGTCACCGACCATGACGTCCTCGTCGCGTGCCACGGCCGACCACGCGCCGAGGAGGGAGCAGGCCCGGACGCGCAGGGCCTCCACGGCGTCGACAGGGGACGGCTGGCCTGCCGGCTCCGGCAGCCCGGCGACGGTGACCTGTCCGAGGTCGGCGGCTTCGGTGAGCGCGTCGAGCGAGTCTGCCATGTGTCCGAGCAGCGCTCCCAGCCGCCACCGCTCGCACGGTGTCGGCAGGCAGAGCATCTCGGGGGTGATCGCCTGCAGCTGCACTCGCGTGTAGGCGACCGCGCGCTCGAGCATCTCCAGCGACTCCAGCAGCGGGGCGTGCGAGGGGAACGACCTGGTCGTGCTCATCGTGCGAGGTCCTCCTCGCGCAGCACCGCCGGCAGACCGAAGGTCTCGAACAGCGCATGGTCGAAGAACGCGCCCACGTGGCTGACCCGGCCGTCCGTGATCGTGAGCACCTGCAGGTGGAACGGCGTGAATTCGCCATTGGCCCGTCGCATGTAGAGCCCGAACGCCGGCTGTCCGTTGGCGGTCGTCGCCACCATCGGCATGTCGTGGACCTGCCCCGGACACTGGCGGTCGATCAGGCGGCCGATGTTCTCGGCGCCCTGGTACCAGCCGACGTACGGCGGCATCTCCCAGATCGCGTCGGCCTTGAGCAGCGCGACGATGCCGGCGATGTCCTTCTCCCAGAACGCCGTGACGTACTGCTCCAGCAACTCCTTGTGCTCGTCGGCGACCGTGCCGTCCGCAGCGTCGATGCTCAGCTGTGCGCGCTCCATCTGCGCGTGCGCCCGCTGCAGCAGCGAGTTCACCGCTGCGGTGGAGAGGTCGAGCGCGTCGGCCACCTCGCTGGCCTGCCACTTCAGGACGTCACGCAGGATCAGCACCGCCCGCTGGCGCGGTGGCAGGTGCTGCAGCGCGGCGACGAACGCGAGCCGGATCGTGTCGCGGGCGGTCGCCTGGTCGGCGGGGTCGGCCACCATCGAGTCCGGGACCGGCTCGAGCCAGAGCACCTCGTCGCTGGAGACCAGCGGCTCGCCGGCGTCGGTGCTGGGCGCGCCGAGCCCGGTGGGCAGCGGCCGGCGCCGGCCGCCCTCGAGCGAGGTGAGGCAGACGTTGGTGGCGATCCGGTAGAGCCAGGTGCGCAGGGAGGAACGCCCCTCGAACCCGTGGTAGGCCCTCCAGGCGCGCAGGTAGGTCTCCTGCACGAGGTCCTCGGCATCGTGCACCGAGCCCACCATCCGGTAGCAGTGCGCGAACAGCTCCCGGCGGAACGGGTCGGCGAGGCGGGGGAACTCCTCGGCGTCGGACCGGTCCTCACCGGCCAGGTCGGTGTGGGTCGTCTCAGACATCTCGAGCAACATTCTCGACTCCTTCCGCCCCGGGCGGGACCTACCCAGGTATCCCCTTCAGGTGCAGACCGGATCCGGACCAGGAACTCATCGGTGATCCGGCAGTGACTTCTCCGTGGTCGTGGTGTCTGCATGGGTGAGACGACACCAACCCCCAGGAGATCAGCCATGACCGACATTTCTCGAGCCCCGCAGGAGGCGGCGGCCGCATGAGCGTGACGAGCCGGAAGGTCTTCGTGAGCCTGCCGGTGAAGGACCTGGACCGCTCGGTCAGGTTCTTCACCGGGCTCGGCTTCGCGTTCGACTCCCAGTTGACCGACGACCGGGCGACGGCGATGGTCGTCAACGAGCACACCTTCGTGATGCTGCTCGCCGAGGACTTCTTCACCACGTTCACCGGAAAGCCGGTGCCGCCACCGAGCGAGGTGGTGATCGGACTGTCTGCGCGGAGCTCTCGGGAGGTCGATCAGCTCGTCGCCCGCGCCCTGGACTCCGGGGGCGCGGCCTCGCAGGACCCGATCAGCGACGGGCCGATGTACGGCTGGTCGTTCCTCGACCCCGACGGCCATCACTGGGAGGTCATCCACCTCGATCTCGACGGATCACGCGGCACCGTGGCCGGTCCGGTGTCCTGACGATCAGGACGCTCCGAGGAGTGCCTCGCGCCAGGAGCGGCCCGCTGCCCGGTCGGCTCGAATCGCGCAGAGTGCGGCCCTGGCGTCCCGGAGCCTGCTGAGGGCGAGGATCGACAGCGACAGCGCCGCCGAGCACAGGCACAGGGTGCACCAGGAGCGGACGACGAGCGCTTGGAGCAGCACCAGTGCCACGGCGGCCACGCCGAGGCCGAGGCCGAGGCCGACCAGGTCGAAGCAGAGCGGCAGCGCGGGCCGTCTCCGCCACCGGTCACCGGCGGCGGTCAGCCCCAGCACCACCTCGGCGGCGTACGCCACCAGGCCGAGTGCCGCGTCGGGGAAGGGGAGCGCGCGCGAGACGGAGGAGTGCAGCACCTCGTCGGTGCCGTCCCCGAACAACGGGTCCCAGCCGTGCTCGACGACCCGGACCTCGACCAGCGTCAGGTACGCCGCGACCGCGACGCCGAGGAGAGCGAGCGCGATCGCCGCTCGGGGAGGTCGTGCGTGCATGCCGGGCCAGTGCCCGCGAGCGCGGGACCGACACCTCCCCTCGGCGCGACCCGCGCGGAGCGCTCGGCGGAGGCGCCGGTACCGTCGAGCCGTGAAGCCGCTGCTCAACGCCTACCGGGTGCTGGCCACCGTCGTCGGCCTGTCGATCATCACGCTGGTCGTGATCGGTGTCCCGCTCAAGTACGTGCACAAGGTCTGGCCGAGCGTCCTGCCGGTCGGCAGCAACGGCTGGCAGGTCGGGTCGGACATCAACCTCTACCTGGGCACCGCGCACGGCTTCATCTACATGCTGTTCCTGCTGGTCGCGTTCATGCTGGCGCTCCGCGCGCGGTGGCCGATCGGGTTCACCGTCGTCACGCTCGTGTGCGGGACGATCCCGTTCCTGAGCTTCTGGGCGGAGTTCCGCGCGATCCGGCGCGTGCGCGCACAGCTGCCCGTGCGGCCGGAAGCTCCGGCCGCCTGAGCCCCACGCCGCGGCTCAGCGCTTGCGCGCCTGCCCGGCGTCGGAGACGTCCTCGACCTCGGCCGGCTGGTCGGGCGTGGTGACGGGGTGCGGCCGCTCGTCGGCATCCGCGGCGACCTCGTCGAGGAACGCGCCTCCCGCGTCCGTCGCGACCGGCTCCGGCTCGAAGTGCGAGTCGGACGGGGCCGGGGGCGGCGTGAGTGTGCTGGTCGGAGCCGCGGTCGGGCGGGGCGCCGCCGTCGGCGGTGTGTACGAGGTGGTGCTGCTCGACGACCCACCGCGGACCTTCTTCGCCACGACTGCTCCGGCGCCCGCGAGGAGCGCGAGCACGAGCAGCCGCTTGCCGCGCTTCGGCTTGGGGTCGACCTTGTCCCCGATGCGCTCTGCGAGCGGTGCGGCGACCGGTGCCGCCGCCGCGGCGGCCGCGGCCATCTTGCCGGCCTTGGCCCGCGCGTTCTTCGCGGCCTTCTTGCGGCTCTTCCGCGTCGACTTCTCGGCGTTCGCCGCCGCCTCCTCGGCCGCGGCGCGGGCGTCCTTGGCCACCTCGACCGCGACGTCGCGCGCGTCGGCGAGCATGCTCTGGGCCACCGGGAGGTAGTCGTTCACCAGCCGGTCCCGGGCGGCCTCGACGTGTGGCGTCACCTGCTCCACCAAGTCGCTGGCCTGGTCGGTGAGGCTCTTCCTGGACGGTGCCTTGGTGCGCATGGGTTCCTCTCCCTCGCGTGCGTTGCGGGCGGGCAAGTGTTCCTGTTCCCTTCCCTCCCCCGATCATGCCCCGGTGCTGGTCACCGGGGGAACCTGCACCCCGCCTTGTCGGGCATGGCAGGATCGAGCCCGACCTCCGCAACCACGCGGACTCCGTCCGGAAGGCACCACATGTCCGACCTCAAGGCCACGCTGCACACCAACCGCGGTGACATCGTGGTGAACCTGTTTCCGAACCACGCGCCCACGACGGTCGACAACTTCGTCGGCCTCGCCGAGGGGACCAAGGACTACCAGGCCGACGGGGGCAAGACCGGCAGGTTCTACGACGGGCTGACCTTCCACCGGATCATCCCCGACTTCATGATCCAGGGCGGATGCCCGTTGGGCACCGGCACCGGCGGTCCCGGCTACACCTTCAAGGACGAGTTCCACCCCGAGCTCGCCTTCACCAAGCCCTACCTGCTCGCGATGGCCAACGCCGGCCCCGGCACGAACGGCTCGCAGTTCTTCATCACGGTCGCGCCGACGACCTGGCTGAACAACAAGCACACGATCTTCGGCGAGGTCGCCGACCAGGACAGCCGCGACGTCGTCGACGCGATCGTCGGCACGCCGACCGGCCCGGGCGACAGGCCGGTCGAGCCGGTGGTCATCGAGACCGTCGAGATCACCCGGGACTGAGCACCGGCCGTCATGACCGACCCCCACGGCGGGCCCGTCGCGGCGACGCCGGTGTGCTACCGGCACCCCGGCCGCGAGACCTGGATCCGCTGCCAGCGTTGCGACCGTCCGATCTGCCCGGACTGCATGAACTCGGCCGCCGTCGGGTTCCAGTGCCCGAGCTGCATCAAGGAGGGCGCGCGGACCACGCGCTCCGGCCGGCTCCCGTACGGCGGGACGCCGACCGCCAACCCGGCGTTGAGCTCGATTGCCCTGATCGCGCTCAACGTCGCGGTGTGGCTCTCGATCACGTCGTCCGGCGGGGCGAGGTCCGGCCTGGTCGACCGCCTCGCGCTCTCCCCGCTCGGGCGCTGCACCGCCGGCAACGGCTTCTACCCGACCGCGACCGAGGCGAACTGCTCGACAGCCCCGGGAGGACACTGGGTGCACGGGGTCGCGGACGGCGCCTACTGGCAGCTCGGCACGGCGGTCTTCAGCCACGTGGAGGTCTGGCACATCGCCTTCAACATGCTCGCCCTGTACTTCCTCGGGCCGCAGCTGGAGATGATCCTGGGCCGGGCCCGGTTCCTCGCGGTGTACCTGCTCTCCGGGCTCGCCTCGAGCACCGCGGTGCTGTGGCTGGCCGGCGAGCACTCCCAGACGCTGGGTGCCTCGGGAGCGATCTTCGGGCTGATGGGCGCCCTGCTCGTGGTCGGTCTGAAGCTGCGGGCCAACGTCCAGCAGCTGCTGTTCTGGATCGGCATCAACGTGGTCTTCTCCGTCACCGGGAGCTCCTTCATCTCCTGGCAGGGCCACTTCGGCGGCCTCGTCGGCGGAGCACTGCTCGCGGCGCTCGTCGTCTACGCACCGCGGCAGCGCCGGGCAGCCTTCCAGTGGACGACGCTGGCCGGGTTCGCGCTCGTCTGCCTGGTGCTGGTCGCCGTACGCGTGGCCGCGTTGTCCTGATTCGCGGCGCGTCGACCTGACTTTGCCCTCCGTGGGCCACATCCTTCTGGGTGGGGGCCGACGAGAGGAGCCAGCTCATGCGCAAGACCTACCGGATCCTGGCCGACGTGATCGCGATCGCGGTGGCGGTCCAGGCCATGGCCATGGTCTGGGCGATCGCCGGACTCTTCCACTGGATCGACAAGGGCGGCACGCTCAACCACGACGTCCTCAAGAGCTGGGAGGACAAGTCGCCGGACTTCCAGGGCGCCGTCGGCTTCCAGATCCACGGCATGGTCGGCGGCATGCTGATCCCCGTGCTCGCGCTGGCCCTGCTGGTGGTGGCGTTCTTCGCGAAGGTGGACCGCGGTGTCGTCCTGGCCGGGGCGATCCTCGCGATGGTGGTGATCCAGGTGGTGCTCGGGTTCTCCGCCACGGACGCGCCGTGGCTCGGCCTCCTCCACGGCCTGATCCCGTTCGCGATCTTCTCGGCCGGGATCGTCGCCGCCCGCGCCGCGCACCCGGGCACGCAGACCGCGGTCGCTGCCACTCCCTGAGGGTTCCCCGACGGTCGCCGGAGAGTTGTCCCCAGCCTGGGGACAAACCTGTGGAGAACTACACCGGTGTGATTCCGGGGCCGCCGTGGTGGCGCAGCCTCATTCCCACTTCGTGGCGAAGGTGAACCCCACGGCCATGAAGCCGACGCCGACCAGCAGGTTGGACTGCTGGAGCTGGTCCATGACCGGGATGTGCACGGAGTCGTCCTGGCCGACGAAGTAGAAGACCACGATCCAGACCAGGCCGATCAGGAAGCAGCCGAGCATGCCGATGACGACGCCGCGCCCGCGCCCCAGCGGGGTCTTCTTGTGCGCCGACACGACCAGTCCGACCAGGATCAGCGCGAAGCCGATCACGTAGTTCCAGCGCTTGAGGTCCGACATCCACGGGAACGGGGTGTCCGGCTTCTTGACGCCGGGGAGCTTCACGTAGTTCGCCGCGTCCATCGCGAACTGGGTGTAGACGGTGATCCAGGCGATCCCGGCCACCACCAGGAGGACGGCGACGGCGCAGCGCACCAACGAGGTCTCGTAGCCGCTCACCATCACGGTGGGCTTGCGGGCAGCGGGCTTGGACACGGAGGCTCCTTGTGGCTGGGGTCGTCGGCTACCTTAGTCACCGCGCGGCCCGGTGCGGGCAGGGGCCGGACATGTTGGCCGAAAGGTTGGACCCAGGTGACGCAGGAGTCGACCCGGCACCGGCGGCCCCTGCGCAGCTGGCACCTCGCGGCGACGCTCGCGTTCATCGTCGCGGGAGCATTGTTCGCGACCACCGCGTTGAGCTCCAACGGCCTGGACCTGCGGGCCGCGAGCATCACCGACCTCGACGGCGTCGTGCGGGCGGAGAAGCAGCGCTCCGACGAGCTCCAGGCACAGCTCGCCTCGCTGAACCACGAGGTCGACGTGCTCAGCCACCAGGTCGACGACGCGAGCGTCACCCGGCTGCAGGGCCAGGTGGACCAGCTCCGCGAGCCGGCCGGGTTCGCACCGGTGAAGGGTCCCGGGCTCACCGTCGTGCTCGACGACGCCCCGAAGAGCGAGATCGACAAGGCTCGCGCCGAGAACAAGGACGAGAACGAGTTCGTGGTGCACCAGCAGGACATCCAGGCCGTCGTGAACGCCCTGTGGCTCGGCGGTGCCGAGGCGATGACGATCCAGGGCCAGCGGGTGATCTCGACGACCGGCATCAAGTGCGTCGGCAACACGGTGATGCTGCACGGCGTGCCGTACTCCCCGCCGTACCGGATCGCCGCGATCGGCGACCCGCTGCGGATGCAGACCAGCCTCGCCACGAGCGACTACATCGACGCCTACCGCACGGTCGCGGCGAAGGTCGGCCTCGGGTACGACGTCGCGGCGAGCGACCAGCTGTCCTTCCCGGCGTACGAGGGCAGCACGACGCTGAAGTACGCCAAGGCCGGCTCCTCCTCGAGCCAGGGCTGATCGCACCGTGGCCCACTCGCACTCGCACGCGCACTCCCACCGGCGCGGAGACGACGCCCCGACGGTTGCGCTGTCCCGGGGGCCGGTGACCGTGCTGCTGGCCTTCCTCGGGGTCTGTGCGATCGCCGCGGTGATCGGCGTGGTGGCGCTGTGGCCGGACTCCGGGGCGGTGCACCGGCTGCAGTCGAAGGCCCAGTTCGCGGCGCCCGGCGTCACGTTCCAGAAGGCCCACGTGGTGAAGGTGCAGCGCGCCTGTCCGGTCGGCAAGGACGGCGAGGCGGCGGAGTCGCCGAGCTGCGGCAACCTCGAGGCCCGGCTGACCACCGGCCCGGAGAAGGACGCGACCCAGGTGGTCGGCGTGCCACCGGCGGTGCTGTCGTCGGGCGTGGCCACCGGCGACACCGTGCGGCTGATGCGGGTGCCCGCGCAGGCCGGGACGCCGCCGACGTACTCCTTCGACGAGGTCGTCCGGCTCAAGGCGCTGTGGCTGTTCGGTGCGCTGTTCGTGCTGGTGGTGGCGCTCGTCGCCCGGGTGCGCGGGCTCCTCGCGCTGGTCAGCCTCGGCTTCGGGGGCCTGGTCCTCTTCCGGTTCATGCTCCCCGCGCTGCTCTCGGGTTCCGACGGCCTGGCGGTGTCGCTGGTCGGCTCGGCGGCGATCATGTTCGTGGTGCTCTACCTCGCCCACGGGCCGTCGGTGCGCACCAGTGCGGCCCTGGCCGGCACCCTGCTCGGCATCGCGATCACCGCCGGCGTGGGGCTCGTGGCGGTGCACGGCGCGAACCTCTCCGGGTCGGGCAACGAGGACACCGCGCTGCTGTCCGCCTTCGCCGGAAGCGTGTCCTTCCAGGGCCTGCTCACCTGCGCCCTGGTGATCGCGGGCCTGGGCGTGCTCAACGACGTCACGATCACCCAGGCGTCCTCGGTGTGGGAGCTGCGGGAGGCCGGACCCGAGCTCTCGCGGCGCAGCCTGTTCACCAGTGCGATGCGGATCGGGCGCGACCACATCGCCTCGACGATCTACACGATCGTGTTCGCGTACGCCGGCAGTGCGCTGGCCGTCCTGCTGCTGCTCGCGCTCTACGACCGGCCGCTGCTCGACCTGCTCTCCAGCGAGTCGATCGCCGAGGAGATCGTGCGCACCCTGGCCAGCGGCATCGGGCTCGTGCTCGCCGTCCCGGTCACCACCGCGATCGCCGCGTTGACGGTCGCGGGCCCGACCACCCCTGGCTGAGGCGGCCGAGGGCCGCTACGGAGTCGGGGTGCCCGTCGGCGTGTCCGTCGGCGTCGGCAGCACCGTCGGCGGCGCGACGTAGGTCGAGACCAGGATCGTGATCGTCGTCCCGGAGTTCTGCGACGTCCCGGCTGGCGGGCTCTGCCGGGTAACGGTGCCCTTGGGCTCGGTGCTCGCGGTGTCCGGGACGGAGTCGACCTGGAAGCCGGCGGCCTGCAGGATGCGGGTCGCCTGCGCCTCGGTCTTCCCGACGACGTCGGGCACCGCCTTCGGGCCCTTGGACACCGACAGCGTCACCGGCGACCCGGCGGACACCGAGGTGCCGACGTCCGGCGACACGGCCGTCACGTCGTCCTTGGTCTCGTCGGAGTCGACCTCCTTGAACCGCACCTTGAGGCCGAGCTCCTCGAGCTGTGCCTGCGCGCTGTCCTTGTTGTCGCCGATCACGTCGGGGATCTGCACGTCGGGCTTGCCCGAGGAGACCACGAAGTCCACCGAGGCGTTCGGGTCGACCGAGGCGTCGGCGTCGGGCGACTGGCTGATCACCCGCCCCTTCTCGATCGAGGCGCTGGCTTCCTGGCTGATGGTGCCGACGGTCAGGCCGTTGTCCTTGATCGTGCGCGTCGCCTGGTCCTGGGTCATCCCGACCACGGTCGGCACCGGGATCTGGTCGTTGCTGCCGCCGAGCAGCTTGGGTCCGAGGATCGCGGCGGCGGCGACCAGCGCGGCGATCAGCAGGCCCAGCAGGACCAGCGGCGCCGTGCGGCGCCTGTCCGGCTGGTCGTCGTACGGGGCGTCCCGGACCACCGCGGTGACGGCGGTGTCGTGCTGCGGAGCGCCCACCGGCGGGATGAAGCTGGTCGCGGTGTCCTCCGCCAGCGGCGGAGCCTGCACCGGCCGCCCGGCGAGGAAGCGGTCGATGTCCTCCTTCATCGCGGCGGCGCTCTGGTAGCGGTCCTCGACCCGCTTGGCCAGCGACTTCATCACGATCGCGTCGATCGCGGGCGGGAGGTCGGCGTCGAACGACGACGGGCGGGGTGGCTGCTCGCGCACGTGCTGGTAGGCGACCGAGACGGGACTGTCGCCGACGAACGGCGGCCGTCCGGTCAGCAGCTCGAAGAGCAGGCAGCCCGTGGAGTAGACGTCGGAGCGCGAGTCGACGGTCTCACCGCGCGCCTGCTCCGGCGAGAGGTACTGCGCGGTGCCGACGACGGCGGCGGTCGCCGTCAT
>Ga0105239_10009665_pt1 | contig 10845 bp, 8 predicted proteins | sample KBSC44metaG_FD_92761 | JGI IMG/M metagenome (GOLD analysis project Ga0105239, IMG submission 92761) | Corn rhizosphere microbial communities from Kellogg Biological Station, Michigan, USA - KBS C4-4 metaG | ecosystem: Host-associated > Plants > Roots > Rhizosphere > Soil | place: Michigan, USA...
CCAGGTCGTGCGCAGTCATCAGTCCTCGAAGCGTCAGGCGCTCGCGCAGCAGCGCAAGAGGATGCCGGCGCAGGGTCAACCCAGTCGACGCGTAGTCGAATACGATCTCCTCGCCTTCGGGTGCCTCCTCGAGTTCGAGGAAGTCTTCATCGACCCGCGCATCGCGCAGTAACGCGGGCGCCGCGCGCAGCCCCGCAGCCTCCCAGACTTGCTGGCGCCGATGGCCCGACAGGCTCATCAATGCATCGGCAGCGGCCAACAGCTTCATCTCATGCAATTCGAGACGGGCGCGCAGCGCCAGGTCTTCCGCACTGTCGAAGACAAGCTGCGCGCGTGCTTCGACGATGCGGTCCGCCGAAGCCGACTTGAGCCCGCCGATCATGCGTAGCCCTAAGCGCACCGCAGGTTCGTGTGACATGTCCTCCAGCGTGCAGTCCAAGTCGCTGTACATCACGTCCACGGGCCGAACATCAACGCCACGACGCCGAGCGTCCTGCACAAGCTGCGATGGCGAATAGAAACCCAGTGGCTGCGAGTTCAGCATGGCTGCCAAGAACTCGGCCGGGTGGTGGCACTTAATCCAGCAGCTCGCGTAGACCAGCAACGCGAACGAGGCGGCGTGGCTTTCCGGGAAACCGTATTCGCTAAAGCCTTTGATCTGCTCGAAGATCGCCTTGGCGAAGCTCTCTTCATAGCCGCGCGAGGTCATGCCGTTGACGATCTTGTCGTAGTAGTGCTCCAGACCGCCCTTGCGCTTCCAAGCCGCCATCGAGCGCCGCAGCCCATCGGCCTCTCCAGGCGTGAAGCCGGCCGCCAGGATCGAAATCTGCATCACCTGCTCCTGGAACACCGGCACACCCAGCGTGCGCCCAAGAGCTTCCTTCAAGGCCTCGCTCGGATAGACGACCGCCTCCCTGCCCTGGCGCCGATTCAGGTACGGATGCACCATGCCGCCCTGGATTGGCCCTGGCCGAACGATCGCGACCTCGATGACCAAGTCGTAGAAGCAACGCGGCTTCAGGCGCGGCAGCATGCTCATCTGCGCGCGGCTTTCGATCTGGAAGACGCCGACGGTGTCGGCCTTGCAGATCATGTCGTAGGTCGTGCTGTCCTCCGCCGGGATGTCCTGCATGCCGAACACGCAGCCCTTGCGCAGGCCGATGAAGTCCAGCGCCTTGCGGATCGCAGTGAGCATGCCCAGCGCGAGGCAGTCCACCTTCAACAGGCCCAGCGCGTCGAGGTCGTCCTTGTCCCATTCGATGACGGTGCGATCCGGCATCGACGCGTTCTCGATGGGCACCATGCGGCACAGCGGGCCCTTGGTCAGCACGAAGCCGCCCGTGTGCTGGCTCAGGTGACGAGGAAATCCGATCAGTTGCCCGGTGAGGTGCATCAGCTGCTGCACCTGGAGGGACTCCATCGACAGACCAATCTCCTGCAGCCTCTCGGGCCGAACCTCGCGCCCATCCCACCACTGGTGCCCCTTGGCGATGGCGTCGACCGTCTCGAGCGACATGCCCAGGGCCTTGCCCACATCCCGGATCGCACTCTTGGGCCGGTAGCTGATCACGACGCCGGTGATGGCCGCACGGTCTCGTCCGTACTTGGCATAGAGGTACTGCAGCACTTCCTCGCGCCGCTCGTGTTCGAAATCGATGTCGATGTCCGGCGGCTCGTTGCGCTCCTTGGAGATGAAGCGCTCGAAAAGCACGCTCATGCGGGCCGGGTCGACCTCGGTCACGCCCGTGCAGTAGCAGACCACGCTGTTCGCGGCACTGCCGCGCCCCTGGCAAAGGATGTGCCGGGAGCGCGCGAACATCACGATGTCGGCCACGGTCAGGAAGTAGTGCTCGTACTTCAGCTCGGCGATGAGCACGAGTTCGTGTTCGATCTGCATTTGTACTTTGGCGGGGATGCCATCGGGCCAGCGGCGCCCTGCACCTTCGTAGGTGATGCGTCGCAGGTAGCCGGCCGGGGTCTCTCCTTGGGGTACGACCTCGTCGGGGTACTGGTAACGGAGCTCCTCGAGACTGAAGCTGCAGCGTGCAGCCACCTTGAGCGTCTCTGCAAGGAGATCAGACGTGTAGGTCTGCGCGAGCCGCAGTCGGGTGCGCAGATGACGCTCGGCGTTGGGCTGCAATTCAAGCCCGCAATCAGTCAGTGGCTTGCCCAGCCGCGTCGCAGTCATCACGTCCTGCAAAGGCTTGCGCGAACGCACATGGAAATGCACGTCACCGGCAGCCACCAGCGGGATTGCAGTGTCAGCGCTGATTTCGCCCAGTCTGTGCAACCACATCTCATCGTCGAGCACACGGAGCTTTTCCACAGCGAACCAGCTGCGGCCCATGAAATGCTTCAGGAGCCAGTTGCCGAGCCAGCGAAGTTGCGCCGGCGAGCACATGCGCTTCGGCGACGCCAACACACGCAGTTCTCGAGCTCACGGCCCTGGATGTCCGCAAGCGGCAATCGGTATGCGCCCTTCTCCGACGCGCGGCGCAGCTTGGTGATGAACTCGGAGAGGTTGCCGTAGCCATCCAGATTGCAGGCAAGGACGGTGAGCGTGAACGGCGTTGCATCCTGTTCCAGATCCTCGGGCTCGACGAGAAACTGGCTGCCGATGAGCAATTTGAGGCCGTGGTCTTTCGCTGCCACGTGGGCGCGCACCACGCCGGCCAGGCTGCATTCGTCGGTAATGGCCAGGGCGGTATAGCCGAGCTGCTTCGCACGTTCGACGAGCTCCTCCGGTTGGCTCGCACCGCGCAGGAAGCTGAAGTTGCTCACGCAGCGGAGTTCGGCGTAGTCGGGCAGTTCCATACGCGATCACTCAGGCGAAGGTGCCGTGCAGGAACCACGCCGTCTCTTCCTTTGCCAAGCGCATCTGGAAGATCCACAGCACGCCCGCGTGTTCACTCACGGCCACCCAGTAGTCGCGGGCGCTGTGTCGAGTGGTCTCGGGTGACGCGGGTGCAGGCGCGCCCTCCCCTTTTCCTTTTCCTTCGCCTACCCGCTCTCCTTCTTCGCTTTGCGTGGTCCGATCCCACCAGCCGCCTTCGACCCGGTGCGGGCCCGCGAGCAACTGCAGCACGCCTTGGTAGAGCGGCCGGTTGTTCTGTGTCGCCAGGCGCAGCGGCTTCGCCAGGATGAAGGTGGGCTGCGGCACTTCGACCATGCAGCTCCTTGCGCGCGGTGCCGGCTCCGGTGCAGGCCGCCAGCGGCACATCCATTCCATTCGGTGGTCTTCGAGGATCACGGGGCGCAGCACCCGGTCCGGCCCGAGACGAGCCGCGATGCGCTCGAGCACGAGCGCCAAACTTTCTCCCGACTGCCGTGCCTCAGGCAGCATGGAGAAGCTCTTTTCCTCCAGCGATTGCACCTCGGTGGCCAGCAGTTCTAGGTCGCCGACCGGCGCCAGCAGCTCGACCTTGTCGAGGTGCTCGGCCAGCAGCCGAATCAGGTGCTCCGTGTCACGGGTTGCTTGGGCAGTGCGCACGGTAAGTTCGCCGCCATCGCCCGCAGACTTCGAGCGCATCGCGTCATGGCACCAGCGTAGCGTGAAGGCGGTGACGCCCGAGCGCCGTGCCATGAGCCAGCCGGCCATCTGGAGCACCAAACGGCGCGCACCGAACAGTATTGCGGGGGCGTGCTCGACCCGCGCCATGAGCTCCAGCTTCGCGTGGAAGGTCTCGGGCAGCTGCGCCCAGGGGTAGGTCTCGGGACGCAGACCATAGACTTGGTCGAGCGTCGCCAGCAGCTGAGAGTCAAACCGCCGACTCAGGCCACCCCGCGGCAGCGCGCGCACCTGGCCCAAGGTTCGGCAGCCCAGCCGGGCCAGCGTCGCCTGGTGCGTGGCTACCTGCGTCAGCGTCTCAAGCGGCAGCGCGTCGAGGAGCTGGGCGAGCGGTTTGGCAAAGCCGTTGGACAGCCCAGCCCGGGCCACGGCCAGCGCGGCCAGGCTCGTCGGCGCCCAGCTCAACTGCCGCACGCCGAGGTCCCTGGATTCCTCGCGCACGCGTTCGACCAGACGGCGCTTGCCGCCGAACAGGCGCAAGCTCTGCTCCATCTCCATGACGACCGCCGGGCATTGCAAAAGCGCTTCGAGGACAGCGACGCGGGGTGTGAACTGAAGACACCACGTCGCGAGCCCGTCGAGCGCCTCAGTGCGCCGCTGCGGGTCGTCCGGAAGGCTGTCGGGAAGAAGGGCTGCCCACAGCATGGGAGAGCTCCCTGCACTGGCGGGCCGCGATCAGGCGGCTCGGGTAGCGAAGGCGCGGCGTCAGGACCGTTTCCAGCCCGCCAGGGATAGAGGGCAAGCGCAGTTCGCCCTCATGCGGCGGTCCCTTGCGCTTGAGCAGGTGAACGTGCAGTTCCCAGTCGACGCCCAGGCGGGCCTGCAGGCGCAGCGGCGCAGCCGACGCTTCATGCGCGGCCGACTCCGGCCGGCACAGGATGACCGGGCCGTCGCAGCTCTGGGCGCAGACCTGCAAGCGGCGGATCTGTTCCTGGCGGGCCTGGGGCAGCCAGCTCACCAGCATGCCCGCAGCGTTGGCCCTGATGAGCTGCTCGGTGGCCCACAGGCGCTCCACCGGCTTGTCCGCGTTGACCCACACCAGCTGGCGTTCATCCAGGCCGAGATGGCGCAGGCCGGGCAGATGCGGGGCCTTCGGCGGGCCGACGACGACGATCTGTTTGCCCTGGGCGACCACGACACGCATCGCGGGGGCAAGCAAGCGCCATTCAAGTACAGAGGGCTGGACCTGCAGGACCTCCGTCAACGACTGGCACGGCCAGCCATTGCCAGGCAACTCAGCGTCCAGCGCCTCGAAGCCGGTGCCGAGCGTGGACGCGACCGGCGAGCCGAGCGCATCACCCCGCCAGATTGCCGCTTCCACGGCGTGCGGGAGCCCGACGGGCCAGCGTTGCGCCACACCGGAAGGCGTGAAAGACTGTGGGACTGGGGGCGTGTTTTCGCCATCAGCCCACAACAGGGAGATGGCCATCGAGGCTCCTATTACTGTATGGATGTACAGTATCTCTGCGCCGTGCAGCTTGAGCAAGAAGGTTTACAAATTTGGTTGGCCTCTTGCCGCTCGGTACGGGCCAGATGAACGAACTCAGCAATCCCGCTGGGCGAATTCGCAGGAGGTGACGCATGTGCTACTCAGCCCAGATTCGTGCCGACTACAAGCAGTTTTTCCGGATGTTCGGGGGCGTGCTGACGCTGGACGCTTTCGCAGCGCTGTACTACGAGCGCCAGTCGAATCCGAAGATCAAGATCCCCAAGGCGATGGATGCCGCCTTCATGAGCCCCGAGAACGAGGACGAGCGGGGCATCAAACACCTCATCGATGCATTCAACACCCAGCAAGCCACCAAGCTCGAGCAAGACCTTTTCGCTCAGCGCAAGCGCCTGGCCGATGGCCAGCGCAAGCTGCTAGTCAAGACGACGAAGAAAGCGTCCGAGGATGTGCGCATCGCCACAACCAAGGTGGAATGGGGACTTGGCAAGCTGGCCGACTTGAGGCGAGCCGAACCAGAACCACGCGATGCGCGGATATTTCCGGGCGTCTATGCGCCAGTGATGATCTGGGAAGACGGGCATCGGGTGATCAAGCCGATGCGCTACCAGTGCAGGTCAGCGGGCAAGCCCGAGAAATTCGATTTCCTCTACCCGGGTACGTACAACGCCCGGCGCGACAACCTCGAAGGGTTTTGGCGGGGCCAATTTGGCGTGTCGCACGGTGTCATGGTGATCAATGCCTTTTATGAGCATGTCGATCTTGAAGGCAAGGACACCGTCCTTGAGTTCAGGCCAAGGCCGGAGCAGGACATGTGGCTGGCGTGCCTGTGGTCCAAGTGGACTGCGCCGGGACAGCCAGACCTGCTGTCGTTCGCCGTCATCATGGATGAGCCGCCGCCAGAGATTGCGGCGGCCGGCCATGATCGTTGCCCCATACCACTCAAGCTTGAGAACATCGACGCTTGGTTAAGGCCGGACAAAGGCAATCTGGACGCCCAATACGCAATCCTCGATGACCGCGCGCGCCCGTACTACGAGCACCGCCTCGCCGCTTGACCAGTTTTCCTGCGCCCATGGCGAGGAAACCGTGGCCAGAGAATGGCCGCCGAAGCTGGGCATCGCTCGCCGCGGGCCTGTGATCCGCCTAGGATAGGCGTATGACGGCATCCAACAACGAGGCCCCTCGTCCAACGGACCCCACGGGATCAGCTGTTTCTGCTAAGGGAATCGACCCGGCAAGAGCAGCGGCCCTGCTCTGGCAGCAGTCGCCCGACATCGCCTTCGTTTTGCTCGATGCGGAAGGCGTGATCACGTCTTGGCAAGGCGCCGCGGCGGCGCTCTTCGGCTATGCCGAGAGCGAGATCGTGGGGCAACTCATCGACGTGCTCTTCGTTGAGGAGGACCGCGAACTGGGGTTGCCTCAGTTGGAACGCCAAGTCGCGGTTTCTGCGCATCGCTCGGAAGACGACCGCTGGCATGTGCGCAAGGACGGCGCGCGCATTTGGGTGACGGGCAGCATGGTCGCCCTGCGAGACCAGGGTCAGCACGTTGGCTTTGTGAAGGTCATGGCAGATCGAACCAATCTGCGGGCGCAGATCGAGACCACGGAGAACCGGCTTCGACGCGCTCACGAGACCATTCAAGGACGCGACGCATTCTTTGGGCGCCTGGTGCATGAAGTTCGCAACGCCCTGGGGCCGGCACGCATTGCCGCCGAAATCATGGACAAGAAGGGGCTGGTGATCAATGACCTGGCAAAGCCTGTCGACGTAATCAACCGGCAAGTCATTTTGGTCGATCGGATGATGGACGATCTGGCGGAAGTCGTCCGCTTCGGGGCGGGAAAGTTGAGCCTGACCAAGACCACGTTCGACCTGGGCGCGGAGATCGTGGATATTGCAAACGTTGTGGTTGCGGACGCTGCGAAGAAGCAGCAAACCCTGTCCGTCCTGGTTCCCGCTGCGCCTGTCCCCCTCCTGGCTGACCGTCAGCGGCTGCACCAAATCGTGTTCAACCTCCTCCACAACGCCATCAAGTACACGCCCGCGGGCGGAAAGATCTGGCTTCGCTTCACCGTGGAGATCGATCACGCGGTGATAAAGGTAGAGGACACCGGCGTTGGCATCGATCCCTCCCTGCTTCCGGTGATCTTCGAGCTGTTCACCCAAGAAAATCCTCAGCAGTCGGAGGGCGGCTTCGGGGTTGGGCTTTCGCTGGTGAGGGATCTTGTTCACGCCCATGGCGGGTTCGTCGATGTCCGTTGCGACGGAAAGGGACACGGCACCGAGTTCAGCGTTCGCCTCCCACTCGGCTCGGCCATTGCTGCTTGAACAAGGTGTAGGACGACCTTGCCGGCTCAAGAGCCGCTCGCACTGAGAAATTCCTAGGGCGCGAGAGCACTCTTTCGTTCCAGACCTTCGATCCATGGGCTGACCATCGGAAGAACCGGCAACCAATTGGCAAGGCGACGAATAGATTGGGCTTCAAGCGCTGCCCACGAATGGCCAGACGAGTTGCGCGGGAGCCAATGCCACATCTCTGTGAGCGTCCTGTCCAACCATCTTGAAAGCCTGCTCGGAGCATAGGAGCCTAGTCCCCATCAACAACTCTTGGTGGACACCTGAGCACTATCCCCCGATCAGCAAGCCGGCACACGTCGGCGACGTCGCATTCACAGCGACGAATTCAAGGCGAACGCTGTGGCCAGCTGCATGCAGCCGGGCATGTCGATGGCGGCAGTGGCAATGGCCCAAGGCGTCAACGCGAATCTGCTGCAACTGGAAGAACCAGCTTCTGGGACGTGAGGCACCCGCATCCATGAAACACACCAATCAGTCCCCGCGGGCTCAAGAGCGCGACGAGCTCGATCGCGAAGTTGATGCGTTGCGCCGCGAAGTCAGGCAACTGCGCCTTGAGCAGGACCTCTTGAATAAGGCCAATGAACTGTTAAAAAAAGGTCTGGGCGTCGATCTGCAGCTCCTGTCCAACCGGGAGAAGACACTGCTGATTGACGCAATCAAGGAGCATTACGGCCTGCCAGAGCTCCTTGCACAGTTGGGTATTGCACGTAGCTCGTACTTCTACCATCGGGCCCGCGCAGTGGTGGGCGACAAGTACCTCCAAGTGCGGCAGTCCATCACCGAGATCTTTGAGTCGAACCACCGTTGCTACGGCTACCGCAGGCTGCAGGCCTCGTTGACCCGGCAGCAGGTCAACATCTCGGAGAAGGTGGTGCAGCGGCTGATGAAGCAGGAGCGCCTGGTTGTTCCAATGCACAAGAAGCGCAGATACGCCTCGTACCTGGGAGAGGTCAGTCCAGCACCAGAGAACATCATCAACCGCGACTTCCAGGCTGCGGCACCCAATGAGAAGTGGCTCACGGACATCACAGAGTTCCAGATCCCCGCCGGCAAGGTTTACCTGTCGCCGATCATCGATTGCTTCGACGGCATGGTGGTGAGCTGGACCATTGTGCACGAGCCCTGACGCTGAGCTGGTCAATACCATGCTGGATGCAGCCATCGAGACGGTGATGGATACCGCCGACCGGCCTGTGGTCCACTCCGACCGCGGCGGCCACTACCGCTGGCCAAGCTGGCTATCGAGAATGAGCGATGCCAACTTCATCCGCTCGATGTCCCGCAAGGCCTGTTCTCCGGACAATGCGGCTTGCGAAGGCTTCTTCGGTCGCCTCAAGAACGAACTGTTCTATCCTCGGGACTGGAAGGGCACGACCATCGAGCAGTTCATTGAAATGGTCGACTCGTACATCCGCTGGTACAACGAGAAGCGGATCAAGATCTCCCTGGGGCCCTCAGCCCGATCGAATACAGGGTGAGTCTTGGACTTGCGGCATAAAACCAGTCCACGTTTTTATCCGCACCCCCCGCTGATCTCGATTGCACTGGCGCTAACACTCTAGGCATGCCCTGCTTGACCAAAGGGCAGCCGCTGTCTGCATTGCAACTGCACGCAGGCCTGGACGCTTGCTAGGCTCCGGGCCTTCAGCCCTCTAGACGCACTGGAAGGTCGATCGTCATCCGCCCTTCTAAAGGGTCGTACGGACTGATGAAAGCTCATGGTCCGGCACCGATTCCATCCGCAGCGCCGGGTCCTGCGCCAGCGTGTCGACGAGCTTCGTCTGCAGCGGCATGCAGGCTGTTTGCCGTTTTGGCGGCAGCGTCAGCCGTCATCGTCACAGCCACTCCATCGGGACCATCCAGAACCACCACGCCATCGACCGCCGTGGCGACGCCAGCGTCTTCACGCGGTTTGAGCCAGGACTTGTTATCCATCATGAGACTCTCCAATGTGTCCAACCGCCTGCGCGGCCACGTGAGCATTCAAGTAAAGGTATCCGGGTTCGAACAACCCAGCTTTCACCAGCCCCGCGAGGTCAAGGATCTGGACTTGTGATGAGCGAACCTGGCATAGCCCCATCTCGCGCAGGTCTCGCAGGACGCGATTGACGTGCACGTTCGTCAAACTGCATACCTCGCCGATGTCCGACTGCGTCATCGGGAGTGAGAACCCATGGCCGCGTGACCGACCGACCGCAAGGAGCCGGGCATGGGTCTCGCAGAAAAAGTGAGCCACACGCTGCAATGCCGTGAGGCTGGAAAGTCGATAAATCCACTGCCGATGCTGCGCGGCATCGAGCATCGTGATGAACCAGAGGCGCCTAGCCAGCGCGGCGTCATCAATCAGGATTTTCTCCAACGCGTCATGCGTGAAAACCGCGACGCTCACATCGGTGAGCGCGCCGACGTCGTGATCTAGCTGCTTCAACGTGAACGCGTGCAGGTCCACGAAGTCGCCCGGTACATGCACGGCCACAAGGTGCCGCTTGCCGTCGCGCGCGTCCACGTGCCGCGTCATGAAACCTTCGACAAGCAGCAAGCTCACTTGGACCTGCGTGTCCTGACGCACCGCTGTCTCACCCGCGCGAAATGTTCGGACGCTGGCGATCGCCGCCTCCAGCCGGCCCCGCTCGGCGTCGGACAGTGAGGTGGTGCGGTTCAGGAGTACGGACTTTGTCTGCATAGATCGGGCGAGGGCGTCATCGTGCGACATGTTTTTCGGCGCTGCATTAACCCAGATCAAGTTTGGACCTGAATTTGCAGCTTGCCGTGCAGAGGGATTGCGTCCTACAGAAAAAGGCTCACTGCGGTCCATACCCTGCGCAACGCCCGCCTTTCCCAGTACCTCCTTAAAGAACACCCACCATGGCCAAAAAAAACACCCCCGAACTCGTCGCGGCACGTGCCGCAGCGCGCAACACCGACAGCGCGCCTTCGCAACCGGCACCGCCTGCGGCCGGTGCAGGCGACGCACCTGCCCAGAAAGCGATTGACACCCAGGCGTTGGCCGCGGGCATGCCTGCCAACGAGAACAAGACGCTGGAATATGGAGAGGCCAACGCAGCGGCCACTCCGGTCGGAGTGACGGTCGCGCCGCCGTCGCGGTTGCCAGGCGCGAGCACGCTGTCAGAGAGCAATGCCTCCGACAAGACGGGCACCGCGGCGCCCGAGGGTCTCAATGCCACGATTGGCACGCTGGACCGCGTGCGCGTCGACTCGTCCGGCCGGGTACTCACCACCAATCAGGGCGTGGCCGTCGCCGACAACCAGAACTCGCTCAAGGCAGGCGCGCGCGGGCCCGCGCTGCTCGAAGACTTCATCCTGCGCGAGAAGATCACTCACTTCGACCACGAGCGTATTCCGGAGCGCATCGTGCACGCGCGCGGTTCGGGCGCGCACGGTTTCTTCGAGTGCTACGACCCGCTCACGCAGTACACCAAGGCCGCGCCCTTCAAGGAGGCCGGCAAG
>Ga0105239_10009669_pt1 | contig 10844 bp, 11 predicted proteins | sample KBSC44metaG_FD_92761 | JGI IMG/M metagenome (GOLD analysis project Ga0105239, IMG submission 92761) | Corn rhizosphere microbial communities from Kellogg Biological Station, Michigan, USA - KBS C4-4 metaG | ecosystem: Host-associated > Plants > Roots > Rhizosphere > Soil | place: Michigan, USA...
CGCAGCCATGTGCTTCCGCACAGCACGCGGGTTTTCGAAGCGCTGGCCCCGACGGGTGTGCCGATGACCCACTTCGGGGTCGGCACTGCCGAACTGTTGGGCGCGATGGCCGAGGCTGTCTCGATGGCGGAGGCGAAGATGGTGGGGGTCGACTGGCGGACGTCGCTGACCGATGCCGCCGCCCGGGTGCCGGCCGGCACGGCGCTGCAGGGCAACCTCGATCCGGTGGTGCTGCTGGCCGGCTGGCGCGTGGTCGACGACGCCGTCCGCCAGGTCGTCGCGGACGGGCGCCGGGCCGTCGCCGCCGGTGCTGCCGGGCACATTTTCAACCTCGGCCACGGTGTGTTGCCGTCGACCGATCCCGGTGTCGTCACCGAAGCGGTGGCGCTGGCCCACTCGTTGTGAGTCTGTCGATGAGTAGGACGTATTGCGTTGTCGGCGGCGGTATTTCGGGTCTGGTCGCCGCCTACCGGCTGCGCCAGGCCGACCCGTCGGCACGTATCACCGTCTTCGATCCGGCGGACCGCCTCGGTGGTGTGCTCCGCACCGAACGCCTCGCCGGCCAGTCCCTCGACGTCGGTGCCGAAGCCTTCGTGGCCCGTCGGCCCGAGGTGACCTCGCTGCTGAAAGAGTTGGGCCTGCGGCAGCTCGGCACCACCGGAGTACGGCCGCTGATCTGCAGCGGCGGCCGGCTGCACCCCATGCCCGACGGCACCATGCAGGGCATTCCGGGGCCGGGCGCCAACCTGCGTGGCCTGGTCGACGATGCCACCCTGGCTCAGATCGCCGCCGAGCCGACGCGCCCGCTGCAGTGGCAGCTCGACGCCGATCCGACTGTCGCGCAACTGGTCGGTGACCGCTTCGGCGCCCAGGTGGTCACTCGGTCCGTCGACCCCCTGCTGGCCGGTGTCTACGCCGGTTCGGCCAAGACCATCGGCATCCGCAGCGCGGTGCCCGCATTGGCGGCCGCACTCGATCGCGGTGCCCCGAGCCTGACCGCCGCGGTCGGCTCGGTGCTGGCTACGGCGCCGCCCACGAGCGCCTCGGTGTTCGGTGCCGTCGACGGTGGTTACGCCGTGCTGGTCGACGAACTGGTCCGCCGGACGGGCGCCAAGTGGGCGCAGGTCGGCATCGAGGGGCTGGCGCCGGGCCGGGGAGAGCGCAGCGACGGGAGAAGCGCGGGCTGCGCCTGGCAGCTGCGTGACGACGAAGGCAAGTACTGGTCGGCCGACGCCGTGGTGCTGGCGCTCCCGGCGCCGCGCGTGGCCCGGCTCCTCGCCGACATCGCTCCGGGCAGCGCGGCCATGGCCCGGTTGATCCCCGTCGCGTCCGCCGCAGTCGTCGCCCTCGCGCTGCCCGGTGGCACACCGCTGCCGCAGCAGTCCGGTGTCCTGATGGCCGCGGGAGAAACGCTGCACTCCAAGGCGATCACTCTCACCTCGCGTAAGTGGGGGCGCGGCGGCAATGTCGAGCTACTGCGGCTGTCGTACGGCCGGTTCGGTGACGATCTGGCCCGCAACGTCGGCGACGACCGGCTGCTGGCGTGGTCGCTCGAGGACCTGCGGACGCTGTTCGGCATCAGCGCCGAGCCGGTCGATTACCTGGTGCAGCGCTGGATCGATGCCATGCCGCAGTACGGCCCGGGTCACCTCGAACTGGTCGAGGAGCTGCGGGCGGGGCTGCCCCCCGGGCTGGCCGTCGCGGGTGGATATCTGGACGGCATCGGGGTGCCGGCGTGCGTGGCTTCGGGAACCCGGGCGGCCATGGAGGTGGTGGGTGGTCGTCTTCCGCAATAGGGCACGATAGAGCCATGGCCAAGCTCGATTACGACGCCCTCAACGCGGTGACCAGGTACATGATGATCTCGGTCTTCGCCGTACAGCCGGACGAGCTGCCGGCGGACGAGAAGTCGCGGGCCGCCATCGCCGCCGACACCGCAGCCTTCCTCAAGAAGCGCGAGGACGCGGGCGTCGTGGTCCGCGGGTTGTACGACGTCGCCGGTTTCCGGGCCGACGCCGACTTCATGATGTGGACCCACGCCGAGCGCGTCGAGGACCTGCAGGCCACCTACACCGGCTTCCGTCGCACGGCCCTGGGCGCCGCCACCGAGCCGGTGTGGAGCGTCGTCGCCCTGCACCGTCCGGCCGAGTTCAACAAGAGCCACCTGCCGGCGTTCATCGCGGGCGAGGATCCGGGTGACTACATCTGCGTCTACCCGTTCGTGCGGTCGCTGGACTGGTACCTGCTGCCCGACGAGGACCGCCGCCGGATGCTCGTCGAGCACGGCATGGCCGGCCGTGAGTACCCCGATGTGCGCGCCAACACCGTGCCGGCCTTCGCGCTGGGTGACTACGAGTGGATCCTCGCGTTCGAAGGCCCGGACCTGGCCCGCGTCGTCGAGCTGATGTGGAAGCTGCGCTACACCGACGCCCGTCGCCACGTCCGCGAGGAGACGCCGTTCTTCACCGGCCCGCGGGTCGGTATCGAGCAGCTGGTCGCCAACCTGCCGTAGCCGGGACCCGGCGGCCCTAGGTGGTACCGCTGGCCTTGCCGTCGTCCCCCACCATGATTCGGCGGTGCAATTCCGTTGTGAGCGTGTGGATTTGGCGGGTCAGATCGGTGTTGGTCCGCAATTCGAGTTCCTGCGTCTCGAAGTCGTGATCGGCCTTGATGTGCTGGAATTCGGCCTGCCGGTTCTGCCCGATCATCACGAACGTCGACAGGAAGATCGCCTCGAGGGAGACCACCAGGGTCAGCGTGGGCCATGGGTTGCGTTCGAAGAAGATCATCCACGCCGCGAACAACACGGCGTGGATGTAGACAAAGCTCATCGACCCCGCGAAAGCGGTGATCCGGTCGGCCACCCGTAGTTGCAGGCTCTGATTGCGTTTGATCGCCTGCTGGATGACGACCGGGTGATGGTTGGTTGTGCCGTCTCGCAGTCGGCGCTGGATCAGCTGAGCGAGGTCCTCGTGTCGGCGCTGCATGCGCCAATTGTCCATGACGGCGGTGTCGCGCGAATTCAGCCGACTGCGGTACCGAACAGCAGCCCGAGCACGTACGTCACCGCGGCGGCGCCGTAGCCGATCATCAACTGCCGCAACGCGCGTCGTAGTGGCGGGCCGCCGGAGAGCAGGCCGACGACCATGCCCGTCGAGAGCAACGCCAGCCCGACCAGGACCGCCGAGACGACGACGGCGGTGATGCCGGTGAGCCCGAACAGGTAGGGCAGCACCGGGATCAGCGCGCCGGATGCGAAGAACATGAAACTGGACGCGGCCGCCTGCAATCCGGTGCCGACGGCCTCGTGCTTCTCGGTCGATACCTCTCCCAGCGGCGAGTCGGCCAGTGCGCCTGCGCGCAGGCTCGCGAACACGTCTGCGGCACGGACGGCTGCCTCTTCGGGGCTCATCCCGCGGGCCCGGTACACCAGCTCCAGTTCGTTGGCGTCGACGTCGAGCGCCCGCACCGCGGTCCCGGCCGTGGCGCTGGGCAATGAGGCCTCCAGCAGTTCGAGCTGGGAGTTGACCGACACGTATTCACCGGCGCCCATCGACAACGCGCCCGCGATCAACCCGGCCAGGCCCGTGGCCAGGATCGTCGCGCTCGACACCCCGGTGGCGCCGATCCCCAGGACCAGAGCCAGGTTGCTGACCAGCCCGTCATTGGCGCCGAACACCGCGGCCCGGAAGCTGCCGGACAGCTGGTCGCGGCCGCGGCTGGCGAGGGCGCGGACGACTTCCCCGTGGATGCGTTCGTCGGCGGCCATGGTGGGCGTGGCGTCGACGTCGGTCTCGTACTCCGAGCGCGCTTCGGCCCGTTGCGCCAAGGCCAGCGTGAACACCGATCCGAGGTGACGGGCGAGAAACCCGAGGGCCCGGGTCCGCAGGTCGGGGCGGTGGGGCTTGCCGACCTGATCGCCCAGCAGCGTCAGCCAGTGTTTCTCGTGCCGGCCTTCCGCGGTGGCCAACTCCAGCAGGATGTCGCGTTCGGCGCCTTGTCGGCGCTGCGCCAGATCGCGGTAAACGGCGGCTTCGGCACGTTCATTGGCCAGATGCTGTCGCCACCGCCGCAATTGCGCGTCGGTGGGCTGCGAGGCCATGTCTCAGCTCTCGGCCGGGACCAGGCGAAGCGAAATCGAGTTGATGCAGTAGCGCTGGTCGGTCGGGGTGGGGTAGCCCTCGCCTTCGAAGACATGCCCGAGGTGGCTGTGGCAATTGGCGCACAGCACTTCCACGCGCCGCATCCCGAGGGTGTTGTCGGCCCGCAGGATCACCGCATCCGAGTCGGCCGGGTCGAAGAACGACGGCCAGCCGCAATGGGATTCGAACTTCTCGGTGCTGCGGAACAGCTCGGCACCGCAGGCCCGGCACTGATAGATGCCCTCGGTCTTGGTGTCGGTGTACTCGCCGACGAAGGGGCGTTCCGTGCCGGCCTCACGCAGTACGTGGAATTCCTCGGCCGAGAGTTTCTCGCGCCACTGAGAGTCGGAGAGTTCAACTTTGGGAGGCGGCAGTGTCAATGCGCGATCCGCCTTTGGCTCCTCGCTGCGAGTCATGCGCCCACGCTACCCGCGGCTGCTCCTTGTGGCTTGGAGTCGGACAACCACAACGGGTCGATGCCCTGATCCAGCCGGCCGTCCTTCTTGGCGTCGAGGTAGCGGAAGTACAGGACGCAGAACACCACGACGAGCATCAGCGACCAGCCGTAGGTGATCTTGATGTACTCGAGGAACCGGCCGGTGGTCGGCCAGCGCCACATGAGCCAGCGGTCCATTGTGAGGAAGCCGTACACCGCGAGCCAGGCGGGCCAGCTCCGGATCGTCGACCGCGGCAGCACCACCGTCATCAGGAACGGGAACAGCATCATCGAGTAGTAGCCCTGCGCCAGTGACAGCACCAGCCACGAGGTGATCAGCAGGACGCCCGACGACGTCAGCATCCAGAACAGCTGGTCGCGCTCGCGGTAGTAGCGGTACAGGAGCCACAGGCTGGCCGCGGCCAGCAGCACGAAGGCGATACGCAGCGCCATGATCAGCCACATCGGCAGGCCGTAGTAGATGCCGTTGCCGAGCAGTGAGCTGTTGAAGTAGTCGCGGGTCTGGAAGATGTAGGGCACGGTGTTGCGCACGAAGCCCATCGGGTCGGCGGACAACGGCCAGGCCACGGCGTTGAACACGACGGGCACCGCGAAAGCGGCCGCCAGGGCCCGCCACTGCCGGTTGAGCAGGGGCAGCAGCAGCAGGACGCCCAGCAGCGGCTTGAGCACGAGGGTCAGGCCGATGGCGGCGCCGGCCAGCCACTCGTGGTTCTTCTTGCCGTCCAGTAGCCAGGTGAAGAACAGCACCTCGGCCAGCAGGATGCAGCCGTTCACGTTGGTGAAAACCAAGGTGTTGGTGACCGATTCGGTGCAGTACATGGCCAGCAGCAGGGCGGGCAATGCGACCGACGTCAACGAGAACTTGAACAGGCGTACCAGAAGACAGGCGGCGATGATGATCGCCACCGAGTTGATCGCGACGAACCAGAACCGCGACGCGAACTCCGGCAGGAACCCGAACGGCGACAGCAGCAGGGTGCCGCCGGGCGGGTACAGGTAGTGCGGGTCGACGTAGTTGAAATGCTCGTTGTAGATGGCCCAGTGCCGCCGGAAGTTCGACACCGCGCGGTACACCGGACCGAAGTCGTCGGTGATGTAGCCGTTGGTCGTCAGCACGTAGCTGCGGTGGATGATCGACACGATCGCGATGGGCCACAGGGCATTGCGAACGATATTCGCGGTGCTCTGTGGGCCGGTGCGGGGACCGAAGACGCTCAGGAGCGATAGAGGGCGCGTCACCACCGAACCCTATAACGGGGTGCCGGACCGCCTTGTCAGGCCGGGCAGAACGTGTCGGTGTCGGGCAGCTTGCCGGTGGTCAGGTAACCCTGGACGGGCGGCAGGGCGCACGCCGTGTAAATGACGGTTCCGTGGCCGGTGCCCTGCCACATCACCCGACGGCTGTTGTTGCCCGCGTTGATCGCCATCGCGGCCACGGCGGCGACACCGTCGCCACCGACGATCGCATCGTTGTGGGTGCCGAGCAACAGGATCGGCACCTTCAGTTCCTTGGGCGGCGCGGGCGACGGGCTGCTGGGCCAGCTCAGGCACGGCGCCAGGCTGAGCGCGCCGACAGCGCCGAACTGCGGGTACTTCTTGGGCCAGGCCACCAGCAGCTCACGCACGCGATCCGGGGTGGGCCGGTTGACGGAGTCGTCGCACCGGTTGACGAACTGCCCGTCGGTCTGGCGCGTCGCCTCGGCGGTCGCACTCAGCGCGTTGAGGGCGGTCGCGTCGCCGCCGCGGGCCGCGGCCAGCGCACCGGCGAGGGACAGGGTGTTGGCGAGCCCGTCGCCCCGCGGGTAGCCCAGCGCCGTGGTGATCGCCTCGACCAGACCGGCGGTCGAGGCGCCGCCGGCACCGCGTCCGGCACGTGCGTCGGCCAGCATGCCGTCGATGGCGCCCTTGGGGTCCGGGCCCAGCGGGCAGTTGTTGGCAACGCACTGCGCGACGAACGCGTCGAGCGCCGCCTGCTGGCCCTTCACCCGCTGCTCGGCCATGGCTTCTGCCGAGATGCCCAGTGGCAAGGGGGAGTCCAGCACCAGCCGGGCGACCTTGGTCGGGTGCGACGCCGCGTACGCCAGGGCGATCTGGGCGCCGTTGCCGATCCCGAGGACCGCGAGTGCGGGCACGTCCCAGGTGCTGCGCAGCCGCTCGAGGTCCTCGGCCGAGTGCGCGTTGTCGTAGGCCGACTCGCCGGGCGCGATGCTGTCGGTGCAGTCCGTGGTGGCCGAGGTGGCGACCTTCGCCAGGTTGGCCACCTGGTCGTCGCCCGACAGGAACTGGGCCTGGTCCAGCAGATCCTGACGATCATTGCTCGATACACAGCTCAGCGGTGCGGACATGCCCATGCCGCGGCGGTCGACCGCCACGACCGGGCGAGTCTTGAGCAGGTCGACGCCGCCGCGCTGCAGCCACACCGGCAGTTGATGCGAGGTCGGGACGTCCGACCCGGTGGTCATCACGATCGGTCCGGCGTCGGCCGGCGTACCGGCGAGCCGGGCGCGCACCACACCGATGCTGACGGTGCCGGAGGAGCCGCCCAGAGAATCGAGGTCGGCGTCGTAGTCCGAGCAGTCGAGGATGACGCCGGGCACGGCGGGCACCGTCGCGTCGCCGAATACCCGGGAGGTGCAGTCATGCCACGTCAGGTCCTTCTTGGGCACGCTGATCGGCGGCGGGCCGTCGGGCGCCTTGGAGGTGGTCGCCGCGCCCTGCGGGCGGGCGCCGGAGTCGGTGACGTACCGGGGGTTGGCGGCCAGCAACGGAGCGCATCCCGCGACGACCGTCGACAGCACCACGGTCGACAGGCTCAGGGCCGAGAGCAGCAGGCGGCGACGCATGGCCACCACAGTAGCGATGCACGACGGCTGAGCCGTCACATGTCGCGGTGGCCGGACCCGTCAGCGGACGTAGCGCGTGTACAGGTAGCCCGCGGTGTCGGTGAGGACGTGGCTGCGGCGCAGCCGGGTGTGCGCCTCGCCGGGGCCGGAGGCGATGCGCCGGGCGAATCCGCCGACCAGGATCGGCGCGATGGTTACACACATCTCGTCGATCAGGTCTTCCTCGATCAGCATGTTCAGCACGGACGGCCCGCCTTCGGTCAGCACCCGCCGCAGCCCGCGCTCGCCGAGGATGCGCAGCACGACGTGCGGGTCGACGCGGTCGGGGGCGGTGCCGGAGGCGTCGATGACCTCGGCGAGGCCGGTGAACCGGCGGCAGGTGTCTTCGATGCTGTCGCGGCTGGTGAGGATCAGTGGCGGTACTTCGGTGCGGGTGAAGAACTTGGCGTCGTGCGGGATGTCGGCGCTGTGCGTGATGACCGCGATCGGCGGCACCTCGGCCTGGCCGCGGAGCTGTCGGGCCTGCCGCTGCGGCGCAGACATCTGGGCGCCGGAGTAGTTCTCGATGCGGACGGTTGCCGCGCCGACCAGGATGACGTCGGCCTGCTGGCGCATGAAACCGAACAGCGCCCGGTCGCCGGGACCCGCCAGGCCGCCGGCACGGCCGTCGTCGGTGGCGCCGCCGTCCAGGCTGGAGATCATGTTGGCGCGCACCCACGGCCGGTCCAGTTCGGCGGGGTAGCTGTAGAACGGCGCCAGCAGCGTGTCGTCGCCGGTCTCGGCGCCGGCCGGGAAGGCAGCGCCTACCGCGCTGAGCTCTGTGAGCTGCGTCGCAGCGTCGGGATCGGACACGTGAATCATTGCAACACGCCGCTATGGTGCCTTAATGCCTGGGGCCAGCGAAGTCGCGCACCTGACCGACCGTCACCCGACCGTCACGCCGGAAAGACTGATCGCCGAACTGGTGCCGCCACCCACATTCGCCGACGTCAGCTACGACTCCTACCGGCCCGACCCGAATGAGCCGTCGCAGACCGCGGCCGTGGTCTCGGCCCGCAAATTCTGCGAGGAAGCGACCCGCCAGCGGGCCGGCAAGAAGAAGCTGTTCGGCAAGCGCGAGGCGCTGCCCGGGGTCGGCATGTACCTCGACGGCGGCTTCGGCGTCGGCAAGACCCACCTCCTGGCGTCGACCTACTACACGCTGGCCGGAGCCAACGCGGGCCCAGCCGCGTTCGCCACGTTCGGTGAGCTGACGCAGCTGGCCGGTGTCTTCGGCTTCACCGAGTGCATCGACCTGCTGTCCGACTATGTGGTGGTCTGCATCGACGAGTTCGAGCTCGACGATCCGGGCAACACCACGCTGATCTCCAGGCTGCTCTCGGCGCTGGTGGAGCGCGGTGTGTCGATCGCGGCGACCTCGAACACGCTGCCCGAACAGCTCGGTGAGGGCCGCTTCGCCGCGCAGGACTTCCTGCGGGAAATCAACACGCTGTCAAGCATTTTCACCACCGTCCGGGTCGAAGGCCCCGACTACCGCCAGCGCGCGCTGCCCTCGGCTCCGGTGCCGCCGTCGGAAGATGAGGTGCGGTCCTGGGCTGTCGGCGTCGAAGGTGCCACGCTCGACGAGTTCGACGCCCTGTGCGCGCACCTGGCGACCATGCACCCGTCGCGGTATCACGCGTTGATCGAAGGCGTGCAGCGGGTTTTCATCACCGGTGTGCACATGGTCTACGACCAGGCCGTCGCCCTGCGGCTGGTGTCGCTGATCGACCGGCTCTACGACGCGGGCATTCCCGTGGTGGCGTCGGGGGAGAAGATGAACACCGTCTTCAGTGAAGAGATGCTGGCCGGTGGCTTCCGCAAGAAGTACCTGCGTGCCACGTCCCGCTTGCTCGCGCTGACCCATGAGGGCACCCAGCTCCACGCCTGAGGTCTACAGCGGCCGCACCAGGACGTAGTCGCTCTCGATCCGGGCGCCGAGCTGAAATGTCTTGGTGCCGCTGATCTCGAACCCGTGCTTGCGGTAAAAGCGTTGGGCGCGTTCATTTTCCTGATTGACGCCCAGCCACACACAGCGGGCGCCGAGGTCCCGGGCGAAGGCGACCGACGCGTCCATGAGTGTCGCCGCGACGTCGCCGCCGTGGACGTCCGGCAGCACGTAACACTTGGACAGTTCGACGGCCGGCCGTTCCGGCACTGCGCGTTGCACGTCGGCATCATCGGCCACGCCGCGAATGAGCATGGTGTAGCCCAGGATTCGGCTCTGGTCGGATGCGACGAACACGGCACGGTCGGGATCGCGCAGGTACTCGCCGAACCGATCGGCGGACAGATTGCCGGCAATGAAGGCGGCGATGTTGTCCGGCGTCGACGATGGCGGGCAGGCCAGCGGGAACGTCGCGGCGGCCACGTCAGCGAGTTCGGCCACATCCTCGGCGTGCGCCTGCCGCACCTGCACCGTCATCGGGATCTCCTTGCCGCAGACACAAAACTGCCCCTGTCCTCAAGGGGCAGGGGCAGTTTATGCCGGATCGGCAGCGGCTCAGGGGATCGGTGTGCCCGGCTGCCAGATGTTCCACTGCGCCAGGTGCGTGCCGGTGGCCGGGTTGAGCATGACCACGTTGCTGACCAGACCGCGGTAGACGTCCCAGTAGACAACCCCGTCGACCGTGGAGCCGGCGGGTGCGCTCAGCAGCTTGAGTTCCAGCGCGTTGGGGTCGTCGGTGTGCTTGGACGCGTAGGCGTCGGCGAAGGGGGTGACGCCACTGAAGGTGACGTTGGAGGCCGTCCAGTACGGGTTGGGTGTCGAGATCACGTGCACGGTGACGTCGGCCTTCCAGGGGCCGCCTTGGTTGCGCCAGCGCGGCGAGCCGTTCCAGGTCCAGCCCGGCGGTTCGTCCGACGGCAGCACGTTGTGGACGGTGACGTCCGCAACGAGGCCCTTGAAATCAACATGGAGGGTCTGGCCGAGGTTGCCGATGCTGGTCTCGGCCGCGGCCGACGGCGCCAGGGCGGCGGCCAGCAGGGTCAACGCACCGAGCAAGCCCGCCAACCAGCGGTAGGTCCTGTTGCCGTTCACGCCCGTGCTCATCGCGTCCTCTCCGTAATGACTGCATCGCATGATGGCACACCGCCCCCATGGCCTCGCCGGAATGGACTAGATCTGGCCACTTCGTCGAGGTCAGTGGGCCGTTTCTTCCCTGTCAGTGGACACTCACTTTGGCCCGGGCTGTTCCCCGGCGGTCTGCTGGGCGGCGACGAAGTCGGTGAGCATCTTCTCCAGTTCGGTTTCGAGTCGGCCCTTGTCGACGCCGAGACGGTGCAACGGCCCGTCTGCGCCCTCGGATTCGAGCAGCGCCAACAGGATGTGTTCGGTCCCGATGTAGTTGTGCCCCAACCGAA
>Ga0105239_10009670_pt1 | contig 10843 bp, 9 predicted proteins | sample KBSC44metaG_FD_92761 | JGI IMG/M metagenome (GOLD analysis project Ga0105239, IMG submission 92761) | Corn rhizosphere microbial communities from Kellogg Biological Station, Michigan, USA - KBS C4-4 metaG | ecosystem: Host-associated > Plants > Roots > Rhizosphere > Soil | place: Michigan, USA...
ACCGTCAGCTGCGGGATGATCGTCGACTTCTGATAGACGCAGGCGACCCGCTGCCGCCACGCGTCGCGGTCGGCGAGCCGGGGCGCGCCGTGCCCGCTGAAGGCGATCGTCCCCTCGTCCGGCCCCTGCAGCCCGGTGAGGATCGACACCAGGGTGGATTTCCCGGCTCCGTTGCGGCCGACCAGGGCGTGGGTCTGGCCCGGCTCGACGGTGATGTGCGCGTCGTGCAGCGCCACCGTCGAGCCGAAGCGCTTGGTGATGCCCGTCGCTTCCACGACGGGCGCGGTCGTGCTCATGATCTGTGCGCCTTCCCGTGAGCTTTGCGCCTTCGGCGCGGCCTGTGCGCCTTCGCGCTCAGCCGAGGTGGTTGCCCCACAGCGAGGTGTCGGTGCTCTTCAGGCTGGCGATACCGCCGTAGGCGGCGCCGTCGGCGGTGACCAGCGGCGCGGAGAGCTGGTCCTCCAGCAGGCCGGGACGGACCTGGATGATGGTGCTGTCGTGGTCGGTCGGGCCGGGCTTGAAGGTCTTGCCCTGCACCGCCGCCTGGATGTAGTAGAGGGCGTACTTGGCGTAGAGGTCGGCGGGCTGCGACACGGTGGCGTCGATCTTCCCGGCCGCGATGTCCTTCAGCTCCTCGGGGATGCCGTCGTTGGAGACGACGAACACGTGCTGGGGGTCGCTCGGCGGGAGCAGGAGGTTCTTCTGCTGGAGGAGTTGCAGCGTGCCGGACAAGGCGAAGCTGGACTCCATGTAGACGCCCTTGACGTCCGGATGCGCGGTGAGGTCGGTCTGCAGCTTCTGCGCGGCGGTGGCCGCGTCCCAGTTGGTGGCCTCGCCGTAGACGGTGACGCCGGGGAAGTCCTTCTTCATGCACTCGTTGAACGCCTCGGTGCGGTCCCGGCCGTTGATGGAGGACAGATCGCCCTCGAGCATCACCACCGAGCCGTGCCCGGCCAGCTTGCCGCCCAGGAATTCGCACGCCTTGGTCCCGTACGCGCGGTTGTCCGCGCGCACCACCATGTAGACCGAGCCGGTGTCGGGCCTGGTGTCGACCGAGACGACGGGGATCTTCTTGGCGGAGAGCTGGGACAGCGTCGGCGCGATGGCCGCGGTGTCCTGTGGGGCCATGACCACGCCCTTGACGCCCTCGGCCATGAAGGCCTGGGCGTTCGCGGCGAGTTTGGCGACGTCGTTCTGGGAGTTGCTGGTCTTGACCGTGATCCCGAGCTGCGAGGCGAACTGCGGGGTGTACTGGATGTAGGAGTTCCAGAAGTCGGTGTCGGAGCGTGGATAGTCCACTCCGACGACCGATGCGCCGCTGCTGCTCTTGCTGCTGGAACAAGCCGTCAGCGCGCTGACGGACAGGACCGCGGCGGTACCGGCGGCCAGGAGTCTTGATCTCATGGTGCTGCCTTCCTCATGGCGATGGATGGGCATGTGCACGATCAGGTCTTGCGAGAAGCGGTGAGCGGGGTGGGCACCGGTGTCAGGAGGCTGCGCCGTTCCACACCGGACCGTCGGGGAAGCGGTGGTCGGCGACCGAGTCCGCGTGCATCTCGGCGCTCAGCCCGGGCGCGGTCGGCGCCAGATAGTGTCCCTTCCGGATCCGCACCGGGTCGGTGAAGTGTTCGTGCAGGTGATCGACGTACTCGATGACGCGGCCGTCGGTGCGGCCGCTGACCGCGACGTAGTCGAACATCGCCAGGTGCTGGACCATCTCGCACAGCCCGACGCCGCCGGCGTGCGGGCACACCGGCACCCCGAACTTGGCCGCCAGCAGCAGGATCGCGACGTTCTCGGTGACCCCGGCGGTCCGGCTGGCGTCCAGTTGCAGCACGTCCATCGAGCCGGCCTGGAGCATCTGCTTGAACATCACCTGGTTGTGGACGTGCTCGCCGGTGGCGACCTTCACCGGCGCGATCGCGCGCCGGATGGCGGCGTGGCCGATGATCTCGTCGGGGGAGGTCGGCTCCTCGATCCAGTAGGGGTCGAAGGGCGCCAGCTGCCGCGACCAGAGGATCGCCTCCTGGACGCCCCAGGCCTGGTTGGCGTCCACGGCGATCCGGATGTCCGGGCCGACGGCCTCGCGCGTCAGGCGCAGGCGCCGGATGTCGTCGCCGAGGTCGGCGCCGACCTTGAGCTTGATCTGGGTGAAGCCCTCGGCGACTGCTTCCTCGGCCAGCCGGACCAGCTTCTCGTCGGAGTATCCGAGCCAGCCCGGGGTGGTGGTGTAGGCGGGATAACCGTGCTCGAGCAGCTGCGCGGTGCGCTCGGCTCGGCCGGGTTCGGCCTCGCGCAGGATCCTCAGGGCCTCGTCGCGGGTCAGCGCGTCGCGCAGGTAGCGGAAATCGACCAGGTCCACGAGTGCCTCGGGGGAGAGCTCGGACAGCAGACGCCAGACCGGTTTGCCGGCCCGGCGCCCGTACAGGTCCCACACCGCGTTCACGATCGCGGCGGCGGCCATGTGGACCACGCCTTTGGCAGGACCCAGCCAGCGCAGCTGGCTGTCGCCGGTCAGGCGCTGGGAGAAGGCGCCCAGGTCGGCCAGGACGCCGTCCACGGGAAGGCCCACGACCAGGGGAGCCAGGGCCCGGACGGCGGCCACCTCGACGTCGTTGCCCCGGCCCACGGTGAAAGCCAGGCCGTACCCGGCGCCGCCGCCGCTGGTGCGGACCGTCACGTAGGCGGCGGAGTAGTCGGGTTCGGGGTTCAGGGCGTCCGAGCCGTCGAGGTGGCGGGACGTGGGGAAGCGAACATCGGCCGCCTCGACGGCGGTGATGATCTCGGAGGAGGTCGGGGAACGCTCCGGGCCGGAAGACATGGGATGTATTTAAGGTCCAGCGGCGGTGTACGTCTAGAGGGTGACGCGAGAAATCTGCAACACGGCAGCTATCCAGGCAGGCAGTGCTTAAACAGGGGCGAAGTCCGACAAGGGCGGAGACACGGCCTGTGACTTCCCAGACATGGGATGTCGCTGTTACGCTCCGGCCATGTCCTTGACCGACAAAGCGATCAGCCGAATCAGGGAGCTCATCCAGGCCGGCGAGCTGCCGCCCGGATCCCGCCTCCCTCCGGAGCAGCAGCTCGCCGCGGAGCTGGGACTGTCGCGGAACCTGACGCGCGAGGCGGTCAAGGCGCTGGTGGTCGCCCGGGTGCTGGAGATCCGCCGCGGCGACGGAACGTACGTGACCAGCCTGGAGCCGGCCGTCCTGCTCGAAGGGCTCAGCTCGGCCGTGGAGCTGCTGCAGGGCGACACCCAGCTGGAACTGGCCGAGGTGCGCCGGCTTTTCGAGCCCGTGGCCACCGCTGTGGCCGCCGCGCGGATCACTGTCGAAGAACTCGGCGAGGTGGAGCGTCACCTGGCGGCGATGCGCGCGGCCAAGGAGGACGTGGAGCTGTTGAACCAGCACGACGCCGCCTTCCACCGCGCCGTGATCGCCGCGACCGGCAACCAGACCCTGGCCTCCCTGCTGGAGGGGATCTCCAGCCGGACGATACGGGCCCGGATCTGGCGCGGCATGGTCGACGACGCCGTCGCCGACCGCACCATCGCCGAACACCAGGCCATCTACGACGCGCTCGCCGCCGGCGACACCGCGCTGGCCCAGGCCGCGGCGCTGATGCACATCAGCACCACGGAGAAATGGTTCCGCGATCACCTCGCCGGCGAGGACGAGCGATGAGACTCCTGCGCATCGGCCCGGCGGGGGCCGAACGTCCCGCGATGCTGGCCGACGACGGCGAGGTCTACGCCCTCGGGGCGCTGACCGCCGACATCGACGGCGCCTTCCTCGCCGGCGACGGCATATCCCGGGCGCGGGCCGCCCATGCCGCCGGAGAACTGCCGCAGATGGACGTCACCGGACAGCGCATCGGCGCGCCGGTGGCCCGGCCCGGTAAAGTCGTGTGCATCGGCCTGAACTACCGGGACCACGCCGCCGAGACGGAGACCGCGCCGCCCGCCGAACCCGTGGTGTTCCTGAAGGCCTCGAACACCGTCGTCGGCCCCGACGACGCGGTCCTGGTCCCCCGCGGCAGTCTCAAGACCGACTACGAGGTCGAACTCGCTGTCGTCATCGGCCGCACTGCCCGCTACCTGGACACTCCCGCCGACGCCCGATCCGTCATCGCCGGATACGCGGTGGCCGACGACGTCTCCGAGCGGGAGTTCCAGCACGAGCGCGGCGGGCAGTGGGACAAGGGCAAGTCCTGCGAGACCTTCAACCCGCTGGGACCCTGGCTGGTCACGCCTGACGAGGTGGGCGTGAGCAGCCACGGCCCGAGCCTGGCGATGCGCCTGTGGGTCAACGGCGAGCTCCGGCAGGACGGCCACACCGAGAACATGATCTTCGGGGTGTTCCACGTCGTGTGGTACCTGAGCCGGTTCATGGTTCTGGAGCCCGGGGACGTCATCAACACGGGTACTCCGGCCGGGGTGGCGTTCGGCGCCAACAGCTTCCCCTACCTGCGGGCCGGCGATGTCGTCGAAGCCGAGATCGACCGGCTGGGCCGCCAGCGGCACGTGGTCGGGCAGGCATGATGGCCCGCATCGACGCGCACCACCACCTGTGGCGGCTGGCCGACCGTCCCCAAGCCTGGCTCGACGGTCCCGAGATGGCCGCCATCCGCCACGACTTCGGGCTCGCCGACCTGCGCGCCGAGACGGCCGCCGGCCGGATCGACCGCACGATCCTGGTCCAGGTCCTGCCCGACCTGGACGAGACCGCCGGGTTCCTGGCCCTGGCCGCGAACTCCGCCCTGGTGGCCGGCGTGGTCGGCTGGACGGACCTGACCACCGGGTTCATCGCCGAAGTGCTGGCCGGGCTGCGCGCCGCGCCCGGCGGGGACAAGCTCGTCGCGATCCGGCACCTGGTCCAGGCCGAGCCGGACCCGCAGTGGCTGAACCGGACCGACGTCCGGCGCGGACTGCGCGCGGTCGCCGAGGCGGGCCTGTCCTACGACCTGCTCACGCTGCCGCATCAGCTTCCTGCCGCGATCGACACCGTGCGCGCGCTGCCGGAGCTGACGTTCGTCGTCGACCACCTGTCCAAACCGCCCATCGCCTCCGGCGAGCTGGAGCCGTGGGCTTCGCGGATCCGCCGGCTGGCCGCCGAGCCGAACGTCCACTGCAAGCTCTCCGGCATGGTCACCGAAGCCGACCGCGCCGGATGGCGGGTCGACGATCTGCGCCCCTACGCCGAGACCGTGCTCGACGCCTTCGGCCCCCAGCGGGTGATGTTCGGATCGGACTGGCCGGTCTGCCTGCTCGCCGCCTCCTACTCCGATGTCTGCGAAGCCGCCGAGAAGCTGACAGCGGACCTGAGCGCCGAGGAGCGCGCCGAGGTCTTCGGCGGCACAGCGGCCCGCGCCTACCGGCTGCCGGCGGCGGAGTCCGCATGAGAGTCCGCCTGGCCTACGGCGAATCAGGCCTCGACATCGAGGTGGACCCGGCCCTGACCACGATCGTGGAACCCGTCCACCACGAGGCGGCCGGCGACCAGACGGCCGTCCTGCGCGCCGCCCTTCGCGACCCGGTCGCCGGACCGCCGCTGCGCGAGCGCGTCCGCCGCGGCCAGAGCGTCGCCATCTCGGCCTGCGACATCACCCGGCCCCAGCCCCGGCATCTGATGATCCCGGCGATCCTGGCCGAACTCGACGGCGTCGTCCGGCTCGAGGACGTGGTGATCCTGGTCGCCACCGGCACCCATCGCGGGAACAGCGACGCCGAGCTGCGGCGGATGTTCGGCGAGGAGATCGTGGACCGCGTCCGGATCGTCAACCACGACGCCCGCGACCCGGGACAGCTCGCCTGGATGGGCACCTTCGGCGCCGGCGTCCCGGTCTGGCTGAACCGCGAGTGGGCCCAGGCCGACGTGCGGATCACCACCGGCTTCGTCGAGCCCCACTTCTTCGCCGGGTTCTCCGGCGGGCCCAAGCTCGTCGCCCCCGGCCTCGCGGCGCTGGAGACGGTGCTGGTCCTGCACGACGCCTCCCGCATCGGCGACCCCCGCGCCACCTGGGGCGTCATCCACGGCAACCCCGTGCACGACGACGTGCGCGCCATCGCCGAGGCCACCGGCGTCACCTTCGCCCTCGACGTCGTCCTCAATCGGGAGCAGGACATCGTCGCGGCGTTCGGCGGCGACCTGCTGCCCATGCACGCCGCGGCCACCGCGCTCGCGCGCCGCATCGCCATGCGGGCGGTGGAGGCGCCGTTCGACGTCGTGGTCACCACCAACTCCGGCTACCCCCTGGATCAGAACCTTTACCAGGCGGTGAAGGGGATGTCCGCGGCCTACCAGGTCGTCAAGCCCGGCGGCCTGATCGTCTGCGCCGCCGAGTGCCGCGACGGCTTCCCCGACCACGGCTCCTACCGCGAAGTGCTCGCCTCGGCGGCCTCGCCGCGCGCCCTGCTGGACACCATCGCGGCCCGGACCGAGACGGTGCCGGACCAGTGGCAGGTGCAGATCCAGGCCCGGATCCAGTCCGGCAGCCGCGTCGTGATGCGGACTTCCCATCTCAGCGACGCCGATCTCGCCCAGGCGCATCTGGAGCAGACCCACGACATCTCCGCCGCCGTGGCGGAGGCGCTCGCCGCCGCCGGGCCCGGGGCGCGGCTGTGCGTGCTGCCCGAGGGCCCGCAGACCATTCCCTATCTCGCGGACGCGGCGTCATGACCGGACAGTCGGACAGCGGCGATGCGGTGAGCAGCAGCGCCTCTGCGATCCTGGACCTCGGCTTCGCCCGGCTCGACCTCGACCGGGAGCATCGCCAAGGGCTGCCGGAGGTCGTCTACGGCCCCGGCAAGACCGCCGGTCAGATCACTGCGATCGTCGCCGCGCTGCTGGCGAACAACACCGGCCCGGTGCTGGCCACGCGCATCGACGCGGACGTGGCGCGAGCCGTGCTGGGGCAGCTGGCCGGCGGCCGGTACGAGGCCGAGGCTCGGCTGCTGGTGTGGCGGCCGGCCGAGGCTGCGGACTTCCGCGTCGCGGTGGTCGCCGCCGGCACCTCCGATCGCCCGGTCGCCGCCGAGGCGGCCGTGGTCGCCACCGCGACAGGGCTGAGCGTGACCGCCGTCCATGACGTCGGGGTCGCCGGGCTCGACCGGATCCTCCAGGTCCGCGGACAGCTGCAAGCTCAGGACGCCGTGATCGTCGTCGCCGGGATGGAAGGCGCGTTGGCCAGCGTGGTCGGCGGTCTGGTGTGCTGCCCGGTGATCGCCGTCCCGACCTCCACCGGCTACGGCGCGGCGCTGGAAGGCGTCACCGCGCTGCTGGCGATGCTCACCTCCTGCGCGGCCGGCCTCACCGTGGTCAACATCGACTCCGGGTTCGGCGCCGCGATGGCCGCGCACCGGCTCGCCCGTGTACTCCGGGACCGCCGATGATCTGCTGGATCAACCCCTTCACCGGCATGGCCGGCGACATGCTGCTCGCGGCCCTGCTCGAGGCCGGCGCCCCGATCGAAGCGGTTCGCGCCGCGATCGCGGCCACCGGCCTGACCGGCTGGGAGCTGACCGCCGAACGCGTCACCGACCACGGCCTGTCCGCCACCCGCGTCCACGTCCGCGTGACCGACGAGGCCGCCGAGCGCCGGGCCGCCGAACTCATCGCCCTGGCCTCGGCCGCCACACCGGTGGCGGTGGCGGCGCGCGCCGTCGCCGCGCTGCGGGCGATAGCCGAGGTCGAAGCCCGGATCCACGCCACCGATCCGGAATCGGTGCATCTGCACGAACTCGGTGGCCATGACACCGTCGTGGACGTCGTCGGCGTCGCGGCCGCGCTGCACGCGCTGGACGTCGACGAGGTCGTGTGCGCGCCGCTCCCGCTGGGCACCGGACGCGTCAAGACCGCGCACGGCGTGTTCCCGGCCCCCGCCCCGGCGACGCTGGCGCTGCTCGACGGCGCCACGGTCGTGGGGACCGACGTCCCCGGCGAGACCGTGACGCCGACCGCCGCCGCGCTCCTGCGCGCACTCGATGCTCGTTTTGATCCGGTTCCGGCCATGCGGGTGCACGCCACCGGCTACGGGGCGGGCACGCGAAGCCTTCCCGGCCGCCCGAACGTCGTCGGCGTGACCATCGGCGAGCGGCTGCGGGACGGCGGCGAGGAGGTGATGGTCCTGGAGACCAACCTGGACGACGTGACCGGAGAGCTCCTCGGCCACGTCATCGCCCGCTCGCTGGCGGCCGGGGCGCTCGACGCGTGGGCGACTCCGGCGGTCATGAAGAAGGGCCGGCCGGGCCACGTCCTGCATCTTCTGGCCAGGACTCAGGACTCCGGCAAGCTCGCCGAGCTGCTCTTCGCCGAGACCGGGACTCTCGGCGTCCGCCGTTCCGCCGTCGATCGCAGGACTCTGCCGCGCTGGTTCGAGACGGTCTGTCTGGACGGTGTGCCGGTCCGGGTGAAGCACGGGCCGCACGGCGCCAAACCAGAACACGACGATCTCGTGGCCGCCGCCGACCGGCTGGGGCTTCCCCTGCGCGTGGCCGCCGAGCGCGTCAGGCTTCTTTCCTCGAGGGGTGCGGGGTGACTGCCGCGGACAGACTGCTCGCCGTCATCGGTGCCCACGGCCGTCTCGCCGTCGCCTACTCCGGCGGGGCCGACTCCGCCCTCGTCCTGGCCGCCGCCGTGCGAGTGCTCGGGCCCGGCGACGTCCTGGCCGTCACCGCGGTCTCGGAGAGCCTGGCCTCCGGCGAGCTCGCCCCGGCCCGGGCGTTCGCCGAGTCGCTGGGCGTGGAGCACCTGACGCCCCGCACCCACGAGCTGCGCCGGGACGGCTACCGCGCCAACGGCCCGGACCGCTGCTACTTCTGCAAGTCCGAGGTGCTGGACACCATCGTCGCCCTCGCCGCCGAGCGCGGCTTCGGGCAGGTCGCCACCGGCACCAACGCCGACGATGCCGCGGACCCGTTCCGGCCGGGGATCGGCGCCGGCCGCGAACGTGGAGTCCGCACTCCACTGCTGGAGGCCGGACTCACCAAGGCCGACGTCCGCGCGATCAGCCACCTGTGGTCGCTGCCGACCTGGGACAAGCCCGCCACCCCCTGCCTGGCCAGCCGGATCCGGCACGGCATCGAGGTCACGCCCCACCGGCTGGCGCGGGTGGACCGTGCGGAGACGGCCGTGCGCGCCGTGCTCGCCGAGGCCGGAGTCCGGGCCGGGGACCTGCGGGTCCGCGACCTGGGGACGGCGGTGCGCCTGGAGGTCCCGGCCGCCGATGTCCAAGCCGTGGGGGCGCTTTCCGGCGTCGCGGAGGCGATCGCGGCAGCCGGGTTCGAGCCCGAGGGTTTCGAGGTCGGCGAGTTCCGCTCCGGGCGGCTCAACGAGGGGTGAGCTGAGCTCCCCTGCCATAAGTCTGAAACTTTCCAGCGGCGCGCAGCCCGCCTCAGTCAGATGATTGGTGAAGAGCGACGACATATAGCAGGTCGGCTTGGGTGCGCTTGACGCATGCCGTCCTTGCTATTACATGAAGTATCTGAAACATGTGGCGACGACAGGCGTGACCAATGGGAACGCACTCGCCCTGGGCTTAGTGGCCCTGCACAACCTCCCCGGGTACCGACCAGGACTTCACCGCTCACTGATCCGAGAGGTAGACACCCATGTCACGAACACTACGCCGCGCCGGAGTGGCCGGCGCACTCGCCGGCATAGCCGGGCTCTCGCTGGCGGTACTGCCCACAGCGCCCGCCGCGGCCGCCAACGAATCGGTCCACAAGTGGCTGACCACCTCGGATCTGAGCCAGCACCTGACCCAGCAGACCGACCTGGCCTTCTCGGCGTCGTCCGGTTCGGGGACCATCAGCGTCGACAACACCCAGACGTTCCAGAGCATCGTGGGTTTCGGCGCCGCGATGACGGACAGCTCGGCCTGGCTGTTGTCCGACAAGTTGAGCAGCACCGCGCACACCAACTTGATGAACGCGTTGTTCAGCCCGAGCCAGGGCATCGGGATCAGCTGGGTCCGGGTCCCGATGGGCTCGTCGGACTTCTCGGCCACGGCGCAGCCGTACTCCTACGACGACAACCTCTCGGCCTCGACGGGCCCGGCGGTCGGCGTGGGTTCCGGACGCTGTCTGGACGACACCGGCAACCCGGCCAACGGTACGCAGGTCGACATCTATGACTGCGCCGACGGCAACGCGAACCAGCAGTTCACCTACACCAGCACCTCCCAACTGCAGGTCGCCGGCAAGTGCCTGGACGCCAACGGCCAGGGCACGACCAACGGCACCAAAGCGATCCTGTGGACCTGCAACGGCCAGCCGAACCAGCAGTGGAAGCTCAACGTCAACGGCACGATCACCGGCGTGCAGTCCGGGCTGTGCCTGGACGTCTCCGGGGCGGCCACCGGCAACGGCTCGCCGGTGCAGCTGTGGACCTGCAACGGCCAGAGCAATCAAGGGTGGACCCGTCCGGACCCGACGCTCGCGAACTTCTCCATCGGACACGACCTCGGCTACATCATCCCGGACCTGAAGGAAGCCCTCGCACTCAACCCGGGGCTCAAGCTCATGGCCAACCCGTGGAGCCCGCCGGGCTGGATGAAGTCGAACGGCCAGATGAACAACCTCAACAACGCCGGCTCCCTGCTCTCTTCCAGCTACGGTCCGCTGGCGCAGTACTTTGTGAAGTTCCTCCAGGCCTACGCCGCCCAAGGCGTCCAGTTCTCCGCGATCACCCCGCAGAACGAGCCGTCGTACGCCACCGCCTATCCCGGAATGCAGTTCAGCTGGCAGAACGAGGCCGCCTTCATCGGGAACAACCTCGGTCCCGCGCTGGCCCAGGCGAATCTGCACCCGGCGATACTCGGCACGGACTTCAACACCAACGTGCTC
>Ga0105239_10009674_pt1 | contig 10841 bp, 5 predicted proteins | sample KBSC44metaG_FD_92761 | JGI IMG/M metagenome (GOLD analysis project Ga0105239, IMG submission 92761) | Corn rhizosphere microbial communities from Kellogg Biological Station, Michigan, USA - KBS C4-4 metaG | ecosystem: Host-associated > Plants > Roots > Rhizosphere > Soil | place: Michigan, USA...
AATATCCTACATGCTATTGAGGCTAATGATCTGGTAAATTTAGAAAAGCTGAAAAATCTTTACAACGATGAGTTTTTGGAAATCCAAGGTTATTTGGCTTTAGCTAACTTACCTGGTCATCTCCCTTTAATTGTTGAGCAACGTAATATTGCAGTTCAAGTGCTGGATAAGATCCGGCAAAGGATTTTCAGCGTCCGGGAATTGGTTGATATCACAAATTCCTTAAATCTTGCACCCCTGATAAAGCACTTAATCAAATTAGGTGTAAATCCGGGGGGTAATGATATTGGTATCCAAACCAGATTGTTAAATTCTCAATTTGTTCCGTGGTATTCCCTGATTGATTTCCCCAATTACCAATGGACTGCAGGAGCGGACCCTACGTTCATAAATGATTTGAAAGAGGGAACATTTGGGAACCTGGCGACTATGTTTTTTGGATCTTTGTTCTATTCTTTTGAATCCTCCGGCTTAGGCTACGTCACTATCAATCCGGATTTTCAAATCATTACTTCAGAAGCCAATAGTATCGGTCTAAATAAAGCAGACTTTTTGCAAATTGTTAATTCAACTATCCGGATATTGGGCGATAAATTCAAACATAATCAAACCGATGACGTTGATCCGTTCAATTTTATCGATTATACCCGTTTTCCAGGCCAGGTAAAGAAATATATAAAGGCTGTTGCGAACCGGCTGTCCAAAACAGAAATGGAATTAGGTTCTGCTGTTTTTAACACGCTGTCTACCAGCGGTCTTCTAAATGGCGTTACAGGTATAATTATTGAAGAACTTTTTATTAATGTTTCAAAATCAAACGATGATGTTTGGACGAGTACACGGGGAAACAGGCCGCATCTACATTTTAGCGGTGGTATTTGCACTTATTCCATTACGCCTTTAAACCGTCTGCCAGATAAAATTTGCAACGATATTTGGGTAAAGAACTATCTTTCTTATAATGCTATTAAACAGCAAAGGACACCCATTCGCTTGCATTGCGAGGAACTTACTGGTCAAACCGACGACCAGTTTGAGCGGCAGCGACACTTCAGGAACATAATTTTACCGGATGAAGGGGAAAAACAGGTAAGGGCGATTGATTTACTAAGTGTTACTACCACATTAGAAGTGGGTGTGGATATTGGTGCCCTCCAGGCCGTAATGCTTGGAAACATGCCACCACAAAGATTCAATTATCAGCAAAGAGTTGGTCGCGCGGGCAGGCGTGGGCAGGCTTATTCCGTAATACTTACTTTTTGCAGAGGTAGAAGTCATGACGAATTCTACTTTTCCAATCCTCAAAAAATCACTGGTGACCCACCTCCAACACCATTTTTAACTATGGGGCAAGAAAGGATATTTAAAAGGCTACTCGCTAAAGAAATATTTAGAAAAGCATACAATAACATTCAAATCAATGTAAACAATAACGAGGAAAAATCAAGCGTACACGGGGAGTTTGGTAACATTGGTGATCAGCAAGCGAATTGGATAACTTATAAAAGCCAGGTCGAACAATGGATTACTTCTAATCGCCGGCAAATAGAAGTAACTGTTGACGCTTTAATTACTCCTGCTTTACAGGCTCAAAAAGCCGATTTCGTTAATTGGATATTAGATATTAGTTCGCAAACTGGTTTAATTGGCAGCGCCCAAAAGATTATTGACAATGATGAAATATCAACAAATGATGTATCGGAAAAGCTGGCAGAAGGTGGGGTACTTCCCATGTTTGGAATGCCAACGACAGTTAAGAATTTATATCATGGTATAAACCGTAAACTGGAGCCACTGGCTATTGACAGGGCACAATCAATGGCAATATATGAATTTGCCCCAGGTGCTCAAAAAACAAAGGATAAAGCTATACACGCCGTGATTGGTTTTACCAGCGATCTATTAAACATGAAAATCCGGGGAGTTGATACGGTTACGAATGCTAAGACTAGTAACAATCTTCCATTTTCATTAAACCGTTGGTTTATCCGGTGCCGGGGATGCGGCTACTTCAAAACTTATTCCGAACAGGAAAAAGCCAGCCTTGACGAAATAAATCATTTTGATACTTGTCCAAATTGTGGTGAAACCAATATTGAGCAATATCAGAAACCTGAGATGTTAAAAGCTCCCCGGGCTTACCGCACAAACCTCTCGCCTGGAAATGATATGAAGGACGATTCTGAATTTCTTTTATCGCGGCCACCGATATTTGCCGAAAATATCGACGACCCGGCTAACCCGCCTGACCGTAAAATTCACAATAATGCTGAACTTGTTATCACTGATAAAGATGTGACATGGAGGGTAAATACAAATTCGGATAATTTCTTCACTGGCAGGGCCGCCAACGTTCAAAATGTTTTTCCTTTTTCATCAGGTTTCCGGTTTACAAATCAATGGATTTCTCAATCTGTAATTGATTACAACCAAACATTTCCTTATCGTGAAAATGGTTATGCATATACTATCTATCCGGACTCCCCACAAGAAAGAATTGCTTTGGCCAGCAACAAGAAAACTGAAATTTTCAGGATTTCGCCTGTAAATATTCCTTTGGAGCTTAACATGAATATGTTTCCAATGGATTATGAATTACCCTATGTGAAAGCCCAGGCCAACGGTGTAAGATCGGGCTACTATTCCGCTGCATTCTTATTACAAAGAATTTTGGCCGATAAACTGGATGTTGACCCGGCCGAGATTGAAATAGCAGACATAGTAAAAAAGGAATTAATTGAAAATTCTATCATCAAACGGTTTGTCGCCGAAATAATATTAACAGATGAATTACCTAACGGCTCAGGCTTTGTCCGTTACCTGTTTAATAAATTTCATGATATAATTACCGAAGCAATTAACCCCGTACAACCGGCTTCTTACTTAATGAAAATACATTCTGAGCATCATCAACATAATTGTAAGGATGCTTGTTATGAATGTTTGAAGGTTTATCGTAACATGAATTACCACAGTTTGTTGGACTGGCGGTTAGGCTTGTCTATTATTCGCTTGTTAAGTAATGATGCATATCCCTGCGGAACTGATGGGGATTTTTCCGGATATATAGAGTTAAATGGATGGCTTGAATTTGCCACGATGTTGAGGGATAATTTTACAGAAAGTTTTGGTTTTCCTGTAAAAGAAGAAATCAATGGTTTGCCTATAATAAAGTACGGGAAAAACAACAAAAATGTAATTATGATCGTCCATCCTTTTTGGGATTTAAGAGTTATGAGAATGGACAACTGGTTGACAGATATAAAATATGAATTAGATGATTACATAACTGAAAACAATGGCAAGCTGCACATTGTAGACACTTTCAATCTTCACCGGAGGCCAGGATGGTGTTACGAAAAATTAGTAAGGATATAATGAGTATGGTTGAAAATATAAATTACAAAAGGATCAGCCGGATCTCACCAAGCCAATATTACTCCTTAAAAAGTTGCTCCTACAAATCAATACTTGCAGAGGCATTTGATAAAAAAACATTGTTACCGTTATCACCTAATGCTTATTTGGGAACGGTGTTACATAAGATTTTGGAACTGATTTCCAAAGGACAAATTAGCGATGAACAACAATTGAATTTGGTTTTCAATCAGGAAATAAATAATATGGAGACTTTTCTTATCGAAAAGGGTATGAGTCTTTTTGTTCCTCTACAGATGAATGTGATGGATTTTGGCCTGAAGAAAATTCAATTAAAAAAGCATCTCAGAGCCGTTGGAAATGCAAGCTTAAAGCCACCATCATTTTTAACAGAAAAGTGGGTAGAATCCAAGGATTCATTAATTGGTGGAAAGGTTGATTTAATTATTGTAGCGGACGATTTTATTGAAATAATAGATTTTAAAACAGGTTCGATTACGGAGGACGTCCTTGATGATACGGGAGAGGTGTTTCAAGAAGTGAAAAGTGAATATCGTGACCAGTTAAAGCTTTATGGTTTTCTGTATTATGATAAGTTCGGAAGTTTTCCTTCAAAGTTAAGTGTAGTCGATCTAAGAAAACAAAAATATAGTATTGAGTTTTCATTTGAGGAATGTAAATCTATTTTTGAAGACGCAAAGAAATTGCTTAATGAGGTCAATGATGGTATTGAAACAGGTGTATTTAACGCGGTACCAAACGAAACTAATTGTAAATATTGCTTGTACCGTCCAGCATGTAAATTTTATTATCAGAATTTAAGCGTGAACTTTCAATTTAATGACTTAAAAGGGCTGGTTAAAAATGTAAATCAATACCAAAATGGAAATGTTACTGTTTTTATCGAAGATATAAATAATACCAAATTTGCGATTACTGGTTTTTCAAGGGATTATAACAATTATTTTAATAACATCCTGAATCAGGAAATTAGCATTTTTAACCTTCGAAAAGAAGCAGCGGAAATGGTTTATTCAGTGACGCGAACTACCAAAATTTATGAATAAATCAGAAGAAAAGAAAATTCCCGTGCTTTCATTTTACTCCGGGGGAGGTTTTTTGGACATGGGATTTGAAATGGCGGGCTTTGAAATTGTGTGGACAAACGAGTTTGACCAGGTTTTCACAAAGCTGCATGCTGCCGGGATTACATCATGGCGGAAATCAAAAGGTAACGGGATAAAGGCGGAGATATTCAATACACAGTCAATTAATGATATATCATCCAAGCAAATTATTAAAGAAGCATTTCCAGGTGGTAAACCTAAAGTATTCGGTATGATAGGCGGCCCGCCTTGCCAGGACTTTTCTTTAAATGGTAACCAGGTTGGCTTTGAAGGCGACAGGGGGAAACTGACAATTTTATATTTTGATAAAATTTTAGAATTAAAACCTGCATTTTTTGTTATGGAAAATGTTACAGGCCTTACTAAAGGTAAATCCTCCCGTGAGCATTTGGCGAAACTTTTAAAGCGCGTCGAGAAGTATTATTATATAGATCATGATACTTTAAACGCCTTGAATTTCGGAGTGCCTCAATTTCGCGAAAGGGTATTTTTTGTGGGAATCAGGAAGAATAAATTGGCTGAAAAAGAAATAAAAATAGACATATCAGGTAAATGGTTTACATGGCCCGTTGAACCGCTGTATAAAGATGCGGAAACAAGATATAAATGGCCGCAAGCTAATGAGTTTGGCAGTCAATTGACATTGCCATTAGGATTACCACCTGAATTATGTGTGGAGAGTTGCTTAATATCCTCTGAATTAGAAACCTCAATTCCAAATAGCAAAGAGTATTTTAACTTGTATATTGATATTGAAAAGCTAAATCAGATAAAAGAAGGTGAAACTAACCGGCCTTCATTTAAACGATTGCACCGTTATAAATACAGTCCAACTGCATGTTATGGTAATAACGAGGTTCACTTGCACCCTTATCTAAATAGAAGGTTGTCCGTTCGAGAAACCCTCAGAATTCAAGGGGTGCCGGATACTTACGTCTTGCCACCTGAATTGCCGTTAAGCAAAAAATTTAAAATGATTGGAAACGGGGTTCCTGTACCAATGGCGAAGGCATTAGGATCGGCATTGAGAGCTTATATTTCAAATAAGAAAATTAAATAGTATGGATATTTGGTCTAAGGGGAAGCGTAGTGAGGTGATGCGAAAAATTAGGTCAAAAAACACCAAGCCCGAAGTTACGTTAAGAAAATCCCTGTTTGCTAAAGGATACCGTTACAAAATTCACGATAAGGTGTTGCCTGGTAAGCCTGATATTGTCTTTCCTAAATATAAAATTGCAATTTTCGTACATGGATGTTTTTGGCATTTCCATCAGGATTGTCCTGAAGGGAAAATTCCCAAATCCAATTCGGAATTCTGGCAGGAAAAGCTCGTTAAAAATGTTGAACGGGACAAAAAACATGAAACCGACCTTCTATTAAAAGGATGGAAGGTTATTGTTGTTTGGGAATGTGAAATAGAAGGGAGACTTGATAAAATTATATTAGAACTTGAAAACCAATTTGCCATAAATAATTTTTGATATTTTTATATCCTTCAAGAAATTATTCAAATGTCACTCATAACCGACAGTCTATAGCAAAAAGATTAAATATATTTGATTATGGATCTGGATATAACTATACCAACCAAAGAAGGACAAATTTGTAAATTATTAAACCCGTTGGAAGATGAAGACCCGTCGGATGTATATATTGTTATAGAAGATCCCGAACCTTTTGACGCAGATGATAATATCTATGTTGTAAATCTTAAGGATTTACAAAGAAACTCCACAATGCCAGAACTCACACCACAAATAGCCGTTTTGAAAAATGATCTAACTGTCATCGGCAATAATCTGAATGAGTATATTAAATCTTGGAATGCTACCGGAGAATAGTGGCTTTTAAGTTTCATTTTATCTCAATTCTTATTTGATTTTTTCGTTATTTTAAGGTGATTTCTCGAATTCCACAGCATAACATTTACACCCAAAAACGTCCGGAAAATTCTATGTTTTTCTTTGGGCATTGCCTCCGGCCCGCATGTTCCGCTATATCTTTTTTTCAAAAAGGATGCCGCTGCACCCGCTAATGCGGCCATGGTGGTAAATAAGGTTCGCCGTTCCCGCCCAGGCTTCACGGCTCACCACATTTACCACCCGCGCAACAAGCGCCTGCCGCATCCGGTCTCCCGCGTCGCCCGCACGCTGCGCTGCTGGTCAACCCGTCCGCCCGTATCACGGCAGGCACTTGTATTTCCAGATGTAAGCCTGCTTGCCTTTTGTCTCGATCCAGCCAGCCTTCCCCAAAATTAAGTTTTTTTTAAAATGCAAAGCTAAAGCCCGCTGCGCAGCCGTCAAGGGTACCATCACCTAAGTGGTGGGCATTTTACTGAAACGCTCCCATTCGGTCATCATTTTTTGTTTTTCGATAAAATAATCATCTGGTGTTTCTTCAAACGTGGCCACCCGGCTGAGTTTGTCCACGTTAGCCAGCGACTGGCGGTTCCGGACAGAAAAATCATTGATGGCATCCGCGATTGGTTTCGGCAGGTCTGGAAAGAGCCGAAGCAGTTTTAAAGTAGCCACCGGTACATCGATCAGGTATTTAAAGCTGTCTGCAAACAATGGGCCCGATTGCTGATAAGTGGTTTCCATCAGTCGGATGTTTTCAAAAACGTCGCGCGGCGTCATCGTGCGGAAATCTTTTTCCGGCAATTCATTTCTTAGAAATTCCCAGCGGACCCATTTGGCGAATTCGCCGAGCGCGTGGTCGTAACCCGCCTGCAAATGGTTGACATAACCGGCCAGGTCCCATTCCGCCGGGATCTGCTGGTAAATTAGTTTATCAACTTCCGCCTGGATCTCCTGGTAGCCGGCCAGGCTTTTTGTTTCATCGATCAACTGAACCAATTTGGCCAAATCGCCGATATGCCGCAAGCCGGCTGCGCCATCGGAGATCATATTGATCAGGTGTACCAGCGGTGTGTTCAGGCTTTCACAAGTGGTCAGCAGGTTGGACAGATCAAGCAGCATGTAGCGGCTTTTGAGCTCGATATCACTGTCTTTACCGGTATGGCTGAATTTATTGCGGGCTTCGGGTAAAAAGAATTCGTAGTAATCAAAGTAAAACTCATTTTCTTCTGAAAATGGCCGTAGCCGTTTCACTTTATCGGGCAGGGTCCCGCTGGTGCTGTTTTGCTCATCAACCAGTAAACTCATTTCGGCAAAGATCCCTTCTACCTGCGGCAAGGCCAGCGCATAGAAGCCGTACCATTGCCCGGCAATGAACAGTACTTTTAATTGCTCGAAGATTTCTTTCCGGCCCTTGATTTTGGGAAACTGCTGCACCTTGACCAGCAGTTTGTCCAACAAAGCGATGGCATCGACATCGGCCATGATCTCGGCATTGATCGCAGGCGTATAGCCCTGGCTATAATCTGCCGTAAAGCTATGGGCAAAGATCTTGTTGCGCAAAGGATTGAGTCTGCGCCAGTCCAGTTTTTCCATATCCACTTTGAGGGCGATGTGATAGCTGTCGATGACCATTTCCAGGTAAGGATATTTGTCTTTCAGTTCCATGATGCTGTCAGGGGTGCCCGAACCATGCCAGGTTTCGCGGTAACCTGGCTTAGCAAAGCGCAGCGCGGTGGGCTCCAACACCTCGTCGATGTAGTCCTGTATTTCCTGGCGTTTGGCTTTCGTACGGTTATAGAAAGTGGTCATCCAATAATCGCGGTGATTTCGCGGAATTTCATTCTTAGCGATCACCGGGTAGCTTTCATAATAGGCGATCAGTTGATCCAGTTCAGCCAGCTGCGCCATTGGCGGTGCCCCGATCTGTCGTTTCAGGTCAGCAGGCAGGAATTCGATATTTAAAAAAATATCATTGAATTTTTTAATATACTCCAAGGGTGGCACGGTATCCAGCGGATAAAAAATGGACACGAGTGCTATTGCAGCAGCTTCAACCGCTGCGTCGTCTTTTGGGAGTGGAATATCAAATAGTATTAATCCGGCGCGTGCAACCCCATGGCCGGTAGCCGCAAAAAGACCGGATGGATTGACATCTTTCCTGACGCGCTCGATGATCTCACCCAAGGTTATTTTGCCTTCACGGACATCGCTGAGTTTTATTTTGTTATTCATAGGTTTCTTACGGGTAAATACTCGTTTCAGCCATTGGGTGAACATTTTGAGATATTTCATGCACAAAGTTAGTCAACAACAAACACTTCAACGATTAACCCTGCATCGCCAGAGACAAGCGAATATTGATTTTGACAGCGCCACCAGCATTTTACGCAATAGCAAAAGAAGGCGATTTTGAAGGGTTTCAATATTCCTGCCTCAGGAAATTATGTTTACGTTCCCGGATAGCTGCTTTTTGGCAATAAGCAATTTGTTTGTTCACGAAGACCCTATGCTCAAGGTATTCGCCTGAAGGATGCATCGCTTCCAGTACTTCCTTTACCCGGTTCCAGGCGCGCTCATCGATCTCGGCGGAAATTGCATCGCCGCTGATCAACCGCACTCCACGTTCATCCCATCGGATCTTTGCAAAATGGTCGAAGCTTTTATTTGCTTTCAGGTAAGTCTGCAACAGCGCTGCGAAATTCTCCTGTACTTTGCTGCCGACTACTTTAAAGATCGCCTTCATGCGTTTCAGGTTGCCGGCATTTTTTTCAATATAGGCAGTCAAAAATATCAGTCGGTTCTCCCGGAACTGCTGCGCCTTGATCGTATTATCGAACAGATCGGAAAGCAGTTCTTCAACCTGGTAATGATAGCGCTGGTGGGCCACTAAATAATTGATTGCTTTTTCCAGCACGATGAAAGCATTCGGCAATTGCCAGACCATGCCGATCTTCTGCTGGTCGTTCCGGTTTGCGTGCCGCGCGGTGGCCAGGCGCTCTAACAGTTTAAGGTAAAAAGACGGCCGCCGGTTTAATACGACCAGCAGCTCACTACCGTCATGATCGTAATGATCCTCCTTGTCGATCATTTCCAGGTAAGCCTGCTCCATCATCCCGGTGTTCCGGATGTCCGCTGCATGGTGTTCTAAGAATTCATCGCTAAGGATATAGTCCTTACCCTTGAGGACTTTAAGCGCTTTTACCAAAAATAGCCGGTCGGCGCTGATATAAAGTCCGACATTGGTAAAATACAAATAGAACCGGCCGGAAAATCCCGCCAGCAGGGCAAGGTAAGCTGCGGCCCGGATTTTATCGATATGCATAGCATCAAGCGTATTATAAAAGGCCAGTAGTACATAAGGCTTGTTTGGGTATTCGGCTGCATTCAATAGTTCACCCAACGGTACAATGGCTTCCGGCGCGAGCTCGCGTATATAATTCATCAGGCGCTCGAAACTAAAAATGCGGCTGAACTGCGGCAAATGGATAAGATAAGCCATCAGTTCCAGTACACTGATACCCTTACTTACGGCGGCGTTGAAAAGGATTTGGGAAGCATTGCTTACCGTGTAATGCTCCCAGATCTGTAAGGCCATGCAATGGTCGATGAAGGAAAAAGTTTGCTGGTATCCAGCAATATCCTTGTGGTCGAAGGTTTTTAGGATCTCTTTTTTCTTTTCTTCCTCAAACCAGGTATGCCAGTTGTCGTAGTGCTCGTCATCGCGCGGATAACGCTCACGGTTGCGCAACAGGCTCCAGTCTAGCGCCATAAATCGTTTATAATCCGGCGTCAACGCCTTCTTTTGTGTTTCCGCATATAACGATTTCGCTAATCCCATGCGCGCCCCTTTGCTGACGAATTCATTGATGGCGAAGACATCCCCGAAATTGGTATAGTCGAAGTGCCTGGCAAAGATCGCCTCCATGTGCGGCCAGTCCGCCGACCGGACATCCTTTTCAAAGTCCGGACCAAAAGTATCCAGGACTGCCTTAAAGCTATAGAGCGACAGCAAAGGATAGTTTCCGTATATTTCGTTAAAGCATACCCACATTACTGCCCGGATTTCCAGGAACTTTGGCGTGGCAAAGGGTTCGATATAACTCATATGGATGCTGCGGCTTTCCATAAAGGAATTATCAAAACGTGTCTTCAGAAAATGCGGCAGCAGCTTTAAGAATATATAGGTGAAAATAGGGTCGCTGTCTTTCGTCTTTTCCGACAAAAGCCGCACAAAACGCTCCTCCCTGTAATAATGGTAGATACTGTCTTTTTCGGTAAAATTAAATGAACCTTTAATTTCCCTTACCAGCCTTTCTGCGAGGCGCGGTTTCTTTTGGATCAGTCCAAACACCAGGCCCACAGACAAATCGAAATCGCTTGTCGCATGGTGCAGGAAAGGCGCCGCCAGTTCGAACAATTCATCTTTTGCATCTTTATCCAGGGTGACGTCGCCCGCGAAACCAAAGGTTTTCTCGCT
>Ga0105239_10009677_pt1 | contig 10838 bp, 9 predicted proteins | sample KBSC44metaG_FD_92761 | JGI IMG/M metagenome (GOLD analysis project Ga0105239, IMG submission 92761) | Corn rhizosphere microbial communities from Kellogg Biological Station, Michigan, USA - KBS C4-4 metaG | ecosystem: Host-associated > Plants > Roots > Rhizosphere > Soil | place: Michigan, USA...
CGAATGCGCGCTTTTCCCGGCAATCGCCTCGACGCACAATACGCCTTCATGCTCTGCCTTGTGTGCCAGCATGGGCGGGCCCGCGACATCGCCGATTGCATGGATGCCCGCGACATTGGTGCGACCGTTCGCGTCGGTCCGGATCGTGCCATTCGAAAGCTCGACCCCGAGGCGCTCCAATCCAAGCCCCTCGATGTTGGCGACGACGCCGGCAGCCGACAGCAGCCGCTCGGCCTCCAGCGTGCGAACTCCACCGTCGGCCTGGCTGATTTCGGCGCCAACTCCAGCCATGTTCGCAACCACCTCCGTGACGCCAGCGCCGCAGACGAGCTCGATACCCTTTTTCTTCAGCGCCTTGGCCATCAGCTCGGCAACCTCGGCGTCCTCGAGCGGCAGGATGCGCGCCATGCGCTCGACAAGCGTCACCTTGGTTCCCAGCGTCGCGTAGAAGGAGGCAAACTCGACGCCGATCGCGCCGCCGCCGATGACGATCAGCGACGCCGGTCGCTCGCGCGCGGTCATGGCATGATGATAGGACCAGATACGCTGACCGTCGGGGTCTACTCCCGGCAGGGCCCGCTCACGCGCGCCCGTCGCCACGATGATGTCGGTCGCCTCGTAGTCACCGGGCGGCAAGGTACCTTTGGGCGGCTCTCCCGCGGTCGGCTTGACGCGCACATGCCCGTGGCCGGCGAGCTCCGCCTCGCCCCAGATGATATCGATCTTGTTTTTGCGCAGAAGAAACTGGACGCCGGCGTTCAATTGACCGGCAACGCCGCGCGACCGCTCGACCATCTTCGACAGGCTGACGGCCTGTTCGCCGGGCTCGACGCCGAACTGCGGCGCCAGGGTCTGGCCAAGGACGACCTCGGCGGAATGCAGCAGCGACTTCGTCGGGATGCAACCCCAGTTCAGACAGATGCCACCGAGGTGACGCCGTTCGACCACGGCCGTGCGTAGGCCGAGCTGGGCGGCACGGATCGCGGCGACATAGCCACCCGGGCCAGCACCGATGATGATCAGATCATAGGCTGGCATCCACCTGCCCTTTCACGCAAAATGGTCGGGATATTTCTGGACAGGCGCGCGATTCTCATTTCAGCGGACCACGCGTCCTGGCGGATGCGTGGTCCGGCCTGAGTGCCGGCTCAACCGGCACTTCGAACGTTTTCGGCGACCAGCCGCCCGACCAGCCGCGCGGCCTCGAGCTGCGGCAGATGGCCGGTATTGGCAAGGCGGTAGAGGCCGACATGCGCAGGCACCGCATCCGATTGCTCGGCCGGGATGATCTGGTCCTCGCGCCCGACGATCACGCGCGCCGGACCGGCAAACCTCTGAAGCGCCTCGCGGATCGAGAAGAGCTGCGTGTTTGCGGAAAAGACACCGGATGCAAGACGGGCTTGATTGCTGGCCATGGCGGTGCCTTCGCGTGCCGCAAGCGTGGCCCGGACCAGCACCCCTGGGAGGGAGGCGGGATCGTGAACCAGCAGTTCCAGCCAGATCTTCAATGCCGCCTCGCTCGACGACGACAGGAAACCGGCGACAAAATCGCCGTTGATCCTGGGGCCGAGGCCGGCCGGCGACAGCAAGGACAGGGAGCGGATATCGAGGTCGCCGCCGCCCGCGATATTTGCCGCCACCGCTGCCCCGAGCGAGTGGCCGACAAGATGAAGCCTCTCGAGGCGCTCAGCGTAAAGGGCCGAGCGAACAGAGGCGGTCAGGCTCTCGAAATCGGTTGCCAGCAAGGCGGCGGACGCGCCATGGGCGGGGAGGTCCAGTGCCAGGATCGGGTTTGTCAGTCCGAGATGGGCGACGAACGGCCGCCAGGCCGAGAGTTCGGCGCCAAAACCGTGTATCAGCAGAATCGGATCGCCCGTTCCAGCCTGCAGCGTGCGGATCGGCAAGACACCGCCGGAGGCGGCCGCACCGCCAGTGAAGGCGACGACCGAAGAAACGCCGGCCTTGCCGCGCTGATAGTTTTCGATATCGCGCTTGACGACGGCGCCGCGCGCACCGCTTCCCTTGACGGCGCCGATGTCGACGCCGGCCAGGGCAGCCAGACGCCGGGCCAGCGGCGAGGAGCCGCCAGTCCCGGTTTTGAGGAACGCGGTTTCGACTTCGCGGGTGGCTTGCGCGGGGGCGGCCCTGCTGACGATCGCTTCGGCATCCTCACCGGCAAAGCCGGCGGCGGAGACAGTTTCGAGGACCTCTCCTTCCTCGCCGACCATGATCATCGGTTCGAGGACGATCCCCATGTCGCCGACATTGTAGCGGATCTCGAGGACCGTTCCGGTTTCGAAAGCTTCCACCTCGAAGACGGCCTTCTCGGATTCCACCTCTGCTACGATATCGCCTTTCTTGACCTTGTCGCCGACCTTGACGTTCAGCGCGGTTATCTTGCCTTCGGTCAGATCCTGCCCGACCTGCGGCATGAGAATGGGACGTGCCATGACGTTTGCTTTCTTTCTCAGGCAACCCGGCGCCGGACGGATTCGACCGACTGGGCGACGAAATCGACGGTTTTGCGGGTCGCGGCGGCGAATTCCCCCGCTGTCGTTGCGAATGCCGCGAACTGCGAAAACTCTTCGGCGCGCATGCCGTCGAACTCGTAGGCCTGCCGGAAATAGGGAATGCGCATCAGCTTCTCGATCGTCTCAGCCGGCGCATCCTCGTCGATGGCGCGCGGATCGAAATCAGGGAGCCTGTCTTCGGCATGCATCAGTTGCGCGATGTAGCTCGGTGGGCAGGTGTAGACGAAATCGCCTCCGGCGAGCTTCGCGATGTGCCAGCTCGAAGCCGTTCCGCCGGGGCCGCTGTCCGTCACACGCATGGAGCATTGCAGCATCTTGCTGGGATGTCCGCGATCCTTGCCGTAGCGATACGCCCGCTTGAGGACGGCAAGCTCGCCGTGAAGGATGTCTTCCGCCGACAGCGCAATGCCGCGCGCGTCCGCCTGGGCCTTGAGATCGCCGACATTGCCGAGCCGAGCCGACATGTGGGTGATGACCGACCGCCATTTCGACAGATCCACACCCTTCGCCCTGGCTCGCTCCAGCCCTCGCGAGACGGCGTCCATGCAGGCAACATATTGCGGCACGGTGAAGGAGGTCGTGTTGTTGGTGGAAATACCTCGCGCCGTCAGTTCCTCGATGACCTCGTAGCCCTCTTTGGAACCGGGGATCTTGACCATGACGTTGGGGGCGATCTCGGCAAGCTGGAGCCCCTGTTCGAGCATGCGCTCTCGGTCCGTGACGAACCGCGGATCGACCTGCCCTGAGACCAGCCCGTACTTTCCGCCGGATACGTCGTAGACCTTGCGGATCATCGCGGCGCCACGGCGAACCACATCGAGATAGATGGCCCAATAGACATGTTCGATGTCGTCCGGGCCGCAGGCCGTGGCAAGCTTGCGGATTTCATCCGCCCAGAATGCCGGATCAGCCTGGATCGCCTGCAACGACAGGGGCGGATTTGTGGTGACCCCACGAAAACCCATCTGACCCGTCGCAAGCGCGTGGTCCGCATCGAACAGGCGCGTCAGCTGCGCCTCCCAGTCGGCTCGCTTTTCAGCCGGCGCCTCTTTCAGAAGGGATGCTTTCCATTTCGGGTAGACCAGCGGCGAGGAATCCCACCAGATCTCACAATCCGGATTGGTTGCGGCAAGTTTTTCCAACACATTCATAGACATCGTCGTTTTCCTCTCCTGTCCGGGGCCTGCACTCATTCAGCGGCAAGCGCGAACGGCTTGGCATGAAGGGTGCGGCGGGCGGCGGCGATGATGTCGTCGACCTGGGGAACGCTGGCCTTTTCGAGTTCGAGGTTGAACGGAACAGGGATGTTGAGGCCGGCCACGATCTCGATCGGCGCATCGAGGTGGTAGAAGGCTTCCTCCTGGATGATGGAAGCGATGTCGGAGGCGACTCCGCCTCGACGGACGGCTTCCTGGACGATGACCACCCGGTTGGTCTTGGCAACCGAAGCAAGGATCATCTCCCTGTCGAGCGGCACGAGCGTGCGCGGATCGAAGACCTCGGCGTCAATCCCCTCCTCGGCCAGCTTGGCGGCCGCTTCCAGTGCGCGTGGGATCATGTTCGACCAGGCGATGATGGTCACGTCCTTGCCCGGGCGCTTGATGTCGCCCTTGCCGAATTCGATGACATGCTCGCCGTCGGGCACGACCCCCTTGGTCATGTAGAGGTGCTTGTGCTCGAGGAACATGACCGGATCCTGCTGCCGCAGCGCATATTTCAACAACCCCTTGGCGTCAGAAGGCACGGAAGGCATAACGACCTGGAGACCCGGGATGTGGTAGAACAGTGCCTCGAGGCTCTGCGAGTGTTGCGCGGCCACGCCTCCACCCGTGCCGCCTTGGGTGCGCATGACGAAGGGCACGCGGCCGTCGCCACCGGTCATCAGCCGGAACTTCGCCGCCTGATTGACGAGCATGTCCATGCCGAGCATGGCGAAGTCGATGTAAAGGATTTCCACGATTGGGCGGGCACCTGCAATCGCCGCGCCTACACCAACGCCGATCATGCCGGCTTCGGCGATCGGCGTGTCGCGGACACGCTTCGAGCCATATTTTTCAAGCAGGCCCTCGGTCACCTTGTAGGAACCGCCGCGCTCGGCAATCCCTTCGCCAATGATAAACACCGAGCTGTCGCGCCCCATCTCCTCGTCGATCGCCTCGCGGAGGGCGTCGCGATACATGATTTCTCTGGCCATTGTGGTTCTCTCTCCCGGGAAATTCAGTAAGCGGCGGCGAATTCGCGGAACTCCGCGATCGTCACTTCACCGCTCGCCTTCGAGAATTCGATCGCGTTCTCGAACTCCTGCCTGATCTCGCTCTCGATCGCTTCGATTTCGGACTGGTCGATGCCCGACATTTCGACCAGCGCGTTGCGCGCCCGATCCACAGGGTCGCGCTCTTTGTAATAGGCAAGCCGGTCGGCCGGCATGTACTTGCCGGGATCGTTCACGTGGTGCCCCATGTGGCGGTAGGTCTTTGCCTCGATAAGGATCGGGCCTTTGCCGAGCCGGCATTTCTCGACCGCTTCCTTTGTCATGTTGTAGACGGCAAGCGAGTCGTTGCCGTCGACCTGATGGCTCTCCACGCCAATGGCCAGGCCACGCTTGTAGAGATCGACGTCGCGGGTCGATTCCTCGATCCTGGTCGAAACGGCGTACTGGTTGTTTTCGACGACCAGCACGAAGGCGAGGTTCCAGATCGCCGCGAGATTGAGCGATTCCATGAAGGTGCCGTTGTTCGATGCACCGTCCGTGGTGAAGGTGACGGTCACGGCATCGGATCCCTTGATCTGCGAGGCGAGCGCCGCCCCGACGCCGAGCGGAGTTCCGGCGCCGACGATGCCGTTGGCACCAAGGTTGCCGGCCTTGATATCGGCGATGTGCATGGAGCCGCCGTAACCGCGGCAATAGCCGGTTTCCTTCTGGAGCAGCTCGGCGACCATCTTGTTGATGCTGGCGCCCCAGGCAATGCAGTGACCGTGGCCGCGATGGGTCGATGCAATGTAGTCGCCGTCACGCAAGGCCGCACAGACGCCCGTCGCAATTCCCTCTTGCCCCAGATAGGGGTGGAAGTAGCCGCGGATCAGACCCTGACGGTAAAGCTTGATGCCTTCCGTCTCGAAGACGCGGATCTTATAAGCCGTTCTGAAAAGTTTTTCCAAAAGCTCCCGCGATGGGGCATTGGCCTTTCTGGACTGGGCTGACATGGAATCTTCTCTCCCCGAATTTGTCCGCTTGGTCATTGTGAAAATCTCTCTAACATTCCAATATAAGCCTGTCGAGAAAATTTTCTTCACAAACTCATTGACTTAAAGATCTGTGGAAAGCCGATCATTTGGATCGAGTGGTTTTCCATAACGCATTGTTTTAAATTAATAAAATTTGTGCAGTCGCGAAACAAAAGGATTTCCCTCCTGGCAAATTTCGGCGAAATCCGTTCTTCCTCGTCAGATAATTCAGCTTTTTGGAAATTTCTTTCATGACGGGTCGCGCCCCCTCCAGGCGACGGCCGGACGCGCTCTTGCAGTCCGCAAGAGATCTCGCCCGCCGGTCTTCCACTGGCGGCATCGCGCCCAATCGGAAAAGCTTGATCTGAGCGGGTGAAAACTTTTACTCTTCTATCGGAAGTGGTAGTGTCGAGCCATGCTGTCACGATGGCAGCGCATTTCTGGAACGGACGTCCTGCATGACAGAGCCTCGCCAGCTTTCGGACCTTCAGCAAAGCGATCTTCTAGAACGGATTCAGGAGCGGTACGGCACACTGCGCAAATCCGAACGGATCGTTGCCGATTTCCTGCGCAACAATGCCGGCAAGCGATTGGATTCTTCGATCACCGAGTTGGGTCGGAATCTCGGCGTCAGCGAAGCCACCATCAGCCGCGTCAGCCGCGCTCTCGGCTACGAGGGCTACCCCGATATGAAACTGTCTCTCGCGGAGGGCGCGCGCAGCCGCCGGTCTTTCGTCAACATTCCCCTCGAGATCGACGACAGCGATTCCCTGATCGTGACGAGCGGCAAGCTTGCGTCATTGCTGACTTCGGGACTGGAAGGCACGCATCGCATGCTCGACGCACAACGCCTTGAACTCGCGGTCGAAGCCCTGCGCAAGGCGCGCAAAATAGTCTTCGTCGGCGTTGGTGGCGCCGCTGCCATCTGCGACGAGGCGGCTCACCTCTTCATGAAGGCAGGTTTCGATGCAACCAGCTACCGCGACGGCTACACGCAAACGATCGTGGCGGCGACACTTCGGCCCGACGACGTGATGGTTGGCGTCTCACACACAGGAACGACCGAAACGGTCACCGGCGCGTTGCTCCTCGCCCGCGAAAAGAAGGCGACGACGATCGCTATCACCAGCAATGCCACTTCGGAGGTGGCAAAGGCCGCCGACGTTTCACTGACGACCTGGGGGGCGAGCTCGCAGCTCGTGCCACTGCACGGTGACTTCCTGGAAGGCAGGATCAGCCAGTTGTTCCTGATCGACCTGCTTTATGTCGGCACACTGTTCCGCACGGGAGAAAAGACGGCCGAGAGTCTGCGGACAACCGGTACCGCCCTTGAAAAGCGTTACCGGCACGGCGGCAACAGCGCGGCCTGAGTCAGTGGACCTTATGGCGCCCTGATATCTCCTGATATCTACAGAGCCGCCAGAGCGGATCCGTCGACGATTGCGCGGCATGCCGGAATATCGACACCGGCATCGAGGTCGGCCACAACCCTGTCGGCCAGCGTGAAATCCTCTTCGCCGGTGTAGGACGAAACGGTGACGATGCACTTCATGCCGGCCGCCTTAGCCGCCCGCAGCCCGTTGTTGCTGTCTTCGATCACCATGCAATGCGCCGGCGAAAGACCGAGTGTTTTGGCAGCGAGATCATAGATGTCGGGCGCCGGCTTCTTTGCCTTGACCGCATCGCCAGCGAAAACGGATATTTTGCCGGACCGTTGCGGTCCGAGCATGACGTCCACCACCGCCTGCACCGCTTTTTCGTTGGAGGTGGAACAAACGGCAAGCGTGACGTTTTCGGCAATGGCTTCATCCACGATCCGGCGCACGCCCGGTCTCAAGGGGAGCTCTCCGGTCTTGATCAAAGCCATGAAGTTGTCTGTCTTCTGACGGTGGATGAGCGCGATCAAGGCTTGGCGGTCCGGATAGTTTCGCGGCCATTGCGTCTCGTCGAAATGCCGCCGCATACGCTCCTTGCCGCCCGCGGTCCCCAGCAATTCGCCGTAGCGCTCGATACTCCAGACGCAATCGATGCCAAGCTGGGCGAAAGCCTGATTGAAAGCGACGCGGTGACCGTCCCGCTCCGTATCGACGAGCACACCGTCGCAATCGAAGATAAGCGCCTGCATCATCGCTCAGGCCTCTGCGCCCGCCGCATGCGCCGCCCTGCCCGCTGAACCGAATGCCGCAATCATGTCGCACACATCCTTTTTCATGGCCTCGTACTGGCCGATAATGAAGGGCAGCGGCTCCTCAAGCCCGGGCTTATCCTGCCGGACGGCGACGAAACCCTCGATGAAGCGATGTTTGTGCATGGTGGAGATATTGACCTTCGCACAGCCCCCGGCAATGCATCGGTCGAATTGCTCCTGACTGAGGCCCGTACCGCCATGCAGGGCGATGGGAATGGCGACCGCAGCGGTAATTTTCTCCAGCAGGGCATAGGCGATCTTTGGCTGCCCTTTGTAGAAGCCATGCGCAGTGCCGATGGCGGGCGCGAAAACGGCAAGGTTTGGCATGTTCTCCACGAATTCGAGGCATTCGTCATAGTCGGCCAAAATGGCCGAATCCTCGGCAACAAACTTGTCGTCCTCGACCCCGCCGATCGCGCCGATCTCGGCCTCTAGTCCGACACCGGCAGCTTCGGTCAGCCGATAGATCTGCTCCGAACGTGCTTTGTTTTCCGCGAACGGCAACGACGATCCATCGAACATCACGGACGTCCAACCCGCATCGATACACCGCCTTATGACATCGCTGTCGCTGCAATGGTCCAGATGAAGAGCTACCGGCACCTCTACGGCTTCCGCCAGCATCCGCACCCATGTCGCGATCGGCTTGAAGCCCCAATGCCTGATGGTCTTGACCGAGACCTGAACGATTATCGGCGCCTTCATGTCGGCGGCACCCTCGATGATGGAGCGCGCACTGTTGTAGTCGATCATGTTGAAGGCGGCGATGCCATAGCCGGCCGCCTGTGCCCGCTTCAGCATCGGCCCCATCGATACAAGTGCCATGTCCTTGCCCATCCCGTCTGTTGTCTGTTGTCCGATCGCCGTCATGTGGCGTTGCCGCCGGGCGGTTGCGGGTCAATAGCGACCCTTGCCATGATTGATACCAAACTTAGGCGGTATGTAAATAATTTTCTTGATCCGCATATAGAGATTTATCAATCGTTTCAACGGAATTTCTCTTATATCCGAATACCCTCTCGATTCATCTGTCTTTTTTCTGAGTTGCCTTGAAAATTCTTTCATTGTCACTGCGTCATCCTTGATCAACGAGGAACGCCCGGAGTGCTGCTCCGGGCGTTCCCCATGGGTTGATCAGTTGCAGCCTGTGCCGACCGTTACTTCTGCCAGCTCTTGACCAGCTCGTCATAGTTGACGGTGATCGGCTTTTCCTTCTCGTTCTCGATCTTCAGCTGAGGAGCGAGATTGCCTTTCTTGACCGCGTCGGCGTTCCAGTAGGCGAGGTCATGCTCTTCGGCCATCTTCGGGCCGATATCGCCCTGGACACCCGATTTCTCGATGCGGCTCATGACCTTTTCCTGCTCGGCGCAGAGCGAGTCCATCGCTTCCTGCGCCGACTTGGCGCCCGACGACGCATCGCCGATCGCCTGCCACCAGAGCTGAGCCAACTTCGGATAGTCAGGCACGTTGGTGCCGGTCGGCGACCACTGGACACGCGCCGGCGAGCGATAGAACTCGATCAGGCCGCCGAGCTTCGGAGCGCGCTCGGTGAAGCTCTTATCCTGAATCGTCGACTCGCGGATGAAGGTCAAGCCGACATGGCTCTTCTTCACGTCGACCGTCTTCGAGGTGACGAACTGCGCATAGAGCCAGGCGGCCTTGGCGCGATCGTCCGGCGTCGACTTCATCAGCGTCCAGGAACCGACGTCCTGGTAGCCGAGCTTCATGCCGTCCTTCCAGTAGACGCCGTGCGGCGAGGGTGCATAGCGCCATTTTGGCGTGCCGTCCTCATTCACCACCGGCAGGCCGGGCTTGACCATATCGGCGGTGAAAGCCGTATACATGAATATCTGCTGGGCGATGTTGCCTTGCGCCGGAACAGGACCCGCTTCAGAGAAGGTCATGCCCTGCGCTTCCTGCGGCGCATAGGCCTTCAGCCAGTCGAGATACTTCTGGATCGAGTAGACCGAGGCCGGGGCATTGGTGTCGCCACCGCGCGCTGTGCAAGAACCCACGGGACGCGAGTTCTCGTCGACCTTGATGCCCCATTCGTCGACAGGCAGACCGTTCGGCAGACCCTTGTCGCCATTGCCAGCCATGGACAGCCAGGCATCGGTGAACCGCCAGCCGAGCGACGGGTCCTTCTTGCCGTAGTCCATGTGGCCATAGACCTTCTTGCCGTCGATCTCGCGGCCGGTGAAGAACTCGGCGATGTCCTCATAGGCCGACCAGTTGACCGGAACGCCGAGGTCGTAGCCGTACTTGGCCTTGAAATCCGCCTTGTTCTTCTCGTCGTTGAACCAGTCGTATCGGAACCAGTAGAGGTTCGCGAACTGCTGGTCGGGAAGCTGGTAGAGCTTCTTGTCCGGAGCGGTCGTGAACGAGGTGCCGATAAAGTCCTTCAGGTCGAGGTTCGGGTTGGTGACGTCCTTGCCGTCGCCCGCCATCCAGTCGGTCAGATTCCGCACCTGCTGGTAGCGCCAGTGGGTGCCGATCAGGTCGGAATCGTTGACCTAGCCATCATAGAGGTTCTGGCCGGTCTGCATCTGGGTCTGGATCTTCTCGACGACGTCGCCTTCCTGGATGACGTCATGCGTGACCTTGATGCCGGTGATGGCGGTAAAGGCCGGGGCCAGCACCTGCGATTCATACTGGTGCGTGGCGATGGTTTCGGAAACCACCTTGATGTCCATGCCGGCAAACGGCTTGGCTGCATCGATAAACCACTGCATTTCGGCTTCTTGGCCGGCGCGGTCGAGCGTCGAAAGCGGACCTATCTCCTTGTCCAGAAAGGCTTTTGCTTCGTCCATTCCGGCGTAGGCGTTGCCCACGCCGAGCAATAGGACCAGGGCAGTTGTTGATGTTAAAAATTGCCGTCGCATTAGTTTCCTCCA
>Ga0105239_10009682_pt1 | contig 10836 bp, 11 predicted proteins | sample KBSC44metaG_FD_92761 | JGI IMG/M metagenome (GOLD analysis project Ga0105239, IMG submission 92761) | Corn rhizosphere microbial communities from Kellogg Biological Station, Michigan, USA - KBS C4-4 metaG | ecosystem: Host-associated > Plants > Roots > Rhizosphere > Soil | place: Michigan, USA...
CTGATGTCGCTGCCGCCGCGCGTGCGTTTCGAATACGCATATACGCCGCAGCCCGGCAGTGCGGAAGCGAAACTCTACGAATACCTCACGCCGCGCGACTGGCTTTCGCTTTAGGCTTTCGGCCACACCGCGTGCAGCGGATCGAATTCCATCCGCTCGCACGTTTCGGCGCGCCAGCCGAAACCGCAGACCGCGAGCGGACTTTCCTGCATCGGATCGAGACCGAGCGCCTGTTCGATGTCGCCTTCGTTGATGGCGGCAGTGACGAACGCGCCCAGACCGAATTCCGTGGCCGAGATCTGCAATGTCTGCGACAGGTGACCGACATCCAGCGTGACGGCGCGATACACCTTTGCGTGCTGCCGGTATTTCCAGAAGCTGCGCCGAAAGCGCGGCGCCAGCATGACGATCGCGTGCGCGGCCGCGAACCAGTGCTGGTGCGCGAGGAATTTCATGGCGAGCGCATAGGCTTCGTCGCTGTCGACAAGATGCAGCGGTTCGAGCGCGTGGTCGCCGGCGTGATAGTGATACAAGCCCGGCGACAGACCGTCCACGCGCTGAATGAGCAGATAGGCCTCGGTCGGGTGCAGCCCGCCCGCCGACGGACTCGTTTTCTTGAGAATGGCGACATCGTCGATCACCGGCTGCGTCGCCTGTGCGGCGAACACGCGATGCAGTATGCGCGACAGCAGCGGTCGCGGCAGCGTGCGCGATGTGTCGTAGTTGCGGCAGGTGGTGCGACTGCGCAGCAACTCGTCGAGCGGCAAAGGTTCAGGATGCTCGAGCTGAATGCGTCGATCAGCGTGCACGCGTGACAGGAAATGCGGCGGCGGTTCGCCGAGTTCGGCAACCAGATCGGCTACGCTGACGATGCCGATGCTGCGCACCTGATCGCCTGAAGTAACGCCGTGCCAGCGTCCGAACGCCTGCACCACGGCGGTGTACGGGTGCCAGTGCGTATCGCGGATGCGGTCGTCGCTCGCGCGCGTCGCGATATGACGCTCATCGTCAGCGACAAGCAGCCCTTTCTTAAGCAATGAATCGATCCGTCCATCAGTATCGGATGCATCCGCGTCGGTCCATTCGGTCGGCGAAAACGTGCCGAGCGACGCGATTTCCTCGACGCTGACGGTGACTGGTTCGGGCAGATGCGCAGCCAGCGCAACCCATTCGCGCGTCGCGCTCATGCCGGAACCGCCGCTGAGAATCGATTCGAACGTGAAATCGAAGCGTTCGCGAGGTTCGATCAGCACGATGGCGCAGCGGCGAAGTCGCATAGGGGTCGGTGTCGGACGAAGCGGAGTCGCGATGCTGCCAAATCGCTTCGCCGGCGGCTACTAAGCCGCCAATGGCATAAATGTTGCTCCCATTCCCCTCGCGAGATTTTTCGCGAGACCACGACTCACTTTGGGGAGAATTCACCATGGCAGGCACTAAGCTGCAGCCTGAACTCGTCGATCGTTTGCTCGACAAGCTCGGTAGCGATGATCAGTTCCGTTCAGCGTTTGGCCGCGATCCGAAATCGGCGTTGCAGTCGATCGGCGCACCCGCGGACGTCGAGTGCGGTGGCTGCATGTCGCCCAAGCAACTGGCGAGCAAGGAACAGTTCAAACACAGCCGCGGTAAATTCCGCGAGGCGATGCTCGGCAAGACGTCGCACGAGGTCTTCAACCTCGAGGCGTGAGCCCCAGTGCGGCGCGTGCCGCTTGCGTGCGCGCCGCAATCGATGCGGGTTGCTTGTCGATCGGCCAGACCGATAGGAAATCAGTCAGGTCGGCCTTCGCCGCGTCGAGGCGTTTACGGGAGATTTCCAGTTCCGCCATGCGCAGCCGGGCGAGATTGCTTTCGGCGACGTAGCGGCTCTGCAGGATCTGCAGGCTGTTGAGTTCCAGATACGCGCGTCCACGGTGCTCGGTGAGCCAACGCAGTTCGCGCAGTGCGTCGTCGATGCGGCTGTCGCTGGCGTACGCTTCGGCAAGCGTGGCGTGTGTAAGGAACAGTTCGGTGCCGTTGCGCAACGGTTCCAGGTGCGCGATGGCTTCCTTGGGTTTGCCCGCCTCGCAATCGATGTTGGCCTGCAGCGCGGCGAGCATGTTGTCGAGGTTGACGTAGCCCGAATCGCGGATGCGCGGAGCGACGTCATCCGCCACTGCGCGCGCCAACGCCATGTCGCCCGCGCGTTGCGCCAGATAGCCGGCGAACGTCAGCGTGAACAGATCGTCATAGTGGAAAACCGGCGACGGCTGCGCCGCGGCGTTCCGCAATTCGTCAATGAACGGACGCAGCGCGTCGATACGTTCCGCCGGCGGTTTCAGGTATTCGTCGAGGCTGAGGGCAACCGCGTGGAAGGCGCGGCCGTAGAGCGGTCCGACCTTCGCGGCCTGCGACATCTGTTCGTTCGCAACCGCTGCTGCACGATCCCAGTTTTCCTGATCGACATTCATCGCGATGCGTTCGCGCTGCTCGATCACATCAGCGGTGGCGATACCGGTCGGCTTCAACCGATCGAGCACCGCGTTGCCCTCGGCGAAACGGCGCTGCGCGAAGAAGAGTGCAGCGTAGAACGAGCCTTCATGATGATTGATCGATTGCGCGATCTTGAAGTTCTTTTCCGCCTCCTCGAAGCGGTTCTCGGCGGTGAGCATGTACGCCAGCGTGTAGTACGCCGTGCCACGCAGCGGATCGAATGGACTCAGCGCCGGCTCGATGGCCTGGATGCCGTCGGCGGCGCGATTCTCCAGCTGCCAGGAGAAGAATGCGTAGTTGTAGCTCGCCGCGAAGTAATCCGGATATAGGCGCGCCAGCAGTTTCCATTTTTCCAGCATGCCGCGCGGAGGCCCGAAACGGGCGGACCACGCCTCGAGATAAAGCTGGTCGCGCTGCGGCAGTCGGTCGCGCAACGAGACGGCCTTCTTCACGTTCTCAAATGCGCTGACATCGTCGTCGGCGCCGACGTAGATGCGGGCGATGCCCGCATAGGCGAGCGCAAAATTCGGATCGAGCTTGACCGCATGGCGAAACAGGACCAAGGCGTCGGCATCGTGGCTGTCGGCGAATGCTTGCAGCGCGAGCGCATAGGCACGCAGCGCATCGAGATTGGTCGTGGTGGCGCGCGGCAGCGGAACGTTGTCGCTCTTCACCGAGGCGAGCGCTTCGCCCAGGCGCAGGCGCAATTGCTGGCCGACTTTGTCCAGCGACGGCAGCACCGAACTGAAACCTTCGCCTTCGGCCGATTCGGTATATACGACGGTTTTGCTGTGCGGATCGATCACATCCGCGGTAATGCGCACGCGTCCGCCCACCTCGGCGACGGTGGGTACGATCAGAGCGCGCGCGCCGTCGCGGATGGCCACTTCGCTGCCGATGTCGCGATCGACTCTGGTTTTTTCGGCGTCGCGCTGCATGAGCTGCAACGTGTCGCGCACCTTCAGGTCGGAGACGACGTTGACGTAACGCGACTGTTCCAGGCCGATGCGGAACGCGGTCTGCAGCGAATCGTTGAGCACTGTTTCGCCGGTCTTGTTGACCAGATCGCCGACCACGACCCAGTCGCGCTTGGCGAACGCGATCGCCTCCGGACTGCGCAGCGAGAAATACAGGCCGGCGCCCACGGCAGCGGCCAGCGCAGCCGCTTCGACGATCAGCGCGGCGGGACGTCGCCACCACGGCACGTCGCGAAAGGCTTTCGCGTGCTGTCCGGGCGCGGCCAGCGGCGCGATGTCGCGTTCGCCGACTTCGAATACCGTCACGGCGTCGGGCACGCCTTTGAGCCGGTAACGGCCGTGCTCTTTCCAGATCAAGTCGTCGTCGGTTTCCAGTTCCGTCTGCGAACGCGACACCAGCGACTGCGCGACGCCGGACATCAATATCTGCCCGGGCAGGGCGAGCTGCATCAGCCTCGCGGCGAGCGGTTTGGCCAAGCCTTCCACTTCGACGGGCTTGGCGCCGCGCGCGATGTCGTCGCCGCTGTTCTCCCACAACACCACTTCGCCGACGTGGATGCCGATGCGTGCCTTCAGCGGCAGGAACTCGGATTCACCGAGCCGGCGCAGCAGACGCTGATACTCCACGGCGAAGCCGACGGCTTGGATCGGCCGCTCGAACAGCAGTAGGAAACCATCGGTTTTGTCGATCTCGCGCCCGCGATGCCGTTGCAGGATGTCACGCGCGAAGCGATCGAGCTGCTGCATGAAGGCGGCACCCTTGCGGTCGCCGAGCTGTTCGATCAGGGCGGTGCTGTCGACCAAATCGCATACCGCGATTACGCGCAGCAGCGATTCCGGTCTGCCGTGCTCGCCCGCGGTCTGCCGGTTCTCAAGACTCATTTTCCCCGGCGCATCGCGAAGATGCCGCCGGCCCCTTGAGCAATTCGTGAGTCCGCCGCAGGCGGCGGATCAGGCGTGTAGTGTCCAGGTGCCGCCGCCTTCGCCTTTTGCGCGATACAAGGCCGCGTCGGCCTGGCTGTACCAGTTCGACCAGTCCGTTTCGTCCGAACAGTGGCTCACGCCCACGCTCACCGACACGCGCAAGGATTCCAGCGGTGTGGTGAAGCGCAATTCGCCGACCACCTCGACGATGCGCGCGGCGAGCGCGACCGCATCGCCGCGTTCGGGAAGTTGCGCGAGCAGCGCGAACTCGTCGCCGCCCAGACGCGCCGGCAGATCGCACGGATGCGCGACGCGCGAGACTTCCTCGGCGACCGCGCGCAGCACTTCGTCGCCGGCCAGATGGCCGTATTCGTCGTTGATGCGTTTGAAGTTGTCCAGATCGATGAGCAGCAGCGCGAGTTCGGTCGCTGGCACGCGGTTTCCGTCGAGTGTTTCGAGGAATTGATAAAGACCGCGGCGGTTGGTCAGGCCGGTCAGTTCATCGGTGCGCACCAGATGATTGGCAGTCGACAGTTGCGTCTGCGTCTGGCGCAGCGAATCGAGCGTGACGAGCAGATCCTCGTTGCGCCGTTTCAGATGCGAGATGAGCTGCTGTTCGCTCGCCACCAGATACGCGAACGAGCGGCGCATGAAGGTGGCGAGGATCGCAGGTTCGGTTTCCAGAAGATGATCGAACGCCGGATATTCGATGAGCCGCAGCGAACACGCGGTGTGCGCGACAGCGGTCGCCACGCGCGCGTGGTTGCCGATGAACAGCGCCAGCTCGCCGAAATATTCGCGCGGTCCGAGCAGCTTGTGCGGCATGCCGTCGCCGAATTCGATGCGCACCTGGCCGGTTTCGATCGCGTACATGCTGTGGCCGATCTCGCCCTTGCGGAACAGCACTTCGCCTGCGGCCACGCGCCGGTTCGGGCCGGCACCGCGCAAGACGACGAACTCGATATCCGACAGCTGCCGCGGCAGATGCGGCGCACTCGCGCGCGGCGGCAGATTCACCGCCGCGTCGTAGCGGATCTCATTGGCAAGCGAAACGGTCGACACAGTCCCGTCACCCCGCGGAAGGATCGATGTTGGCAACGATCGATCCCCGGATAATAGCGGAATTAGGCGACCGTCCGCACCCTGACAACTTTACCGTCGCCTCAGGCCGCCGAAGCCACCTTGGCGCTGCCTTTCTGAAACTGCTCCTCCTCGGTGGAGCCTTTCAGCGCCACGGTCGAGGACTGCGCGCCCTGGATGGTCTGGGTGACGGTGTCGAAATAGCCGGTGCCGACTTCGCGCTGATGCTTGACCGCAGTGAAACCGATATCAGCGGCGGCGAACTCGGCTTCCTGCAGCTCGACGAACGCGGTCATCTGCCGGCGCGCGTAGCCATGCGCGAGGTTGAACATCGAGTAGTTCAGCGCGTGGAATCCGGCCAGCGTGATGAACTGGAACTTGTAGCCGTAAGTCGCGATTTCCTTCTGGAATTTCGCGATGGTGGCGTCGTCGAGGTTCTTCTTCCAGTTGAACGACGGCGAGCAGTTGTAGGCGAGCAGCTTGCCCGGATATTTGGCGTGGATCGCTTCGGCGAATTTACGCGCGAATTCGAGATCCGGCTTGCCGGTTTCGCACCAGACCAGATCCGCGTACGGCGCGTAGGCGAGTCCGCGCGAGACGGCCTGGTCGAGACCTTTGCGCGTCTTGTAGAAACCTTCGACGGTGCGTTCGCCGGTGCAAAAAGGCTTGTCGTTGTCGTCGACGTCGGAAGTGACGAGATCGGCCGCTTCGGCATCGGTGCGCGCGACCAGGAGCGTCGGCACGCCCATCACGTCGGCGGCGAGACGCGCGGCGACGAGTTTCTCGACGGCTTCGCGCGTCGGCACCAGCACCTTGCCGCCCATGTGGCCGCACTTTTTCACGCTGGCGAGCTGATCTTCGAAATGCACGCCGGCCGCGCCGGCTTCGATCATCGCCTTCATCAATTCGAACGCGTTGAGCACGCCGCCGAAACCGGCTTCGGCATCGGCGACGATCGGCTGCAGCCAGTCGATATCGTCCTTGCCTTCGGCGTGATGGAGCTGGTCGGCGCGCAGCAGCGTGCCGTTGATGCGCTTGACGACCTGCGGCACCGAATTGGCCGGATACAACGATTGATCCGGATACATCTCGCCGGCGAGGTTCGCGTCGGCCGCGACCTGCCAGCCGGAGAGATAGATGGCTTTAAGTCCCGCCTTGACCTGCTGCATGGCCTGATTGCCGGTCAAGGCGCCGAGCGCGTTGACGAAATCTTCGGTTTGCAGGTAGCGCCAGAGTTTTTCGGCGCCGAGTTTGGCCAGGGAATGCTCGACCGGCACGGTGCCGCGCAAACGCACGACGTCTTCCGCGGAATACGGGCGCGTCACGCCCTTCCAGCGACCGCTGTTCTGCCAGTCGAGCTTGATCTGTTCTGCACTTTGAAGCGTAGCTTTCATGGTGCCACCGTCCTTTTTGGTCTCTCCGGGTAATGCTGCGAATGCACAATGATCCGCAATTTTCGTTTTGACAAACTGAATGTTTCAATGGTTTGATTTAACTTTGTCAAAGATACGGCAACTGCTTCTATGACAACGACTATTCGCCCACAACGCAAACTGAAGCGGACGAAAAAAGCCGCGGAAACGCGCTATTACTACAAAGGCAACCGCAACCGGCAATTGCGTGCGTTCTGTTACGCCGTGAAATTCGGAACGGTCGCGCGCGCGGCCGAAGCGCTGTTTTTGTCGCCGTCGTCGGTGAGCCTGCAGTTGTCGGCGCTGGAGCGCGAACTCGGAGCACATCTGCTCGAACGCATCCGGCCGCGACTGGCGCTCACGCGCGAAGGCCAGATCCTGTACGACCTGGCGAGGCCACTGATCGAAGGCGTCGAAAGCATCGATCGCCAGTTCCAGAATCGACGCCAGGGCATGGACGCGGGCGAGATCGTCGTCGCGGCCGGCGCGTCCACGATCCAGTATTTATTGCCGCCGCTCGTGCGCGAATTTCGCGAGAATCATCCGCAGGTGCGATTGCAGCTCGCCAACGTCACCGGAAAAGATGGGCTCGCCTTGTTGCGTTCGGATCAGGCTGATCTCGCCGTCGGTTCGATGCTCGACGTGCCGCACGATCTGTCCTACGAACCGGTGTACTGGTTCGATCCGATGCTGATCCTTCCGCTCAACCACCCGCTGGCGGAGAAGAAGGACATCACGCTGAAGGACCTGTCGCCGTACGGATTGATCCTGCCGCCGCAGCGCCTGACGACTTATCGCATGGTCGATCTGGTCTTCCAGCAGGCGCAGATCCCGTACAGCGTGGCGATCGAAGTCGGCGGCTGGGAAGTGATCAAACAATATGTCGCGATGGGACTGGGCATCTCCATCGTCACCGGCATCTGCATCAACGAAACCGACCACGAGCGCCTTGCCGTGCACAACATGCGGCGCTTCTTCCCGCAGCGTAGCTACGGAGTGGTGATGCGCAAGGGCAAATACTTGAGCCCGCAGGCGCGGGCTTTTATCGATCTGGTCAAGCCGGACCTGTTCGTCCGGCGTGACTATTACGAATCAGGTGATTCGGCGCGTTAGTGACGCCCGTGCTCGCCGGCCGATTCTTTTTGCCAGAGCGCTTCCGCTGCCACCCTGCTTCCATCGTTGGAACGGTCCTGCAGGAACTTCTGCGTTTCGTTGTGGTTGAGTTCGATGTCGGCCAACGTGCGGCACTCCGTCACCGGCAGATTCGAACCCATCTTCGAACGGCGTTGGCAGATCAGGCGATTGCGGTCCGAATGCGTGAGGATGCCGTTGACGTGTTCTTGCGTGTTGAACAATTTGATGCGGTCGGGCTGTTTCATCGCCGTCACGGAACCGGCATTCGTCATCAGCGTCATCATCGTCGCGAAATCGGCGTCGACATTGCGGCGCTCGGTCGGATTGATGAATTCGTAGCGTTTCTCGGCCGCCATCTCGCCGTGGATCGAATCGATCACTGCCTGCAGTTTCTGCGGCGTATCGGCTGCGTCGACCGGATTTTTCAACACCTCGTCGGCCCATGCGCACGACGCGGCGAGCGTGAGCAGCGTTGCTGCCATCATTTGACGTTTCATTGCGAAAACCCCTGGCTTTGATTGCACGTAATGTCTCGTACACCATCCATCGTAATTACTGTCGCGGGCATCCGCAACAGCCTTTACAAATCAAGCGTTTCGGCGACCTGATCGTCACAGACCGTGTCGCGAAGCCGTCAATTTTTGTTGAATTTGATGAAATCGTATTCGGCAGCCGTCTTGTTGCGGTCGGTGGAACGGTCCAGCATGAACTTCTGCGAGTTGGCGCGATTGCGCTCGATGTCGGCGACCGTGCTGCATTCGTTCACCGGCAAGTTCGAGCCCATTTTCGGTCGCCGTTCGCAAACCAGGCGGTTGCGGTCGGAATGCGTCAGGATGCCGTTGGCATGTTCCTGCGCGTTGAACAGTCGCACGCGGTCTTCTTCGTGCATCGCCGCGACGGAACCGGATTTCGTCATCAGCGCCATCATGGTTGCGAAATCGTTGTCGACGTCGCGGCGCTGCGTCGGATTGATGAATTCGTAGCGCTTGTTCCGCGCCATCTCGGCATGGACCTCGTCGATGACTACCTGCAGCTTTTCCGGCGTGTCGGCGGTGTCGACCGGTTTCTTCACCACCTCGTCGGCGCTGGCCGGCGAACCAGCGAGCATCATCAGGGCTGCTATCCAATGGAATTTCATGACACACCTCGTGCGCAGTACGTTGTTTGTCGTACGTCTTTCGTCGTAGATACGGTCACGCGACTTGGCAAGGAGACGTGTCGTGCGCATGGTCAATGACCGAACGTGTAGAAGTAGCCGTCGGACGACGGAAGGTTTCGCTCGTCGAAGCGATCTCGCAGGATTCTTTCGCAAACCACGTCGCCGCTCGACGACGCTCGCGGCGGATGGCGCTGATTCACCGCATGCTGTCGTGGTTTGGCGGCGGTATCGAGCGGCGCTTTCGCGGCGTCGTCGCTCATCGCCGACGACACCGTCAAGATCATTGCCAGCACCTGACGCTTCATGCACCGATCCTTGCGATGTACGTAACTTATCGTACACCTTTCATCGTACACATGGCTGGCAGGGTTGGCAATCCCTCTAAACGGTACCCCGTTTACTGCCCTGCCACGGTGCATAGAAAGCACGGATGCGCGCCATGTCCGCGTTCAGATCGGCCGTCGGATACAGCAGTTCGCCGAGTCCGATGGTTTTTTCCGGATAATGGAAATAGACCATCAGGATAGGCACGTTCGCCTCACGCGCGATGCGCCAGAATCCACTTTTCCACTTCTGCACGCGCTTGCGCGTACCTTCCGGCGCGATGGCGAGCCAGAAATTTCGCCGTGCCTCGAACTCACGCTTCATCTCGCCGACCACGCCGTGCGCGGCCTGCCGATTGATCGGGATGCCGCCGAGATGGCGCAGCAGCGGCCCGAGCGGCCAGAAGAATGCTTCGCGCTTGCCGATGAACTGCACGTTGAGCCGCAGGCCGTACTTGAACAGCAGGCCCCACACGACATCCATGTTGCTCGAGTGCGGCGCGGCGATAGCGACGAGTTTTGGCACGTTCGGGAATTCGCCGGCCATGCGCCAGCCGCAGACTTTCAGAATCCAGCGGCAGATCGGCGCGACCACGCGCGACGGTTTCATGCGCGGCATTTCCGGCGGGATGGCCGGAAAGCGCGCCGCGCTCAATCCAAACTCCAGCGCGACGAACGGGTTTGTTTGTGCTGCGAGCGTTTCTTCTTGGCCTGGATGCGGCGTTCTTTCGAGGCGCGCGTCGGCTTGGTCGCGATGCGCTTCTTCGGCACGTGCATCGCGGCGCGGATGATGTCTGCAAGACGTTCGCGCGCGTCGTCGCGATTGCGTGCCTGATCGCGGAAGCGGTTGGCTTGGAGGACCAGCACGCCATCAGCGGTGAGACGTCTGTCGCTGCGTGCGAGCAGACGCGCGCGCAACGCATCGGAAAGACTCGGCGAATTCGCGACATCGAAACGCAACTCGACGGCACTCGCAACCTTGTTGACGTTCTGTCCGCCTGGTCCCGACGCACGGATGAAACTTTCCGACAGTTCGCTGTCGGGAATTTTCACGCTGGCGGAAACCTCGAGCATGGTCAGTCCCGGAAATTCTCGAACTGCAGCGGCATCTTCAGATCAGCCGCGCGCAGCAGCGCAATGGCGGTTTGCAGATCGTCCTTCTTCTTGCCGGTGATGCGTAGCTTGTCGCCCTGAATCTGCGTTTCGACTTTCAGTTTCGCGTCCTTGATGCGCTTGATGATGTCTTTCGCCAGCGGCTGATCGATGCCCTGCTTCAGCGTGACCTTCTGTTTCGCGCTGCCGAGATTCACTTCCGGATCGGCGATTTCCGCCGCGCGGATGTCGATGTGGCGCGCGGCCAG
>Ga0105239_10009683_pt1 | contig 10836 bp, 7 predicted proteins | sample KBSC44metaG_FD_92761 | JGI IMG/M metagenome (GOLD analysis project Ga0105239, IMG submission 92761) | Corn rhizosphere microbial communities from Kellogg Biological Station, Michigan, USA - KBS C4-4 metaG | ecosystem: Host-associated > Plants > Roots > Rhizosphere > Soil | place: Michigan, USA...
CTACGTCTATGGGTCCGCAAAGGCTGCCGTGAGCGCCTTCCTCTCCGGCCTGCGCCAACGTCTGGCGAAATCGAACGTCGACGTCCTCACGATCAAGCCTGGTTTCGTCGATACGCCGATGACAGCGAATATCGCTGACAAAGGTGCGTTGTGGGCGAAGCCCGATCAGGTCGCCGCTGGCATCGTGCGCGCGATAGACAAACGCAGCAGCGTCGTCTACTTGCCGTGGTTTTGGCGAGGAATCATGTTGATCATCAAACACATTCCTGAAGCGATATTCAAAAAATTGAAACTTTGAACTAAGAAAGCAAACGTCATCCGCAAAGGCGCAAGCGGTGTGAATACGACAATCAGCACAGATGTTCGTCAACGGCGAGCGTACCGCAATCTGCCAGCTACGTTTGCCATCATCGTTTGCACTATGGCCATCATGTTTGCGAGGCGGCCGGATCAATGGTTTTCTCCAACGCTTTGGGTCGAAGATAAGAAAATACTCGCTGCCTTTGCCCAGGATGGCTGGATTTCCGTTTTCTTTCCTGTAAATGGATATTTGATCTTGCCGAGCAAATTGATCTTATGTGCTTCGGCTTCGATCTCATTCCGGTGGCTTCCCGAAATTAGCTTCTGCTTGGCATTGGTATTTACCGGCGCGGTTCTGCTATGCATCGCTCTATGTCCGACCACGCTAAAGCATCGCGTTGGCTGCTCGCTGATGATCTTAGCGCTGCCCATCAATCCAGAGGTCTACGGCACATCCGAATATTCATTTTGGTGGGGATCGCTACTCGCGATACTTCCTTTTTTTTGGGACGAGAACATCCGGAACCGAAGTGCTCTCAGGCTAATGCTTTTGCTCATCGGAGGGCTGTCATCCCCTCTTATCGTTGCACTCGCCCCCTTATACTTCATACGGGCAGCGCTACGACGCACCCAATCCAACTGGATGGACTTCGGGGTTGCCGCCTTAACCGCCGGCGCTCAATGCACATCCGTACTCATCACGGGAGAGGTACCCCCTCCTCCTTTCTCCAACTTTGGACTCCTACTCTTTGTTCGTGACTTCTTCGGATATTTCATATACTCCCCTGTGCAAGGTGGAAGTTATGAACTCATTGCAACAACCCTGGGTGCGGTGCTCATTGCAGCTTTAGCCTGTATCACGGTCATTCATCGCAACGATATCTCCGAACCCTCGAAGAGAACAATTCTTAAGCTCTTCTTCCTAGTGACGTTGACCGGAATTCTTTCGGGAACTCGAGTTCCTCTCGATGTGATTCATCCTTGGTCTGACGGCCCTCGGTACTTTTTCCTTCCGTTTGCGCTACTTTCTTGGCTCGTCCTCCAGATATTCGCCTTGGACATACGGGTAGCACAGATCGTTGCTGCGGCCGTGCTTGGTTTAGCATTGAGAAATGCAATTGATATTGGCCAGCGACGTCATGACAAATTGGATTGGCGAGCGAGCATCGACAAATGCCTGATCTCGGAAGAATGCGACTTGCCTGTGCACTACAATGGCGTCGCGAAACGCGCCTGGAGTGTTGTTTTGCGTAGAGATGAGTGCCGCCAGATGGTTGAACGCAGTTTATTTGATAATAAAGTTCAGAATTTTTGAAATATTTTTGAATCCTTTCCGAGTTGAACTACCGAATTTTCCATTGTTATCTAGATTTCCCCTCTAGCATGAACGAAAAAGATAAGAAACTCGTGATCACAGGAGCGGCCGGGCTTGTCGGCCAGAACCTGATCGTTGAATTGAAAGCACAGGGCTATACCAATCTCGTCGCGATTGACAAGCATGAGTACAACCTCGACATACTGCGCCAACTACATCCTGAGGTGCATGCAATCTGCGCCGATGTTGCAGAGCACGGCGATTGGGAAACGAGCTTCAACGGCGCAGCTTGCGTCCTGCAACTACATGCACAGATTACCGGAACAGATCCGCAGATCTTTGTACGCAACAATATCGATGCGACCCAAATAGTGCTTGCTGCGACCAAACGATATGACGTGCCGTATCTAGTGCATATATCATCATCGGTGGTCAAATCCGTCGCCGATGACGACTACACGAATACAAAAAAAGCGCAAGAAAAGCTTGTCGTTGAGTCTGGCATCAGACATTGCGTACTGCGACCAACCTTGATGTTTGGCTGGTTTGATCCGAAGCATCTGGGCTGGCTGTCGCGCTTCATGGAAAAAACACCTGTCTTTCCAATTCCGGGGGACGGCAAGTACATGCGACAGCCACTGTACGAACGCGACTTCTGTCGATGTATTGTCAAATGCATCGAAACACAACCTGCAGGAGCAGTATACGATGTCTGCGGAGACACTCGTATCGACTATGTCGACATCATCCGCACAATCAAGCGCGTGAAGGGGCTACATACTTGGATAATACATATTCCCTACACGCTGTTCTATTTTTTGCTGAAGATCTACGCGTTGTTCAGCGGCAAACCCCCGTTCACCGCTGATCAACTTAAGGCCCTGACTGCCGGGGACGAATTTCACGGCGTCGACACACGGGCTATGTTCGGCGTAGAGCAAACTGCTTTCGAAGAAGCCGTTCGCGAGAGTTATTGCGACCCGCGCTACGGCAGCATCGTTTTGAAACGCTAGCCCATGCCAAGCAAATCGACCACTGGAAAGATTATCTTCTCGCGTTGTTTTCCACTGGTTATCCTTTTATTGATCGCTGTTGCATCAGCGTGGCTGCATCTGCGCGTTCTTGCGGCGCCTTATTCACATCCAGATGAAGAAATAGCGCGCGCGGTCGTTTCCAAAGTACTGAGGGAAAAGAGTGCGGATACGAACTGGATTCGCACCGACGTCATCCCGGCGTTTCACTACAACCAGTTCAATTTTTCTTTGTATTACCTTTCTGCAGCGCACATCGAGAAGCTGAGCGGTAATAAAGCAAGCGATCTTGCAGATAGAAGCGCCCTGATCTCGCATTTGCGGATGCAAAATATAGCGATTGGCGCCTTATCGGTGCTGCTTGCTGGCCTGCTCGCTATGCGAATAGCCACCACTATGCGCGGCATCTCCTTCCTAGCAGGGGTGGTCGCTTCCATATTGACCGCGTGCTGCGTAACGCTGTTTCAGGATGACATTTACGGCCGCCCAGAAGCTTTCGTGACTGCTTTAACAATACTGTACGTTTTTGTACTCACGAGCGAAAAACTAAGAACTGGCGTCGTTCTCACTTCTTCTGGTCTAATTCTCGGTTTACTTCTCGCAACAAAAATCACGTTCGCGGTTTTTCTTCCGTTTCCGCTGCTGGCAGTGGCCACGCGAGCGCGCTCAATCAGCACAACACATCCAAACCCGTGGACCGTGAGCGGTGCTGTTGCCGTATATTTTATGTGCGTTGGCGTAGGCTTTGGCATTGGGGCACCATACGCGCTTAAAGCACCTTGGGAATACCTCGAAGGTTTGAGCGTTCTATTCAATGCCTACAATGGCGACGCCTGGTCTGACCTCCAGAACGGCGCCGATCCAATCGCTCGTACTGGTCATGGAATCGCTTATCTGGTGTATACGCAGGGAGTTGTTTCTCTGATATTGAGTGTAGTAGGCCTATTCACACTGGTCCGAGAGCACAAGAATGCAATACTATTCGCTCTTGCTGGCCCACTACTTACGCTATTTTATTTTCTTCAGGTTCGAGCATTCTTCGAGCGCAATTTCAGCCACGTGCTGCCGATATTGTTCGTGCTAGCCGGAATAGGATGTAGCACCGTTGTCACCTTTGCTGCTTCGCGCTTCAGACAAGCATGGCCAGGAGTAGCGCTAAAGTTCGCCATTGCAGCCGTTCTTATCGGGTTCGCCGCTTATCCTGGATATGCAGTCAGCGCGCGGCTGTTCGGTGCGATAGTGGATCGGGTTGAAATCGAAAAGCAAATCGACGTGGTCCGACAGCAGGTCTCTAGAAGGACCGGCAATCCAGTACTTCAGGGTTACCATGAATTTACGAAGATTGCCCAGTTGCGCAACGGGTTGTGCGGCCAAGTGATCTACGAGATGATGGATTTCGGCGATGATCCCAAGCTATTGTCCAAATTGAGCGATCGCGGTTACAGGCTTGAAGAGATCGTGCGCAGCCCGTTCGATGGCGCTCCTCTTTCCACCCTACAGCAGTATCACTCCGCTAATATATTGTTCCTGCGCTCCCCTACGGACCCGCCAGACAAACCTTGTTTGGCTGAGATCGTCGCCCCCGCTCTCAACGCCGCCTATCTCGAGATCCCTTCCGAAAAGGATATGCCCCCTTCATGGACGCTGAGCGGCCATCCTTCTGAACTGTCGCTAGACGGATGGCCTCATCCATTCTATGCCTCCTGGAGCGGCAGCGATGCGAACACGGGTGAGCTCGTAATTGGACCGTTCGAAGCTTGTGGAGAATTCATCGTTCCTTATGCAACGGGGCCTGTAAGAAGTAATATCGGATTGAAGATAGAACGCACGACAAACGACTTGCATGAGGTAATAACACAAGGACCTCCCCCATTAAACCGTTCCTGGGCAGCCATTCGCGTACTTGCTGCAAAGGGTTGTGCCCAGTATACGATCCACGCGAGTGATCACGGTTCAGGCTGGGGAGAATGGCTCGGTATTGGAGTCCCCGTGGAGGTGCGAACATCCAACTCATCTACTCCGTCTCACGACAGCTCGACTTCAGTCATGCCAGACGCCCCCATTGAGAGAAAATAGGCTGTCGGTGGCAAGCCTTATGTTACGTATCAACACCAATCTGTATAGAAGAATAGCGACTCCCGAGAGTCATGCGCTTCCTCCGAGTATCGAGGAGCGAAAGACGCCCGACTGGCTCGCCTCAATTTGAAAGCTTCGCACTTCATCATCAACTACTAAGTTGTCCCATGATAGACAAAGCAACAGAACTGGAGAAACTGTACCACCAGCGTTTTCCAAGAACCGAGCTTGCGCAAAAGCAAGCAATCTGGGAAGTGCTGTGCAAGCATTTCTTTCAACGCTATATCGATGTCTCTGCAACAGTGGTGGATATCGGCGCTGGTTATTGCGAATTTATCAACAACATTCAAGCTCGCCACAAAATCGCGGTAGACCTCAACCCGGACGTCGGGCGCTTTGCAAACCCGACAGTTCAGGTCATAAATGCCTCTTGCACCGATATCGATCAGCTAGCACCAGCCAGCGTCGATGTGGTTTTTATGAGCAACTTTCTCGAACACTTGCCTAACAAGCAAGTCGTACTCGATACCTTCCGAGAGGCGTACCGCATTCTGAAAACGGATGGAAAAATTATTATTCTTCAACCCAATATCCGTTTTCTGCCGGGTGCATATTGGGATTTCTTCGATCATCACACCCCGCTGACTGAGCAGAGCTTGGTGGAAGGTTTGCAACTTGCAGGGTTCGAAGCCGATACGGTCTATCCGCGGTTTCTGCCATACACGACGAAAAGTCGATTGCCTAAGGCGACTTGGATGGTTCGATTGTATTTGTCCGTTCCGCTCATCTGGCGCTTCTTAGGAAAGCAGGCATTGGTCGTCGCTATAAAGCAGTCGCGACCCGTTCGAAACGACGGATGAATTGAAAGACGATGAAAGCCTCAAGAACTGCCATCATTGGCGCCGGCCCGATGGGCCTTATATGTGCAATGGACTTGCTCGAAGCCGGGCACGACGTCGATATCTACGAGCGTGACGACCGCATCGGCGGCATGTCTGCTTCCTTCGACTTCGACGGCCTCGCCATCGAGCGCTACTACCACTTCATCTGCAAAACCGACTATCCGTTGTTTGATCTGCTCGCAGAGCTGAATTTATCAGATCGCCTGCGCTGGACCGACACAAAGATGGGGTTCTACTGGAACGGCCATCTCTATAAATGGGGTACGCCACAAGCGCTGCTCAGCTTCAACGGTCTGAGCCTGGTCGAGAAAATCCGCTATGCGCTCCAAGTCATGAAGACCAAGAGCATTCACGACTGGAGTGCGCTGGATAAGATCGGCGCGTTGCCGTGGCTAAAATCCTGGCTTGGTGAACGCGCCTACAAAGTGCTATGGGAGCGGTTGTTCTATTTGAAGTTTTACGAGCTGAGCAATCAGCTTTCCGCCGCATGGCTCGGCACGCGCATCAAGCGCGTCGCTCTCTCCCGGCGTAGTTTGTTGCACGAATCGCTCGGCTATCTCGAGGGCGGTTCGGCGACTCTGCTCGGCGCAATGCGTACTCGCATCGAATCGCTGGGTGGGCGTATCCATCTCAAATTGGGAGTGGAAAAGGTTATAACGGACGGCAATGGCAAGGTTCGCAGCGTCGTAGTTGGTGGTGCCGAGCAGCCCATCGACTATGTCGTCAGCACAGCCCCTATCCAATATGTGCCAAGTCTCGTTCCCGATCTACCTCATGAATTCGCAGAGCGTGTACGCGCGATCAAGAACATCCCGGTCGCCTGCGTGATCCTTAAGCTGAAGCAGCCGCTCAGCGAAAATTTCTGGATGAACATCTGCGACGAGAGCATCGAGATTCCGGGTGTGATCGAGTATTCCAATCTCAACCCCGGTACCGGGCCGACGATCGTCTATGCACCGTTCTACATGCCGAAGAGTCATCCGAAATACGCGCGCGACAATCAGGCTTTCATTGACGAAACACTCGGTTATTTGGCCAAGCTTAATTCGAAATTCAAGTCGGATTGGGTCTTGGCCACGCACTGCCATCGCTACGACTTTGCACAAACGATCTGCCCACCCGGATTCTCGGCGATGCTACCGCCGATGAAGACCCCGATTGCAGGACTGTATATGGCCGACACATCGTACTACTACCCCGAAGATCGCTCCATCTGCGAAAGCATCAAAGTGGGTCGAACGCTTGCGCAAACCGTCCTTGGAAGTTGAAGTGAAAAACAACGCTCTGACATCCTCTCCGAAGAGGGTATGGAACGAATGGCTGTTCAGTCGACTGGTGAAATTTCTGCTCGTCGGCGGTTTTGCAGCAGGCGTCAATTTCTTTTCGCGCATTCTGCTGAGCAAGTGGATGCCCTACGTGCCCTCAATCGTGTTGGCCTATCTGCTCGGCATGGCGACCGCATTCGTGATGAATCGCTTGTTCGTCTTCAGCAACGCAAAGAACGCGCTTCATCATCAGATATTTTGGTTCGTCGCTGTCAATGTAGCAGCGATCGCTCAGACCGTTGCTGTCAGCGTGCTGCTTGCAAATATAGTGTTTCCCCACGTGGGACTCATTTGGCACCCAGAAACGGTGGCTCATGCATTCGGCGTCCTAGTCCCTGTCCTCACCAGCTACGTCGGGCATAAACACCTTTCTTTTAAGGGAAGCACGGATGCTTGACCTTACGCTGACCGCCAAGCGTCAAGTCCTTGCATCCGCAGTCCTCATATTTGGACTTATCGCAACGGCTCGACTAGTAACGTTGCATTACTTCGGCTACGACATTCCGACTTGGGATCAATGGGACTCTGAGGCATGGATTTTGCTGCAGCCTTTCCAAAAAGGTGATCTGGATTGGCGAGTACTGTTTTCGCCGCACAACGAACACCGCATCCTTCTCACTCGGCTGACGACTCTGGCGCTTTTTGTCGCAAATAACCGGCAATGGGACAATCTAGTTGAAATCTGTTTCAACGCACTTTTCTATTCCTGTGCGTTCGCTCTTTTTCTGCGTCGAATGATATTGGAACTGCCCTGGAGAAATTACGCACCTCTGTTTGCGCTGACTATACTCTTCGCCTGTCTTCCATTCTGCTCTGAAAATTTTCTTTCCGGCTTTCAAAATCAGTTCTACTACATGATCGCGCTCACGGTAGCCGGTGTTTGGTTGGCTGCCAGCGGAAAGCCGACTTACGGACGAATTGCCGGGCTAACGCTGATTGCATTTGGCTGCGTCTTTTCCATGGCTTCCGGCGTTCTAGGCATTCCTGCGTTGCTGTCGGCCGCCATTCTGCGTTGGTGGCGAGAGAGAAGCGAACGTGGCAGGTTGATCCTTCTAGCTGCAGTTCTCACGCCAATTGCCGTAGCTGCCATGGCTTGGGTACCGAGGATCCCCGGTCATGAGCCGTTTCGCGCTCAAAACTTAAGCGAACTCCTGCACGCCACGATCCTAGCATTGAGTTGGCCCTTATCCGGAAATTGGGAGTGGATACCAATTCTTTGGGGTCCATATGCATGGGCCGGTATGCAAGTGGTTAGGCAACGAGTGACAGACACTATTGGAATCGCTGCATTCTCGTTAGGAGCTTGGGTTGCTGTGCAAGCTCTGGCGATGTCTTACGTGCGAGGCCATGAGATCGATCATATTGCCACTCGTTATACAGAGATTTTGGTTTTTGGCGTTCTAGTCAACGCCTATTTCGCGATTCGATATTTCTTTCAGTCGCCAAACCGATCCCGTCTTGTAACCCTTGCTACGTCCTCGCTATTGATCTTGTACACAAGCGGGATGGCCGCGCGTGCGGTGCAGGGATTGGGAGAAATGACCGCACGCGCCGCCCTTTCGCGCATCCAAATCAACAACGTCCTGCACTTCATAAAAAGCGGAGACCTCGTAGAGTTCCGGAAGCAGCCTCTCTATCACGTCCCATACCCAGATCCTGACCGTCTCGCCATGATGTTGAAGGATCCGACTGTGCGCGACATCCTGCCACCAAGCATTCGACCTTCCATTCCGCTGCAGGGTAACGAGTCGTTCGTCCCGAATGGATATTTTCAAACTATGTCGAATGGCACCGAACGATCAACGCTCGGCAGCTACACTCCGACTGAAGGTGACCGCAACGCCGGACAAATGGCGACAGCACTGAAAACGCGCTTCCCTTATCTCAGTTTCGACATTGCCGGATACCCTGATCAAGCGGGTATGAAATTTTTCCTAGCATCTGCGAATCCGCAGTACGAGCAACCCTTACTTCCCTCATCGACGCCAAAAGAATCGTGGGCGCGATTGATCGCACCGGTGCCCGCTCCGGAATTTACGCTGGAAGCCGCCGACTTCAACCGGAATTCGTGGTTCGCATTCACTGAGCCGGTGGAGATCGGTAGACTTTCACTATGGGTGCCAAACCTACTCGGCCATATGATGCCGGTTGCCATCATTTATCTTTTTGTTATTGCGCTGTCTGCACTCTATTTCTGGTTTGCACTTTGTTCAAAGCGCGGACCCGGATGCACAAGCTCAATCGATGCGCTTGCGAATGACAAAAATTTAAATAAGGAAGAAACCACCGCACATTTTGTGAGCAATCGGCGAGTCTTACGACAAAGAAGTCCACCGCCCTATACAACTTAGAAACGATGAGAACTAACGAGAGGGGAACTCATCGGGCCGGGACCCCAGACCCAGAATTGACGATATCTCAATTTCAGCCTAGTCGTTTGCGGCTCGCTGGTTCGCGCATCCTTTTTTTATCGCAGCTCAATTCCGTAATCTCCGACCCTCTTTGCGGCCAAAGCACAAATAGTGCTGAATCGCATTTACCGCAGCAGCAGCAACATCTGGATTGGCCGCCAAGTATTCGCTCTCATCAAAGTCGACTGGCAACCTCTCACATAACGGATCGCATGCGATATCGTGTCTACGCAAAACTGCATAGAACTCATTTGAGCCGAATACCGTTGCATATAGCCGCGAAATCGAGAAAGGAGAAAGCCTTAGCTCTCTCAACACAGTGATGAGTTCCCGAAACGACTCCGGCGTAAATTGCCAAGCATGGCTATCGACATATACCGGATCATACAACGCGATCTCAACCGCCGAGCGAAACAAGCGCGAGTCCTTCTTGTAGTTCGGCTCGCCATGGTCCCCCTGCCAATGACGCAAGGCATCGTTGTGCGTTGTCATTGCAAGATGCTCGACCACGCTGCGCACATCGTGCCTGCGTAGTTCGCGCGCGTGCGCATCGATCACATCCGCAATTCCACTCTCGGCGATGAAGTGATCGAAGCAAAATCGCTTGTCCGGAATAGCGAGAAAATAGTACGCATCGGGATCGAGTATCTTGGCAACGCTTTGTAAATGTGTCACTAGATCCGGCTGGTGTTCTATGACGTGACTGCTGAGCACAGCCGCGAACGTTCGATCGATGACGGAGAGATCGCCGACTGGCGAAACGTAATCGATGGTAGGACAGTCTCGGGGATTTACTCCATGAGCCACTGCGCGGCGGCGCAGATCCTCTGTGTTGAGAACATCGAAATAGCGCACATTTGCTCCGCGAAGAGCAGGGTTGGCAAAGGGGCCAATCTCCAGAACGGAGGCGTGTCGTCCCGCGAGCTTCACAAATTCCGAACGGCCTGCTACAGGCGCCCCTTGTCGGCCGTCCCGGATTCCCAACGAAAAGTAATGAGCTTCCAGCTCGCGCTCCGTGAGATTTTTCAAATCCGGGTAGCGCTTGCGGTAATATCTGGCGTCGAACTCTGCAGGAAGTTCAGAGTCCGCTCGCATCTCCGCTGCATGCAATTGCTTGAACATGGCCCTGTTCCTTAAGTCTTTTTGCTGCCGCTCCCTGCAAGCTGGCCTTAACCTTTTATCTATGTTTTTGGCAAAAACGCCCCTGTAAATTAGTTTACGCCCCTCTATCAGCCAATCAATACCAGAATGACGAAACGCAACATCCCGCTCGTTGAGGTGCGTCGAGACCTCAAGGCTTCGCCCGACTTCAATCCACTCGATTGGACTGCTTGCTTCATGCAGCCTGCGAAGCTTAGCGACGTTCGCTCCTGGCAACAGCATATCCCATTTGCATTTTGGCTGATCGAAGTCCTGAAGCCTTCGTGCTTTGTGGAGCTCGGCACGCACAAGGGGGATTCCTATCTTGGTTTTTGC
>Ga0105239_10009686_pt1 | contig 10834 bp, 1 predicted proteins | sample KBSC44metaG_FD_92761 | JGI IMG/M metagenome (GOLD analysis project Ga0105239, IMG submission 92761) | Corn rhizosphere microbial communities from Kellogg Biological Station, Michigan, USA - KBS C4-4 metaG | ecosystem: Host-associated > Plants > Roots > Rhizosphere > Soil | place: Michigan, USA...
GCCAGCGGCGTATTCACGGTCGTCCCCGGCAGCCTGCTGAGCTTCACCGTCAGCCCGGTCCAACTGCTCGGCGGCGGCACGACGACGGGGACGGTGACCGTCCTCTCCGGGCCTGCCCCGGGCGGCGGTGCGACGATCGTCCTGACCGCCGACCAGCCGACGCTTACGCCCGGCCTGCCCGCATCGGTCATCATCCCCGCGGGGCAGTCGTCCGTCGCGTTCCCGATCCCGACGAGCGTGGTCAGCGCGACCACGGCGGTAACGATGACCGCGGCGTATAACGGCTTGACCGCGCAGGCGACGGTCGCCCTGCTGTCCGACCCGTGCGCCGGAAGTGCGCCGACGCTGCAGTCGGTCGTAATCACGCCGAACCCGATCATCGGCAGCTACAGCGCTACCAGTACGATCGCCCTTTCCGCGCCGGCCCCGATCGGCGGCGCCGCCGTTCTCCTGACCAGCAGTGATCCGGCGACGTTCCCGGCGCCCGCCTGGGTGCTCGTCCCCGCCGGTCAGACCAGCGCCACTTTCCCGGTCAATACCGCTGCGGTCCTCGCGAATACGACGGTAACCATCAGCGCCGCCTTCGGCAGCGCCCCGGCAGTGACCACGTCTGTCACCGTGACGCCGACCCCAGGCACGCTTGGCGGCCCGGACAGCAGCGGCGCCGGTCCGTACCTGACCCAGGCGGGGATCGACGCCGGCTACCGCCTGACCACGTTCGTCCAGGGCTTCAATACCAGCCTGCCCAACTTCAACGGGCTCAGCTTGGCTCCTGCCGGCGACGGTACCGTTTACGTCTCCGACCGTTTCGGCAACCTCTACAAGTTCCATAACGTCGACAACCAGACCGTGACCGATGCCGCCGCCGTCTATGCCTGGGGCAGCAGCTCCCTGCGGCGGCTCGGAAACGGCGTGATCGCGTCCACGGCCCAAACCTACCTGCTGGACAGCAACGGCCACCCGACGAAGACGCTGATCGGCCTGGATAGCTCTGGCTATCCCCTGGCGGGCGGCCCAAGCCCGGACCCCGACCCGCTGACCGGCCAGATCCTTCTGGGGCAGTGGTGGATGAACCCCGTGAGCGGCGCCTACCAGCAGTGGCTCTATCTCTGGAACCGGCCCTTTGCGGATTGGTTTGCCCTGCCCGGCGCGATCCAATCGCCCTGTGCGATCTCAGAGGACGGCCGCACCGCTTATGTCGGTCTCTCTGGTCTGAACTATATCGGTATCGACGGCTTTATCGGCGAGTTCCATCCGTTCCAGTACTATGTGTCGCCCCGCGATCTCAGCGGCATGCACTTCGACAGCAGCGTGAACGGCTGGCTATCGAGCAACCCGGGCCTGATCGGTTCCGGTACGCTTTCGGGACAACAGGTCTCCGTCATCGGCGGCAGTGTCGCCGTGACCGATACGACGACCGGGCAGATCGTGACCATCGCCGCCGGCGCCCCGACCTTCGATCCGACCGGCGCGCCGTCTTCCAGCGGTCGTGTCTATTCCGATGGCCTCTCGTACGCGGACGACGGCAGCGGCGGCGTGTTCATCGCCTTCCTCGATCGGATCGTCCGCCTGCTGCCCCCGCCGGGCGGCGCCTTCGGTTTCACGTTGCCCAAACAGATCATCGTCCGCGACGACCGCACGGCCGCCTACGCACCGCTGACGATCACCGCGCCGACGGCGACCCGCGCCGACTTCGCCACCGCGACCACCTTCGATCTGACCGGCTTCGCCGGCCGTATCGACCAGGCGTACCTGGCCCGTACCGGCACCCTGTCCGCCGGCCCGGCATCGCCCTTCGCCCTGCAGCTCGGCGCCCACTCCATCGTAAGCTTCGATGCTACCGGCCAGCAGACCGGCTACTCCTGGGCAACCCCGATCTCGGGCGCCAACACCCTGCCTTCGCCCTATAGCTACGACGGCAGTGTCACGGGTAGTGGCGGCGATGCCAGCCTGGAGTGGCTGCTCACCGACAACCTGCGCCTGGAAGCCCAGGGCGTCATCAGCGATGCGGCGGCGCGGGGCGGCCTCTGGTCGGTCACGTTGACCGACCGGGTGAGCGGCAGTTGCGGCAACGCCTTCACGCTCACCGACCAGGCGAACACGGCCTGGCCCAGCAGCCGCACTCGTCTCTCCTTCGTCGAGGCGCCCAACACGGGTATCCCCGTCACCACGCCTGGCCGCGCTCTGGACCTCACCCTGCCGCGCCCCGCGGTCGCCCTCTCCTCCGCGTTCAACCGCTGGGAGCTATGGAGCCTGAAGGCGACGACCAGCGGCGGTCTGAACGGCAGCGGCAGCAGTGCAAACTATGCCGACACGCTTGTCGCCTCCTCGACCGCGCCGAACGGCTGGGACATCGAGGCCGACCACACCCGCTTTGGCGGCGTGATCGTCACCGTTCCGATCGGCGCCTCCACCGCCCCGGTCACCACGGCCACCGGCACGCCCTACGAACTGCGCTACCTCGCGCCCGGCGCAGCGGCGCCTAAGGCGACCTCCTTCCTGGTGCAGGCCACCAACCCCGGCACCGCCGGCGTCCTGCTCCCGCTCGTGTTCTCCGCCACCACCGCAAAGGGCGGCACGCAGATCACCGGCCTGGTCCAGCTCGACGCCCCGGCCCCGGCGGGCGGCGCCGTGGTCGCGCTGACCGCCTCCGGCATCGGCCTCGCGCTGCCGACCAGCGTGACGATCCCTGCCGGCCAGACGGCGGCGTCCTTCACCTTCACGCCGCAGCCCGGCGCGCAGACCTACCTGGTGCAGGCCGAGTACAACGGCTGGCGCCAGGCATACGTGGATATCGACGGCGGCGGCAGCACGACCCCGCCGGCCGGCCTCGCCCTGGACTCGATCCTGGTGAACCCACCGGCGAGCATCGGCGGCCAGCCGCCGATCCCGTACGCCCAGGTCACGCTGAACCAGCCCGCTCCGAGCAGCGGTGTGCGCGTCACCCTGGGATCGAGCGACCCGTCCGTCGCTAGCTTCCCGGTCACCACGCTCACCTTCCCGGCCGGCGTTCAGACCATGATCGCCCCGGTACAGACCACCGCGGTCGCCCAGCCGACCGCTGTCACCCTGGTTGCGGCACTGGGAGCGAGCACGGTCTCCACCGTCTACACCGACCTGCCCGCCGGCGGCACCGCCCCCAGCATCACTCTGACATCGCCCGCCGAGGGCGCGAACTTCTCGCCCGCCCCGGTCAATGTGCCCCTGGCGGCCGATGCTTCTGCCTCCCTCGGGGGCACGATCACTAAGATCGACTTCTACGAAGCCGACGCCACCGGCGCCACCAGCGGCAAAACGAAGATCGCCAGCGTCAATGGCAACGGCCAGAGCAGCGGCACCTTCACCGCGACCTGGAACAACGCGCCAGTCGGCAGCTACACGCTGACGGCAGTCGTCACCGACAGCTTCGGTCTTTCGGCCACGAGCGCCCCGGTTCACATCACGGTGAGTACGCACGCTCTCGCTCCGACGCCGGTGATCTCCCCGCAGAGCGGCAGCTACCCCGGCTTCGTGTCGGTCACCATCACCGACGCTGCCCCGAACGCTACGATCTACTACACCCTGGACGGCAGCACGCCCGCGCCAGGCAACCACGCCGCGATCACCTACAAGGGAGCGTTCACCCTTTACGGCTCCGCGTCGGTGAAGGCACGTGCTTTTGCGACCAGCCTGGACCCGAGCGCGACGGCTGAGGCTGACTACACCATTACCCAGGGCGACATCTACAACGGGGACGGCACGCTCACGGCAGCGATCACTTCGCCCGGCGACGGCGGTCAGGTAACGCAGCCGACGAACATCCGTGCACAGATCACCCGCACGGGCACCTCCACCAGCAAGGCGGTCTCGTGGAGCATCTACACGCGCCTCAGTGGCGCGGCGGCAGAGAACGATCCGTGGATACCCATCGGCTCGGGCACCATCGCCGCTGGCAGCGGTGACCCGACGACAGTGACTGCGCTGTTTGACCCGACGCTTCGTCTGAACGGTCTTTGGGATGTGACGATCGTCGCCACGGATGCCGATGGACGGCAGGCGACGGCCACGATCTCAGTCGAGGTCGAGGGCAACATGAAGGTGGGGGCGGTAGCCTTCTCCTGCATCGACCTGACCATTCCGGTCGCCGGTATCCCGATCACAGTGAAGCGGGCGTACAACAGCGCCGACAAGCGTTCTGGTGACTTCGGCGTGGGCTGGGCGCTGTCGCTGGGCAACGTCACGCTGCAGAAGAGCGTCCCGATCTCCGAGGAGTGGGAGGAGACCAGTACCCTGTCCTCCCTCGCTCTGCCGAACTTCACGCTCTCACCGACGCGCAACCATCTCATCGCGATCACGATGCCGTCGGGGCAGGTCCTGCAGTTCGCCGCCGACATCACCCCGCGCGTCCAGATCCTGCCGATTATCGCGGCCAACGTAACCTGGCACCCGATCGGCACGACGCGCGGCACCCTGCAGTACGCGAACGACCTGGACAACGATCCGGCGAATAACAACGTTCTGGTATATGCGCTCGACCCGTCGATTGGGGATGTGTCCGGCACCTCGCCGGTCCAACTCGACGGCTATGATGCGCTGCCGTTCGACCCGACGACGTTCAAGCTGACGATGATCGACGGCACGGTGATGATCATCGATGAGCGGTATGGTCTGCAATCGGTGACCGACCCCAACGGGAACACAACGACGCTCACGGCGAACGGGATCACGTCGAGCAGCGGCGTCGGGATCGCGTTCCAGCGTGACGGCCAGGGGCGGATCACGAGTATCACGGACGGCAACGGCAAGCAGATCCATTACCAGACGGACGGTAACGGCGATCTCACGGGCTTCACGGATCAGGACGGCAACACCACTGCTTATGCCTACGACCTGTTCCACAACCTGGCGACCGTCACGGACCCGAACGGCGTCATCGTCACCGCGAACACCTACAACGACAATGGTCGCCTGAGCGGGGCGGTAAATCCCTATGGTGCCACCACCTCGTTCTCGTATGGGATGGACAATGCCGGCAACCCGACGGACTCCATTACGACTGTAGACGGTTTGGGTAATGCCTCGGCCGTTACCTATAACTCACGGGGGAATATCATTGGGCAGACTCGGTACCTGAACGGTCGTGCGATATCTACCCATCAGGCATATGACGACACCCTGAATCCGGACCGTCCTACCGTTGTAACTGACCAGTTAGGCAGAACGACCACAATTACCTATGATCCGGTCGGTGACGTGCTCTCACGTACCGACGCGGCGGGAAATACATCTTATTTCACTTACGATGAAACAGGGCATCTCCTGACTCATGTCGATCCTGCTGGTAAGGTTCTGGAGACAAACACCTATGACGCCCATGGAAATCTCGTAGCGTCTGTCAACGCTCTGGGGGCGGCCGTCCATCTTACGCGAAACCCCGATGGTACGATCGCGACGACCACGGACTCGCATGGCAATGTGACGTCGTTCTACTACGACGCTCTTGGTCGCGTCATTTCCTATTCCGATCCGACAGGGCACACGATCCATCGAAGTTACAACGCGAATGGCAACAAGACCGGAGAGGAGACGGTCCGAACCAACGCCCTGACCCATCAGCCGGAGACGCTGAGCGTCACGTATGTATATGACAGCACCGGTCGCCTGCTGCACGCCACCTATCCGGATGGCTCCACGACTTCGCGTACTTATGATGCCAGCGGGCACCTCGTCAGTGCGGTCAACGCTCTCGGAGAGACGACGCGATACACGCTCGATGCGGTAGGGCACGAAACCGTCGTCACCAAGGCGGATGGGGAGATATCCCGTAAGGCGTACGATGTCGTCGGCCACCTTACGGATACCTGGGATACTGCAGGACGGCATCGGCAGTATATCTATGACTCCCTGTACCGAATCACGTCTACGGTGGACCGTGACGCTCAAGGGAACCTCCTGGCGACCGTCTCTACGGAATACGATGATGCCGACGATATCACGGCAAGCATAGATCCTCTCGGCCATCGCTCCCTGGCAAACTACGATGCGTCCGGTAGGGTCAGCAGCTCTGTCGATGCTCTCGGTAATGCCACTGCCTTTACCTACGATGTGGACGGCCGCACCGCGACGGTTAAGAACGCCCTGGGTCAGACGATCTCCTTCGCCTACGACGCGATGGGAAACCAGACTCAGTTGATCGCGGCGGACGGATCTATCCAGACGACGACCTACGATCCAAGCGGATATGTCACTGCCGCGACGGATGCCGCTGGTCGAACGACCCGGTTCGGCTACGATGCCGGTGGGAAGCTTTCCAGTGTCACCGATCCGAACGGGTATGTTACCTCCTTCGCCTACGATGAACTGGGCGAAAAGATCTCGCAGACCGATGCCAACGGCCACGTGACCCGGTACGCCTACGATAGCTTCGGTCGGCAGGTGCAGAAGACGCTGCCGCTCGGCCAGACATGGACGTGGACCTATGATGTCGCGGGACGCGTCGCGACGGCAACGGACGCGAACGGGTTTACGACCTCCTTCCTGTATAACGCCACCGGCCGGTTGGCCAGCCGCAACCCCGATCCCCGTCGGAACGAGCCTGCCGATACATTCACGTACCTGCCGGATGGTCACCTGCAGTCAGCGACGCGCGGGTCATACACCGAGATGTTTACGTACGATGCGTTTGGGCGTCTGGCGGGTATCACCTCGCCAAACGGCTTCGTCACCTACGAACGGGATGCCGCGGGCAACCGCCTCTCGATGACCACCCCGGTCGGAACGACCTTTTACACCTATGATGCCGACAGCCGTCTGACCAGCGTCACCGCTCCCACGTCGCTCGTTGCTCCCGGTGCGGGGCTGACCAACACCTACCATTACAACGCGGTCGGGAGTCTTATCGAAGCGGATCATCCGAACGGAGTAGTATCGACTTACACGTACGATGTATTGAACCGTCTGACGGGCTTGTCCCACTCCAACGGAGTCAATTATCAGTTTACGCTCGATCCTACCGGTAAACGGACACGTGTCGTGGCCGACAACGGGACGACGACGTATTCGTACGACCCGGCGGGGCAGTTGATCGGAGAGAACGGGCCAATCGGAGCATACGGCTATACGTACGATGCTGTGGGTAACCGCCTGACCAAGACCGCTTCGGGTATTGCCTACCACTATGCCTATGATGACAATGATCGACTGACAACAATCAGTGGAAGCGATGGCAGCAGCGTACCCTATGACTACGATCTGAACGGCAATGTAGTCCGCATTGGCGATACGCCGCTGACGTGGAACTACCGCAACCAACTGCAGGCGTACGGTTCAGACAGTTTCTTCTACGATGCGGGAGGCATCCGCGTCGCACAATCCTCGCCAACGGGTGTCCAGACCTATCTCGTTGATCCCACACAGGGCTACGGACGGGTTATGGAGCGGCGCGACGGTTCCGGCAACCTTACTGCCGCGTTCGCCTACGGAACCGGTCTTGACTTCTCCTGGACGCTTGCCGACGGTCCGACGGACCCACTTTCCGACGGTTCCGGCTCGATCGTCGCCCTGACACCCAATACCAGCCTTGGAACCCCTGCGGTTCGTTCGACTTATGACGGCTGGGGGAACCCGCTCCCCAGACCGGCCGTCAACGCGGATGACAGCGGGAACCCCTTCTACGGAATCGGTGGTGAGCAGTACGACACGCATACTGGCCTCTACTACCTGCGCGCACGGTACTACGATCCCCAATCGGGCCGCTTCCTGTCCGTCGATCCCGATTACGGCGATCCATCTGCGCCGGTAACGCTTCACCGTTATCTGTACGCCGGTAACGATCCGGTCAATAACTTCGATCCGAGCGGCAAAAGCTATACCCTCGACGACGTTATGGAGGCCGCGCTCATCGGTGGGCTGGTAAGTGCGAACTTCAAAGTCTGGTCCGATGCACTCACTGGAAAGGGTTTCGACTTCGAGGGAACTCTCAAGGCGTTCGCCGGCGGTGAGATAATCGGCGCCTTCTACGGCGTTTCCTGGGTAGCGGGTACTGCCGCAACCGCCGTGACCAGCATACCGGTCGTGCAATCAGCAGCGACAACACTTGGCGATCCTACGAGTAGCAACACTGCCAAGCTGATTGCAATATTGCAACTCGGGGGCGTTGCTGCCGCAATCGGCGTCGGTACTCCTTCTGCTCAGGAGGCTGTCAGCGATCTGCTCGGTCAGATTGCTCAAGCGGTGCGTAAGAATCCTGATTTACTGGAGCCTGCAGGAGCACATGCCCTTGGTAGTGGCGATGTACCCGAGAGCCCCGAATTCCCTGACAGCACTATTCCGTATATAGATAGCTGGAAGCCTTTCCAGGTTATGGACGCATTTCGAGGCAACTTAGAGGGATGTCCGGAGCTTGGAGACAATACGTCTTCCCTATTCTTGAAAGAAGGCCTTAAGAATGGGACGATCACAATGATTGAGGATGCAGGACTGGCGGAGCAGGGATCACGTGGTCGTGCTGAAGTTTGGCCAGAAGGAGGGCCAGGAGGCATAATATGGCTGAACCCAAATATATCTTTTCATGATGCTCTCGAAGTTGCCGTACATGAAGCAGAGCATCTTAGATTTCAAAATGGCAGGCCTAACTCGAGCCTGACTCCTATGGATCGAGCTATCAATGAGATGTCCGCACAGAGGGCTGGATATGATTTCGCCCTGCAGAACAAACTAAACTCGGGGTCAGTAGGGACGTTTGGGGTAAGACCTCCATCAGTTGCTGATTACACGAACGAGATCATCGTGAGGCAATATGGATATAAAGGAGACGCAAACGTTAAGCCTGGACCATTTGCCGATTTTAACAAGGAACTGCTGTCCGAGATCGAGGCATATCTATATGCTAACCAAGACCCTCTAGGTTTCTTTAGTTGGGTGCCGCCGCGTTAGGCCTGACTCACTACAGTAAACGGTTCTGTAGTGTCGTGACAATCTGTGCCGTGAGTGTCTATAGACTGTCATGAAGCTAGAAACGAGGGACTAAGTAAGCTGTGAAGCTGATACACAGCCATTCTTTGTGGAGATTTGCTGACGCTCCACTATAGTTAGTTTGTGGTTTTCGGAGTTGCACTTTTCCGCTGGTCTCAAAACGGGATGTTTAGCGGAAGCGACGGTTAGCCTCTTTAATAGGGGGATTCCGAAAACGATAAACTACCGAAAACGAGCTGGCTGATTTTGAACTTTGGTCTTTGCGTTAGGCGAAAGTGGGAAGAAGGGATCAAGTTGAATGCGGCATGTCTACCGTAGGACGTGGGCTTGGAAGACCTGGCCGGTTTCAGGAGGCGAGCTTCGTCTGCTAACCAGCGCAGATTTTCGTGATGAGTCGCCAATCGTGGATGAAACCGGCTTTAATGCTTCTCAGTCCTTTGCCATTGTCCTAGGGGACCAGTACCAGTTGTTCCCTGACCTGCCAGCCGTAGCGAGCACACTGGCAGCAGCCGGAATACGGTTTGCCGACACTGTCCTCGGTAAGGAAGCGGATTTCGCCAGTGATTTTTCCTGCCTCTTTTCTCTCGGTTTCCCTCTGTGTGATCGACCTGAAGCTTGTAGGGAGATTGGCATACTACTAGAGCGACACTTGCCTAAGTTAGTTGATGGACGCTATTTGGAATTCCTGACGGTTTGCAACGATGAAGCCGGCGATATGCTGTATCGCAATGTGCAGATCGATCTGGATACGTTCGAAGCCAAGACTTGGATCGCCTGCCAGGACTTTCCCGTTTCCTATGATCAATTACCCCGTACGTATCGCGTCAAAGCCGGCGGCAAGATCAAGTCCCCAGAGCCAGACGGCTCCTCGGTGGTCATCGTGGCTGTACCGAAGCGCGTTATGACCGTCATGGAAGCGACGAAACCTAATCGCATCTGGCCTATTGGATACGGTAAGGAAATACAGATCTTTCTATTTCCCGATTACGCGACCGGCGTGCCGTTGAGCATGGTGCAAATCTATCCGGGGGTGTACGCCGATTGCGTGATGTATGATTGCCCTGTATCGTACCTGGTCGTAGTAGGACAAGAGCGTACTCTTGCGCCGGACTTACCTGCGCTGGCACGCAGGCTGGCAGAAATCGACTACCATCTGGTCGACTACGTCGTCGGCAAAGAAATAAAGATAGCACGGGATTTTGCTGAAATATTGGAGGTAGGTGAGACGATCGTTTCTATGGATGCGCGCTATGGCTTCACTGACTCGTCGATTCTGCCGCATATTGCTAAGGAGCGCTATCTCGTTTTCGTGACGATGGCGATCGATGAAGATATGGACCTGTTGTATCGTCGAGTGATGATCGATCTGGAAAGTTTAGAAGCGCAGGCGGAGATTGCTGTGCCGGACATTACGCATACACCCGGGACGATTGTTCACCCTTACGACAGGATTCAGTTCCGCAAAATCAAGGCTCCGCTCGACGTGACAGCTTCGGGAATATCTGATCCGCTCCAGATGCGTACGATGGATCTCAGGCAGGCGCTGTTTGCTTCCCGGCGGAAAGTTCAACCACCTGCGTGACAAATTGCCTATGGCCATATGTGATACCTGGGGCGATAATAGCGCGAAAATCGTGCGCCTTGTTTCTGAAGCGGGATGCGAAGGATTTATCGTAGAACCTGGGTGGTGAGCACTTGGCCAATCCCTAATGGCGAAGTCAGAGTTGTCATTAGTGGGGAATTTGGTAGTGCTGAACCCGATGATGACAATGGCCCAGGCAATTGCTCCTACTCTTTTTGGGCTATGGCCTTTCCTGCGTTGCTTGCGTGAGTTTATACCATCGCTCTGCTCTGTGGCGATTATGCTGATCAACCAAGATCA
>Ga0105239_10009693_pt1 | contig 10829 bp, 11 predicted proteins | sample KBSC44metaG_FD_92761 | JGI IMG/M metagenome (GOLD analysis project Ga0105239, IMG submission 92761) | Corn rhizosphere microbial communities from Kellogg Biological Station, Michigan, USA - KBS C4-4 metaG | ecosystem: Host-associated > Plants > Roots > Rhizosphere > Soil | place: Michigan, USA...
TGTCGATGACCAGCGTGGCGGCGACGATCGTAATGAGAATGTCCTTCAGCTGGTTGATGAACAGGGCGCCGCCGTCCTGTACCTGGGTAAGCCTTGCCGACCGGATATTGATGGAGAGAAGCCCGGCCTGTATATCGGCCCACTGCAGCGAACGCCTCGCCTCGCTGTTCTGCATCTTGATCTCCTGCATGCCGTAGATGAACTCGTAGAGCAGTTCGTGGGATGCGGCGGACTGACTGAACAGCTCGTAGTCGATCATCTTCCGCTTCCTGATAAAATAGAGAACCCATGAAATATAGAGCGCCGTTCCCAAAAAAAAGATGGCGAAGACCAGATGGTCGTAGGTGAACAGCAGGATACCAAAGATCAGAAGGCTGAAGAGTGAAAGGAGCGTTCCTATCGTAGACGTGGAAAGAAAGGTTTCTATCCGTTTGTGATCCATGATCCGCTGGATGATCTCGCCATAGTACTTGTTGTCGTAGAAAGAGATGGGCAGCCTCGTCAGTTTGTAAAGAAAATCAGACGACAGAAGAATATTGATCCGTGAGCTCAGATGCAGTATGACCCAATTTTGCAAAAAGGTCAGCGCCGTCTGACCGAAATAGAGGACCAGCTGGAAGAGCAGGACGAGATAGATGAAATTCAGCTTTTTTCGCTGAATGCCGTTGTCGATGATCGACCGGGTCAGGTATGGGAAAAGATACTGTATACCGCTGATCAGGAGTATCGCCAGCAGCACCAGTCCAATGAATCGCTGGTAGCCTTTCAGATAGCCCGCGAGAAACCGGTAGGAGCGGCCGCTGCTCTTTTCCACCGGTATTTCCTGTTCGTAGAATTTTTGCGTGGGCTGCAGCAGGAGCAGGATACCTTCTTCCCCTTCCTGGCTGGCCCAGTTCTGCCTGAAGGTGCTGCGGCTTGCCCTGATCCTGCCCTGGGCGGGGTCGCCTATCAGGATATATTTCGGCGTTATTTTATAGACCACGACAAAATGGTTCTGTCCCCAGAATGCGATGGCGGGCAGGGGCACATTCTGCAGACTATTGCCTTTTTCCGCCGTGTAGGGCAGCTTGACCGCAAGCGCCCGAAGGCCGATCCTGGTCGCGCCGGTAACAAGTCCTTCCATCGACGCCCCGGTCATGCCGATACAGCAGGCATCGCGCAAATACTGTATGGGATATTTCGCGCCGTAGAATGCCGCGACCATCCACAGGCAGGACGGCCCGCAGTCCATTCGCTCCAACTGGTGAAAGAATGGGTATTTATTTCCATTCCATGGTATATGGATCATAATTGCATTTCAGGGGTTTACTGAATGGCTCCTTCACAAATGCCCGGCAGTCGGGACATACATACCGGAACTCGCAGACCTTGCAGGTGTCGATCTGGTCCTTGCTGACGCCCCAGACCTCCCTGAATTCGTCGGTGATAAGGTCCCCTATCCTGTCCCGCCCTATATTCCCGTAGATACGCGGAAGAGCAGGGCAATTCCTGATATTCCCCTGCACATCGATGCCTATTTTCCGGTTGAGACAGGAGTTGTAATTCCTGAACTCGGCGAAGGTCTGGACATTGGAATAGACGAAATAGTCTTTGGTCACAAAGCCGCAGTGAGCGCTGGAACCGATCACCTGTCTGATCAGGACGACATTTCCCATCTGCCCATAGTTCCTGTAGTTGTGATGTCTCAGTATCTGGTCTTTTGGACTGGAATGGATGATCAGCGATTTGACCCTTATGTATTTTTCGACAAGGCTGGTCAGGTATTTTCGGGTATACTCCGGGCGGTGCCGTAGCAGGAACTCCACCGACTTGATATAGCTGCCCGCCAGCATGGACATTATGTTGTCTACCAGGTCCAGATCCGTCTCGTCATAGAATCTTAGCTGGATATCCCTGCACCCGACCTCTATCAACTGGTCGAATATCTGCCGCCAGTCGTGGGAAGAAGATGCGTCAGAGTCAATGATAGCGTTGGTAATGACGGACGGGGCATCCCATCGGAGGTCTATATCCGGGAATCTCTCAGGCTCATCCGTCCAGTGACTGAGCTGGTTCTTTTCAAGGAATCCGGCAAGACCGTTCAACTGCGACTGAGATTCCTCGTCGTACTCGTCGAGGATATCGGTCCATTTTCTTTTTTTTGCCTCCTGCAGTATCTCATAGTGGTCGTTGCCTATGAAGAACAGCTGGGACCTTGCGCTGTCGACTATAAGGCTCCGGGAGGCGCCCTTTACGGGAAAGCAGCTTGCAAATAGCAGCAGGAAGTCAGAGTTTCCGTTCATGAGTTTTTTTTGGAGGTTTTACAGCGGAAAAATCGAGTGCGCGGGAAATGGCCTTCTCGTGACCCCACGGGAAAAAGGCTGGCGTCTGCAGCGGTGCGGACAACGTGCCATAGTACCGCTCTCCCTTTTTCCTGACCAGCCCTTTTTTGTTGAATCGGTAGATGCAGTTGAAGACGACCGGGAGGTCCTTCTTCTGCCCGATACCGAACGAATGGAACTTATTGTCGTATTTGGTCATGGCTTTGCTTTTTTCCAGTTAAATAATAGGCGATCTCTCTTTCCAGCAGGTAATTGCAGGGATAGGATACCATCCCGAACTGCCCCACCGGATTTATCTCCAGGAAGTAGTACTTTTTTTCGGCGGTGACGATCATGTCGATAGAGCCGGTATCCATGTCAAGCACGGTCATCAGCGCCGTAAGCCTGGACTGGATATCCTCCGGAAGGAGATAGGGAACCGTCCGGTTGGGCGCTTCGTCGTTGTACTTCCTGAAATCTACCTTTGTCTGGTCGTCGTTCTGCGAGAAGATCGCCATGCTGTAACACCTGCCTTTCAGATAGAAGATCCGAAGCTCTATCTTTTTGTCGACCATCTTCTGGAACAGCGAAGGCGCAAAGCTGTCCGGCAGTTCGCTGACCAACTCTTCGGTCACCTGTTCGGTATATTGTACAATATGTTCGTTTTCGCCGGGAATGAACAACGATTCCTGTATCCCCTTTGAAATGATATTTTTCTCTTTTTGCAGAAAGGCGAGGAGCTCTTCCTTCCTGGTTGTCACGATAGTCGCCGGGACGTCGATGCCAAGTGCGATGGCCGTTTGCAGCATGACGATCTTGTTGGTGTATACACGGTTAGGGTTACCCAGTGTTGTCGCTGCCGCCAGCAGTTGTTTATGAACGAATTCGTTGAGCGTCTGTATCTGAGAATTCAGGTTTCTTACTACTTCGGGCGCTGCGACACGGGAGAAACTTTTTTTTACGGTCTGCCGGGCTCCGGGCGCGCTGTGTAAAAGGCCGGGCCCCCTGCGATGCCAGTATGAACCGACGTCGTCCAGGTCGATATCCTTTCCGTTGACCGATAGGACGATCTTTGCTTTCCCGTCCTGAAACGAAAAATGCCGCAGCGTGATCCCGTGGTCTTCCTTGTTGGCGCGGATGAAGGGCGCTTTGAGGTGCAACAGCCACTCGATCACCGTATTCGTACTGAGGTCGAAATTTTGACTCTGAATAAAGATCATGGTCTCCGCTTTTGATGGTCTGGTTGGATGTAAACAGTAAAAAGACGGTGCTCTTTACTGTTTACTTTTTGTTTCGCGACTATGGCAGATCGGCGTCGTGATCACCCGAGTCGGAATCGTCGGCGCTCGACTTTGTCGAGTAGCCAAGCGTCGTGGTAACAGGGGGTTCTTCTACGCCGCCAAAAATGGAAGCGAGATTTTCCAGGCCGCTGTCTTCGAATTTGGACAAAGCGTCCGCATCCACATTGAGTCTCTTTTTCATGTAGATCGTTTTTTGTGTTGAATAAATAAGAGAGAAAGGCTAAGCCGGGTCGGAGTCGTCGTCATGGTCGCCAAGGTCGCCGTCGGTAGCGCTTGACTTGGTTTCATAGCCGAGAGTAGTGGTAGCCGGGGGGTCAACTACGCCTCCGAAAACAGAAGCGAGATTCTCCAGGCCGCTGTCTTCAAAAGCACTGAGCATGTTTTCGTCATGCGAGAGAGTCTTTTTCATGTTGATTTTTGTTTAAAAATGATTAAAACATATAGAACTGCGCAATCTATAAGCAGATGGGCATCACGGGGCACGCGGCGGTTGGCCGGCGGACGGGCAATACGGGGCACACGGCGGTTGGCCGGCGGACGGGCAAAAAGGGGCACACGGCGGTTGGCCGGCGAGTAGATCGCAGGGTAGCAGGCAGGAATAATAATGCCGTAAGGTTAGCAGAACGACGAGGTACATACAGAGCCGGAGACTATTCGGAAAGCAGACGGGATTCTGAATACACTAACCCGCGTTGCATAGCAGGCTATCTGAAACGATGAGAAAAATAACAAATGGATCTTGGTACAAGCGCGTCGGAAAGGACCCGCTGGGCGAGGAAAGGAAAGGTTCTCATGTGCTTTTTAAATTAAGATAGGTTTATATCAGCGACAAACGCAGTCTAAGTAAAAAACATTTTTCTGATTTTCCAAAAGAATTTGACAATATTTTTTTCTGCGCATAGAGATGACTGTCGGTGTTCGCTCGTAACTATGTAGTTCTCATAGACAACAAATCTAATAAGCGCATGTTGGTTGACGTGTAAGATCCAGTGTACGCTTCATATATACATTAACGTTAGTATATACGGACAGATATTCCACTTTCTATCCGCAATATCCCTGCAGTCGTCTATCCGGAAGGATCGAAGAATTACCCGGATATTTCGTAATATAGGGCTATGGACCAGGCAAGAACAAGGCTTATGGAAGCCGAGCAAAACGCCGCTCTGCTATTCCGGACGGCAGAAGACCGCGGCCTCATAGCAGCGGGCAAGACAGAAAGACAGCTGAACGAAGAGATCTTCGCGCTGGCAAAAGAACTTTTCGGGATCGAAAAATACTGGCACAAACGGATCATACGCAGTGGGCCGAACACCCTGCAGCCCTACAATGAGAACCCGCCGGACCTCATGATAGAGGAAGATGATATTTTGTTCTTTGACTTTGGTCCCATCTTCGAGGACTGGGAGGCCGACTTTGGACGTACCTATGTCATCGGCGACGACCCTGTAAAACAAAAGTTGAAGAAAGACATCGAACTCGCATGGCACGAAGGGAAGGAGTGGTTTCATCGGCAGACCCGGCTGACCGGCGCTGAGTTCTATCAGTATGCCGTAGACATGGCCGGCCGATATGGGTGGACCTATGGCGGAGAGATCGCGGGACACCTGATCGGACAGTTCCCCCACGAACGCCTGGAGAAAGGGAACCACGGATTGTACGTCCACCCCGAAAATCACAACGATATGTTTGCGCCGGACGCGGAAGGAAGGCCCCGCAACTGGATACTGGAGATACATTTTGTGGACAGGGAGAAAAAGATCGGAGGATTTTTCGAGCAGCTGTTGACGTGAACCGCGTGTGAACCGATGGACCCGTGAACCGCGTGTGAACCGCCACATCCATCAGCCGTCACACCTCATCGGCCGTCACACCTCATCAGCCGCCACTCCAACTACCCCATCGGCGGCGTCACGCCCCCTAACCCAGTGGCGCCACCAACAACTCCTCCCAACTCAGCCCTTCCTGCTGACCCGTCGACAGGTCCTTCAGCTTGCACGTCCTCCCAACCAACTCCTCCCCCCCAATGATCACCACATACTTAATCCCCTTTTTCTCCGCGTACCTGAACTGTTTGTCGAATTTGGCCTGCTCGTGGTAGAGCTCTCCGGCTACGCCCCGGGCCCGCAGCTGCTGGAGAAGGCCAAAGGAAGCGCGCGACTCGGCGTCCCCGAGGTTGAAGAAGAGCACCCGCGTACCCGTGTGGACGTCCGCCGGGAATACCCCCAACTCCTCCATAACGTCATAGATACGGTCGACGCCGAAGGATACCCCCACGCCGGGGATACCAGGGACGCCGAAGGTTCCGGTAAGGTCGTCGTAACGGCCGCCGCCCCCGATGCTGCCCATCTGGACGCCGGAGGCCTTGACCTCGAAAATGGTTCCTGTATAATAATTAAGGCCGCGGGCCAGGGTGAGATCTACGACGAGGTCGGGTGCGCCAGGCCAAACCAAAATAGTCTCGAGTTCTTCAATCCCCTTCAGCCCCGTCGTGTTACCGGCAAACAGCCCCTTCAGCGCAGCCAGCTTTTCCCCATTGCCGCCCCCGATCAATAAAAACTCCCGAATGGAGCCGATCTGCTCCTGACCCAACCCCCGCCCGAGCAACTCGGCGAGGACCTTGTCCAACCCGATCTTATCCAGCTTATCGATCGCCACCGTAATATCCACCATCTTGTCCGCCCCACCACAGACCTCGGCCAGGGCGGCGAGTATCTTCCGGTTGTTGACCCGGATCTCGACGGGCACCCCGAGTTGCATAAAAGCCTGGTGGTAAATGGCCGCCAGTTCTACTTCATTGACGAGAGAGTAACTGCCCACCACGTCGGCGTCGCACTGGTAGAATTCGCGGTAGCGGCCTTTAGCCGGACGATCTGCCCGCCAGACCGGTTGCATCTGATATCGTTTGAAGGGGAATACCAACTGACCGTGGTTCATAGCAACATACCGGGCAAAGGGGATCGTCAGGTCATAACGGAGGGCGCGCTCAGTCAATCCCATATCGTTCTTCCCCTGCAGCACATGCTCAAAAGCGACACGAGCTTTATCAATATTCTTAGGATCGCCAAGACCATTATTTAATATCTTGAAGATCAACTTATTCCCCTCCTCCCCATATTTCCCCATCAGGGTATCCAGCTGCTCCATCGCCGGCGTCTCCAGCGGTTGAAAACCATATAGTTCGAAGACCTGGCGGATCGTATTCAGGATATATTGTCTCTTGCGGACGACGGCGGGGCCGAAGTCCCGGGTGCCCTGGGGCAGCGATGGCTTGTTGCTCATAAAGTTGGTGCGGTATTTCCGTATTTGGCGACGATCTTGTCGGTCGCGGCGTCAATCATTTTATATACATCGTGGTAGCCGGGTTCCGGGCCATAGTAGGGGTCCGGGACATCCTCGTCCTGGCCCGGATGCAGCTCGTTCATCAGCAGCCCGACCTTCGACGGATCGAACTGGCGACCCGAGATTCTGCGAATTTCGTCGAGGACATCGCCAGCCATGGCATAAATCTTGTCATACTGTTGAAAATCAGTCGCCACAAACCGGCGTGCGCGTTGTCCGCTGATGTCCACTCCGTTCGCCCTGGCCACTTTCTGGGACAGGCGATGGGGGGCCTCGCCGACATGATAGCCGTTGGTGCCGGCGCTGTCGACCCGCCAGCGAAGACCCGCGGCGTTCGCCTTTTCCTGCAGGATGCCCTCCGCGAGGGGGCTGCGGCAGATATTGCCAAGGCAGACCATCAAAATGTTCATGGCCGCAAAGGTACGGACAGGGCAGGAATTTGTGGAATAAGGGAGCCCCCGAGTCTATAAATAAAAGGGGGTGCCCCGCAGGGCCCCGACACATTAATTGTAATTTAATAAGTGTTCAACCCGATACAGGGTGATTTAATTACAGTTAATTTGTTAATTTGGCCACCCTATTGCCCACGGGGGCAATGGCTGTAACCGAGCGAAGCGAAGGTTAAGGATGAGAAGGAGCGTGTCGAAGCAGCTCCGACGAAATACCCATCATAAGACGTACGGCGGGGATGGGTTACATTTTCGGGTTAAACCAGACCCGCCGTATAAAAAGACAGGAACAATGGAAAACGAGGCTCCGGACAGGCGTAAATCAGCGTATTCATTACGCCGCGCCATCCTCGATTATGGCATGGGAATTATTATATTTGGTTTCGGAGTTTTTTTTCTGATCGCGCCCAAATTGCGTATCCAGCTGAATATCGACGATCTGAATCGCTATATGTTCGCCGGTCTGTGTTTGCTCTATGGAGGTTTCAGGGTGTACCGGGGTGCGAGAAAAAACTACTTTAAATAAAAGTTTCCCGAAAGGAGAAAATCTATGAAAGGAAAAGGTATTCTGATTGGATCTGTGTTTCTGGCATTGATGGCAGGCTGCGCCACAAAAGGTTCAAAACCGCAGGAAACCTCTACGTACGGCACCATTAATATAAGTGTCGACGAATCCTTCAAGCCGGTCATCGACTCCCAAATAAAAGTTTTCGAGTCCTCATTCCCTGACGCTCACATCATTGCGCACTACAAGCCCGAGGCCGAATGCCTCCGGGACCTCACCACCGACAGCACCCGCATGGTTATCGTGACCCGGCCGCTCAGCCTGGACGAGGAAAAATTCTATGTCGACTCCTTCCACCTGACACCGCAGGAAGGGCCGCTGGCCTACGACGCCATTTCGGTGATCGTCCACCCCGGCGCCAAAGATTCCATACTCGACATGAAGGACGTAATAAATATGCTCAACGGCGCCGACGAGCAGCACCAACCCGTGATGGATGGTCTTTCTGCTACCAGCACGGTACGCTACGCGATCGACTCGGTCCTGAAAGGCAAGCCCCTTGGCAAAAACGTCCGGGCGGCGGCATCCAGCATGGCGGTGGTCGATTATGTGGCAAATAATCCCCGCGCCGTGGGTTTCATCGGCGTTAGCTGGGTCGGGGACAGCAGCGACCCCAACGATACGACTTTTACCAAAAAAGTGACCGTGGCCGCCCTCGAGTGCGCCAATTGCCTCGGAAAGTCCCACGTCAGGCCGTATCAGCTGAATATCGCATGGAAAAGGTACCCGTTGGTGCGGAGTTTGTATTATATCTTAAAGGAGAATTTCAGCGGGGTGGGTAGCAATTTCGCCAATTTCCTGCAATACGAGCGCGGACAGCTGATATTCCAGAAGGCTTATCTGGTACCAGCCAGGATGCAGCTCGAAGAAAGACCCGTCGAAATAAGTAAATAGTTATCTATTAGAGTTTTCACAATATGTTAAACCAGATTTCAATAAATTTACACACTTCTTAAACAACGATCAAGTAATGAAGAACAAGATGCGATTCAGCTTACTGGTGGCAGGCGTTGCAAGTCTCTGCAACGTGGCATTTGCGCAATCGGTGGATCAGGGGAAGAAATTCCTGTATTATCAGCGGTACAAAAGCGCGAACGACGTATTCGACAAAATTCTGGCTTCTAATCCCAATAATATAGATGCGGTATATTGGAAAGGGCAGACCTTATTGGCCATGAAGGATTCCGTTGCTGCAGGCGACTTGTATTCCAAGGCATTACAGTCTAACGGCAACGCTCCCATGCTGCTGGCCGGTATGGGCGGCGTAGAGCTTCGCAACCACAAGACCGCCGACGCCAAACAGCGCTTCGAGACCGCTATCTCGCTGTCCAAGGGTAAAGACGTCAACGTGCTGAACGCCGTCGCCGACGCCAACATCGACGCCCGCGACGGAGACGCCGCCTACGCCATCGAAAAACTCAATCTGGCAACACAGACCAAGAACTTCAATAATGCAGATACCTATCTGCTGCTGGGAGACGCCTACCGCAAACAGATCGACGGTGGCAACGCCGTTCAGAACTATAACAAGGCCCTGACGCTCGACGGCAAGTTGGCCGAAGCCAAGTACAAGATCGGCAAGATCTACGAAACGCAGAATAACAAGGAGTTCTTCCTACAGGCCTTCGATGACGCCGTGAAGATAGACCCCATGTACGCTCCCGCCTACTACGAACTGTTCTACTACTGGTATTTCCGCGACGTCAACAAGGCCGCGGGCTACCTGGACAGCTATATCGCCAATTCGGACCCCGGTCCCGAGGTCGAGTATCTGAAAACGGACTTCCTCTACGCTTCCGGTAAGTTCCAGGACGCCAAAGCCAAGGCGCAGGGCATGATCACCTCGCTCGGCGACAAGGTCAGCCCCCGTATGTACAAGATGATCGCCTATGCCTGCGATACCCTGGCCGACCAGGCCTGCGCTACGCAGAACATCGATACCTATTTCAGCAAACAGGACCCGGCTGCCATAGTCCCCGCCGACTACGAGGAAAGGGCGCATATCCGGAGCAAGGCTGCGGACACCGCCACCATGCTGACTGCCTTCGACGACTACAAGAAGGCGATCGACATGGATACCCTGGTCGACAACAAGGCTAAGTACGCTGCTGAAGCAGGAAACTTCGCCAAGAAGCTGAACAACAAGCCTGCCATGGCGCAGGCTGCCGCGATCGTCTATGCTACCAAGAAGACCCCGACCAATACGGATCTCTACGCCTGGGGCATGGCCAACTATCAGGCCGGCAACTTCAAGACGGCAGACAGCATCTTCTGCGGTATCTATGAGACCAAATACCCCACCGAGATCTATGGTTATCTCTGGTGCGCCAGGTCCAAACAGGCCCAGGACGACACACTCAACAGCCAGGGACTCGCGGTAGAAGCGTATCAAAAACTGGCAGAAGTAGCGCGGGCCATGGATTCTACGGCAAAAGCAGCCGGCAGCGCCGATTCCACCAAGTATAAAGCCCAGGTGGTCACCTCCTATTTCTTTCTGGCCAGCTATTTCAACGACATAAAGAAAGAAAAACAGGCGGCAATCGAATGGATGAAAAAAGTACTGGAAGTCGATCCTACCAATCAGACTGCAGACAATATCATCAAACAGCTGACCAGGCCACCGGCCAAGGCGCAGCCTGCCAGACCGGCCGGCGGCGGCGCCAAGCCGAAATCCGGCGGAGCGAAGAAGTAGTGTAATTATCTAATATAACTTGAATTACAGCGGCCCGGGGATGACCCGGGCCGTTTGTTCTGGCGGCCTTTATTTTAAGAAATTGTTGGAATTTCCAACCACTGGCTTAAATTTGCCCGTGTAATTCCTTTAAAATGGACATCAGCTTATTACAGGCCAATATTCTTCAGACCGACGCAA
>Ga0105239_10009694_pt1 | contig 10829 bp, 10 predicted proteins | sample KBSC44metaG_FD_92761 | JGI IMG/M metagenome (GOLD analysis project Ga0105239, IMG submission 92761) | Corn rhizosphere microbial communities from Kellogg Biological Station, Michigan, USA - KBS C4-4 metaG | ecosystem: Host-associated > Plants > Roots > Rhizosphere > Soil | place: Michigan, USA...
CTTCGCGAACTCGCTGGGCGAACAGGCTACTGCCGGCGCAGCAGCTTAATCGCTTGCACATCGCTTAATCCTTAAACGACGAGCCTTCCGTTTCAGGTACCTGCCAACGCCCGCTTTGCCACTCGAGGTTGAAGTTCTCTCCCAGGTACACGCGGCGGACCTCGGGATCGTTGCCTAACTGATCAGGCGTCCCCGAGCGGAAGATGCGCCCATCGTTGATGATATAGGCACGATCGGTCACTGCCAGCGTTTCACGGACGTTGTGATCGGTCACTAGGATGCCGATTCCTGAGCGCTTCAGGTCGAAGATGATCTTTTGCAGTTCAAGCACCTGAATGGGATCGATCCCCGAGAAGGGCTCGTCAAGCAGCAGGTAACTGGGTTCGATCACCAGGCTACGGGCGATTTCGACGCGGCGGCGCTCGCCGCCCGAGAGCATATAACCCTTGCTGTGGCGGACGGTTTCCAAGCCAAGGTCGCGAATCAGGCGATTGGCGCGGTCCAAGCGGTCGTGCCGCGAGAGCCGCAACGTTTCAAGGATCGCCATCAGGTTGTCTTCCACCGACAGCTTTCGGAACACCGACGCTTCCTGGGGTAGGTAGCTGATACCCTTCCGGGCGCGCTTATACATCGGCTCGGACGTGATATCCTCGTCGCCCAGCAGAACTTTGCCGGAATCCGGGGAAATCAGGCCGACGATGCAGTAAAACGACGTCGTCTTGCCGGCGCCGTTAGGGCCGAGCAGGCCAACAACTTCGCCCTGTTGGACCTTGATCGAGACGTTATCGACGACCTTGCGACCGCGGTATGCTTTGGTGATTTCCGCTGTTTGAAGCGCTTTCACTTCGCCTGCTTTTTGCGGATGGTGCCTTCGGCTGGCTTGTTCGCCTCGCCTTCAATCAGCAGCCTATCATTGTTGGCCCACCAGGTCAATTGTTGGCCGGTGGCGTTGCCTTTTACGTTATCCACGAGCAACGGCTGGCCTTTTTGCAGAATTACTTTTTGCTCGTCGGCGTAGTATTCGGCATGCTCGGATGTGCCTGTACGGGTGCGCGCGGGTTTGACATTAGTGGCTATGCTCACGATTTTCACTGCGCCATCGGCGAAGGCTTTATCCAGGGAAGAATCGGAGTCTGCGGGTTTCAAGAAGGCTTTCAGCTCGCGCGAATTTACAGTGAGGGACGGACGCGTGAGAACCACGCCGCCCTGATACAGTGCGACACGCGTTTCCTCGGAGTAGACCAGATCCGTAGCGCGAACCACGGTGAAAATCGGAGCCGCCGCCCCTTTAGACTTGGCGCTTTTCTCCTGACCTTTGGCCGGATTTTTATCCTGTACCTGGTCTTCGGATTTATCAGCGAACTGGCTGACCACTTTGCCGTGGGCTTCCATGACGCGCCGGTCGCGGTCGATTTCAATCCGTTCCGCATCCACCCTGTTCGCTCCCTGCCAGGCCCTCGCGTTGCCTTCGTAACGGATGTGCTTGTTTTCTCCGGTGGAGATCATCTTGTCCGCCACAGCCTGCATCACTTCATCGTTTGAAAGCATCGCCGAGGAGGCTCCCTTGCGGTCCGGCTGGCGCGTAGACGACACATGGCCGTCGGCGGTATAGTCTCCCGATTTCTGATTCATCACGATACGGTCGGCGTTCACCGAACCGGTAGGATCCAAAATCCGAGCCGAGCCATTCAGCGTCATCAAATCCTTGGGTTGATCGAGCGTGGCTTTGTCCCCGCGGGCGCGCCGATCACCCTCTTCATACTGGAAGTTGGTGGTCTGTTCCAGACGGACCATCTCGCTGGTGTTGGGATCGAACGTGGCCAGAATGTCTTTGCTCTGCGTTCGCGTCACGGTCGGCATGGTCTTGGGCGCCTTGGGCGGGCGCTCGGTGAGCGTCGACGCGTTGACCGATCGCACCGACTGGATGCGGTTCTCCTTGCCGTACGCTACCCAGATGCGATCTCCCTGCATGGAGCGCTTCGGTTGATCCGGCTGGTTGGGCTGGAATTCAAGCTGTCCCGGACCGTCGGTTTCCACGCGATCGATTTCCTTACCGCCGGGCTTCATCGCCAGCCGAACGATGTCACTACGGAGAGTGCGGGTGTCTCCCGGTTGGGTGCCGGGTCGCGGAAGCGGGATTGCCCGAATCACACTTTTCCCGGTCGCGACAGCGGTTTTGAGCGTGCTTTCCTTATTGGAAGTCTCGAAGTCCATGTCCAGCCGTTCGGAATCGACGGTGGTTCGCGCGGTATCGGAAGTCGAGATCAACTGCGCGTGGTCGTGACCGTCAATGGTGCGAATCACCATACCGTCGTCGAAGTTCAGATTCAATTCGTCGGCGGCGTATTCGACCTTGCGGCCTGGATCGTCGTGAACGCCGCGGGCCATCTGGATCCGGGCGAAGCGAATGGCGCCCTGGTCAAGCTGGACGTCGCTGCGCCCGCCTTCCATGTGCAGCGTGTCGCGAGTAAATTTAGTGGACGGGAACAGGACCACTTTCGAATCGCGCTCGGTGTAGATAGCCTGATCCGATTCGACGTGCATGGGCGCGGCTTGCGGGGTTTTCCCGCGCCAGTCGAGTACCACCTTTTTGTGCAATTGCAGCTCGCGAGTGTTGGGGTCGTACTCGGCGCCGATCGCCGAACCGTTGCCGCGGTCGAAGCCGAACGTCACAGGACGGTCGGTGGTCGCCTTGCCGGTATCGCTGGCGAACCGCATACCGGAACCGTGGATACGTAAGAGCCGGCCTGTGGGCGGCTGATCCGCGGGCACGCCCATGATTATGTCTACTTCGCCGTCCGAGTAGAGCGTCTTGGCGTTGACATCAAATTGAGCTTTCGAAGAGCGAATTAGGTCTGACTTTTCGCCATTGTCATGGAAAAGTTGCAGTTCCACTCCTTCAAGTTCGACCAAGGATGGATCCTGTAGGGAGCGGAAGTTGTGAGCGCGAATGGTGAAATGCTTCTGATCGCCCTTGAAGACGGTGTGGACCCAGTCATCGGCGCGCCCATCGACTCCCGTTTCAAGCGGTTTGGGATGTACCGAAGGCTCCTTTGCCAAAATGTCCCGGCGTTTGACATAGGCTGCCGCGACCATGAACACAATGACAGCGATGGCGGCAAGGAAAAGCCACCGGGTATGGCGCATACGGGTATCTACATGGTAACGCGCGTGAAAATCGGCATTACAGCGCCGCCACCAGCTTCGCCAGCAGGGCCGTCCGGTCGGCAATCCGGTGGATCAAGATGCTCTCGTGAATCGCATGCGCGCCTTGGCCGACAGCGCCCAAGCCATCGAGCGTGGGGATGCCTAGGGCCGCCGTGAAATTGCCGTCCGACCCGCCGCCGCTCGACGATTCTTCGAGCGTCACGCCAAGCTCTGTCCCAAGTTTTCGAGCTGTCTCGAACAGTCGGCGGGATCCAGCAGAGCGCTCCATAGGGGGGCGATTCAATCCGCCGGTAACTTCGATCGTACAGCGCTTATCGAATGGCTTGAGCGAGACAAACTGCCGTTCCAGATAGCGTTGAGCGGTAGCGCTTGGCGCGCGGACGTCGACCTCCGCGTGGCACTCGGCGGGCACGACGTTGCTGCGCGTACCGCCCTGAATTGCGCCCGGACTGACGGTGATTCCTTGCTTCAGGCGGCTGAAGCGGGCAATGCGTTCGAGCTGCCGCGCCATCTCGACCACTGCATTGGCTCCTTTGTCGAAATCGAGCCCGGCGTGCGCGGCACGGCCGCGGATCGTGATCCGATAGTCGCCGACGCCTTTGCGGGATGTTTTGAGCTTTCCCTCGAGTCCGGTGCCGGGTTCGAGCACCAGCACGGCTACGCTCTTTCTTGCTACTTCTTCGGTAAGCAGTCTGGATGACGGGCTGCCTACTTCTTCGTCCGAATTCACTTGTAAGAGGATTTTGCGTCGTACCGGGACGTCGAGCTCGCGCAGTACACGCATCGCGAAAGCAAAAAACACGAGGCCGGCCTTCATATCCAGCACGCCAGGTCCCCACAAACGCCCACGGGATTGCCGGAATGGCATGATCTTGAGCGTGCCGAGCGGCCATACGGTATCGGAGTGCCCTAGGGCCAGAATCTGGCCTTGTTTTCGCGACCCTGGTAGTTGAAATTCACACCGGATGTTCTTTCCCGGATACAGCCTGACCCGAGCAATATCGCCAACCATTCCCCTGAACAGATTTACGAACTTGCCGATCCCGGAGGGGTCATCGCTGGGCGATTCACACTCCACAAGCGCTTGAATGCACGAAATCATCTCTTTTTGTTTTGCTCGGGCGGAGCGAAGGAATGAATCCACGCTTGCTATAATAGCGGGACCGTACATGCCCTCTCTGGATATCCAGGCCATCCGCGAAATTCTTCCGCACCGTTTTCCGATGCTCCTTGTAGACTTCATCGAAGAACTGGAAGCGGATCGCGTTGTCGGCATCAAGAATGTGACCGCCAACGAGCCGTTTTTCGTGGGACATTTTCCTGATTTTCCGGTGATGCCAGGGGTGCTGATTGTGGAAGCCATGGCCCAGGTGGCCGGCGTGCTGGTTCTGAGCAGCATTCCCGATCGCCACAAAAAGCTGGTTCTGCTGGCCTCGGTGGAACAGGCCAAGTTCCGCAAACCGGTGCGGCCCGGCGACCAGCTTCGCATCGAAATGAAGGTCGGCAAGCGGAAAGAGACCGTGGCGAAGATGTTCGGTACGGCCAGCGTAAACGGGGCGGTGGTGGCCGAAGCCGAAATGCTGTGCAAGCTGGCCGACCGCCCCTAGGTGGACGCGGATGCCGATTCATCCGTCTGCGATTGTGGATCCGGGAGCGCGTGTTCATCCTTCCGCGGACATCGGACCCTACTCGGTGATCGGCGCGGATGTCACGATCGGCGCTCGCACCATCCTCAAAGCTCACGTCTTCATGGAAGGGCCGGCCGAGATCGGCGAAGACAATCTGTTTTTTCCCTATTCGACCGTGGGCGTCGCGCCGCAGGATTTGAAATACAAGGGCGAGCGCTCATCGACGCGTATCGGAAACAGAAACAAGATTCGCGAGTTCGTGACGATCCACCGCGGCACGGAAGGCGGCGGGATGCTGACGTCGGTCGGCGACGACAACCTGCTGATGGCGTACGTCCACGTCGCGCACGATGTGCGGGTGGGCAGTCATTGCGTCTTATCAAACGCCGCGACGCTGGGCGGCCACGTGAATGTCGGCGACTGGGCCTTTATCGGAGCTTCGAGCGGCGTGCATCAGTTCTGCCGCGTGGGGCGCCACGCGATCATCGGGGGCTACAGCGTGATTACGCAGGATGTGCTGCCGTTCTCGAACACCGTGACCGAACGCGAAGCGAAGGTGTTCGGTGCCAACAAAATCGGACTGGAGCGCCGCGGATTCCCGGCCGAAACCATCGACGCGCTGCATAAAACATTCCGGCTTCTGACCCGGTCCGGATTTAATACCACGCAGGCTGTCGAGTGCATCCGCCAGGAGATCACCGGTTCGGCCGAAGTGGACGAACTGCTCGACTTCATCGCGACCTCGCAGCGCGGGTTTATTAAGTAATGCCATTAGGCCCACCTTTAGGAATGATTGCAGGCAACGGACGCTTCCCGGTGCTTGCGCTCGAAGCAGCTCGCCAGGCGGGAATGGACGTGGTTGCCATCGCGATCAAGGAAGAAGCTTCGCCGGAGATCGAATCGCTGGCCGCGCGCTGCCACTGGATCTCACTGGGCGCCCTAAGTAAGCTGATCGATATCTGCAAAAAAGAGGGCATTCGCCAGGTCATGATGTGCGGTCAGGTGAAGCATGTCAAAATTTTCTCCTCTATCGTGCCGGACTGGCGCCTGGTGAAGCTGCTGGCGTCGCTCGAAGCCAAGAACACCGAGGCGTTGATCGGCGGCGTGGCCAACATCCTGGCGGATGAAGGCATCACGCTCGCTGACTCGACACTGCTTTTGAAAGACCTGCTGGCACCCGAAGGCATCCTGACACGGCGCAAACCGTCGCCTGACGAGGAACGCGATATCGCCTACGGCCGACGCATCGCCGCTGCGCTCTCCGAGCACGATATCGGGCAAAGCGTTGCGATCGCCGAACGGGCTTGCGTAGCCGTCGAGGCCATGGAAGGGACCGACGCGATGCTGCGGCGCGCGGCTGCCCTCGTGGACGGCAAGCCTCTGCGCCTAATCAAAGGATCGCGACGACGTCAGCACCTGCTATTCGACGTTCCGGTGATCGGCCCCCAGACCATCGATGTCATGAAAGAGACCGGGACCACTGTGCTTGCGATTGACGCGCGACGCACGCTGCTGCTCGATCGCGACGAACTGATCTCGCGCGCCAACGCCGCTGGGATCAGCGTAATCGCTGAGTGAGTGCCCAGGATTGCCGTACGACCGCCTAAGCAGAAATCCCTAGGCCGCTACTGTCGTCAAGTTGCCCCGTCGATCTCTGGAGCATGGATACATTCGCCCGTTCCTGGGACATGATTGGCGAAAGTTTCTCGGTCCTGCGCAAGGACAAGAAGCTGGTGCTGTTTCCGATTTTGAGCGGGCTGTCCACGCTGGCGATCGCGGCGATGTATTTTCTTCCCCTGTTCAACATGGGCGTGCTTGAGCACTACAGGGCATATCGCACGGTCGATCCGGCCGTGTATGCATGGCTCTTTCTGTGGTATTGCACCAACTATTTCGTGATCATCTTCTTCAACTGCGCCTTGGCGGCTTGTGCTCAAATCCGTTTTGGCGGCGATGAACCGACCATCCGCGAGGGCATGGTCCAAGCCGGGTGGAAGATCCCCAGCATTTTGATGTGGGCCGTGGTGGCGAGCACCGTCGGCATGATCCTTCATGCCATTGAGGAGCGTTCGTCGTGGCTGGGTAAAATTGTCAGCGCGACTCTCGGCATCGCCTGGGCCATGGCGACCTACCTGATCGTTCCCGTGCTGATTTTCGAAGACGACGGCGTATTCGGATCCATCCAGCGTTCCAGCGCCCTGTTGCGAGAAACTTGGGGCGAGCAGATCGTGAGCGGCTTCAGCTTCGCCCTTCCGTCGCTGCTGCTGGCGATTCCGGGAATCCTGTTGGGATTAGCGGGATTCAAGTTGCATCCGCTTGGATTTCTGATCGCGGTGCCTTACTTCCTCCTGCTGAGCGCGGTGATGGGCGCTGTGCGCGGTATCTTCACTGTCGCGCTGTATCGCTACGCAACCGGAGGAGAAGCGCCGGCCGGGTTCACCAGTGGAAGTTTCAAGGAAGCGTTCGTCAACAAATCCAGCGGGTTCTAGGTTTTTTCAATCCAACCGTCGGCGATCTGGATCACTCGCTTCCCGTAGGAAGCATTCGACTCCGAATGCGTCACCTGGATGATCGTGGTGCCGGATTCGTTGAGCTTCTTGAACACCTCCATGATCTCCTTAGCTTGACTGGAGTGCAGATTTCCGGTGGGCTCGTCGGCCAAAATTACTTTCGGATTGGCGATGATCGCACGCGCGACGCCTACGAGTTGCTGCTGCCCGCCGGATAGCTGATTTGGAAACAGATCCTTCTTGCCGACCATTTGAAACCGGTCGAGCACGTCGCACACCGCAGCGTCGCGCTCGGACTTACGGACGTTTCGGTACGATAACGGGATTTCCAGGTTCTCGTACACCGTCAGCGAATCGAGCAGATGATAGCTTTGGAACACAAAGCCAAAATATTTCTTGTACACCTCGTCGCGATCCTTCTTCTTCATCGCGTGGATCGGGAAATCGAGGAAATGGTACTCGCCGGTCCAACTGCTATCGTGCATGCCGATCAGGTGCAGCAGCGTCGACTTCCCTGCTCCTGAGGGTCCCATGATCGAGACAAAATCACCTTCCTGAATATCGACATCAATGCGGCGGAGGACGAAGGTTTTAGTGGCCCCGTGCTGAAAGAACTTCTCGACGTTGCGTAGCCGGATCACAGTTTTTCTTTCAGAAGCTTGGTGACCGACGCCGGATCGGCCTGGCCGCGGCTGGCCTTCATCACCTGGCCCAGGAAGAAGTTCATCACCGTGGTCTTGCCGCTGCGGTATTGCTCGAGCTGCTTGGGATTCGCGGCGATGACCTCCTCAATGATCTTGATGATCGCGCTCTCATCACTGATCTGAGCGAGTCCTTCGCGCTGCATGATGGTTTCAGCCGGCTCGCCGGTCGCGGACATTTTCGCGAAGACTTCTTTGGCCAGCTTCCCGCTGATCTTTCCCTGCGCGATCAAGGCCACCAGGTGACCAAGGTTCTCCGGACTCACAGGTGCGTATTCGACTTCCTTGCCCTCGGCTTTGAGCAGAGCCGCCAGATCGCCCATAACCCAATTTGCCGAGGCCCGCGGATCGCCGGATGCAGCGGCGACCTTCTCGAAATAGTCGCTCATGGCGCGTGTCGAAGTTAATACTTGTGCGTCGTACTCGCGTAACCCAAAAGATTCGACGAAACGCGCCCGACGCGCCGCCGGAAGCTCCGGCATCTCGCTGCGGATACTGTTCAGCCAGGTTTCGCTTACACGCAGTGGAACCAGATCCGGCTCGGGGAAATAACGATAGTCGTGCGCGTGCTCCTTGCTGCGCATGCCCGCCGTCTCACCGGTATCCGGATTGAATAAGCGTGTCTCCTGCAACACGCGGCCGCCGCTTTCGAGGATACCCACCTGCCGTTCGATCTCCTGATCCACGGCTAATTTCAGAAAGCGAAAGGAGTTTAGATTCTTGACCTCAGCCTTAGTCCCGAACTTTTCGGCGCCCTTCAGGCGAACACTGACATTGGCATCGCAGCGTAGATGGCCCTTTTCCATATCGCAGCTGGATACTTCCACGTACTGTAATACTTGTTTAATCGCGGTCAGGTACGCATGCGCCTCGTCGGCATTGCGGATATCCGGGTCACTCACGATCTCGATCAGCGGCGTTCCCGAGCGATTCAAATCCACGTAGGTATACCGGTCCGAATCCTTGAACCCCTCGTGGATGCTCTTGCCGGCGTCGTCTTCCATGTGGACGCGGGTGATCCCGATCCGCTTATGAACGCCGCCCACCTCGATATCGACATAGCCGTGCTCGGCCAGCGGCTGATCGTATTGCGAAATCTGGTATCCCTTAGGCAGATCGGGATAGAAGTAATTCTTGCGGGCAAAAATCGAGCGGGGGTTGACGCGGCAGTTCAGCGCCAACGAAGCCTCGATCGCCAGTTCCACCGCATGACGGCCCAGGACCGGGAGAGCGCCGGGTAACCCCAGGCAAACCGGGCAAACATTGGTGTTTGGTGGAGCGCCAAAACTGGTCGGGCAGCCACAGAAGATCTTGGTACGCGTCGCGAGCTGGACGTGCACCTCCAGGCCGATCACCGGCTCGTACCGGGCGATCGCCTCGGGAGACACGGCGGTTGTCATGCTCGATGCCATGAAAGTCATTATACCGGCCAGCTCCGACACCTGATAAAATTCCAGGAACATTCCCGTCAAAGCGGACGTAGGGGAGAACAGGGTGCTGCAATGTTGAAATCCATGCTGTTAACCTTTGGGATCGTTATCCTCGCCGGATGCGGAAACGTCCGCACGGGCCCCATGGAACACGAAACCAAGGTGCTCGAACTCGATAAGTCCGAAATGACCCGCGCGGAGATCAAGATAGGCGCGGGTGAGCTGCGCATCGCCGGCGGCGCAGGCAAACTCATGGAAGGGGACTTCAGCTACAACGATCCCGGCTCGAGACCACAGGTGGAGTACCATTCCACCGGCGTGCGAAGCGATATTGACATTCATCCCTCGGGAACAGTCCAGCACGGGGAGAGCAAGTGGGATATGCGTTTCAATGACTCCGTCGGGATGGATCTGGTGGTGAAAATGGGCGCCGGCGAGGCGCATCTGAACCTAGGTAGCCTGAATCTTCGCAGCGTCGCTTTCGATCTGGGAGCTGGAGAATTGAACGCGGACTTACGCGGCCATCCCAACCGCAGTTACGATGTTCGGATCAACGGGGGCGTCGGACAAGCGACCGTTCATCTATCTAAGAGCGTGGGGATCTCGGCCACGGCAGCCGGTGGTATCGGCGAGATCCATGTGACTGGGCTAGAGAAACGCAATGATCGCTGGATCAATCCCGGTCACGAAAATGACCCCGTGACCATCCGCCTGGACGTGAAGGGCGGAGTCGGGCAGATCGACCTAATAGCGGAGTAAGTGTTCGCTGCCCAGGCTTTAGGAGCCCATAGTGCGTCGAAATCATTCGTAATATCATGATTTAGGGAGAAATCCGCGTGCGCTGGTTCCCGCTAGCTCTGCTCCTAAGCGCGTCTTTCGCAGGCGCGCAACCTGACGTCAGTCAGAAAACGACCCGCGTGGAGGGAACCATCCTCAGCATGAACGGTGACCCGGTTCGCAAAGCCACCGTGCGGCTGCAAGGAGGCGGGGGCCAGCCTGGCCAGCCGCCGGTCAGTTATAGCGAAGCGTCGGACAACGGCGGGAAATTCTTGTTTGATGACGTTGCGCCCGGCCGCTACACTTTGTCAGCGGAAAAGCCGGGATTCGTAACGGCCAGATTCGGCGCGCGCCCCAACACCCCCGTCGGCACCCAACTGAATCTCACCGCGGGTACAGTGATGAAGGACCTTGCGATCAAGATGACCCCTCAGGGCGTCATCGCGGGAAAGGTGCTGGATCAGGATGGCGACCCCGTGATTTCGGTGCAGGTGCAAGCGATGCGGCTCGCGTACACCGGGGGACGGAAACAGCTGCAACCGGCCGCGGGTACACAGACCAACGACCTGGGCGAGTATCGTCTCATCAATCTTCCACCGGGGCGCTACTACATCA
>Ga0105239_10009700_pt1 | contig 10826 bp, 10 predicted proteins | sample KBSC44metaG_FD_92761 | JGI IMG/M metagenome (GOLD analysis project Ga0105239, IMG submission 92761) | Corn rhizosphere microbial communities from Kellogg Biological Station, Michigan, USA - KBS C4-4 metaG | ecosystem: Host-associated > Plants > Roots > Rhizosphere > Soil | place: Michigan, USA...
ACGATGCACAAAGTATTTACAGCTTCCGCGGCGCTACCATTCAAAACATTCTTCAGTTTCAGAAAGATTATGAAGATGCCAAAGTGGTAAAGCTGGAACAGAATTATCGCAGTACAAAAAGCATTCTGGATGTAGCAAACGAAGTAATTAAAAATAATAAAGGTCAGATCCCGAAAGTTCTATGGACAGATAAAAGTGAAGGCGAAAAAATACGCCTCGTGCGTTTGATGACTGATAATGATGAAGGCCGTTTTGTTGCAGATACCATACAGGAACAGAAACTGCGCAATCATTACAATAACAGGGACTTTGCGATCTTATACCGCACAAACTCCCAGAGCCGTGCGTTTGAAGAAAGCCTGCGGCGCATGGGCATCGCCTATACCATGTATGGAGGCATAAGCTTTTATCAGCGCAAGGAAATAAAAGACTACGTTGCTTACCTGCGCATTATTGTAAATCCACGCGATGAAGAAGCGCTGAAGCGCATTATCAATTATCCCGTACGCGGTATTGGTAAAACAACGATCGATAAAGCAGTGCTGCAGGCTAATGAAAACAATATCTCCATGTGGGAGGTTATCGAACGCGCCAAAGAATTTGGTTTTAAAGCCAATACGCTGGAAGCGATCGACAACTTTGTAACAATGATCAAAAGCTTTGCCAGCATGTTGCAAACCAAAAATGCATATGACGTAGCTGTGCATGTGGGCAAGCAAACGAATTTTGTAAAAGAACTGTTTAACGATAAAAGCACTGAAGGTGTACAGCGGTACGAGAACGTGCAGGAATTATTAAACAGTATTAAAGAATGGACTGAAAGCCCCGATACCGAAGAAGGCGAAGTGACTGATAAAGGATTGGGCGCTTATCTGCAACAGATTACACTACTTACCGATTCAGACGATAAAGACCCCAATTCAGATACTGTAAAACTGATGACGATCCACGCGGCAAAAGGATTGGAGTTCGGTTGTGTGTTTGCTGCAGGACTGGAAGAAATGCTTTTTCCCAATGCACTCGCCATTAATACACGCGAAGAACTGGAAGAAGAACGCCGGTTGTTTTATGTGGTAATTACAAGGGCAAAAGAAAAACTGTGGATCTCGTACGCCAATACACGCTATCGTTTTGGTAGCCTGGTACAAAATGAACCCAGCCGCTTTATTGATGAACTGCCTGAAAAATATTTAGACAGAGCATTTGCAGGCGGCGGTATGCGTAATCAGGGCAACTTTGGCGGAAGCAGCGCTTACGACAGAATGCATGGTGGCGGATATGGCAATCGCCAATCATCAGGTGATGCTGAAAAACGTTATGGACCGCCGCCCAGCAAAAAGCCGTCTACCCCTTCATATGTTACACCAAAACCTCAGAACAAAGCCGTTGAACATGTGCCTTCGGCCGACTTTGTGGCAAGCGATACAACCAACTTACAGGTTGGCCAGAAAGTAGAACATCAGAAATTTGGTTTTGGTGAAGTGGTGAAAATGGAAGGAAGCGCCCACAATCCCATTGCCACTATTAAGTTTGAGCTCAATGGCGAGAAAAAGGTCATGCTCAATTATGCAAAGCTGAGGATTGTCAGTTAGTAAGCAATAACAACTATAAATAACAAGGGTGGTCCGCCAGCTGGTGGATCACCCTTATTATTTACGAAAGCACCTTCATCACTCCATTTCTGTACAACTTACCAATAGGGATATCTTCCCTGTTTATTTCGATGATTTCGTTTGTAAAGGATTTGATCTTATTTATAGCAACTATAAATGAGCGGTGAGTTCGAACGAATAATTTGCCGGGCAGCATGGCTTCTACCGAACTGATGGATTGTTTGGTTATGATAACGCCCTGCAGTGTAAATACTTTTATATAGTCCTTCATGCTTTCGATATATAAAATATCATCCAGCATTACTTTTACCATTTTGCGATCGGCGCGGAAATAAACGAAAGATTCATTTTTCTTTTCCTCATTATTATCTGTTCCGTATGCTTTTAATTCCGGTGACCAGGTGTTCAACGGGTAGGCTTTATTAACTGCCTTTAAAAACCGGTCGAAGCGAATGGGTTTCATCAGATAATCCACTACATCCAGTTCATATCCTTCCAGTGCATATTCTGAGTAAGCAGTAGTGAATATTACTTTCGGCGGATTTTTGAATGTTTTAATAAAGTCTGTACCATTGAGCTGCGGCATGCGAATATCGAGGAATAAAAGATCAACCGGCTGCTGCTGTAAAACAGTTAATGCCTGAATGGCGTTGGCGCATTCGCCGGCCAGTAACAGGGAAGGTACTTCCTGTATATACCTGCGAATAATTTCACGGGCAGGTGGCTCATCGTCGATGATCAGGCATTTTATGGTTTTAGGGTCACTCATGATATGTTAACTTAAACGAACTGCTTTCCTTTTTTACCGGGGCCATTTCTTCCAGTTGTAGCCACAGATTTACAATAAATACATCTTCCTCATCGGTAATAGCCAGTTCATGTTTACCAGGGTATAGTAATGCCAACCTCTTGCGAACATTTAGAATGCCTATACCCGTGTGACTGCTTTTACTTTTTTCGTTCGTTTTGCCATTCATCAGTTTTACATGCATGCTGCCCTGCTCAAGGGTAACATGCAGACTTAACCATGGCTGATCTATCATATGGCTGGTGCCATGTTTAAAACAGTTTTCAACCAGTGGCAGTAACAACAGGGGCGCTATTCCCAAACCAGCGGTATTGGCCGGCAAGTCAACATGAACATCCAGCCGGTCATCGTAGCGGATCTGTTCAAGGGAAATATAGTCCTGTATCATCTTTAATTCCTTCGACAGCGGAACCAGTGGCTGATTGCATTCATACAACATAAACCGCAACATATCTGACAATCCCATTACCAGTTGCGAAGCCACAGGCGCTGTATTTTGCGTATGCGAATAAATGTTATTAAGCGTGTTGAACAAAAAATGCGGATGCACCTGTGCCTTCAGCAATTGAAGCTGCGCTTCGGCATTTTCTTTCTGTAACTGCAGGTTGCGTTGTTCTTTCACATACCAGTGTTTCATCAATTTGATAGATGCGGCTATACCACCGATTGTAATGGCGCCACGCAGCCCAGCCATTAGTGACAAAAAAATGTAATTTCTTGCCCGTTGACGTAACCAGGTATTATTTACATGCAAAATCCATTTCTCAATTTCGGGAATAATTGTGGCCGACAAAAGGGTAGACATGAATGCCGTTAACATAAAGCAAACTATCACCCATATTATCGTTAGAAGGTATTTTTGTTTGAGCAGATACCGCGGAATTACAAAATACATCAATGAATAAGCCAGGAAAATATGCGCTAACATATAGGCAAACGATTCAACAATCGAATCGAGCAACACACGCGGGTATGTAAAGCCATCGGGTTTAGCAACCACTGAATACAATACCCCCTGGGCCAGCCACCAGAACGTCCAGAAGGCCAGATGCCGCCTGATCCTGTACTTTGGCTCGTCAGAGAAAATGAAGGGGTATTGCTGCGTGGGTTGCATATACTAAAATTACGCTTCCTTTTGGCTTTCTGTCTGGGTGAATGCTGTTAATATCGCTGTATATCAGTTTTTCGTCGACAAAAAACGCTGGTCGGAAACTTAGTGCCCTTTGCGATCCTGAGCTTGTAGAAAGGCTTGTTTACTAATATCATCGTTAATGGGATTGGGGAAAACGCTAAAGACCACAAAGGGCGCTAAGGTTTTTTAATCCTGCCTTTTTCTTAAGCGGGTTACTACCAGCGACTCATTTTCTTTAGGCTGGTGCTGTTTTTCCCAGGCCAGTACCGATGTTTCCAATACCTGTTTCAGCTCATTTTTGATAGCTCTTTTGTCAGGATTGAGCCGTAACCCCTCCACTTTTTCTTTGTATACCAGGATGCCATCGTTATTATAAAAGTAAACGATGCACTGTTTGCGCACATGAATATTACTTTCTACAACCCACCATCCTTTATCAGATACCCAGGACGGCCCTGACGGTTGGTTACTTTGTGCAAATGCGGCCGTATGCATACACAGGCCTATTGCAAACACTAAAAAACTACTTGTTTTCATGACTATTGCTTTACTGTGAGAGGTATAGTTTCACGATAAAGCTAACTCGCCGACAAAGCGTTTAAAGAAAATGTGGCCGGTATGGTTATGGACTTAGCCAGAAAAAACCTGTACGCAGACAAACGGACAAAATGCCGACAAAACACGTTGATTGGCGAAAAACGGAGCAACTCGATAAGCAACTGATATATCCTGCTTCGGTCCACGCGGTTGATCCGGTAGTGGGAAGTGTTCCAGAGAGCTGGTCTGATTCGGGTAAGTTCCTGAATTTCTATCACTTAATTGTTGATCGGTATCAACAATAGTGATATCTTCTTTAAAGAACTGATAAGGGATTGTTTGAATGCAAAAACTTAACTACCTTATATGAATGTACGAAAAACCCCCACCCTTCGGCTCTTATTACGTAACATTAAGTGTTTCCGGATGGATAGATGTATTCACCTGTCATACTTATTGCGACATTCTGATCGACAATTTAAACTATTGTGTTGAACACAAAAACCTTCAGGTATATGAATACGTGCTGATGCCCAGCTACATTACCATTATTGGCTCGTCAAAGAAAAAACACATCTCTACCATTTTAAGGGAATTTAAAAATGGTACCGCCCGGCATGTCTTAAAGTCAATTTCTGAAAACCCCGAGGAGAAACGAAAAGAGTGGATAATGGGCTGTTTCATTTTTACAGTAACCGGTATCAGCATGATGCAGAACATCATTTCTGGCAGTTCGGCAACCAGCCGGTTGTTCTGGATAGTTCAGAATTGTTCTCGCAACACGTATCCCAGATCATACATATTCCGGTTACATCAAAACTGGTAGACGCTCCGCAACATTACGTTTACAGCAGTGCGCATCCTTTGCAACGGGTTAAGTTAACGGCCTGGTAACAATCGTTCTTCCGTATTCCTCCTTATTATAGCCTCTGGTTTCCTGCTCTGGTTAATTAATATTATTTTAATTTATCGGGGTGTACTCTTTTTGCGTTCAATAAACACTGTTTCACAGATTGTTCATAGTGATATATCGTTTAAGCACTTTTCACCCAGCAATAAATTTTTACCGGAACCCCCTCATTAATTATTTATCCGCATTAACAGCAGCACCTTTTATAGACAACATTTAGTATATTACACTCCCTTATTTCTGCTATATTATCCTAAGGCTTGATTGTTAGTATTTTCCGTACCCGGGATCCAAATTCAACAGAACGGTATTATTATCACCCGATATGCATTTATTAATTGCAATTGATAAAGCAACAGGTATGATTAATAAAAATAAACCTCAAGGTCTTAATAAGCAACAGGATTGCTCCTATCTTACTTTTAATGTAGTGGATTGGATCGATGTGTTTATAAGACCCACGTACAAGCAAATCATTGTTGATGCACTGAACTTCTGCATTGAATCGAAGAAATTCACAGTATATGCGTGGGTACTTATGACTAACCATCTGCATATGCTGGCAAGGGCACATGATGGGTCAGGTCTGTCGATGATTGAAAAAGAGTTTAAACGCGTTACTACTACCAAAATACTGGAAGCTATAGATATAGAACCAGATCTTCGTCGTGCATGGATGCTGCAACGGTTTGAAAACTGTAGCCTCAGCCTTAAAAAGCTGGAAAAGTTTCAGTTATGGCAAAGCTGCACCAATCCTTCATACATTGATTTTAAACAGGTTTATAAACTGCAGGAGCGCGTTTTATATATTCACGAAAACCCGGTTCGCGATGGAATAGTGGCAAGTCCTGAACATTATGTATACAGTTCAGCCAGCGACTATGTGGGAAAACCGGGTATGGTGAAGGTAAACGTCATTAATTTTGAAGCATTACGTATGTCGCTGTTAAAGAATGGTTCTTCTTAGTACTATCATCATTTAACATCTTTTTTCAATGCTTCAACGGTTTTCTTTTCGCTTCCCACGAAAATCTTATCGTTGATTATTACCACTGGTCGTTTCAGGAAGGTATATTCTTCCAGGATCAGGCGGCGGTAATCCTTTTCGGTAAGGGCCTTATCTTTCAAACCCATCTCCTTGTATTTCATGGCCCTGCGGCTGAAAAGCGATTCATAGCTGCCGGTCATGTTTTTCATTTCATCCAGCTGGGCGGGGGTGATGCTGGCTGGCTTAATATCCTGCATTTCAAAGCCTTTTTTATCTACACCTGTTTCTTTTATAATTGCCTGACAGGTAGTGCAGGTTCCGAGATGATAGATTTTCTTCATACGGCTGCAAAATAGTCGGAAAGTCTGGAAGTCCGGAAGTCCGGAAGAAAAACAAACCGAATAGGCTCTTTCCGACTTTCGGACTTCCCGACTTTCGGTCTGTTCAAAAAAAAGGCGTTTGAACTGTAATTTTTTATGCAATCCAGCGACCAATTTGGTATCTTTTCGACAAAACCACACCCTTTTGCAGGTAAAACTTAATCAGGATGAATTTGTGGCTTTAGTGCACCAACACCGGGCTATGTTGTACAAGGTGTGCAATTTGTATTGCTCATCTGACTACGATAAACAGGACCTGTTTCAGGAGATCGTTATACAGCTCTGGGGCGCTTATCCACGATTCAGGGGCGATTCAAAATTCAGCACCTGGTTATACCGGATTGCTTTGAATACAGCCATATCTGATCTGCGCAAACAAAAAAAATATATAAAAAGCGTAGAGCCGGAGTTATTACCAACTGAAATACAGGATATACAGTATAACAACGAAAAGGAAGAACGATTGCAGCAACTGTACAAGGCAATTAATCATCTTACTGAAATAGAAAAGGCTATTGTAATGCTGTACCTCGAAGACAAGAGTTACGAAGAAATGGAAGAGATTTTAGGCATAAATCAAAATAACCTGCGCGTGAAAATGAACCGGATAAAAGAAAAATTACGTAAACTCACTAAATCTGTTGAACATGGAGTTGGATAGCCTGAAAGATATATGGAAAAATCTGGAGGAAAACGATTTGCGCCACAGCCACGAGCCTATTCCAGGCATGTTGCAAAAGAAGTCGCAGAGTTCAATTGCCAGGTTAAAACGTAACCTGAACCGTGAGCTGGCAGCCGTAGTAATTATATATTCCCTTACCATATGGTACATTATCGGATACCAGCAATTGTACCGTGAACTAGCCGTGCTGCTACTGCTGATTGGCGTTGGTTTTCTGTTTTACTACTATCGCAAAAATAAGCTGCTGAAGCAAATGTCGTGTGTGGCCTGTGAAGTGAAATCAAACCTCAAACAGCAACTGGTTACACTGGAAAAATACGTTCGCTTTTATTTTATCGCAGGCACCATACTTACCCCGCTTACCTATTTTGCCGCCGGACTGATAATTTTGTTTGACACCCCGGCACAACAACTGAATAATCATCTCCCGATTGAAATTGCCCTTTCTGACCTCCCTGTTAAAAATCAAATAACCAACAGCCGCTTTTTTGTTTTATTTATCGCCATTGGCATTGTGCTTACCGTAAGCATTTATTTTATAAATCGCTGGTGGATTAATAAAATGTACGGTCAGCATGTTGAAAAACTGAAGGAACTGTTAAACCAGATGGAAGAAGCGGATTGATACTTTTTTAGCTTTGATTGCCAATCTGTTTATACGAAAATCGTCGCACGGGATTTTTAAGTAATTTCATTTCCCTAAAACGATTTCTTATGCCAACCACCCGTCGGGATTTCCTAAGACAGTCCTCTGTACTTACTGCTGGTTTTTTAATGAATAAAGATGAATGGTTTAAAGGACAAACGAAAATTGGTCTGCAGTTATACACCCTGCGTAACGAAATGGCCAAAGACCCAAAGGACACACTCGCCAAAGTAGCTTCACAGGGATATAAAACAGTAGAGACTTTTGGTTATAACGACCACAAATGGTTTGGCCTTACTGCCGCTGAATTATTGGCAACATTAAAAGCACACGGATTAACTACTCCAAGCGGCCATACATATCCCGCCAGTATATTTCTTCAAAGCGGTTGGGAAGAAAAATGGAAACCTGCCGTTGAAGATGCCAAAGCAGTAGGGCAGGAGTATATCGTTATTCCATGGCTGGAAGAACAATACCGCAAAAGCGCCGATAATTTTAAGAAGATAGCTGCCTCTCTTAATAAAGCCGGAGAAATTTGCAAAAAGCTGGGTATGAAACTGGCTTATCATAACCACGATTTTGAGTTTGCGCCGGTAGAAGGACAAACAGGTTTTGAAATTTATCTGAAAGAAACAGATCCAAAACTGGTTTCTTTTGAGCTGGACATTTACTGGGCTACCAAGGCAGGCAAAGATCCCATTGCCCTGTTTCAGAAATATCCCGGCCGCTTCGCCATGTGGCATGTAAAGGATATGGATAATACACCAAAGAAATTTTTCACTGAAGTTGGCAATGGTATTATCGATTATAAAAAGATCTTCACCTACGCCAAACAAAGCGGTATGAAGTACTTTTTTGTAGAACAGGATGTGTGCCCCGGCCCACCACTGGAAAGTACCGCTAAAAGTGCTGCATACTTACAGAAGATACTTAAATAAAGTCCGAAAGTCCGGAAGTCCGAAAGCAAATACATCAGTAATGACTTTCTTTCTGACTTCCAGACTTTCCGACTCCCGGACTTAGTTTATTAACCTTATAACTATCTAACATGATCCATCGCAGAAAGTTTCTGCAGCAAACCGGAACATTGCTTGCCGGAGGAGCTGTTTTATCGTCACTGAACAATAAGGCCTTCGCTATTTTTAAAAACCGCATTGCCCCCTCAGATCAATTGAATGTTGGCGCTATAGGATTGAACGGAATGGGCTGGGCCGATCTTTCTGCCGCCCTGAAAGTTCCGGGTGTGAATGTTGTTGCCCTGTGCGATATTGATAAGAATGTGCTCGACAGAAGAATGGGTGAATTGCAGAAACAGAATATAGATACATCAAAGGTCAAAACCTATGGCGACTACCGTAAACTGCTGGAGCAAAAAGATGTAGATGTCGTTATCATCGGTACGCCCGATCACTGGCATGCTTTACAAATGATAAACGCCTGCGAAGCCGGTAAAGACGTTTATGTTGAAAAACCGGTAGGCAATTCCATCGTTGAATGTCGCACCATGGTAGCTGCCCAACAGCGTTATAATAAAGTAGTTCAGGCCGGTCAATGGCAACGCAGCCAGCAGCATTTTAAAGATGCTGTTGATTTTGTACAAAGCGGTCAGCTGGGTATGATAAGAACCGTAAAAGTCTGGTGCTATCAGGGATGGATGCGTCCGCAGCCTGTTGTGCCTGATAGTAATCCTCCTGCCGGAGTAGATTATACTACATGGCTTGGCCCAGCTCCCAAACGACCTTTCAATGCAAGCCGTTTTCATTTTAACTTTCGCTGGTTTTGGGATTATGCTGGTGGCTTAATGACCGACTGGGGCGTTCACCTGCTCGACTATGCCCTGCTGGGCATGAAAGCCGATGTACCTAAATCAATCGCTGCACTGGGAGGTAAGTTCGCCTATCCTGATCTGTGTCAGGAAACACCCGATACCCTTACCACATTGTATGAGTTTGACAAGTTTAATGTAGTATGGGATTCTGCTATGGGTATTGATAACGGCTCTTACGGCAAAGATCATGGCATTGCCTACATTGGCAATAACGCTACCCTTGTACTGTACAGAGGCGGATGGGAAGTAATAGAAGAAGCAAAAAGCCCTAATAAAGTAAGTAAGCCATTTACCAAACCGTCGGACAATGGCCTGCAAAATCACATGCATAACTTTATCGACGTAGTGAAGTCAAGAAAAATGGATGATCTGCATTGTTCTATTCAGGCAGGCGCTCATGTGGCAACAGTGGCACAGATGGGTAATATTTCTTTCCGCAGTGGCCAGCGCCTGGTTTGGGATAAAGAGAAGGGGAAATTCACTGATGATAAGATCAATGACGAGTATCTGATGAAGGTGTATAATAATGGATATAAATTACCCAAGGTTTAATATCAGGTAGTGAGAACAGTAATAGGTTGAAAAGTTAATAGGTTGATAAGTTGACGTTAACCATATTAACTTTTCAACTTATTAACCTATCAACTTATCGACTTCACTTACTACTTACAACTTACTCTCGCTCTATAATTTTCTGATCTTGATATTCCGGTACGAAACGGTATTGCCGTGGTCCTGTAAGGCAATTCTTCCTTTTTTATAGGTTCCGAAACCGGGCCATTGTTTGAACTTACTTGCTGCGATCATTTTCTTCCAGTTGTCATCCCACATCGTTGTGCTCAACACTTTCGTACCATTTAAATGAAATTCCAGAGCGCCTTTGTTGGCAATAACTTCTGCCTGATTCCATTCTCCGGCAGGTTTAACTGTTTCGGGTGAGCTGGTAATAAGGTCGTATAAGTCGCCGGCGCGGTGCTTAATAATTTTAGCATCGGGATGGGCGGCATTATCCAGTACCTGCATTTCAGGACCGGTATGATAGGTTTCCTGAAATTTCGGTCCCTCCTGTACGTAAAACAGAATGCCGCTGTTACCGGCAGGAGAAATTTTCCATTCTACTTTCAGATCAAAGTTTTCATATTCATCATTTGTTACGAGATCACCGCCACCAACGATCTTGCCATCTTTTTTATTGGTAGTGTCGAGGTGTATGGTGCCATCGCCGACCTGCCAGGCCGATCCATCAGACTTATTATTAAATACATGAAAATTACCTTTCGAAGTACCATCAAACAACAGTTG
>Ga0105239_10009702_pt1 | contig 10825 bp, 11 predicted proteins | sample KBSC44metaG_FD_92761 | JGI IMG/M metagenome (GOLD analysis project Ga0105239, IMG submission 92761) | Corn rhizosphere microbial communities from Kellogg Biological Station, Michigan, USA - KBS C4-4 metaG | ecosystem: Host-associated > Plants > Roots > Rhizosphere > Soil | place: Michigan, USA...
CCGATCCGTGTCCGGTCGCGCGTAGACTTCGTCGCCCGGTTTGAAGCCCCGCACGCGGGGCCCGACTTGGACAACGACTCCGGCGACATCGTTGCCGAGAATCAACGGGAAGCGATAGGGCAGAACGAGTTTGAACTCGCCGGAAGCGATCTTGGCGTCGATGAGATTCACGCCGGCTGCATGAACTCGAACGAGGACGTCCTCGTCTCCGACCGTCGGCTGCTGCGTGTCGACGAAGCGACCGCCATCCTTGCTCTTGTAGCGATCGATCGTGAATGCCTTCACTGCAATCGCTCGTCAATCGGCTTGCTCAGCTGCGCGCGCACCGCGCGGGTCATTTCGTCGGCCAGGACTTCGTCGGCACCGGCTTCGATGCCGTCGAGGACTTGACGAACGACGTCGGCGGGGTCGGACTTGGGGCTGTCGCCGGCGAAGGAGGCCATGTCGGTGTCGACGAGCCCCACGTAGACGCCCACCACTTGCACGCCGCGGGAGGCGAGTTCAAGCCGCATGGAGTCCGTGGCGCTCCACAGCGCGGCCTTCGTCACCCCGTAGGTGGCGCCGACGGGCCACCATGCGAGCACCGACGCGACGTTGACGATCGCGCCGGACCGCTCCGCGATCCGATCAGCGAACGCGGATGCCATCGCCAGCGGACCGAATAGGTTCGTCTCCATCTCCTCGCGGAGTTTCGAGGTGTCTGGGGCAAGGACCGAGGATCCGCGGACGATCCCCGCGTTGTTGATCAGCACGCTGACGTCCGTCGCAGCCTCGGCCACGCCCGCGACGGATGTCGCGTCGGTGACATCGAGACGGATCGGAACGACGCGTGGATCCACGACGTCGATGGTCTGCGGATCACGGGCGGCGGCATAGACTTTCGTCACTCCGCGGTTGAGGAGTTGCACGACGTATTCGCGACCCATGCCACGGTTGGCGCCGGTGACTAGCACTGTCTGATCGGCAAGTGAAGTCATGAAGTCGCCCCCAGGAAAGCGAGCGCCTCGGGGACGAATCGTTGGTGGGCCTGGAAGATGCCGCCGTGGCCGGCGTCGGGGTAGATCCGCAGTGTGGCGTTGGGGAGGCGGCGGGCGAGGTCGAAGGAGTTGGAGGTGGGGACCATGCGGTCGTCATCGCCGTTGGCGACCAGAACGTGGTGGTGGATGGTGGATAGGTCGGCGGGTTTTTCCAGACCCCAAGCGTGGATGGCCGTGAGTTGGGTTTGGAAGGCGCGCAACTTGATGGCCTTGTCGCGGTCGGTGGTGCGTTCCTTCAGTCGCTTTACGAAGGCCTTGGCTTCGGACTTGCCGTTGGTCGTTCTCGTGAAGAACAGCAGTTCCTTGGGGTCCTTGAAGGTGGCATAGGCGTGCAATGTGTCGAGGTAGCTCAGTTTGGTGACGTTGACGATGCCTTCGCCTCCCGCGGGTCCGGTGCCGGCGAGGATGATCTTGCGTACCAGGGTCGGTTCCCGCTGGGCGACCACTTGGGAAATGAAGCCGCCCATTGAAAAGCCGAGCAAGTCGACCTGTTCGAAGCCCAGCGCATGGATGAAGGCGATGGCGTCTTTTGCCATCGCTTCGATCGTGTCGGGTACCTTGCCCTCGGTGGCACCCACCCCGCGGTTGTCGAAGGTGATGACGCGGTGTTTGGCGGCGATGCCGTCGACGACCCTGGGGTCCCAGTTGTCGAGGTTGGCGGCCAGGTGGTTGAGGAAGATCACCGGGACACCGGAGTCAATGCCCAGCTCCCGGTAGACGAATTTGGTGCCATCGACGGACACCGACTTCGTGGGGGCGTTCTTGTACGAGGTGCCGCCCCAGTGCGTCGGCGCTTGCCGCAGCTGACTTACGGGCTCCTGTCGTGTGGCTCGCTTCTGTGTCATGATCGCTTCCCTGGCAGTAGACCGATTGGTGTACTTCTGACGATAGCACCCATTCGTCGACATCGGTACACCGATCGGTGTACCGATGTTATGACGTCGCTCACGCATCCGGAAGCCTCACTTCGCCGTGGTGGCGGCTGCCAGGACGGCGTCGTTGATCGAGGTCGGAGAGACGGCGACGATGGCCTTCTGGGCCCGGCTGACGACATCAAGTATGTAGCGACGTTTGGGTCGCCTTGACGTCAATGCGTGATCGACGGCTTTGGTCACCTTCTTCGGGTCCGCAGCGAGTTTCTGCATGCGGCCCAGCAGCTTTCGCGTCCCTGCGAGGTGTGACGCGTACAGTGCCCGATGCTCGTCGGTCAGTTGCGCGGCCATCCGATCGTGCTGGTCCAGCATGTCGCCCCACATGTCGGTACGGATGGGCCCTGGCTCGATGAGCGACACCGGGATCCGCCACGGGCGGAGCTCCATTCGCAGCGCATCGGCCAAGGACTCGACGGCGTACTTCGATGCGCTATAGGCGCCGGTGCCGGGTGCGGTGATAAACCCACTGACCGACGACATGAACACGATCCGCCCGCGAGCCTCGCGAATCTTCGGAAGGACGGCTTGGGTGACACCGATCTGGGCCGTCACGTTCACGTGGAGTTGGCGGGACAAATCATCGAGGGACAGTCCTTCGACCGGCCCGTTCACGATGGTGCCGGCGCTGTTGACGACGCCGTTCAGCGCGGTGGGGAGTTTGCAGGAAAGCTCTGCAATGGAGGCCCTGTCGACGATGTCGAGGGGAATCGCGTGCACATTGGACAATCGACCGAGGCTGCTCAGTGCGCTGTCGGAGCGAGCGGTGGTGTAGACGTCCCACCCTCGTTTGCTCATGTGTTCGGTGATCGCGAGACCGATGCCTCTGCCGGCGCCGGTAACCAATACGGAAGGCATGCTTCTCTTCTCTCGTGGTGATGGGTGACGGTTTGGTCGTCAAACGGCATTCGTGCAGAGGCGTCTCTGCCACGCCAGAAGTCCTGCTACTCCAGCGGTTTCGAGCACTATTGCCAACACCGTGAAGGTATGTGGTCGCCCGCGCTGCTGCCATGACCACACACGCGCCAAACCGCCGACGAAGATGGTCGACAGCGCCACGGTCAGGGTCGACGATTGCTCGACACGTCCCAGCTGAGACCACATCACTGGTCCGACCGCCAGTTTGAACACGTTGGCATACCGCAGCGAGCTGTCCACCGTCGGTACCACAGCCGGCGATCCGCCGGGAACTCCCTGCGGTCCCCGAGCGATCTCTCTGGTAGCGCTGGCCACGGGGATGGCCGCAAGCACTGCCAGTGTCCACTGCAAACTTCGCCGGCTGCCGCTGGTGTGCTGCGTCACGTCCACTCCCTGTATACCGATCGGTGTACTAGCGGATCGCCGACGCTACACGCGTCTGAGGTTCGTGTAAACCTATCGGTATACTTGGACGATGACCACCCAGCGTGAAACGCAGTCCAGCGACGGACGCGGCGGGCGCGGCGCACGACAGCGCATCCTCAACACGGCCACCGACCTGTTCTACCGGGAGGGTATCAACGCCACCGGTGTCGAGCGGCTTGCCAGCGAAGCGTCGGTATCCAAAAGGACTCTTTACCACCATTTTCCGAGCAAGACGGCCCTTGCCGAGGAGTATCTGCGGTGTATTCAGCAAGTCGTCGGCGACCCCATCCGGCCCGGGCCGGAAGCCGCCAACCGCACACCCCGCGAACGCATACTCGCACTGTTCGAAACCCCATCACGGGGTGGGCCGATGCGCGGCTGCCCGTTCCACAATGCCGCGGTCGAGGCCGCTGAAGCCATGCCGGAGATTCAGGACATCGTCCACGAGCACAAGCGCAGCTACATCAAGGGGCTGATCAAGCTGGCCCGCCAGGCAGGCGCGGCCAATCCCACGCTGCTGGGCAACCAGCTCGCCGTTCTCTACGAAGGCGCAGCCGCATTGTCCACCTCCCTCGATGACCCCGCTTGCTGGACGCATGCGCGCAAGGCGGCCGCGACGCTCATCGACCACGCCGTGGGTCGGTGAGTCGCCTGCGGCGTCGATCTCCGGATTGAGCCGGTTGGTGTTGCGAGATCAGCTCATCGAGGTGACGGGCGACTTGCTGCAGCGGCTCGGTCGACCTCGCGGCGCGGGAGAGTATGACCGCACCCTCGATCGCTGCGACGATGGTCATCGACAATGACTGGGCTGCAGCACGTTTGATGCCGTCGCTAGATAATCTACCGGCAAGCACTTGAGCCCACTCGGCGAACACGTCTGCGGCCGCGTTCGCCGCTTCCGCGGCTTCGTCGCGGCCGGAGGCCGCCGCCACGATAGGGCAGCCGCCTTCGAAGTCCGTGCTGATCAAGACCTCGCTCCACATGCGGGTGAATGCCGCGATCGGATCCGGTTGTTCAACGCAGGCATGCAACATCGTCGTCATCTCGTCGCCCGCTGACCGTGTCGCCGCGGCGATCAATTCGGCCTTGCCGCCTGGAAAGTTCAGATAGATCGACCGTCGTGCCACGTCGGCGGTCGACAAGATCTCCGCGATGCCGGTGCCGGCGACTCCGTGTCGCTGCATCAATGTGGCTGTGGCTGACGTGAGCCGATCCCGTACGCGCATGACTTGCAATATACCATTCGGTCTACTACGGTGCCCTGTAGCTAGTATACCGAACGGTGTACCTGGCGAATTCTCTCGTCATCCACCAGTAGAAGGAGATCACCGTGTCTTCCTTGGCCCCAGAGGATTTCGCGTGGCTACCGGCAACTGAACAACTTGCGGCACTAGACGCCAGAGTGTTGTCCAGCGCCGAGTTGGTCGAGCTGTACCTGTCGCGAATCAGCACGCACAACAGGCCGCTCAACGCGATCATCACCGTCGACGCGGACGCAGCGCGACGCGCAGCTACGGAGGCCGACGCTGGACGGGCGCGTGGGGATTCGTTAGGACCCCTGCACGGCCTGCCGATCACCGTCAAGGACAGCTACGAGACGGCGGGTATGCGTACGGTCTGCGGCAGGCCCGACCTAGCCAACTACGTCCCGACGCGGGATGCCGAGGCCGTCGCCCGGTTGCGCAGGGCCGGCGCCATCATCCTCGGCAAGACCAACATGCCAACCGGCAATGCCGACGTGCAAGCCAGCAATCCGGTGTTCGGCCGGACGAACAACCCATGGGATCTGTCGCGTACCTCCGGCGGATCGGCTGGTGGCGGTGCCGCCGGTACGGCGGCTGGCCTTGCGAGCTTCGACTTCGGGTCCGAAATCGGTGGCTCTACCCGGATACCAGCCCACTTCTGTGGCCTCTACGGCCATAAGTCGACGTGGCAGTCCGTTCCGCTGGTCGGCCACATCCCCAGTGCACCAGGCAATCCCGGCCGGTGGGGAGAAGCCGATATGGCTTGTGCCGGAGTGCAGGTGCGTGGCGCCCGCGACATCATCCCTGCGCTGGAAGCCACCGTCGGCCCCCTGAACCCCGACGGCGGATTCTCCTACACCCTTGCCCCGCCGCGCGCGACAGCGCTCAAGGACTTCCGCGTCGCGGTATGGGCTGACGACCCCGCCTGCCCAATCGACGAAGACACCCACCGAGCCATCGATGATGCCGTCGCCGCGTTGCGTGACGCCGGCGCCCGGGTCGTCGAGCAACCCGCAAGCCTGCCCGTCGATCTCACGACCTCACACGACCTCTTCCTGAGCCTCGTGATGGCTGCGTTCTCGGTCGACCGCTCCACGATGAGCCCGCGCTTCGCAGGTGCCCTTGCCGCGCGCTCGCTGATGAGTCCGCGCGGTGACGCCGCCGCGGCGCTACGCGGGACGATCCAAAGCCACAGGGCATGGCTGTTCCGCGATGCGGCGCGTCGGGAAATCGCGCACCGCTGGGTCGGATTCTTCAAGGAATTCGACGTGCTGCTACTGCCGGTGGCACCCACCGCCGCGCCAGGTCACCACAACAAGGACCATGACCGCTTCGGCCGCACCATCGACGTCGACGGTGTCGCCCGCTCCTATTGGGACCAAACCAAATGGAGTGCCCTGGCCAACATCGCCGGCACACCGGCGACCACGATGCCCATCACAACCAATGCGGCTGGCCTACCGGTCGGCATCCAAGCAATGGGACCTGCCGGGGGAGACCGCACCACCGTCGAGTTCGCCGCACTGCTCACCGAAGTGCTTGGTGGCTACCGCATCCCGCAGCAACGCCGCCCACCCGTAGCGAGCATCGCCTGATGCGCCGCAACTTGGCGGGCCGAAGGCTGGTCATCACCGGAGCTGCACGGGGAATCGGAGAGAAGGTGGCACGACTTGCCGCCGCCCGAGGTGCGCGCGTGGCACTCGTCGGACTCGAGCCGGCTCGGTTGCGGGCCCTCGCCGACGAGCTGGGTCCGGATGCGCTTTGGTGGGAAGCCGACGTGCGCGACGGCGTTGCGTTGCGATCGGCGATCGATGATTGCGCACATGCGATGGGCGGCATCGACTTCGTCATCGCCAATGCCGGTGTGGCCGCGTACGGAACTGTGCGGCAGGCCGACGAGGCGTCGTTCGAGCGGGTCCTCGACATCAATCTAAACGGCGTGTTCCGCACCCTCAAGTACGCGACACCTCACCTGGAGCGCCGCCGGGGCCACGCGATGGTCATAGCGTCGGCGATATCGTTCACGCCGATTGCCGGGCTGGCCTCCTACGCCGCAAGCAAGGCCGGAGTGGAAATGCTCGCCCTGGCCTACCGCCAGGAGGTGGCGCACCTCGGCATCACGGTCGGTCTCGTCCATCCTTCGTGGATCGACACCGACCTCGTCCGAGGCGCCGAGGTGGACCTTCCCTCATTCCAGGACCTGCGGGGGCGGCTGCCGTATCCAGGCAATGTCACCACGAGCGTCGACCGCGCGGCCGAGGCGATCGTGCGCGGACTGGTGCGCAGGCGTAGCCGCGTGTACGTGCCGCGTGCCGTCGTGGTGGCCAATTGGGCCAAGGCTGCGCTGAATTCGCCGGTCGCATGGCCGTGGATGAGGCGATTCGCGGCCGAGGTGACTCCGGCGCTCGAGCAAGAGGTCGAGGCATTGGGAAGGCACGATCAGGTCGTGCCGGCAAGTGCGACCCCTTCGTGATCACAGCGTCGCGTGGCTTCCACCTTCTTGAGCGATCGAGTCGAAACGGCGCGCGGCCTCTAGGTGTGACGCCTCCGCACATTCACGCGTATCACCCAGTCCGACAGAAACATTCACTCCGAGCGGCAACAGCACCTGTCTCACCGGGTCGTCGAACCCGACGAATGTCTCCGCGAGCTCGAGGGTGATGAAGCCGTGCGCGAAACTCCACAACTGAGCAGCGATGCCCTGAGGGTCTTGTTGCCTGACGCGGCCCGTGTCCACCAGCCGCGCGCACGCTTGCAAGACGTGAGCGTAGGCGGCCAGGAAGGCCTGCGAACGCCCACTTGCGCAGGAGGATTCGGTCTGCTGCGGCCGATAGCTTCCCCGTGTCGACAGTCCGAACATCAGGTCGTAGAGGTGGGGGTTCTCGCGGGCGACCCGCCGGCAGGTCAGCGCCTGAACGGCGAGATCCGCCATCGGATCGTCGGTCACCGGCAGCTGACGAAACGCTGCGTCGAGCTCCTTGAATCCCTTGTCGATGACGGCACGGGTGAGTTCGGGGATTCCACCGAAGTGGCTGTAGACCGCCATCGTCGACAGCCCGGTTGCCGATGCGACGGTTCGTGCCTTGATGGCGGACGGTCCCTGCTCGGCCAGCAGGCGGATGGCTGCCTCGACGAGGCGCCCCGGCACGCCGTCGGGTGCCGTGTGCGCAGTCACGTCCGGCATCGCTCCACGACTCCCTTGCCACGTAGGTATAACTTCGTTATATTAGTCTATAACTTCGTTATAGCACCTCAACACTCCTAGTGAAGTCACACGGGAAGCAGCACTCATGATGCACCGAGATAACAGCCACCTCGACATCGAGGACCGCGGAACTACCTTGATCGTGCGGGTCGACGGCGGCCCGCACAGCTTGTTCGGTCTCGACGTCGCCAACGAGCTCGACGACCTGGTGGACCGCGTCGACCGCGACCCAAGCGTGCACGCCGTCGTGTTCACCGGCGCGCGCCCCGGCCGCTTCGTCAGCCATGCCGACGTCCGGTGGTTGCAAGCAGAGGGTGCCGCGGTCCCGGACTTGAGCCGACGCAGCGCCTCAGCCGCGCTGCGCCTGGCCAGGGGCCTGGACCGCGCGCGCGTCCCCGAGTCGGTTCTGAACAAGACCCCGCTTCGGGGAACTGGACAGCTCGACCGCCTGCACGCGACGTTCCTGCGGATGAATGCCAGCGGCGTCATCTTCGTTGCCGCCCTCAACGGTTCGGCTCTAGGCCTTGGCGCGGAATTCGCCTGGGCGTGCGATCTGCGGGTCATGGCCGATGGCGAGTTCTTCATCGGCCAGCCGGAAGTGCTCCTCGGGATCATGCCGGGTGGCGGCGGCAGCCAGCGACTTACCCGGCTGATCGGCACCCACCGGTCGCTCGTCGCGATCCTCGAGGGCAGGCCTTTCACGCCCGCGCAGGCGTTGGCCAACGGGGCCGTCGATGAAGTCGTCCCGCCCGACGACGTCGTCACGCGGGCGGCCGAACTTGCCGAGTACTTCGGCAAGCGGACCAAGGGATCGATCGAGGCCATCAAGAGGTCGGTCTACTTCGGCGGCTCGATGTCGCTGTCGGAAGGACTGCATGTCGAGCGCACCGAGTTCCTCGGCACCGACCAGTCCAAGGAGGGGCAGGAACTGATGCTCCAATATCTTTCGGATACCGAAGCGACCGGCGAGCTGCCCCTCTATCGCCAGGACACCTACGCCCAAGCGCTGGAATCGGGCCGGGTGCCGCGGGCCGGCTCGACCAACGGGGCGGCGAAGCGATGAGCAACCCGCAGCCCTTCACCCGCCATGATGTTTCATTCGCCTCTGGCGAGGACACCTGTGCCGCCTGGCTTTACCTGCCCACCGGAGTCAGTTCGCCGCCGGTGGTCGTACTCGGGCACGGCCTCGGCGCCACCCGCGAGATGCGCCTGGATGCCTTCGCCGAACGCTTCGCGGCCGCCGGAATCGCCGCATTGGCCTTCACCTACCGGCACTTCGGCGACAGCAGCGGCAAGCCTCGGCAGCTCCTATCGATCAAGCGACAGCTCGCCGACTGGGATGCCGCGATCGCCTGGGTGAAGGATCGTGGCGACGTCGACGGCACCCGCATTGCGGTCTGGGGCAGTTCCTTTGGTGGCGGCCACTCCATCACCGTGGCGTCGCGCCATCCCGAACTAAGAGCGGCGGTGGCTCAATGTCCCTTCACTGACGGACTCGCCTCCGCGTTCGCGCTGGGTCCGGTCGGATCCGTGAAGGTATTGCCCCTAGTCGCACGTGACTTTGCTTCCATGATCCTTCGCAGGCCTCCGGTGATGATTCCTCTCGCCGGTCCCCCGGGCTCCGTGGCCTTGATGAACGCCCCAGACGCGCTTCCCGGTTACGAGGCGCTGTTGCCGCCTCAGGCGACGTTCCGGAACGAGGTAGCGGCGCGGTTCACTCCCACTGGGATGGCGTACCGGCCCGGGCGTGCGGCCAAGAAGATCGGATTCCCAATCCTGTTCTGTGTCAGCAATACCGACAGCGTTACGCCGCCGGCTCAAACGCTGCGATACGCGCGCACCGCACCCAAGGGGGAGATCAAGCGCTACGACGCCGGTCATTTCGACTTCTATCTCGGCGAACCCTTCGAGGAATTGGCGCGCGATCAGGTCGAGTTCCTGACCCGCCAACTGCGGCCGGCGGGAGCCGTTGTGTGATGACCGATCAAGTGACATTTGCGTCGCTACCGGATGTTCGTGCAGGTGCGGATCCGGATGGGCCATCGGTGTCCGATGGGATCCAGTCGCTGACCAATGTCGGGTTGTTGGAGCGAGTTCGGGCGGCGGCTGGTCAGCTTCACGAGCTTGGCATTGGTGCCGAGGACGTCGTGGCCGTTGAGTTGCGCAACCGGGTGGAGTTCGTGGTCGTGTTGTTCGCGTCGTGGCGGCTGGGCGCCACGGTGACACCGGTCAACCCGAGCCTCACTGAGGCAGAAGTCGTTCGCCAACTCGAGGCCTCCGGCGCACAACTACTGATCGCCGAGGACGGTGTCATCCGTCCCGGCGGGATCACCACCCTCGCCGTGGGTGACTTGCGCCAAGAGGCCCTCGGTTCGGATCTACCACCGCGCGTGGATCCCTCGGCGCTGGCGCTGCTGATCTTCACCAGCGGTACGACTGGCGTCCCCAAGGGCGTGATGCTCGATCACGCGAACCTCGATGCGATGGCCGAAATGGGACGCCAAGCCTTGGCCATCGGGCCAGGCGATCGCTGTCTGCTGATCCTGCCGCTGTTTCACGTCAACGGCATCGTGGTCAGCGTGCTGATGCCGCTGCTGGCCGGCGCCAGTGTCGTCATCGCCGAGCGGTTTGATCCGCGCACCTTCTTCGACACCGTCGAACACCATCGACCGACGTTCTTTTCGGCGGTGCCCACGATCTACACCCTGCTGGCAGCACTACCCGATGACGTTCGCCCGGACATGTCATCGGTGCGGTTCGGCATCTGTGGGGCCGCCCCGGCCTCCGCAAAGTTGCTGAGCCGCTTCGAGACCCGCTACGGGTTTCCGCTCATCGAGGGGTACGGCCTTTCGGAGGCAACGTGTGCCTCCACCATCAACCCGGTCACCGGTGAACGCCGGTCCGGCACGGTGGGGATCGGGTTTCCGGGTCAGCGGATCCGCGTCGTCGACGAAGGCGGCACCGACGTGCCGACGGGGGCCGATGGTGAGGTCATCATCGCCGGGCCCAACGTCATGCGCGGGTATCTGAGCCGCCCCGATGAAACCGCGCGCGCCATCGTCGGAG
>Ga0105239_10009705_pt1 | contig 10823 bp, 10 predicted proteins | sample KBSC44metaG_FD_92761 | JGI IMG/M metagenome (GOLD analysis project Ga0105239, IMG submission 92761) | Corn rhizosphere microbial communities from Kellogg Biological Station, Michigan, USA - KBS C4-4 metaG | ecosystem: Host-associated > Plants > Roots > Rhizosphere > Soil | place: Michigan, USA...
AATGAGGAAGGGGTGAGCGCGCATGAGTCGGATCGGCAAATGGGAGCTGGATCGCTGGGTGATCATCATCGGCGCCGTCGCTCTCGCGTCCATGTTGACGGCTGGCATTGCGGATTCCGCAACACAGACGATCGCCGAGGCTGCCGGTGGCCTGGCGATCCCGCTTCTGCTGATCGCTATCGGTTGCTTCCTCACGGCCCGCAAAGCGCCGAAGCGTCGTCTGGAGATGAGTCTGGCGGCGAATGCCTTGCTGATCCTGGGGATCGCGGCGCAGTGCTACCGTCTCATTCCCCATGATCCTCTGACCGATACGTTGAACGCCCTGGCGCCGGAAGCGCTCTCCGGCGGCGGATTCCTGGCGGTAGCCTCGGTCGTCGTCGGCTGGCTGCGCGTGCGGGAGGAGCGTGCCGTGGCACGTGCGATCCGGCGTGCGGAGGCGACTCCAGTGGCCGTTGTGCAGGAGGTTCCGGTAGAGGGCGCGGTCGTTGCCGCGGCGCCGGAGGCGCCGGAGGATGCCGTGGCGCCGACGATACAGGCATCACCGCAGACGGCGGGAACGACGGTGCAGATGCTCGGACAGAGGATGCCATAGCTGTGCTTGATTGTGAGGCGGAAGTGCTATAACAAGGGCACTATGCTACCCGAATCCGGTCGTCTCTATCTGCTTGCCGCTCTCGACAATACGCCTGCCACGCTTGCCGCGCTGCTCTCCGGCTTTCCGGCGGACGATCCTATCTGGAAGACACAGCCCGATCCGGAGCGCTTCTCTCTGCGCGAGATCGTCGCGCATCTCGCCGACTGGGAGTCTGTCTTCGGAGAGCGGTTCGAGCGTACGGTGAGTGAAGACCACCCGAAGCTGCGTCGGCCCAATCCGGGGGAGCGGGCGGTGGATCAGGGCTATGCGGACGCCGACCCGGTGGAGCGGCTCACTCATTTGCAGGCGAGCCGAACGGCGCGAACGGCCTGGCTGCGATCCCTGCCGGAGGACGCCTGGGGACGGGCCATCGACCTGGATCAGATGGTGGATATCTCTCTGACCGGCCTGGTGTCGCTGATGCTGGGCCATGATGCCTACCACATCCGCCAGGTAAGCGAGTGGCTGGCTGCTGCCGTGCATCAGCGACATGGAGACGCTTAGAGAAGCGCCAGGCTACTTGATCGCGGACAGGTCGAAGAGAAGCGCCCGGCTGACATTGCTGCTGTTATCCAGGACCTCGGCGATCTTGAGCTTCTTGCCGGCCGCGTTCTGTGGCACGGTGAAGGCCAGCCGGAAGGTCGCCGATTCGCCGGGATCGAGCGACCGACCATCTGCTACCTCATCCCGCTTGCCCTTGAAGTAGGCAAAGGTCTTCGTCTTCTCGTCATCGTCGGTGGCCAGGCTCGCATCCGCGAAGTATTTGGTGTAGAGACTCTTCCATGTCTGGTTCGTCAGGATCACCGTCACGACCAGGAAGCGGTTATTGGCGCCCGGCGATTTTGTTCCGATCGGGCCGGGCACGTAGGCGATTGATCCGATCTGCCAGTCGTAAGCGCCCAGGGGATAGGTGGCGCCGATCGTCGCCGGGACCTCGGTCCGGGCGGTCGCGCCACTCGGATCGGCCGGATCGGCATCCGGCGCCGCCAGCGGTTTGACGACATTGGGCGCTGCACCGAGGGCGAAGCGAGTCACCTGCTCACTCGTTCCTTTGCGGCCGAAGTTGAGGATCAGCTTCGGGACCGGGCCTGCAGCCGGAACGATACCGGCCGCCAGGATCTCGTCCGGGAATTTCTGCCCAGGCTTGAGACTGGTCGCGATCGGCTCGTGGGAGCTGGCGAGGCGCTGATTGTCGTTATGATCGCGCGTCTTGCCGTCGGCCGCGACGGTGGAGAACGGGATGACGGCGCGGCTGAAATACTGGTCCGAGGGTTTGGGGTTCTGAATGCGCAGATGCAGGATCAGAAGTTTTTCGCCGGCCTTCGGAAGAAGGCTGCGGTTCGTATCGACGTTGTACCGGGTGACGCTGTACTCGGCGCGGACGATCGTCGTATTGGCGAGCATGCCGCTGCTGTTAGCCAGAGTATAGGTGACGCCGAAGAGACCGTTGCCGCCCGACATCTGGGCGGTGCCGAGAGTGCCGACGGTGGGCTGGCTCTTGACCGGTTTCGACGGGGCGGCAACGGCCGGGGCGGCGGTGGCGCTGGCAAGAAGTAGTGTCAACGGGACGGCCACAGCAAGGAAGCGTGTCATTGAGGTCCGTATCCTTTGGAACAGCAGTATTCGGAATAGGCAGGCTGGCCAACTGCCTACCCCTCTGGCAGTGTACCGAATGCCGTCCCGGTTTGGGCAGTCGATTTTTCGCCCCCGAAATCGGATGATCTTCTGATGAAAACCTCACACTCTCAAAATGCGTGAGAACCTCCGACAGGCAAGCAGCGTCTTACGTAATGTGGCAGGCAAAGGGGCGTTCTGTAGCGGCAGAGATCGCGCAAACTCCCCGAGCGTGGGCAAATATACGCGTGGAGGTCAGGGAGGGATGACCGTACCGTCTTTGTGGTACGCATCGCCACATCCCCGTCAGGCCTCCGGATAGATAGGCGATGTTAAAGGGGCGATGGGGGAAGTCCGGGACGCCGGCGATCCCTAAGACAACGACCAGTGAAGCGGAACCTGCAATCGTAGAAGAGACCGCAGCAACAGCAGTAAAAGAGATGACAGCGCAACAAATAGTAACAACTTTAGGGGTGGCAGCACCCGTTGTGGCGCTTGCCGGGGATACCGGCGGCGTGGACGCGGCGAATGAGACGCCGCTCTCCCTGCGCGGCGGTGGACGGTGGCGGACGGAGACGCCCCCCGCGGCGCCGAAACCGCGCCTCGTTCTGCTCGGAAGGAACACCTTCGCCGAGCGGTTTCGGAAGGACCCGGGCGCTATCACGGAACCGGTGACGGACGCTACGCCGATCACCGAACCAACGGTCATCGCCGAACCCGAGACCGCATAAGACGGCATGCGTCGAGGCCTGCCGGAGTCCTGTGGACAAAGGGAGGTATAGCGGGCAGACGCGCCGGGGCGTGGATCATGCCGTATTATGTAAGCCGGTATAGTTCTGTATTCCCGATTCCTGTAGTTCCGTGACTCCGACGCACCGTCGTCGTCGATAGCGGCCGATCCCGCCGCCCGCGCTTGTTAGGAGAATTCCTTGGGGAAATCACGGCTTCCGTTTCCACGGCGTCCCTCGATAACCACGGCCGCTGCGACCGCAGCAGCCGCCACTCTGCTGCTCGGCGCTTCCCTGTTCGGCCCGTGGGTAGGCGCCGCACAGGCACAGCAGACCGATGGCGCTCCCGCCGTCGGCGGAGCAGCACCACCGGCCGGCGCACCTGCCGCGGCGCCGGCTGCCGGGGACGGCGCTCCCGCTACGAGCGGCCCGGTGCTCGATGCGCCTGTCAATGGGCAGAGTGCTGCCCCCGCGGGCGCTGATCCCGCCGGCGCGACGACGGGCGATCCGCCCAAGCCGGCGATCCTGGAGTCGGTCGGTCAGGGGACACTGGCTCGCTACCCGGATCAGCCGGTCAAAGTCCGGGGGATCATCGGCAGCTATATAGACGGTAACAAGCAGCGCTATCGCTTCAGCATGGACGATGGTTCGGCGGTACAGGTGATCGGTCAGTTCCCGGATCAGGGGGGAACGACCTGGTGGCTGACGGCGCGTGTCAGTTGCGACCACCAGCCGTGCGTCCTGCAGGAGATCTCGAAGGACCCCTTGAACCGCTCCGTCGCACCGGCGGCGTCCGCATCGCCGGGCGCGGAGAGCGCCACGTCCGCGTCCGCTCCCACGGAATCCCCGCTGCCGATCCCGCTCTGGATGATCGGCGCCGGCGTCCTGTTCCTCGTCCTGGTCGGCGTGATCATTGCCGTCGCGGTCGCGCGCAGCAATGCCGATCAGCAGAAGCGACTTGCACGGCGGCGTGCTGAGGAGGCAGAGCAGAAGGCGCAGCAGGCGCAGGCCGAGGCGGATGCCCTACGCGGCGCCGCCGGAAACCGGCCCGGGAATGGCAACGGAAACGGCGGTGGCGGCGTGGCCGCGCCGATGCGGCCGCAGAACACAATCGTCTCCGCCGGCTCGCTGGAGGTGGTAGGCGGTCCCTACGCGGGGCAGAAGTTCCCGCTGGTCGCCGGAGAGACACGGATCGGCCGGGATCGCGATCAGGGCTGTGTGATCGTTCTGGAGAAGGACGGCGAGGTCTCGCGCTATCACGGCAGCCTGATCGTTCGCGGCGATGGTCATGTCGTCTATCGTGATGCCAGCCGGAACGGCACCGTGGTCGATGGCCGCTTGGTCCATCATGCCGAGACCGAATTGCCGTCCGGCGCGCAGATGGAGATCGGCGCCTCGACGTTTAAGATCACGCTCCGCGGCGCAGGACGGCGTCCGGGTGGCCCGGCCGTCCCGCCGGGACCCTCCGTTCCCGCCCGTCCGCCGGTCGCCGCCGCCCCTCCGCCCGCCGCTGCGCCCATGCCGTCCGTGGCAGCGCCCGCTGCGGCGTCGCCGGCCGCCCCGGCGCCGATCGTTCCACCGCCCGCTCCTGCTGTCGCTGCCCCGGCAGCGGTATCCGCCCCTGCCGCGCCTCTGGCGCCGGTCGAGCGCGACGATCCGACACACCCAATGGAGGGGCGTGAGCTGTCCGCGCCCGATGTCACCGATTCCCCGCCTCCGGCTGTCGCGCCTCCGGTCGCGGCTCCGCCGCCGGTTGTCGCTGCCCCACCGGTCGTCGCGCCGCCTCCGGCCGTTGCGGGCTTAAACGCGGAGCTGGAGGTCATTACCGGCCCCGATACCGGGGATCGGTTCCGGCTGACGAAGGCGGAGACCTCGGTCGGCCGCGAGCACAAGGACATCACCCTGAGCGATGAGTTCGTCTCCCGCAGCCATGCGGTCTTCGTCCATCGCGACGGCCACTACTACGTGGTGGACCAGGGCAGCAGCCAGGGAACGAGCGTGAACGAGACGCCGCTCACTCCCGGCCTGGAGCGCCTTCTCGCCTCCGGCGACCGTATCCAGCTTGGTAAGAATACCGCCGTCCTCTTCGAACTGGTGCCGTAAAGCACCAGTTCGAAGTGAGAACTAGCGATGGCCGCGGAGAGCACGCAATGTCGCATCAGTCCATTATCAGCGGCTATATCGTTTCCAGCGATCGGAAAATGGCCTTCAATCAACGGGTGATCGCTTGCTACGTGGGTTGGCGTCCATGAACCGATTCCCGGCCAGTAGATCCTTCCGATAGTAGTACGCCGTCTCCCCCGGCGGGCAGTTTTCGAGCATTCCGTATCGGATGTATCCGACCTTCTCATAGAAGCCTGGCGCCTGGTGGCTGCTCGTCGAAAGCCGGGCGTACCGGCAGCCCCGGCGGCGCGCCTCCGCTTCGGCGCGCTCCATAAGCGCGCGCCCGAAACCGGCGCCGCGGTACGCCTCCTCCACCCAGAGAACGCTGACCTCGAACCAGCTGCGCAGGGCGTGCGTCTTGCCGATTAGCCCACCGATAACCCGCTGCTCGGCATCTCGAACGAAGAGGTGCAGGGGCTCTTCCGTGTACTGCCCATCGTGGTTTACGTCCCAGAGCGGGGAGTGCGCCCGGTTATAGGCGATGAGTTTTTCCGTAAGTGCATCTCCCCGCTCCTGGCTTACTCCTTCGTCAAACGTGAAGGCGTCGGGTAGGGAGGTGGCATCTGGTGCGCCTGCCGAAGGCGCACTATCTTCCCGAGATTCCTCAGAACAACTCACATCCTCTGCAGTCACCGAAATGGTCTGGCCATCTGCGAACCGCCGGACATCCGCTTCCGTAGCGGCAGAAAACCGCAGAAACGCGATCTCCTTTCCATCGCCCGGCGCTTCGTCTATCAGATCCAGACACTCCGCGAGCCGTCGGACGCCATAGAAGACGTTTCGTGCTGGCCTATCGTCAACGGTATGGCCGGAATCGATATCCGTCGTTTCCAGCCACTGTCCTATAGCGTCCGCCTTCGAGAAAGCCTGATCCACTGAAGTCGCGTGGATCAGGTAGATATCCTCCGTGAACAGGTGCGGCCCCGGCGCCTCATCCAACAGCTTCACGTACATAACGATATGCGCCGTGTACCATACCGCCTCCAGCGCATCGGTCATTACCTCTTCGTTTTCCATAGTCGTCCTGTACGCCTATATCGCAGCAGCCCACGCTTCAGGTAAGCCGTTTCCGTGCCTCGGCGGCGATCCGCTGTAGGGCGGTGATGCCGGGCACGAACAGGTAGACGCCTGCGCGGACGGTGACGAAGCGGGGGACGCCGTGCAGGCGGACGCGGCCGGATGCCTGCGGGATCGTGAACTCCGCGTCGGCGCCGGGGGTATCGGTAAGGTGGGTCACGTTCTCGGCGCTGCCGGTGATCGGGTCGGGCTCCGCCCAGAGGCCGCCGAACTTCGGGTTGTTGATCCACGACTGCTGGACGAACTCGAACTGGCGCGCAATGCCGGTGCCGATGCAGAAGAACAGGAGGCCGCGATCGCCTGACGGCGCCGGCTCCGCTTCCGGCAGCGATGCCGGATCGGCGGATGCCCTGGCGGCATCCTGGTACGGCGTACCGTAGGGGCGGCCGCGGCGCAGGATACGGTGGTGCGCCACCGTTTGCAGGGATGTTGTCGGATCGCTGGTCTGCGGCATGGCATTGCGCGGGTTGGCGCGCCGGATATGCGCACCGACCGGGCAGGCATAGACCAGCGGGTCCTGCTTCGCCTGCCCCGGGACCGCGACGGTATAGCCGAACGCGTTCACCTGCGCCGGATCGTTGGCGACGATATCGCTATTGGCGAAGGGACAGAGTGCGAGCGGCGCGCCGCTGCGCCAGCGGCCGACCATCTTGGCAGCGATCCGGTTGGCGGTGTCCTGAAGATCGTCTGTGGCGGGAGTGGGAGGCAGCAGGCCCTTTGCCTGCTGGCGGCAGTAGTCCCAGAAGGCAGGGACATTCTGGGCAAGCTTACGGAAGACCAGATAGCTGCCGTTGTAGCCGATATCCGAAGGATCATCGGCGCCGCTCACTCCCTGTTGTTTGGAGAAGGCCGGTCCGACCAGGCACGGCGAGAGGGCGTACTGGTCATCGTAGTTGATCACCGTCGCGCTGCGCTCGGCATCGTACTCGTTCAGATAGCCCAGGACGAACTCCCCCGGCATGATCACGGTCTGTGCGTCCGGCGACTTGCTGCTGTTGAAGCCGCCCGCGATCGATACGCCCGTGATCCCGTCCCGGAAGCCGAAGTGCTCCCCCGGCATATTGGCGGTGCTCTGCTCCACCGCGATCGTCGCGGCGCCCAGGGCTGTCCAGCGCCCGGTCTCGGTCGCGACCAGGCGGTTCAGTCCGGCCGCGCTGGAGGCGAAGCACATCAGCAGCAGATCCGGCATCCGGGCGGTATCGATCTCGGGCGATTCGGAGAGGGAGGTCCCGGCATTGTCAGTACGCGGCGCGATATAGCCGCCCCACTCCCAGTGGCCCGGATCGGCCGGGCCGATATCCCCCAGAGCGCGGGCGCGGAACGGAGCGGTCATCCCGCCACGGAACTCCGGGGGAAACGTCTCCAGCGTCTCGGGGGTCAGGCCGAGCGCCTCCAGGCCATGGAACGTCAGGGCCAGGTTTACGGCGGTCGGGTGGCGCCGCCCCTTGTCCGGCTCCTCCTTGACGATCGTCAGATCGGAAGCCGCTGCTGCCAGCGCTTCGGCGATCGCGGCGGTTGTACGGACACTGCTCATGTCGGCGCGCGGAAACTGCAGAAATACGTACGCGGCGTGTGTTAGATGTCCATAACCGGAGAGGAGAATGCCCTGAATATCGGGGTAGTTCTGCCGCAGTCGGCGTCCCTCTTTCTCCTGCATGGCGGCACGCTGCGCGTCGGGCTCTGCCTTCGCGGCGTCGCCGGTAGGGGACGGGACCGTCATTGTCGTGGTGTTGAATACCATGGGGGTCGGTATCTCCTGGAGGAATAATCGTTGACAGAGATCGCCCGATAGGCGGGGCGCTACAGGCGGTCGATCCAGCCCGGGGTATCCGGCGGCTCCACCTGCAGCGCGACGGCGTCCAACTGGTTGACAGCAGTGACATCCGGATAGGCGGTGTACCACACCTGCGTCTCGATCTGGTGTCGGCGCGTCCAGTTCTTGAACGCCTCGGCGTTGCGTGCGCCACCCTGGATCAGGTACGTCGTCGGCGGAAAGCCCTCGGTATTGCTCCAGACCCCGGTAAGTCCGACGGCGGCGCGATCGATGAAGTCGCCCAGATAGTTCTCCCAGCTGCCGTCGTAGTTGGAGAAGAACAGGAGACGCGTTCCGTTATCGATCAGCATCCAGCGGGCGAAGTGGATCGTCGGAATATCGCCGAGCTTGCCTTTGTTCCAGAAGTGCGCGGCAAGAAAATCGATCACCCGGAAGACATTGCGGAGCGTCTTCTGGCGGAAGGAGCCGGGGCGTAGCGGCACGACATGGGTCATCTGGTTCTGTACCTGATGATCCTCCCAGGTCCGCAGCGTGGCCAGTTTCTCCAGGGAGGGGGGCTCCGCGCGCGTCCATGCCGCCGTATCCGCCTTCTCCTCGGCGCGTAACCGCGTCAGGAAGTACGCGATCGGCCCGACGGCAACCGCGGCGCCGGTGACGACCGCCGCCGCCGGGGAGCGTTTGGCGATCAGGTAGAGACCGGCGCCGACCGCCGCCGCGCCCGCGACTGCAACGGCGCCTACCTTCAGGTAGGCCGGCGTATCCGATACTGGCCCCGGCAGCGGATACGCGACTCCGGCATGGCGCGCCGCCGCGGCGATCTCTGTGGGAGTCGGGGTGGGCGTGGCCGTTGCCGCCGTCTGCGGGCTGGTCTCCAGCCGCGGCCGGGGAGCATGATCGTTCGCATAGTCCGCCATCCAGCGGTGGGCATCGACCGCCGCGCGGAGATCCCCGACAGAGCGTCGGCGGCAGGCGATATGCCGCGCCGCATAGGGGATACGCTGTTCAAGAAGGTAGCGTACGACGGCATCCCGGCTGTCCGGTCCGGGCCAGCCGACGCAATACTGGTAGATCGTCTCCAGGCCCGGCATTGCCCGTGTCGCCAGGGCGCGCAGCAGCGTCTCATCGTCGCCGTCGTGATCGGTTCCGAACGCCAGTTGATAGCCGCTGCTGCAGCCCTTTGCCGGGGGGACGATGACGAAGCGGCAGAAGTGGATCTGCTCGAAGTCCGGGAAGCGCAGCAGGTCGTTGCCGACGATATCCGTGCCGATCCGCTTCAGCGCCAGCGTCAGGGCATCCTGGGCGCCGTCGCGGATCGGCACGATGACCGTCATGCTACTGTGCTCCGATCGGGGCGATGTCGGCGGCGAGGCACGAAGAGGTGTGGTCACGGCGTAATCTCATCTTTCGCTGCCGGGTATCCCGGACAGTCATGAGCGGGGCGGGGCGCAATCTTCCACGCATCGCCGGTAGCGACGGGTCTGCTTCGCCGGCGGCGCTGCCGGTCGAGGGTGCGAAATGCACGTAGATTCTAACACAGGACATGCGTGCAATACGCCTGTTCGGTGAAACGCGAACCCTGGGCTACAATGACACATCGATTTTGAGGGAGACACAGAACATGCGTGGTGAGTCGGAGCGTCCCATCGGGCTAGGAGAAGAGCGGGTTCCGGCGACAGAGGCGGCGGATATCGAGACGATCGTCGGGGATCTTCGCCGGCAGTTCGCGGCGACGCTTCCGCAGGGAGCCGGCGCGATCGCGCGCCGGGATCAGCATCCCAAGGCTCATGGCTGTCTGCGGGCCACGTTCATGGTCGCGGACGGGCTCGACGAACGGCTACGACACGGGATCTTCGCCGCGCCCGGCACCTATGACGCCTGGGTACGCTTCTCCTCCAGCTCCCCCCTGATGTCATCGGACAAGCTCCGGGATGCGCACGGTATGGCGATCAAGCTTCTGGGCGTCCCGGGTGAGAAGCTTCTCGACACCGAGCGTGAGGCGGAGACGCAGGACTTTGTGCTGGCGAACAATCCGGCGTTTTTCGTTCGAAACGCGCGGGACTATATCTCGTTCATACCGGCGTTCACGGAGGGACGTATCCTCTCGTTCTTCTTCGGACTGAATCCGCTGCGCTGCCGTCTCCACGAGTTCTTCAATATGCTGCATGCTACCAAACAGGCGGTCTCCAACCCGCTTCAGATCCGGTACTGGAGCCAGACGCCATCGCGGCTCGGGCCGGGGCAGGCGGTCAAGTACTCCGTCATACCGCGGCTCACCGGCCCGAAAGACCCGATGCCGCCCGACGAGGCGCAGACGCCAAACTTTTTGCGCGAGGCGATGAAGCGCACGCTGGGCGCCGATCCCTCCGGACCGGGAGTGACCTTCTCCTTTCTGGTACAGCTCCAGACGGACCCGGTCCGGATGCCAGTTGAGGACGCGACCGTGATCTGGGACGAGAGAGTGGCTCCATTCTATCTGGTGGCAGCGCTGCATATTCCGCCGCAGGACTTCGATACGCCCGCGCGGGATACCTTTGCCGAGAACCTGTCGTTTATGCCCTGGCATAGCCTGCCTGCCCACCAGCCGCTCGGCGCCACGAACCGTATCCGGCGGCGTGTCTACGAAGAGATCTCCCGCCTGCGGCACGAGCACAACGGCGTCCCGCGGCGCGAACCGACACCGTCCGATCCGCCTGCTGGATCAGCATGAACCTTTTCGACAACCGGCGATACTAACAGATCAGGGAGAACGATCGATGAAGATTGCCAGTAGGCTGTTTCCGGTGGCGACGGCCGCGGTTGTCGCCGGTATCGTTGGCGCCGGAGTATGGCCGGT
>Ga0105239_10009707_pt1 | contig 10822 bp, 10 predicted proteins | sample KBSC44metaG_FD_92761 | JGI IMG/M metagenome (GOLD analysis project Ga0105239, IMG submission 92761) | Corn rhizosphere microbial communities from Kellogg Biological Station, Michigan, USA - KBS C4-4 metaG | ecosystem: Host-associated > Plants > Roots > Rhizosphere > Soil | place: Michigan, USA...
AGGTTGGCTTCCGAGGGTGGTCGCTTGATCGAAGGACGGTACCGAATACCGTCGAGGATGAAGTCGAATTGAATCCTTCCATGCGGGGCGGCTGTAACGCCGCCCGTAAACCACTTGGTGCCCATAAGATCGACCTCTCGCATCGAAAACAGACTTCGGCGACGATCAGAGGCGCACCTGACTTTTAATGTCTGACCCAACGGTTGACGTCGGCATTCTTACGATACGCGATGATGAATTCAAAGCAGTCCTACGCAATGTCCCGTCTGATCATCAGGTATATAAGGGTCGTCACCGAGAGTACACATTGCGCACGGCGGATGCCGGTTCTGGAGAGCGCTATCGCTTGGCGATTGTGCGCCAGGTCGAGCAGGGCAATGGAGATGCGCAGGAGGCGGCACGCGATCTCATTGATGATGTGGCCCCTTCACTGGTCTTGGTTGTGGGCATAGCTGGCGGACTTCCGTCGGACGACATCTGCTTCGGTGATGTTGTCATATCGACCCGCATCGCCGATTTCAGCGTGGAGGCGCGCAAGTTTCAGGATGGCACCACGTACAACATCGGTGGGGGACCTATCCCAAAATCGATTGCGACCGGTGTAGCTAATTTGGGCGCGCGCGAAGATGAACTTGGCGAATGGTGGCGTGCGCTACCCGCGAAACCCCCGGTTTCCGTTTCTCGCAAAAACATCTTTTATAGGCCCGCGACCTGGATCAAGCGGGTTCGGGAGGCAGTTCAATCTCACTTCGGACCGACCGCCGAGCCGCGCCCACCCCGATACTTGGCGGGCACCGTGGCGCTGACGGCCCCGAAGCGTGAGGCTCGCAGGGCCGAATAATCCTTTCACCCCGGCCAACTTCTTCAAGCGGACGTGAGATTGTACCTTTCCTGTAATACGCAGGCGCTCGTGACAGCCATCAGGATCTGGTCAATGACCGTACGCTCACGGTCCATCATGGATGGCACGCGGTGCAGCAGCTTCATGACTTTCTTCTGATCAAACACCGGATGGGTGCGAAGCGCGGATCCGTGCAGCACATCCTGTATGTACGAGAACAAAGGGCCACGCGGATCGAGCGTCGCGGGCGGAGTCATGAATGGCTGCTTCTGCCGTCGATAAGTGGTTTCCGTGATGACGTCGCGAACGGCCTCCCGCAGCACGTGCTTTTCCGTCGTGCCCCGGATCTTCGTGTCAACAGGCTGAGAGCGGACCAACTCCACGAGCGGATGATCCAGGAACGGCAGTCGGCCTTCGACGGAGTGCGCCATTTCTACGCGATCGCCGAGCACACCGAGACTGTATTTCGGCAGCAGGGTCTTTGCCCACAGATAGAGGGACTGATGGAGCGCCGGCCGGCCCTTCAATTGCTGCCGTACATCGATCTCGCTGAGGAGTCCATGAAACGGGTCTCGGGCGTCGAGCTTCGCGGCCCACTCGTCGGTTGCCAGGTCGCGAGCTTTGTTGGACATGGCGCAGAACGTTTCGATCCAGGATGGCACGAAGCCCAGCGTGCGGGTCACATGGCCGAGCGGCCCCGCATTGCCATCGGGAAGCATGACGCCGTTACCGATGGGGTTCAGGGCCTGCAGCGTCTGCATATGACGAGCCAGGATATTCGGGTCCTGATGCTCGTTGTTGTAGAGAAGCATGTCACGACGAAAGTGGGCGTAGCCACCGAAGATCTCGTCCGAGCCTTCGCCGGTGAGTACGACTTTGTAGCCGGCATCGCGAACTGCGCGACTCAACAGAAACTTGGCGACGGCGTGGGCGTTGTAAATCAACGTTTCACATTGAGAGACGGCGTCCGCAAAGTGATCCGCGAGAAGGGCGTGGCTGATGGGGATCGGTTCGAAGCGGGCGCCGACGCTCGCGGCCATTTCCTTCGCCTGTTCCTGCTCGTCGTACTGTGTGTTATCGAATGTCAACGTGAAGGCGCGGACAGGTTCGGAACTATGTTTTGCGGCCAGGCCGAGCACGGCACAGGAGTCCAGGCCACCGCTGAGATAGAAGGCAACAGGCACATCCGCGCGAAGCCGAAGTCTGACTGCCTCGTCCAGTGCTTCACGGAGTTCCGCCGCGTATTCCGCATCTGGGCGGCGAATCGTGGTGGCGCTGGTGGGGTAATCGAAGTCCCAATAACGCACGAGCTGGAAGCTTTCGTCATCCGCGAGCAGGTAGTGACCGGGAGGAACCTGGAAAATGCCGTTGAACACCGTGCGGCCGGGGGAAATTCCGTGGTCGATGTGGCCGTAAAGAGCTTCGCTATCCCACCGAGCCGGAACACCCGCGGCAAACAACGCTTTCATCTCGGATGCCAGATACAACGTGTTGTCGTAGAAGGCATAGAAGAGGGGCTTGATACCGAAGCGATCACGCGCGGCGAAGAGTTTGCGATTGTTTTCATCCCAGATAATGAAAGCAAATTCGCCGCGCAGGCGTTGCAGACACTGCGGGCCGACATCGCGATACAAATGCAAGGCGATCTCGCTGTCTGATCGCGTCCTGAAGCGATGGCCTGCGTCTTTGAGCTCGCGCGCGATCGACTCATGATCGTAGAACTCACCGTTTGCGGTGATCAGGGTGCGCTGGTCGTGGCTCGCTATGGGCTGAGTGCCTGTCGAAAGGTCGATGATACTCAACCTCGCGTGTCCCAGACCCACGCGCGTGTCTCGAGAGATCCAGGTTTGCTGCCCGTCCGGACCCCGGTGATGTAACCGTTGAGTGGCCCGCCGGAGCGCGGGCTCCGAGACGGGTCGGTTTCTGGAAAATATTCCGATGATGCCGCACATCTGGGCCGGGAGACTAGCCGGCGCTCGTGCAGCGATCCGCTAAGAATTGCAGCCGGGTGAATTCGCAGTTGACTAAATAGATCAAAACAGTCAATTTAGAACCATGTCGGCCACTTCCTCAATACGATCCGATCGCAAGGCAACCATCCTGGATGCCGCTATCACGGTGTTTGGCAGGCTCGGATTCCGAAAAACATCCATTGACGATCTCACCCATGCCGCGCAGATCTCCAGGCAGGGGCTCTACCTGCATTTTTCGAGCAAGGAAGCCGTGTTTCTTGCGGCCCTGAACAAGTATCTCGACGATGGGCTGACTCTGGTCGAACAGTCACTCAGCAGCCCGGGTGCGTCATTGGTGGAGCGGCTGTGTGGGGCAATGGATGCCTGGTTCGGGCGGCATCTCGTGACGTTTGCTCCTGAGGCATTCGATGTGATCGAAGCGGGCAATCGACTCTCTGCCAGTACCACAAATGAGTACATCGCCGCGTTCCAGACTCGGATTACCCGGGCGATTGCCGACTCGACCGAATTCAAACGCTCCGGAAATGTCTGTAGTGCCCGGGAGATCGCGCAAGTCCTGTTTCTGTGTGGCTTGACCTGGAAGGAAGGCCGCCTGTCCAGGTTGGAATTCAGGAGCCGCCTGAACCTGTGTGTACGAGCCTGTTGTCAGATGAAATCCTAGGAGCTGAGCGTGAGCAAGGTGCTTGTGACCGGAGGATCCGGATTTGTTGCCAGCCACACGATCGCGCGTTTGTTGGCCGCCGGCCACGAGGTACGGGCCACGGTGCGAAGGCAGGCGCGCGTCGATGGATTGCGCGACATGCTCGGAAAGGCGGGCGTGGATGATCATCGCCGGTTGTCCTTCTTCGAGGCGCATCTGGAAAAGGATTCGGGTTGGACGGAGGCCATGACGGGATGTCAGTACGTTCTACATATGGCCTCTCCGTTCCCACACGGCAATCCCGAGCACGAGGATGATCTGATTGTGCCGGCGCGCGATGGTACACTACGGGTCTTGCGTGCAGCACGTGTAGCAGGCGTCGAGCGTGTTGTACTGACTTCGTCGTTTGCCGCCATCGGTTATGGCCACCGAACCATGCCAGCAGTGTTGGATGAGTCGATGTGGACACAGTTGGACGAGCACACGTCCGCATACGTCAAGTCCAAGACAATCGCGGAACGCGCGGCCTGGGAGTTCATGGCCAACGAGGGAGTTGGGCTGGAGCTCGCCGTCATCAATCCCGTCGGCGTGTTCGGTCCGGTCCTCGGTGCGGACTACTCCAGCTCCATTGCACTGATCAAACAGATGATGGAAGGTGGGATCGCTGCCTGTCCGCAAATCTACTTCGGTGTCGTGGACGTGCGGGATCTTGCGGATCTGCACATTCTGGCGATGGAAGACCCGGCGGCGCATGGCCAACGCTTCCTCGCGAGTGCCGGCGACTGTTTGTCCATGCTGCAGGTCGCGCAGATATTGAAGGCACGCCTGGGCCACCGGGCTGACCGGGTTCCGACGCGCGAGCTACCCAACTGGCTGGTTCGGATTGCCGGTATCTGGAACGACGCTGCGAGGCAGGTTCGCCCGGAACTGGGCCGAGTGAAGCACCTGACGAATGAAAAGGCACGCAGCCGGCTCGGTTGGTTGCCCCGTACGAGCGAGGAGGCGGTGACTTCTACGGCCGAGAGTCTGATTCGGTTTGGGCTACTCGGTGCCCACGAGCCAGGGATTGGCGGCGAAGCCTTTGGAGAGGAAATCGAGAAGGGCACGGACCGCAGGGACCATGCCCCGCCGCGACGGAAACACGGCGTGTATGACACCGGACCTGGCGCTCAATGACGGCAGCAACCGAACGAGTATGCCGCTGGACAGGTCATCGGTAACGAGCAGCGCCGGCAGGCATGCAACTCCGACCCCACGGATCGCCGCCCGACGCAGCGTATAGAGGTCGTCGGTGCTGAGACGTGGGTTGTGAACTAACACCACTGCTTTTGAATCAGTGTCCACGAGGTGCCAGGAGTGCTCCTTCTTTCCAACAGTGCCCATGGACAGTGTGGGTACCCGTTCGAGGTCGGGGAGTGTTTGCGGTTGTCCATGAGCGGCCACCAATGCGGGACTCGCTACCAGGATCATTTCCGACAGACCGAACGTTCGCAGCGCCAGGTCCGAGTCCTCGAACGGAGGGACTCGGACTCGAAGCGCGATATCGATGCCCTCTTCAATGACATCAACCCGGCGGTTGGTCGCCTCCAGCGCAATGCGGACCTGGGGATAGGTAGTGAGATATCTGCCGAGAATATCGGCCACTCCGCCATGAAGGAGGCCGGTAGGGCAACTGACCCGAACGACCCCGCGCGGCGAAGACAGTGTTTGATAGATCGCGTCCTTGGCCGCTTCGGCCTCGGCAATCAGCGCCACGCAGTGGCGGTGGAAGGTGGTGCCTGCTTCGGTCAGGGACAGCTTGCGCGTGGTGCGATTGAGCAGGCGGACGCCGAGCTCCTTCTCCAACGCACCAATCCGCCGACTCAGCTTCGAGGTCTGCATGCCGAGCGCCAGGCCGGCAGCCGTGTAGCTGCCGAAATCCACGACTCGGGCGAAAAAGTAGAGGTTATTCAGATCTTTGAACGACTCCATGGGGCCGACTCCGAAAGGTAGGGGCTCATTATTATTCTAAATTCGACAACAGTCTTCTCTAATTTGGCGACTGGGAGGGTCACTGTTGCACCAGTATCTTGGATTCCGTGCCCTTTACCCCTGCAAGGAGAGAACCATGAAAAACGCCACTGAGCTGCTCGAAGCCTATCTCGACAACGTGAGAACGCCGAAAGTGTCCGCATCTCAGTTCGCTGAGGACGGTGTGCTCGAGCTTCCCTGGGTCAATGCGCGCGCGCAGGGACCCGCGGCGGTCGAGCAATTGCTCGTGGGCCTGCTCGCGAAGATTCCCGACTTCCGGTTCCAGAAGCCGACGTACTTCATCCAAACGCCCGACAAGCTGGCGGCGGAATACAAGGTTGAGGCGCTGGTCGTCGAGACAGGCAAGATCTATCAGCAGACCTATGCCGGCGTGCTGATCGCGCAGAACGGCAAGATCAAACTCCTGCGGGAGGCGCTCAACACGGTCGCGGCTTCCAAGGCGTTTTCGAAGGACTGAGTGTGATTTGAGCGATCACCCTTTCGGGTGACTCCCCGAGTCCCCCGGCTGGCGAGAGTTCTCTAACGGGATCAGGGATACCCAGCTGGGTTGGATGAAGGGATGATGGCCGTGATCGCGATACAGGATGAAACCCATGGATCGAGTGTTGGAGTTCTCGCAGTACCGGCTGGATGTCAGGCGACGGTTGCTCACTACGGGGCAGCGGCGGGTGTACGTTACGAGCCGGGCATTGTCTATTCTGATCGCGTTGGCTGAGCGGGCGGGAGAGGTTGTCACCAAGCGCGAGCTGCATGCTCTGATCTGGCCGAACGAAGTCGTTGAGGAGGGCACATTGCGCGTGCATGTTGCGGTACTGCGCAAGGTGCTCGGAGAACGGCCCAGAGAGCATCAACTGATACAGAATGTTCACGGTCGTGGCTATCGGCTGGCTGTCCCGGTCACGGAGCTGAGCGCTGCCTCACCGCAGGCCGCGGAGTCGAAATCAACGGATCGGATTTCCGGGTACCCTCTCATCGGCCGGGACGAGTCGATCCAACAGATCGCCGCGACTCTCTACGAGAATCGGCTGGTGACGGTGACCGGGCCTGGCGGTATCGGTAAAACAGCCGCGGCCCAGGGAGTGGTCGACGCGCTTGCGCCAGGCTTCGCGGAGAATGTATGGATCGTAGATATGGCTCCAGTGGAAGCGCCTGCCGCAGTGGCAACCTGGGTCGCTTCAAAGCTTGGAGTGGGGGTGCCGACCCCCGACCCCTTGTCATCTGTCCTCGCCTACCTTCGGCAGAAACCCACTCTGTTGATGTTGGATAATTGCGAGGCGGTACTCGACGGCGTGGCGCTGTTTGCACAAGCAGTGCTGAGTGCCGCTCCTTCGACACGAATACTGGCTACCAGTCGTGAGCAGCTACACGTCTGTGGAGAGCGTGTCTGTCGGCTCGCGCCGCTGCAAGTGCACTCGGACGCCGATGACACGAGAGAGTCGCTGTTATCTTCACCCGCGATTGCGCTTTTTCTGCAGCGAGCCGCGATGGCCCAGGACGGTTCGCTCGAAGAGGAGGAGCTGCATCAGGTGGCGCGATTGTGCCGTCGGCTGGAGGGCAATCCTTTGGCAATTGAAATCGCCGCGGCCTGGTGCGATGTGCTGGGATTATCGGGACTTCTGGCTGCTGTAGACCAAGGACACCATTTGTCGATTGTGGGGCCGAAAGGTCGCACGGCCCGTCATCGCTCCCTACGTGAGACGCTGGATGCGAGTTACAATCGGCTCTCGGATGCGGAGCGGCGCATTTTCCGGCGTTCGGGTGTCTTCCTCGGTTCATTTGACCTGGAAGCGGCGACTGCTGTGTTGCCGGAGGTTGAATCGGGCGGGGATGCGAAACTGAATGCAGACGAGATATTCGCGGCGTTGCTCAGTCTGGCCTCAAAGTCGCTGCTGACCTGTGAAAGCGACGTAGATCGGATCCGGTACCGCCTCAATGAAACATCGCGCACTTACGCGCTCATGAAGCTGCGTGAGTGTGAAGAGTTGGAGCTGACGAGACACCGGTGTGCCCTGTGGGCGAAACGGGTAGTGCCTGTTGACCGGGATACCCGCAGCCTGCCGCGACTAGTAACGACACGGGCCGCGTAATTAACATCTCTTCGCGATCGTTATGGAGTTGGGGGCGCAAGATCTTCCGTTCTGATCTATTCAAACGGAGGATTTATGAAGGTCATATCGGTGCTGTGCTCGGTAGGGATGTTGTCGGCGCTGGCGGTGAGTGTGTCCGTAGCGAACGACCGCGATGAGCGGGTGGCGCGCGGTGAGTATCTGGTCGCGATTGGCGGCTGCAACGATTGCCACACGCCTGGGCATTTCCTCGGGCACGAGGATCCGGCGCAGACGCTCGCCGGCTCGGACGTAGGTTTCGCGGATCCGGTCAAAGGGGTGGTCGTGGGACCCAATCTGACACCTGACAAGGCGACCGGATTGGGAACGTGGACAGACGAACAGATCCAAAACGCCTTCACAGGCGGCGTTTTGCCTGACGGCAAGTTGTTGTCTCCCATCATGCCCTGGCCAGGACTCTCGCGTCTGTCGAAAGACGATGCGCGTGCCATCGTCGCCTACCTGCGCTCTTTGAAACCGGTGAGCCGCAAGACTCCAGGCCCGTTTCCGCCGGGGACCCCCGCCACAGTGGCAGTGTTGCGTCTGACGCCACCTGCGGGCTCACACGGTGCGGACAAGTCGCGCTGAGATACTGATCGAGAGAGGCATGGGCGGGGTGTTTTTCCCCGCCCTGTTGTGCGGGCCTCGGGCAGTTGATCCGTAGAGGCCGACGCAAGGTTCGGGCAAATAGATATCTGCCCGTGAGCCCCTGAAGAGCGGGGTGCATACGCGCCGAGCACCGGGCCGGTGTTGCTGGGATCCGGAGCTACCGGTTTGGAATAGCGGGCCCGGAGTGCCTCTATCAAGTCGCGTTCGACGGGTGTCACTGACTTTTGGAGCCGAATTGCCTTCTGCAGCGCAATGTGAGCTGCCTTGGCGCGCGGCTCGGCCATCATCGGCATGTTGTAGTTGGGTCCTACGGTGAGCGCAAACCCCCAAAGGCACATGGCGCAATTCGCATCCAACGATGCGCGCGCGCAAATGAACGGGATGCTTCATCGTGATTGAACACCCACATGAAGCGCATCCCTTGATCGAAATACTGTTGGGATTCGCGCGAGCGCGTCGAGATCTTGCGGTGCGCAGATCCCACGCCTGAATAGAGCTTCGCTCCCTGCGCCCATTCAGTCAGGGTCGTGGGCGCCGCCGGCGCCGTCGACATCGAGTGGTCGTGTGAATCGGCTGCGTTGACGGGAAACGCCAACAGGGCGGCCACCACGCTGCTGACCGATATGAGCGCCGGCCCGTTGACGAGTACGAACGTTCGCATTTTCATGGTCCTATTCCCTTTGATCAATTCAGGTGGCGCTGCAGCCCCAGCGTGGCAAGAAAAACTATACCCACAATGGCGGCAAGGATGCTGAACATCGTGCCGGGCGTTTGGGCCAGGAGGAGTCCGCCGAACACACCGCTGCAGACGCCGCCGAAACGCGAAACGCCGCTTGCCAGACCGACGCCGGTGGCGCGGAGGGCTGTTGGATAGAGACTGGTGGCGAGCAGGTAGAGGATGAGTTGCGCGCCGTTCACGCCGAAGCCCGCTGCAATCAGGCTCCAGGACAAAGAGGAAGTCGCGCCGGCGTGTAATGTGAACACCGGGTCCTGGCCGATACTCCACAACATTCCGATGGCCACTGCTATCACAAAAAAGAAAAAGAGACGAGCGAAGCGGGTGGTTGACATGATTGCGGTGAGTATCACACCCAACAGGCCGCCGAGGTTGAACAGCAGCGAGCCATGGATGGCCTGTGGCATGGTCAGGCCAACCGAGGCCAGCAGCGTCGGAAGCCAACTGAAGAATATGTAGACCACGAAGACATTGGCAAAAAACGCGCTCCACAGCGCCAATGTCGGCAGCATCCAGTGTTCGTTCATCAGGCCGGACAGTCCGGCTCGCTCCGGGACGGCGGCTTCGGTGATGAAGAACCGGTCATGGGGGCCGTAACGTCGGCTGGCGGTCATCCGGTTGAGCAGGTCGGCGAGCTGCGAGGCGTCCTGCGGGCGCCGTGCCAGAAATCGCGGCGACTCGACCATGCCATGCCACAGAGGCAACAGCAGCGCGAGCGGCAACAAACCGCCAAACACAAAAATACTCGGCCATCCGAACTCAGGGACCAATTGCTGCGCGATGGCGGCGCCCGCCAGCCCTCCGAGCGGGATGCCGATACATCCGAGACCGATGTACAGGTTGCGCGAGGAGCGCGGTGAGAACTCTGCCAACAGCGCGGTCGCGAGCGGTAACGGAGCTCCCAAGCCCAGTCCTGTCAGCAGTCGGAAGATCTCGAGTTGCGTCGGAGTCTGCGCGGCGGCACACAGCAGTGAGCCGCCTCCCAACAGGAGTACGGTGACGAAGAGCATGCGCTTGCGGCCGAAATGGTCTGCGAGACGACCGAGCAGCCCGGCCCCGATTGCCATGCCGATCAGGCCGCTGGTGAGCACGGGCGCCAGTTGGGCGCGAGCGATGTGCCAACTCGAGGTGAGCGCCGGCGCGGCGAATGCCACGGCCTGGATGTCAAAACCATCGAGCATGAGAATCAGCAGGGCGAGGAGAATCGCCCTGCGATGCAACGCCGTGAATGGCGCCTCGTTGAGTGCGGTGACGACATCGACGGGCCGCGCCCCCGCGGGCGCGATCGAGGGGAAAATCGGTTGCATGAATGACCTGCTGAGTGACTGATTTTCAGTTGTGCAGCGGATCGTGAACCACAGCAACTCTTCTATTGTTAAGACTCGCTGCGTCCGCGGCGACTGAGCAATTCTTCACGGTTCGACCCCGGTCGCTCTGTAAACTGAAGGATATGAGAGCGAATAGGGGTGTGCCTCGCCACCGCATACGGACATGTCTGACGGCCGTCGGGTGCATGCTGTGTACGCGGATTTTCGCGTTGCCGGCGAGCCTCACCGCGAAACAGCTTTATCACTCGCAGTGGACCTCCCGCGAGGGCGCTCCAGCGGGCATCCAAGTGATGGCCCAGACCCATGATGGCTTTCTGTACATGGGTAACTCATCGGGCTTGTTTCGCTTCGATGGGCTGCAATTCGAGCGCATTGATTCGGTGAACGGGCAGCCGCTGCCGTCGACCAACGTTCTGGCGCTTTGGGCCCGTCCCCAGGGCGGCCTGTGGATAGGGTACGAACTGGGCGGCGCCAGTCTGTTGCAGGATGGACGGCTGGTGAATTATCAGGAGCCGCAGGGATTGCCTCGGGTGAGCATAGGGAGCTTTGCGCAATCCGC
>Ga0105239_10009709_pt1 | contig 10820 bp, 10 predicted proteins | sample KBSC44metaG_FD_92761 | JGI IMG/M metagenome (GOLD analysis project Ga0105239, IMG submission 92761) | Corn rhizosphere microbial communities from Kellogg Biological Station, Michigan, USA - KBS C4-4 metaG | ecosystem: Host-associated > Plants > Roots > Rhizosphere > Soil | place: Michigan, USA...
CGGAAGCAGTAGAAGAACATGGTCATCGCGCCGATATCGAGCGCGTGAGTTCCCAGCCACACCAGGTGGCTGTTCAGGCGCGAGAGCTCCGCCATCATCACACGCGTCCACTGGGCACGCGCGGGGATTTCGATCTGCAGTAGCTTTTCGACCGACAGGGAGTAAACCAGGTTGTTCGAAAGATTCGCCAGGTAATCGACGCGGTCGGTAAGCGTCACGCCCTGCTGCCAGGTCTTCTGCTCGAATTCTTTCTCAATGCCGGTGTGCAGGAAGCCGATGTCGGGCGCAGCGCTGATGATGGTCTCGCCTTCGAGCTCCAGCACGATGCGCAACACACCGTGCGTGGACGGGTGCTGCGGACCCATGTTGAGCGTCATCCGGCGCGGCGCGGACGGAGTCGCAGGAATTTCCTGCACTGCGGGAATCGTCGCTGTGTGATCTTCGAAGGACCGTTTCATGCTATTACTCACTCGGGTAACTGTACTTGTACCCGTGCACCGGATAATCTTTACGCAGCGGATACCCTTCCCAGTCCGTCGGCATTAGGATGCGGACCAGGTTGGGATGATTGCGGAATCCGATCCCGAACATGTCGAAGACCTCCCGCTCGTACCAATTCGCCGAGCGCCAAACGCTCGTAACCGAATCGATCTCAGGAATATTGGAAGAAGTGACGCCACTCAGCCGGCACTTCAAACGGATCCGCTGATTGCGCTCCAGGGAATGCAAATGGTAGACGACTTCGAAACGAGGCTCGGCCGGATGCAGGTCCACGGCCGTGATGCCGCTCAGACGGATGAACTTCTCACTGTCTTTGAGATAGCGGCACAAATCGACGATTCGTTCGGGGTCCGCGATGGACGTCGATTCGCCGAACGCTTCGGTGGTTTCGAGGATAGCGGGGTGATTCACTTGGAATCTTCTTTCTTGAGTACGGCCCAATCCAGGGCGCCCTTCTTCCAGACGTAGAAGAATCCCACCAGCACCAGGGCGACGAAGATCAGCATCTCGACGAATCCGAACATTCCCAGATCGCGGTAGACCACGGCCCAGGGATACAGGAACACAGCTTCAATGTCGAACAGGATGAAAATCATTCCCACCAGGTAGAACTTCACGCTGAAGCGTTCGCGCGCAGAACCCACGGGCGCCATCCCCGATTCGTACGGAGTATCCTTCAGCGGCGAGCGGGCGCGTTTGCCCAGGACTGTCGAGGCCAGGATCAGCACCGAGGCCAGACCGGCCGCAATCAGTACTTGCACCAGGACCGGAAAATAGATTTCAGGATAATTTAGTGGCATCGGTTGAACGCTGCGCGGTCCGCTCTGGAGAGTATACCTGCCCTAACTTCAGTTTGAACCTTAACTATTGAATATAATGACCGAGGAAACGGAGTGTCAAACGCCGCGGATGGAAAGTGCTGAAACAAAGACGATTGAAGTTGTTGTAAACGGGGAAGCGCGGAGCGTTCCAGAGGGATTATCGCTGGATCGTCTGCTGGTCTGGCTGGCCATCGATCCGTCGCGTGTAGCGGTAGAACGCAATCGATCCATTGCACGAAAAATCGACTGGCCGGCGACGCGCATCGAGCCACGAGATCAGCTCGAAATCGTGTGGTTCGTCGGCGGCGGATAATTCGAGTTCGCTCCAGTACGGGAGGGGCTATTGACTTGCCCTTCAGGTCGAGTACAATCGGTAAGATCCGAGGAAATCCAAAGAACGGATACCCGCCTTCATGTTTAAATCGCGCAAAAGCCGTCCCGAAGCTCAGGTCCCCGAGCGGACCTATTCATCGAGCGAAGTATCCGACGTTGCCGGGGTGAGTTTGCGGCAGCTGCAATGGTGGGATGAGCGCAAGGTGGTCTCACCGCGGCATGAGGGACACAGGCGGGTGTACGATCCGGCCGAAGTGATCGAGATCACCGTCATCGCCGAACTGCGCCGCAAAGGATTTTCACTCCAGAAGATTCGCCGCGTGCTGCGCTTCCTGCAACGCGAAATGGGCCGGAGGCTGGCCGAGGTCCTGCAGGCGAACACCGACCTCCACCTGGTGACCGACGGAAAGTCGATTTTCCTCGAAGACCACCAGGAACGGATTATCGACATCCTCAAAAACGCCCGCCAACCCATGTTTCTGGTGTGCGTGAGCGATCAGGCTCGCCGTCTGGGCGAATCCGACCGCAAGCCGGTCCGCATGGAGTCCGGCATGGCTGCCCGGCGAGCCCGTTTGGGCTGATTTTGCAGTTCTTTGGCGGCCGTCACTGGAGCCACGGGCTCCCCCCAACCAAATTGGTATACTGAAATCGCTGGAGGCCGTATTAATGCCCAAGTCCCGTCGGCGTAGCTACTTCCTGATTCCCTCGTTTATAGTCCTGTGCTCCCTTGTGGCGGGAGTTATGGGCGGAAAGAGGGTCGCGGCAGCGTCCCCGGCCGATGATGCTGATCAGAGCATTAAGGCGTTTACCAAGGTTTATAGCGTCGTAGAGCAGAATTTCTCCGACGAAGTGAAGCCCGAGAAGGGCGTCTACAAGGGCGCGATTCCGGGCATGCTGCGGACGCTGGATCCGCACTCCAATTTCTTCGATCCGCGCGATTATCAATCACTGCGAGAGGATCAGCGCGGACGCTACTACGGCGTCGGGATGCAGGTGCAGTCACGCAACGGCAAGACCATCGTTACCGCGCCGTTCGCCGGGTCACCTGCCTATCGCGCTGGACTTCGGCCGGGCGACGTGATCCTGGAAGTGAACGATAAGAAGACCGACAACCTGAACACTACCGAAGTCGCCGACTTGCTTAAAGGTCCGCGCGGCACCAAGGTACAGGTGAAAGTCGGACGCGAAGGCTTGGACCAGCCGATCATCTACAACATCATTCGCGATGAGATTCCGCGCTTCAGCGTACCCGACGCGTTCTATGTGAAACCTGGCATCGGCTATGTCAAAGTAAGCCAGTTCAACGAGAACACCGGCAAGGAACTGGATGAGAAGCTGAAGAAGCTCAACGAGAAAGAAATGAAGGGCCTGGTGCTGGATCTTCGCGAGAATCCAGGCGGACTCCTCAATGAAGGCGTGGACGTCGCCAGCCACTTCCTCAAGAAGAACGATCTGGTGGTGAGCCATCGCGGACGGAGCTCGCCTAACAAGAATTATGCAGCGCGCACGGATGGCGCCGGCAAAGACTATCCCATCGTGGTGCTAGTGAATCGCTACACGGCATCGGCCGCCGAGATCGTCAGCGGCGCGCTGCAGGATCATGATCGCGGATGGATTCTGGGAGAGACCACCTTTGGCAAGGGTTTGGTGCAGACGGTATTCCCGCTGAATGACAACACCGGCCTGGCGCTCACCACCGCGCATTACTATACGCCCAGCGGCCGGCTGATCCAGCGCGATTACTCCAACATCTCTTTCCTGGATTACTACACGCACTCGAATCTGGAACAGAAGAACATGGCGGACGTGAAGATGACCGATAGCGGCCGCACCGTGTACGGCGGCGGCGGCATTACGCCGGATGAAAAGTTCGAGCTGCCCAAGCTCAACGCGTTCCAGATCGAAGTGATCCGCAAGTACGCGCTGTTCAATTTCTCCGCCAAGTACTTTGGCAATCGCGATGCCAAGCTTCCCAAAGGCTGGGAGCCGACCGACGAGGTTATCAACGAGTTTCGCTTGTTCCTGGAATCTCAGAAGGCGACGTTCACCGCGGCCGATTTCGCGGCCAACCGGGATTGGGTGAAAAAAGAATTGAAGCGCGAGATGTACATCACGGCGTTCAGCCAGGATGAATCGCAGCGCGTAGCCATCGAGCAGGATCCGGAAGTGCTGAAGGCGATCGACTCCATGCCCAAGGCCAAGGCCCTGGTAGATAACGCCAAGAAGCTGCTGGTGCAGCGCATGACCGGGCAGGATTCGCGCGCAGCGGTCCGCTAGTCTTCAGAAGAATTTGCGTCCACAAATTACCGTTCTCGACGCGGGCGGCCAGTACTGTCACCTGATCGCGCGTAAAGTCCGCGATTTAGGTGTCTACGCGGAAGTCGCGCCCAGCGAAACCCCTGCTTCAGAGCTGGCCGGCCGTAAAGGCGTCATCATCTCGGGTGGCCCCTCCAGCGTGTATGATCCTGGCAGCCCCACAATCGATCCACGTTTGCTTCACGCTGGTATTCCGGTGCTGGGCATCTGCTATGGGCAGCAACTCATGGCGCACATCCTGGGCGGCCACGTGCAGAAAGGCGAGCGGGGCGAGTACGGATTCGCGCAGTTCGATCTAAAGCACGCTGACGGACTGTTCAGGGGTGTGGTCGGGCGCCAGCAGGTATGGATGAGCCATCGCGATGCTGTCCAGTCGCCGCCTGAGGGTTTCGAGGTGTTGGGCAGCACCGCCACCTGCACGGTCGCCGCCATGGCATCGCCCTCACGCGGGCTGTACGCGGTCCAGTTTCATCCGGAGGTGGCGCATACTCCCTGTGGAACGCAGATACTGACCAACTTCGTATTCGACGCCTGTGGATGCGTCAAGGATTGGGATCCCGCCGGGCAAGTCCAGGCGATCGAGGACCAGATCCGCGCTGTGGCGAAAGACCGCAATATTTTCTTTTTCGTAAGCGGCGGAGTGGATTCAACGGTCGCCTACACGCTGTGCCTGCGTGCTCTCGGGCCGGAGCGCGTCCATGGAACCTACGTGGACACCGGTTTGATGCGCGAGGGCGAGACCGATTTCGTACGCGCGAACTTTGCGGCACTCGGCGCTCGTGCGTTTGCAGTGGAGGACGCCGCACGGCAATTCTTAGGTGCACTCGCTAGCGCTGTTAATCCAGAGGATAAACGCCACATCATCGGCGAGGAGTTCGTGCGTGTACAGCGGCGCATTCTCGAATCGGAAAAGTTTCTCGACGGAAACTGGATTCTGGGCCAGGGCACGATTTATCCCGACACGATCGAATCCGGCGGCACGGCCAAGGCGGATCTGATCAAGACGCATCACAATCGCGTGGCGGGGATTCAGAAGCTGATCGATGAGGGCCGCATCATTGAGCCGCTCGCTTCGTTCTATAAAGATGAGGTTCGGGTGATCGGGCGGCAACTGGGCTTGTCCGCGGAGTTGTTAGACCGGCATCCCTTCCCTGGTCCTGGGCTCGCGATCCGCTGCTTGTGCACGGAAACGGGCGGCGCGCCGGAACAAGTTTCCGAAGGATGGATTTTGCCGGTCCGCAGCGTGGGTGTGCAGGGCGATTCCAGAACGTATCGGTCCACTTTGGCGATCGACGATTTCCCGTCGGATGAGGAAGCGGCCGGCTTGGCCAACCGGATGGACCGGATTAATCGCGTGGTGGTTCAGGTTTGGACCACGGCGAAAATAGGCGACATGCGCGCGCTGCCTTCGTTCTTGACCGAGGAGCGGCTGGACCGACTGCGGCGCGCCGATGCGATTGTCCGCAGATGGACGCATGCTTCCGGATTCGATCGTAGTGTATGGCAGCTTCCCGTGGTGCTGATACCGTTCGGCAGTCCGGAGCGCCCCGATTCCATCGTGCTGCGGCCCATCGATTCGGTGGATGGAATGACGGCGAGCATGGTGCGGATGCCCGACGAGCTTCTTAAGGAAATTGTACGGGCTTTGAGCGCCATTCCCGGAGTAGCGGGCGTCTTCTACGACCTGACGAATAAACCGCCCGCCACTATTGAGTGGGAATAGACTAACTTACTGTTTGGCTTTGCCCTTGCCTGCGCCGCCACCGCGACCCTGGCTCGACGGCGGAACCAGTTTCTGCAAGCGAAGATACACGGCCATGCTGCCGTAGCATTCGTTATCGTGGATCACATTTCCGTACAGCGACGCCAGCCGCGGCGAGGGCCCCCGGAAGCCTTGAATCGGATCGTTCATGTTCGCGTCCGTAACGCTGTCGTAGGCCGCGTCACACATATCGAACGATTCCTTCAATGCCGCGACCAGCTCCGCTTTGGTGGTCTTGGCGGCAGCGCCCAACTGCTTCGGCATACCGGTGACGGCTCCGCAGCTGTTCGCTTGAGCGTCGGCTACGTGCGCCACCCAGCCGCCGAAATTGCGCTCTTCCGGAGTCGGCTGGAAGGCATAACCAGCGTCCGGCATCTCATCCGCGGCCCTAGTCAGCAGGTTCTTGACCTGGTTGTAGGAACCCTTGACGTCGGAGATCAGGGTCGCCGGCGGGCCGCCGCCCTTGGGCTGGGCCTGCAAGGCGCACATGCAGGCTGCGCCTAGAATCAATATCGAATATCGCATTTAGACAGAACTCTCCTCGAATGTAAGGCGGCGGTTGACCGGCAGCGGTTACTGTTTGCCTTTGCCAGCGCCGCCGCCGGGGACGTTGATGGCGCCTTCATCCCAATGCTCGTCGGCCTTGCCGTCCACGAAGCGCCACATGTCGAAATGAGTAGTCGTGTAAGTCTGGCCGGGATTGCGCGGATCGGGCCGCGTGCTGACTGAGGCAACGCAGACGATGTCCTTGCCTTGAGTCGTCACCGCGACGATTTTAGTGCTCCAATCCTTGGGATCGGGCGGGATGGGACGGGGAGCGCTCTTGCTGAATGCAGTCATCACAACCTGCCGGCCCGAACTGAAGCCCGGATTGTGCTGGATGTATTTCTCCGTCAGCCACTTGTCCGCTTCATTCCAGTGTCCGTAGGCCAGCAGATCGATCACGATGTGCATGGCCGCTTGCTTGTTCTTGTTGAGCGTCTTGTCTTTGTCTTTAAAGAGCGCCGTAGGATCGGCGACACCGACCACCGGGGCGGCCTGACCAAACAGGTTCGCGCACGCTACCAACGTGAATGTGCCGAGAAGAGTGAATCGAAGTTTCATGGGTACTATCGTTAGACAACGCGGGGAAGACTGTCAAGCGGCGTTCAGGATTTCCGTAATCAACGCATCGAACGACGTCCCGCCGCTGAGTGCAGCTTGCGCGAAATCCTCGTCTTCAGTAAGGGACGGATTGGGATTCGCTTCGATCACATAAACGTCGCCTGCCGGAGTGAGCCGCACGTCGATGCGGCCGAATCCCTGGATCTTAAGCACCCGATACACTTTGCGCGCGAGTTGCTTTAGATGCTCCTCGACGCCTGGCGGCAGTTCCTTGGCGGGACCATTCTTGATGCCCCATTTGTCGCGATACTTCTCGTTCCACTTCGCGTGGAAGGTCGCGAACTTGGGCACATCTTCGGGCACCTGCTCGAAAAAGATCTCGCGCGGCGGGAAGACTGTCAGCCGGCGATTTCCCAAGACGCTGAGATACAGCTCGCGCCCTTCGATGTATTCCTCGATCAACACGTCGCATTCGAACTTCTGGTGCAGGTAACGGACGCGCTCCATGGCTTCGTCGGCGCCCTTCACGAAGGACGCTTTGGCGATGCCGTCTGACGATTCCTCGCCCACCGGTTTGACGAACGCCGGATACTTGAAGCGCTGCAATCCGCGGACGGGACGCGCCTGGTGCGAGACCACGAATCGCGGCAAACGCACGCGATGATACGCGAGCACCTTCTTCGCCAGCGCTTTATCCTTGCACAGCATCAGGCCCTCGGGGCCGGATCCGGTATAGCGAACTTTCATTAGCTCCAGCAGCGCAGGGATGTTGGGCTCATGCGAGCGGTCGTGATAGAAGGATTCGGTCAGGTTGAAGACGATATCCGGCTTACAAACGGTGAGCTTCTCGACGATAGCGGTGACGTTATCGAAGGCCGCCAGTGTTTCCACCTGGTGCCCCAGGCGCTGGAGACAATCCATCACACAGGCTTCCGTGGGTTTGTTCTGCTCGCGGAGCGTTTCGGGAGTAAATTTCTCTTCCGGATCGGATCGCTGTGCGAGATCGAACAGAACCAGAACCTTCATCTATACAGACCTCTTGAATCTGCCAGTGTACAAATGATTGGTCACCAATGTGGCGAGGTACGCCGCCAGCTCGAACTGCAATCGTGCCGGATCGCGCGGAGCGGTGAGCTTCAGTTCCTTGCAGCGCTGGATCAGCCGCCGGACGAGCATGCTCACAGTGTATTTGCGTTGGCCGGTCCACTGCACGATGGATGCGATCAGCGCTGCCCGATGCTTGCGCATCACCTTGGCGGCGGATTCTCCGCCGGGTTCGCCCTTGCAAAATATTGCGCGCAGGTCGGCGTCGTAGAAATCGGGAAAGTCTTCGGCGTATAGCTTGCGGCGGCTGGCGTAGTATCTCGCCAGCGTCTGGCGCAGCTTGCTCGCCTCATACGACCGGCGGCCCTTGGTTACGGCGGGCTTGGTTCCAGCGACTTCCTGCATCACCGAGTGGATGTACTCGATCTTGTCGAGGGCCTTCCAGCCGCGATACTTCGCTCGCCACTCTTCGGGCGGACCGCCGAGCCAAACCGCGAAGGTCTCCGAGAAATCCTCTTCCGGATGCGCCTGCGCATACCAGTTGGGAAGATGCTGCACGAAACTCTTGCTGTACGGACGCGGCGTGTACGTTTCCGGAGTGTACTCGGTTTCCGGACTTCCGAAGACCATCTGCCAGTCCTTGCGATCCGACAGCTTGTAGGCGTGGTTCACGGCGTGGCCGCATTCATGGCGAAGCAGCTTCTGGCACCAATCCGGCGTGCCGCCTTCCACTTCCATCATCAGGTGCATCTCCAACGCCTTTAAACGCGGATGCGCCAGAAAGAACGGCATGGCGATGGCGGGCACAGATTCGGGCGAAAACCATTCATCGCCCAGGTAGCAATCGGGACGGAGCGTGACGCCGCGCGCAGCAAGATCCTCGAACAACTGGTTTACGCGCGGTTCGAGCTCACTGCCCGGCAGGCGGACGCCTAAGTCACAGATCCGCAGCGCTAGCAATTCCTCGTCCTTCAGCGAAACCCACGTGGGTTCCGCGGCTGTCTCCATGACTTATCCTAACGCGTAGAGCATGTCCGATAAGAAACGGTTTTTGACCGCCGAGTGGAATAACCTGTTGATGCTCAACTACGAGGTGGATCCGTCGCTGCTGGAATCATTGGTTCCCGCGGGTACAGAGCTGGATACGTTCGCGGGGAAAGCATATATCAGCCTGGTTGGTTTTGAATTTAATCGCACGCGAGTACTGGGATTCGCCGTGCCGTTTCACCAGAACTTTGAAGAGGTGAATCTTCGGTTTTATGTCCGACGTGAGTCGAAGAGAGGCGTGGTGTTCATCCGGGAACTGGTGCCGCGCTACGCGGTGGCCGCCATCGCGCGATGGGCGTTCAACGAGAATTATTCGTGTGTGCCGATGTCGCATCGAATCGAAGGGGGGAACGCTGTGTATACGTGGGAGCTGGGATCAGATCGATGTGTGATGAAGATTGAGACAGAAGGGGAAAGTTTTCTGCCGCCCGAGGGCTCGCTGAGCCAATTCATCACGGAACACTATTGGGGCTACGCGTCGCAAAAGGGCGGCGGCTGCTTGGAGTACGAGGTGCAGCATCCGGCGTGGGTGGTATGGAATGCGAAGCGGGCGAGTTTTTCTGGAGATGTGGATGCGCTTTACGGTCGCGAGTTCGCGCAGGTGTTGAAGCGTGAGCCGGATTCAGCGTTCTTGGCAAAGGGATCGCCGGTGACGGTGTTCAAGGGGAACAGAATTGCCTAACGATGTGGCGCACGCACTCGTGCGTGCCGCGTCGAGACTCTTCTCGACGCCCGGCTTGAGTCCGCTGATCTCGAGGTATCGACACGAGTGTCGATACGGCACGCACGAGTGCGTGCGCTACTTGGCGGCCAACAGAGGCTCGATGCTCTTCAGATTCGCGCGCGCGTACTGCGCCTCTTCGATGTCGCCATTCAAATCGAGCATCGCGTGGAAGTGCTTGGCGGCGGCAGAGAGCGTTTCGAGGCTTCCATTAGCCTGGGCGAGACGTGCGTAGCAAAGCGCGAGCGCGTAGTGCGCGTACGGGTCGTTAGGATCGTAGGCCAAAGACTTCTGGCAGTACGCGATGGCCGGCTCGAAGCGAGCCTGGTTGCGCTCCGAATCGCACAACCCGAAATAGGCCAAGCTGCGCATATCCCGCCACGTATCAGTCTGCGCCGCGCGCTTCTTTTTGCCCAGCCCGACCAGAAACCCGACCACGTAATAATTCATCTGGCCGGCGAGTTTGCTATCGAAATCGCTCAGGCGCAGGTATTGGATGTACTCGTCACCTGCATCCGAATATTTGCCGCTCAGCCGCAGGCTCTCGGCCAGCCACATATGCGGCTCGGCGATGGTCGGGGCAAGCTTGATGGCCGCCCGCGCCGAATCGATCGACTGCGGGTAGACCTGCTTCATGCGATAAGCCTGCGCCTGCATGTACAACGCAGGGGCGTTCGACTTCTCGCGCTGTGTGACAATGTTCAACTGGCGAATGGCTTCGTCCGTGCCGCCGATATCGAGCAGCATGCCGGCCAGGCTGACGCGGGCTTCCATGTAGTCGGGATCGATCTCGATGGCCTTGCGAAAGGCCGCTTCGGAGTTCTTTTCGTCAAATAGAGAATTGTATGCGCGGCCCAGATACAGCGCTGCCTGGCTATACTTCCCATCGATCTGAAGCGCTTTCTCGAAGCGGGCCACGGCCTTCTTATAGTTCTCGGCTCCGCCCTTGTTGTAGAGCTTCAGCCCTTCGTCCAGCTCATCCACCGCGGCCTTGTTCCGTCTGCGCACGATCAGAATCTTGAGCGACACTGTCGAATCGCGACCGGGGTAGACCATCTCATCACGAGGGCCGTCGGGTTCGTAGCCCTGCTTCACGCCCTGGATGGTGTGGTTTCCCGTCTTGATCCCCGGCAGCCGCAGAGGAGTGCTCTTGTTGATCACGCCCTGCGAA
>Ga0105239_10009710_pt1 | contig 10820 bp, 7 predicted proteins | sample KBSC44metaG_FD_92761 | JGI IMG/M metagenome (GOLD analysis project Ga0105239, IMG submission 92761) | Corn rhizosphere microbial communities from Kellogg Biological Station, Michigan, USA - KBS C4-4 metaG | ecosystem: Host-associated > Plants > Roots > Rhizosphere > Soil | place: Michigan, USA...
AGCGCTAGCCATAGGGGCTGGTTTTGTTGGGTGTGTACTGTTTGGCGCTCAGCCGGCCTTTGCGGCAACGAAAACATGGACTGGCGGTGGTAGCGACAACAACATAACGACAGCGGGTAACTGGGGTGGCGTCGCTCCAAGTGCCGGTGATGATCTTGTATTCCCGGCAACTGCCTCAAAGCTAGCAGTTACCAATGACGAGACTGCGGGTACGTCATTCAATTCGATCACATTTAATGGTGCCGCCCCGACGATTGGCAGCGGCTATACGATCACCGGCAATGCCATAGCATTGGTCGCTGGCGTCACCGATAGCGTCACGGGTAGCAACTTTGCACATAACACGGTCAACGTGCCTATTAACTTCACGTCTCCGCAGACTATCTCGGTGAGCGCCGACAATACATTGGACTTCGGCGGCGTGCTGAGCGGCAGCGGCAACTTGACCTTTAGCGGTGGCGCGACATTGCAGGGCGCGGTCATCCTGCGCGGGAACAACACCTTCACTGGTACTGTCACGACAAGCCTGAGCCTCGAGCCGACGACAGCGACAGGTTTGGGCGCAAGTTCGGCTGGCACGACCGTCAGCAGTGGCGGCCAAGTATACTATCTGTTCAGTTCGGGCGCTGGCACGACCGCAACAGTTAGCGAGCCGATGACTTTCAATACTGGCGCCTTCGGCTCTAGCGCTGTCTTGGGTGTCAACTCTGACTGTGGGCAAGGCTTGTGCAACGATGGCACCTTCACGCTCAGTGGGGCTATCACGCTGGGCGCGGATGTAACTGTCGATACATCGAGCTCACTGACGGTCACTGGTGCATTGAGCGGCGCGCATACATTGACACTTAGCAGTGATTCAAGCGGTACGCTGGTCATCAACTCTGCTAGCAACACATCGAACACTCCTAATGGCAGCTCTGGTTCAGGATCGGCTACCACAACCACATACTCAGGCAACTCACCGGCACAGAATATTACCGTTAGCAACAAAAATACCGCAATCGTGACTGGTACCTACGGCAGCGTCACCGTCACCAGCGGTGGTACGCTGAAAGGTACAGGCACGCTGACAAGCATCAGTGTGCTCAGTGGCGGCATCGTCGCCCCTGGTATGAGCCCTGGCTGCTTGACGACTACTAATCTCGTGATGACTGGCACATACCAGGCTGAGCTTGGCGGTACAACGGCCTGCACTGGTTACGACCAGATCAAAGCCAGCGGTAATGTAGACGTAACGAACGGCACGCTGGCGGTTAGCCTCTACAACAGCTTCAAGCCAACCAAAGGTCAAACCTTTACTATCGTCAGCAATAGCGGCTCAACCCCTGTCGCTGGAACGTTCGCCAACATGGCTGAAGGCGCAACGTTCTCCGTCTCCGGCTACGTCTTCAAGATCAGCTACGTCGGTGGCGATGGCAATGATATTGTCTTGACAACGCTGTCAGTTCCCGCCACGCCAAACACCGGTGCTCACCTGGAGATGGCAAACCCGCTCGTGGCGGTGCTCGGCGGTTTGGCCGCAGCCGGCGCACTATTCCTTCTAGCAAAGAGCCGATTCGCTCGCCGATAAACAACCCACATGAACATCGAGGAGAGGTACAAACTAAGCTCCCCCCACCGGCGCCCCACACCAGAGCGCCGGTTGCGCGTACCTCAGCGGCATATGGACATTGTGGCGCAGCCGGTCAAGGCGAAGCCACAGCCATACGCTGCGCCCGTAATACCTTCAGTTCCGGCGCCCATATCTCAGCCGAAAACCGCCATCGCGTCCAAACCTACGGGTGTCCCTGCCAGCAAGCCTCTTTCTATAGATTTGCCCAGCGCTAGCCCTGAGTCGACACTGCGCATTCGTCGACGTTTCAGAATATCGAAGGCATTGGCGCTTCAAGTTGCGGCTGTTTTCATGATCCTGGTGAGTGGCTATATAAGCGTCACGACGTGGCTGGTCAACGCTCATGTGCAAGCCCAAACCACTCACGACAGTCCCATTGCATCTAGCAACAACGGCGCCGACCCGCAAGTGGTGGATGGCAACCAGAATATCAGTGAGGCCCCTATTACTAACTTTGCTGCCTACAAGGTACCGCCCCAATCACCACGTTTTGTATACATTGACAAGTTCAAAGTACAAGCCCGCGTTTTCAAGCTCGGCATCGGTGGCGATGGCGCCCTGCAGACGCCACACAGTAGCTATGATGTCGGTTGGTACACCGAAAGCGCTGGACCGGGCGAGAATGGGGCGATGCTCCTGGACGGGCACGCCTTGGGGCCAACAAAGCCCGGCGTATTCTATGATCTCAAGAAGTTAGCTTCTGGCGACACCATTCGCGTCGAACGCGGTGATGGCAAGACATTTACGTATGTGGTGCAGCAGGTTTCGGTCGTGAATGCTCAAAATGTGCCGATGGACAAACTCTTGGTACCGATCAAGCCTGGCGCAAAGGGCCTGAACCTCATAAGCTGCACCGGGGTTTATAATGCCAAGTCAGAGTCATTCAACCAGCGCGCTCTTGTCTACGCCATCCTCAAATAACAGCTAGAGCTCGGCCAGCTCAATATCCCTGATGCCAAACAACCGGGGCCGCAACAGAAGCAATCGTATGAATACGATGTGTACATGGGCAAAGATCAGTAGCGCTAGAAAGCAAGCGCCACTATTGAATAGGCCGCCGAGAGGGTCCTTGGTGACGGTGTCGATGCCGATTTGGAGTAATAGCAAAGCAAAGGGCATAAGCACGGTCGCGAACAGGACAATATATACACACCAGCCAATACAGCTGGCGACACGGAGCGCGAGGCGTGCGAAGAGGTCGTGGATTTCACTTTGCGCTTGCTTGGAGCGTGATTGCAGCAGATTCCACTCAGAAGAGGATGAGCTGATGAGATGGCGAATGCCTTGCAGCACCGTAAATATAGTCAACCCGGCAATGAGCGCCGTGACAACCAGTACGATATAGTACGTTGCGTTGCTTCCGAATAGCCAGGTGCGCAGCAGTACTGATGTATCGGGCATCCTCAAGAGTAATGTCTTGATCCCGTAAGGCCCAAAGAAATAATCGTAGAAGGCCGGGCTATGGGTGATATAAAGCCAGCCTGCTCGCATCATTGTCGCGCCCGGTGCCGACAGTACCAGCAGGCTGCTGGAGATTGAGGGTGTTAGGAGCAGCCAGAAAAGTCGTCTTTCACGCATAGATACTTTTATAGTAGGCTATCATCTGGAACATGTAAAATAATTGAGAATTTGTTTGACTTTTTGCTGCAATAGTCCGAAAATTTTAAACATAAGTATAAATAGGCGGCGTAGCAAATAAACATGCAAAAGCTCCATATCTCGAATTCGCTCAAGAGTCTCTTCATAGTAATAAGTGCGGTTGGTGTAAGTTTGGGCGGACTTATATTACAACCAGCGCGGGCGGCGGCCTGTCAGCCTCCCGGCACAGATTACGGCCAAGTTTCAGCAGCAGTAACTATTCCAGCCTCAGGCACATACCGTGTTTGGACGCGGTTTATGCCCGCCGACAATACTACGAACAATAGTTTCATGCTCGACATTGACGGCGCGAATTGCTACACCGTCAGTAGCAATACTGGCGCCGGAACATGGATGTGGACCGATTACCAGAATGGCGATAGCACTTCAAAGATGAGTTTATCGCTGTCGCAAGGTAGCCACACGCTCAAGATGATCGGCACGGCTCCCGGCGTTAAGGTCGACCGCGTTATCTTGGTTGCCGACCAGGGCGCTCAAACCTGCACGCCAACCGGCTTTGGCGACAACTGTAACGTTCCAGACGATACGACACCTCCAACGGTGGCCCTGACAGCTCCAACGTCAGGTAGTACTGTTACGGGTACGGTTAAAGTCACTGCAACAGCCACCGACAATGTGGGCGTTTCGAAGGTAGAGTTTTACCTCAACAGCCAGCTGGTCGCGACAAGCACTTCGTCGCCATATAGCTTCAACTGGGATACCACCAACACGCCAAACGGCCAACAGGTGTTGATAGCCAAAGCATATGATGCGGCTGGCAACAATAGTGCGGACAGTTACTCGGTCACGGTCCAGAACGGTACGCAAACTCAGGCTGACACTCAGCCGCCAAGCGCACCGACCGGTGTAGCTGCCACGGCAAATGCCTCCAATAAAGTTACCGTCAACTGGAACCCAAGTACCGATAATGTTGGCGTGAAAGGCTATTACGTCTATCGCAATAACGCCGTCTTGGCACAGGTTGGCAATGTAACCAGCTACACTGATACGACGGTTTTGCCAAACACTACATACACATACATCATTGCAGCCATCGACACCTCCAATAATGAAGGAGACAATTCGGCAGGCGCAAAGGTGACCACACCCGCTTCGACCCAGGCCGACACGCAGGCTCCATCTGCACCAGGGTCGCTCACCGGACAGGCTGTCAGCTCAAAGCAGGCCAACCTCAGCTGGTCAGCCAGCACCGATAATGTTGGCGTTGCCGGATACGATGTCTACCGCACCATCACTGGTGGTACGCCTAAAAAGGTAGCGACGGTTACGACTACAAGCTTTGGCGACGCTGGCCTTACGGCTAACACGCAGTACACCTACTATGTCAAAGCTCGCGACGCAGCCGGCAATACTAGTAACGCTTCCAACAACGTAACGGTCCAAACACCAAAAGCTGTCCGCAAGGCTACGCTCAGTGGTACGGTTACGAGTGGCTCAACACAATTGGCTAGCGCCACCGTCGCTGTATCAACTGATGGCGCTAACTACACCGCAACCACGAACAAACAAGGCCACTACATCATTCGAGACGTTCCAACTGGCCACTACAGTGTTACTTACCGTGCGGCAGGCTACCTCACTAAATCCAGTTCAATCACACTCTCTGCCGGGGCTGTCACGCGAAACGTAAACTTACAGAAGAAGTAAAAGGACGTATATGAACCCCACAACACCCACAACCCCAGGCGTAACGCAGCCTGCCGGGCCTGCAAGCGCAACAACAAAGAAGCGATGGCTTGTACCGACCACGATTGTACTGGTCGTGATCGCTCTGGCGGTCGGCGCTTGGATGATGCTCTCTGGCATGAAAAGCGCAGCGGTAGCAGAAACGCCAACCGCAGCCGTGACCATTACTGATAATGGGTTTACGCCAGCAACCATTCAGATTCAAAAAGGCCAGGATGTTACCTGGACAAACCAGAGTCACTCGCCAGTCCAGATCGTTGGTGACCTAAAGTCAACAGGGCTTCAGACTAGCCAGGCTCTGAAGCCAGGTGACTCATATTCGTTCACATTCGATGACAGCGGTACATTCAATTACCATGACCCAAGTAATCTCAACCATAAAGGCGTCGTAATAGCGGAGTAGCATATGAACGTAGTTACTAAAAACAAACTCACACAGTTATTACAGAATTCCCGAATGAACCTTGTCATTGCGGCGGCGGTGGCTATCGTGGTCGTAGCAGCCGGCTACTTCCTGGTTCGTTCGTATGCTGGCACCCCCTTCGCCTCAGTGGAGGCCGACCAAGGCACGCTGAGCGGTAACGCATCGCTCATAAGTGACTCAACAGCCAGCGGTGGCAAGGCAGTTCAGTTCAACGCGCCAGCTCAAACTGGTGGCGGTGGTGGCACGACCCCTACGACCTGCCCATTGCCTGACTATCCATCGCCAAGTTGCACGGGTACGCCTGTAGGTACGAAGTTTACCAAGACTGTGAATGGCAACTACACAGCCTCGACAAATGGCGAGGTTATCGACTCCTGGCACATTACCGGCGACGTAGTTATCACCGCCTCTAATGTGCAGATCAAGAATACGCAAATCGATGGAGCCATCGCCAACGAAGGCCCAACCGGTGGTGAATACAAGAACGCATCATTTACAGTGACCGACACCACTGTTGGCACGACAACATGTAGCACTGATGGCCAGCCAAGCATCAATGGTCACGACTTTACGGCCACGAGAGTGCACTTGCAGGGTCATGCAGACGGCATCGATGTTGTCGGTAACAATATAACGGTGCAGGATTCGTACATTCACCCGTGCTATTTGCCGCCAAGTGTTGTCGGAAGCGACGGCTATCATACTGATAGCATTCAGGATCAATGCAACACGAACATTACTCCCTACTGCGCACATATAACGTTGACGCACACCACCTTTGACTCCAATGTTGCCAACGGGAATTCGGCTGCAAACTTGGGCTCACAAGCTGATGGTCTCTCACTGGCAGATGTCACGTTGCGCGACAACCTCTTCCTTGGTGGTGGCTACACGACTGCAATATGGTGGGACAAGAATGGCGATAACGCCAACTGGATTGTCGCCAACAATGCATGGGTGAACAAGGCATGGGCATATGGGCCGGTTGATACCGAGAGCACTTGCGCTCACCAGACATGGTCGGGCAACAAGATCGTGACGGTTGATGGTAACTTCAAGCTCACTTCAACGGTTAGCCCGCAAGACTGCGTTAACTAGACGTTCGAAGATTGTATAAAATATGGCGCTCACTACGAGCGCCATATTTGTCAGTAGTAGCAACGCTACGGTCGCATCTGTTTCAGCATGTGCTGGACAGCTGCGGCGCGAGCGCTGTTGTCAACCGTGAGCGGTGTCATAACCGGATTGGCTGGGCAGTTGACATCCGACTGCGGGTACGTGCCATTGGCTAAGTAGGCAGTAACCGTATCGTTGACGCAGAGGTTCGGCTTGAGCTCGTATGCGGCGTGGCCACCTTGGTCGGCGCTGATGAGGCGGGCGCGCTGGCCGAGCTCGGTGCGCATGTGGACGCCACCGGCGTATGGTGTGGCCGGATCGCGCTCATCCTGTACGACCAGGATGTTGTTGGTGGGGCCGTTTGATGAAATTGCGACAGGCTGTTCAAGCGGGCGACTGTGCCAGAAGGCGCACGGCCAGATGTTGGAACCAAGCTCGCCAAACTTAGGAGCAACTATCTTGTCGGTCAGGAGACCTACTTGGTAGATGGTTGGTAGTGTTGGCCACGCGGTATCGTCGCATACCACACCCAGACCGGCCGCAGCTTCGTTGTCAGCGGGTGCGCTGGTCGTCGCTGGCGATGGAGTAGTTGCGGCTGTGGCCGACGGGACAGTCTTCATGACATGAAATAGTTGTGCCAGCGATGGAAATGAGGCGTCGTCGTACAGCGCGCTGAAGGCAACCTCACGCAGGAACGTGTCAGTAAGTACCGTGCCGTCGGGCGCCAAGCCGTTGTGTGTTCCGGCGGGTACAGTGTATGGGTGCGCGGCTGTTTGGGCGATGAGCTGGAAGTAGAGCGCATCTATTTGTATCTGTGTTGTGCCTAGGTGGTAGGTACTATCGTTGGCAGCGGCAAACTTGGTGAAATCATTAAACCGGCTGTCACCTGCCGGGCCCCAATCACGGAACACTTGGCGCCACACATTATCGGGATTCACCGAACTGTCCAGTACGATGCGATCGGTTTGCGCCGGGAAGAGCGACGCATAGACTGCGCCCAGATATGTGCCGTAGGAGTAGCCGAGGTAGGATACTTTTTGCTCCCCAAGCGATTGGCGAATCTGGTCCATATCGCGCGCCGTGTTGGCGGTCGTAATGTATGGCATGAGATTTCCAGAATGTGCAGCACAGCCGTCGGCGACCGAATGCACGAAAGCAGTCGTGTCGGCGAAGCTGTGGTTCTGCGTTAGCGGCACATAGGCTTGATTCGCCTGAGTGGCAGTGAGACCGCATGTCACCGGCGTGCTGGCGCCAATGCCGCGTGGGTCCATGCCAATGATGTCGTAACTGTCCAGGACGCTCTGCGGCAGAATAATAGTCATGACGCGCGGCAGATCAATGCCCGAGCCGCCTGGGCCGCCAGGATTTGTGAGCAGAATGCCGCGCCGTTTGCTAGGATTGGCGGCGGTGACGCGCGAAATGGCAACGTTGATATGTTCACCGCTAGGTTTGCGATAGTCTTTCGGAACGGAAATAGTGGCGCATTGCTGGCCAGCGTCGGGGATGCCCGTAGGCGGTGGTGGACATGCTCCCCATTGCACCGAAGCGGCGTGCGCCTGCCCGGTAGTGCCGAGTGCCACCATTGCCGTCAGCCCAACGGCGAGAAGGCTGAGCCCCAGCTTAGTATGTGATATGTGTTTCATGTGCCCTCCCTTATTAATACATTCGCATTGTACTGCCCTCGGAGGGCGGATAGGTGCGAATTATTTCATATTCCGTCGAGACAGAAAAACCTGCCGGCGAGTGTGCCGGCAGGTGTAGCGATAGACGAAGAAGCTTGTTATTCAGCTTTGGCGGCCAATTGCTGGCGGCGCAGAACTGCGGCGGCTGCAATCATTGGTAGGCCGAGAGCTACAAGCACGAGGCTTGTCATACTAATAGTCTGCGGAGTCTGAACCTTGGCTACAACAGCAACTGGTGCGGCGACGTCGGCTGCCGATGTGTCTGGCAATACGGCTGGCTGGCTGGCCGTAGCTGGTGTTGCAACTGGCGCGACAGGAGTTACGGCTGGAGCAGATGGCGCAGCCGGAGTAGTGGTAGGTGGCGTCGGGTTGCCGCTGCCTTGACCTGGCTGTGTCTGTACTGGACATTGGTCAACGGTGGCGTGCAGGCACAGATGGGTGCAATCGTCGCCACTAACGGTGATCTCGTAGTCACCAGCCTTCAGGTGGCTGAAAGCGACAGTGTTTGTCGAGTGAGCGTCCACAAAGACATCTTTGTGGTAGCCGTTGACCCGGACAGTATAGGTAACAGCGTAGTCATTGGTGTTGCTGATAGTCAATGTCAGGTGACCATTGTGTCCATCGGCACAGCCGCAGGCGTCAACATCGACGGTTGGAAGCTCGTGCTCGTGGCATTGCTTGATGGTAGCGTTGCCCGAGGCCATAGTGTCGTGCCAACCGGTCACATCGACAGTGTAATTGCCGATCGCAAGTTCGGTAAAGGCGATGTACTCGGTCTGGTGTGCCTCAACGGTTGTAGACTTTTCCTTGCCGTCCAGAACAACTTTGTATGTTGTCTTGAAGCCGTTTGGGTTAGTGACGTCGACACCGATCGTGCCTTCGTTGTCGCCTAGGAAGACACAGGCGCCAGTTTCGACATGGATAGTTGGGTTCTTGATGGTGAACTTTTTGTCGTCTTTGTCATTATCGCCATCATCTTTTTGTATTTGAGTTTGCGTTTGTTGGTGGTCGTCATCGCTGTGCGCTGAGACCGGCGCCGTCGATAGTAAAGCCATTGCAAGCACGGCTACCACTGTCATCGAGCACCACGTAAGAGACTTCACGATCATGTGAATTCCTCCCCTTAGGTTGATGACGGTGATTATATAACTTAGTTTATAAAAAATCAATAAAATTGTATAACGTAAGCATCATACGCACATAAATATAGCCCGCCTGGTAAGCGAGCTACAGTGTTGGCGCCGAGCCAGAAACTACTCGATGACCCAGTAGTTGAAGCTATATGTCGTACTATTGGCGCCGCCCGCGCTCACGCCGAAGCTGACCGTAAAGGTATTGGCGTCAGAGGCCGAAACGTAGATTTCGCGTGCGGCCGACGCGGCATCGGATTTGCCGACAACGATGATCGATTTCGGCGTGGCGCCGTAGGGTTTATTGAAGGTGAAGACGGTATTGCACGTCGATGATGTACCGCCTGTGCCGGTTGTGATCGTAAACGAGCCGGCAGTGTCGGTAGAGCCGGTGGTTACCGCAGCGGTGGGCGTTGTACCACAGCTGGCTGGTACGCCGATGGTTGGTGGATTTGTCTGCGTCGATGCGACATGGGCGTTCGCCAAAGTTAATGACGCGAAGGCGCTCGCCGTGCCAGTTACGCTTATCTTCATGGTCGAAGTGTCAGCCACGAATAGCGGCGTGCCAGCGGCATTTTGAATCTGGAATGCCGTGCTGGAGTTTGTTTTGTTGCTGAATTTGACGCTGCCAGTGCTATCGACGACCATATTCTGATGGGTGGCGGTCGAGTCCTGAAGCGTAAAGTTATCGGACTGCACCGATAGTGTACCGCTGGCGTTGAGGTTGCTGAGCGTCACGGTGCTGCCGTCGGCATTGGCAGAGAGTACTTGCGACCCGCCGAAGCGCAGCGAATGACCGCTGGACACATTGATGTCACCACCAGCTACGTCGAGCTTGTATGCTGGTGTGCTTTTGCCAATGCCAACGCGACCGTTAAGCGTGTCGATATTCAGAAGTGTTGATGTACCGGCCGAGTTCTGGACCTGGAAGGCGGTCGTCGAGTCCGTAACATTACGGAAGACAGCTTGTCCAGTCGCACTCAGCGAAAGTTGCGCTGCGCTGACCGATCCAGAGGCGCCACTGCCTGTAATGTAGTTGAGGGAGATGGCGTACTGTAAATTATCAAAGAAACAGCCGCCATATGGGTCGGACATTGAGCCAAAGATGCGGCTGGCGAAGCATGAAGCCTTGTCGCCGCCATTGTATGGACGCGAAACGGTGGTGTCGTCGGTATTGACGGCGAGCCAGTAGGTCGTATTGGCATTGAGGTTGACGCCCGAGATAGTGGCCGTGGTCGTCCCGTTCGGCACGAGGTTGACGATGGCGCTTTGGGCTAGGAGCGTACTTGGCCTGCTGGGTACGTTGCCGTCATCATCATACAGAGCTAGTTGGACGTGGCTGGCGGATGATCCACCGGTGAACTGAACAGATATAGAGCTGGCTGTACCGCCAACGTCACCAAGCGATACTTTGGTGGCGCTGACGTCATTTTCCCAGCCTGGGCCGGCGCTTGATGAGCCTGAGGTAAGTCCTACCGAGGCGGGCGTGCCAGGTTTGATCTGTTGTTGCG
>Ga0105239_10009712_pt1 | contig 10819 bp, 5 predicted proteins | sample KBSC44metaG_FD_92761 | JGI IMG/M metagenome (GOLD analysis project Ga0105239, IMG submission 92761) | Corn rhizosphere microbial communities from Kellogg Biological Station, Michigan, USA - KBS C4-4 metaG | ecosystem: Host-associated > Plants > Roots > Rhizosphere > Soil | place: Michigan, USA...
CCAGGGTGACACCCGGGTTCAGAGTATCCAGCGCTAAGAGAATAGGGCCGGTAATCGCCCCGCCGCTCACATTCGTGAGAGTCACTTGCTGGGCGAACTGCTTGAGTGTGCGGTTGTAGCTGAAGCCACCGCGCTTGACGTTAACCAATGCCGAGACATCGGAAGAAGACTGGAAGGACCATTGCTGGTGCTGGCCGGAGAAGTAGAAGTAGGTGTCCAGCGGTGTGCCGGCAGTATTGTGCGCATAGTTCAGATCCAGGCACATCTGTGTATTGCTGGCGGGCGTCAGGCGATAGAAGCCGCTGTCCGTCGCTTGAAACTGCCATTCCTGCGCCGGATTTACGCTCCAGGGAGTGCTGATATTGGTGGAGGTCTCGATCCAGTCCGGGTGCGGATCAAAGTTGACGGTGCCCAGCGATTGGTTGGCATCGGCTGCTGGGGCAATGCGGTAGTTTCCGTCGACGAGTGCGGTGACGTCCCAGAGCTGCGATGCCTTGCCGTGAAAGTCGCCGAGCTGAACCCGAGTGCCCGGCGCGGTGCTGCCGCCGGCAAGATCCAGACATTCGCCGAGTCCGTTGCGCGGCGTGATCCGATAGCGACCCGGCGAGAGCGCGGCCGGATCGTTCTGCGCTCGCACTTCCAGAGCGTCAACAAACGCGGTGTCGTCCGAGGTGCTGCTTCCCTTCAAGGTCAGGGTATGTGGCCCTGCTCCAACGGGAGTGCGGATCGTGAATAGGTCATATCCGAGGTTGTAGGGACTGGCCAACCCAACCAGATGGTCGTCCAGGTAGACCTGGATCGTCTGCCCAAAACCGCTGCGTAGCCTCCGTGCGGCCGCCTGGAAGCGTATTGTCCACATTCCGGGATAGCCGACTCCGGTGACTGTCTGGTTCATAGAGCCAAGTGACTGGAGAAAACCTACCTGCGTCCCTTGGGGAGCATTCGGATTTGCATAAGTAAAGCCGCTGCCATTAGATGCCACTCCTGCGCCCGAGTTTACGCCACTGCCGCCGAAGATCCAGGCGGCGCCGTTTGGCCCATAGGCGAAATCTCCTGCTGACAGCGCAGGCGCCTCCAGGCCGTTGTTCGCCACAGTGACGACGGCGCCAGAATCGGCCGGTCCGAACAGGAACCAGCGGAGGTTGAGGCTTGGCTGGAAGACCAGGTAGACGTCGTGTACCCCGGTGACCGGCGGCGTGGAGAAGGAGACGGTCTGCCAGTTTTGCCAGTCTCCGGTGGATGGGATGGCGAACGTGCCTAAGGAGGTTCCTCCGGCGCTATCCAATCGGACCTGGATCTGTCCCCCATATCCGGCGATGCGGGCGAGCAGCTTACCGGCCCCGTCAGAGCCGAAGTCTATCTTGCGGTAGACAGCGTAGTCGCCGCTGCTGATGTATCCGAGATCCTGGAACCCATCGGTGGCGGCTTCCATTTTGAGGCCGCCGTGGAGTTCGTCGAAGCGCCCTGCTTCTATACGCGAGAACGCGCTAACGGTGGCCTCGGTGCCACCGAGACCGCGGTAATCGTGAAACCAGTGGAAGACTGCCCGTGAATCCTCGTCGCGGGCAGGGTTGAAATTCAGAGGCCCAGCCGGGTCGCCCCTGTCCGTATTGGGGCCTGGGCCAAGAAGATCCCCGACGATCCCGCCGATAAAGCCGACATGGCTGGCATCGAAGTTACGGCGCGCGGCAGTGCCGAAGCCGTATCCCGGGTCACCGGTGATTCCATCAAACAGATGCCAGTACTCGTTGTCGCCGGGCAGAAAACGCTTCCAGTTGCATTCGGTCACCAGCATCGGGTAGCGATCGGCACAGGCACGGTAGTTGTTGTTCCATGCCCTGTCGACATCGACCGGGTTATTCGGATCGCCGGGAACGTAAGCGGGGTAGAAATGCGCCGCGTAACCGATATTGCCCGCCGCGCCCCCATCGATCGGATGGGCGATGAAACCCTGGTACTGGCTCTGATAGCCTAGCCCGGGGACCCAGACGATATTGTCTGCGCCCGTCGATCGGATCGTATTGACAATCGGCTGTAGCCAGGTGGAGAGCGCTGACCAGTATTTGTCGCTGCCGCTGCCCCAGGTGCCGTCCGTCGCGCGGGCGTTAATGGGCTCGTTCATGAGTTCGAAGCTGACGTTGTCGGCGCTCTTGATGCCCGGTGTCGCCGCCCAGTATCCGAGGATCGTCTTCAGCGCATTCTGCAGTTCCGGTGTCGTCGTGTTGTCCGGCTTGGAGACGTTCGGCATGATCACGACATAGATGCCCCGGTCCCGGCAGTGCTGGATATAGGGGATAAGGATGTTCGTCGTGAATGCCTGAAGCTTCGCCATGCTGAACGAGCCGTCGGCGTAATCACCGAACCAGTAAAGATCGGGATCGAACCGTACGTAGTTACAGTACCAGCCATGGTCAAAGCCATATTTGGGGGACGTGTCGGTCAGGGTATCGGTGACAGCGTTAAAGTAGCGCAAAGCGCCGGCATAGTCCGTTGGACTGTTGAAGTAGCGACCGTCGCCCGCGAAGTACGGATCGGTCGCCATGTACCATCCGTGCAGAACGACGAGGCGGCCGTTCGGGTCGATCAGCCGGTTGCCGGAGACATGCAGTTTTGGCGCTGGCACTCCCTGCCAGGCGTGTGCTGCAGAGAACGGCATCAGGGTAGCCAGGCAGCTGAGTGACGTAAGACCAGGAAGTAGTTGTCGAATGACCAGGGGGTTCCGATATTTCCGTGCCATGATGGTGACACGTCGCTGCTGATTCATGAACAGGGCCTTTGAGAGTTGAAGCGTGAAATAGAGAAGATAGATAGCTATGCGGTCAAACCACTCGACAACCGGTATTTGCCATCTTGGTTGGCTACAATACTACAGATATCGGATGCGGAATCCTAAAGGGCCGATGGAAGACGGCTCCGCCTGTACCGAAAGCGAGAGTCCGTCGCTTGTCTGCGCGAACGGTAGATGGCCACCGCCGAGGCGTTGGACCTCGGCTACTGGCCTCGCGCGACCAACAGCCAGCGACCGTATAAGGATGGGCTGACCGTCTTCCGTCCCCCGCATCTGATAGGCATAGACGGCGTCCCCTTTGGCGGTGAAGCGAAAATCCTCCGGCGTCCAGGCTACCGCCTCTTCCTTAAAGGCGCCGGCTATTGCGGAGGATGGTCCTTCGCCGACGACCTCCCAGGGACGGCTGCCATGGATGCCCTCCTGGTTCGCCCGCATCCAGAGTGCCATCTGCTGAAGCAGGTATTCGCATTCGTCATCCAGGCTTCCATCGGGCAGTTGCGGAATATTGAGCAGCAGATTGCCGTTCTTGCTGACAATGTCTACCAGGGTCTCCAGTACCTGGCCCGGCGTCTTATAGGTATCCCGGACGTTGTAATACCAGTCGCCTACGCTGGTATCCGTCTGCCAGGGGTGCTCCGCGACCGTATCGCGCTGCCCACGTTCGATATCCAGCACGCCGATCGAGTAGACAGCAGGGTCCGTGTCCTTCTGGTTGTAGATCGCCTGGTTCACGCCGCCGTGCCGTCGAGCGCTTGTGTTGTAGAGATGGGCAACGATTGCCAGTCCTATGTCCCCGAACGGAACGCCGCCATCCGAGTAGAGCAGATCGGGTTCGTATTTGTCGATGACGTCCTTGATCCGTTGGAACCAATGCTGCCGGAACTCTGCGTTTTCGGTATACCAGTGCCAGTCACCTGAGGGCTGGATCATCGGATGTCCCCCGTTTCGGTAATAAAGGTCCTGGCTCTGCGGGTCATGGCCGTCGTAGGGAATGCCTGCGTAGGGGCCGGTCTTATCCTGTCCTTTGTTCGATTCGAACCAGGTGAAGCTGGCTCCCAGGTGTTCGCTCAGGCCGAAGGGAATACCGAATGCTCGTGCGGCATCACGCCAGAGACCGACGATATCTTTCTTGGGGCCGATGTTGACCGAGTTCCAGCGCTGATGTGCGGAATCGAAGTTATCGAAGTTGTCGTGGTGCATTGCCTGGCCCACGAAGTACCGGGCGCCGGCCTCGATAAAAAGTCCCATCAGCCGATGTGGATCGAAGCGTTCCGCTTTCCAGAGCGGAACAATGTCCTTGTAACCGACGCGAGAGGGGTGCCCGTAGACGCGCCAGTGGTGCCTGTACTGCTCGTGCCCTTCCACGTAAAGGTGGCGCGCGTACCAATCACCGTACATCGGCACGGACTGCGGCCCCCAGTGGGACCAGAACGCGAGTTTGGCGTCTCGAAACCAGTCCGGGCACTGAAACTGCCGAAGCGAGTCATAGGTGGGTGCGAATGGACCGGCTGCAATAGAAAGATCTGGCATCGAGTGGTTTTCCGTAATTGTCATGTTTCAAAGTCTAAAGCGTGCGGATCGTTCCTGTTGTGAAGTCAGCAAAGAGATATCGGTTTCGTCGCCGCGGTATTCGAAGTCGTCGAAGTCCGCGAAGTGCGTGGAAGCGGTTCCGCGCGATGTCGCGTAAAGGCCCAGATAGACGCCGGCAAATCGGGACCAGAGGAAGGAAGCGTCCTGCGTGCCAGCCAGACATTGCCAATGCTCTGGTGATTCGTCCTCCGCATAATAGAAAGCGCAGGTATTGCCCTGAACCTCGATCATCAAGCGGACGCGTGTCGTCGTAATCGCTATCTCTGAGAGCGTCTCCGTCGTCTCGTTCCCTGTCGGCCGATCTATCGTGCTGCTGCGGCAACGCAGAAGGCGGACGACTCTTTGTTCAGAGACACTGGCACGTCCGACCTCAATCGCGAAAAAGGCGTCCGGAGACTTGATCAGAGCGAAGCCGGCGGATTCCATAGCGGTCTGTGGCACGAACTCCAGGGTAACCGTTGCGAAGAACGTCGTATGACGTTGCTGGACTCCGACGGCGACGGTTGTCATTCGATCTGTCAGCCACTGCGGCCGGACACGGATACGCAGCCAACCGGGGCGCGAGATAAGATCATGCGCAAGAGGGGTGTCCTGTGTGAGGCCAGGGAAACTCCAACGTCGTTCCAACCCCGGTCCATCGAAGTGATCTGTCCAGACGAAGCTGCCGTGCCCGCTGGCATCTGGATAGGGGCATTCCGGAAGGTTCGGTACGGGACAGGGGTGATCGAGATACCCTTTAGCTATCGTCGGCCAACCATCTTGCCAACCTACGGGTACCAGAAAGGTCTCACGCCCCAGTAGCGTGCCGTCGGCGTCGTATGGTGAGCACAGTCTGCATCCCTGCAGTACCATCCACCACTCACCGACTGGCGTATCGACTAGGTCACCGTGCCCGTCGCACGTGACCAACTTGGCATAGGACGAAGCCGGGTCGCGATCCGCTAGAATTGGGTTGCGAGAATCGCGTTCGTAGGGACCTGCTATTTGCCGGCTACGATAGACCGCAGCACCGCCGCTCTCCGTAGTCAGCAGGATATACCACCCGTTGACTCTATAGAGACGGGGAGGCGCGATCCCGTCTGGAACCTCATCGAGTGCCGGACCTGATTCCGCCTTCACAAGGTGGTGACGCTCTCCAACAAGCCGCATTCCGGCTCTGTCGAACGCCTGGAGCCAGATCGCCGGTCGGTTACCGGAGTGTTTGCCGCTGGTCTCTTCATATCCGGTCCACCAACTGCCGCCATTATCTTCAAAGAGGAGCGAAGAGGCGCCGTAACGCGCGTCCACAATGCGGGATGGCTCTGACCACTGCCCGGCCGCATCTGCGGCGGTCCTTACAAGGCTGCCGCTACCTGAGGGATCGGCGCTAATGAGATAGAAAAGCCCTCTATCGTGGCGAAGAGTGGGTACGTCTCTGCTATCCAACAATGTTGCGGCGAGCCGTGGCGAAGACGAGCGTAGGGGAACGTCGCCAATCTGCCGCCAGTTTACAAGATCGCGCGACTGAAAAACGGGGAAGCCTGGGAAGTACCCGAGTGCCGCAGTCGCGAGGTAGAAATCACCGTCTACCCGGCATACGGTTGGAGCCGGATGGCTACCCGAAAGAATCGGATTGCGGAACTGGCGCGACGCCGACTTAGCTCTCCGCCTTACGGCGAGAGAGGGGTGTTGCCGGGCCGGAACGCGGGGCGGGAGATTTATGCCCTTAGTGGGTAATGCTCCATCTTTTTTCGATAGGCTTCCTTGCCGCATGGGATCACTCCTTTTCACTCATTTACTCAATCCCGATCGCGCAACGAAGGCTCTGCTCGACCGGAGAATAGTCGCCATTACTGCGATCAAGCCGCATCGGCTCGCGCAGGGGAGCGGTGCGATTACACATGAAACGCGGGATTCGTGCGTGGTTCTGGGAGGCGGCATGGAAGAGAAGTGGGTGGCAGAGAATCACATCGCCTGCCTCACCTGTCGTTTCCACTACCCGAAGCTGGGTTCCCTTGTTATCGACGAAGGAAGAATCCATGAACCGGTGGATTCGGTCTCCATCCGCAGACGGCTTGGCGCCCGTCAGCTCCGCCAGCCAGGCGTGATCCCGAACGCAGTCGGGTATCGCTTCGCCTAATTCAAGCCCGCTCGGATACTGGTGTAGAAAGCGTGCTACGATCTTATGCGAACCCTCGGCGACGAGTGTGCCGCCTCCGCGCGGGCCAATATCCGAAAAGAGGCAGAGCGCCAGGATACCCTGATCCGGAGCGTCGATGGTATGGCGAAAATGGATGCCATCCCAATGCCAGCCGCTGACGGGAACAGACCATGGTGAATCCGCGCCAAGAGAAAAGTTCACAGGCCACCAGCCCCACTGGACTAATTGACCACGATCGCGCCAACGTCCGGGACCTACCAGATCTTCGATCGCATCTGCAAGACGTTCTGTATCGCAAGCGCGGAATTCAGGATCATCGTATGTTTCTGTTAGGTGCACCATCGGCTCGCGCCACGTACGCGGATCCTGCTGAACAATCCCCCGAACGGTCAGGCGATCCCACAGAAGCGACTGCGCCGCCAGTGCCTTCTTTCTAGGGAATGCCCCGGGCAGCGTAACATGGCCCAACTCCATGAACTGCTCGATCTGCGCTTTCGAAAGAACCCTGGTCTCCGTTGCCTTCGCATTCAATACTGCCATGGCCGCTTCTCTTCTCTCCTTTGGCATGAAATGTTATGCCTGCTCCGTTAATATGTATCGTGGCGTCACTTGCCACCCACTCCTGAGTGCGTTGCGGCGGCAATGGCAGCGTTGGACCTTATATCCCTCCGAAAGCCGGCATCGGCCCAATCCGCGTGATCCCAGTCGTTTCCGTTACCGCCGTCCGTGACGACCAACCGCAGCTGCCGGGCGCCCGGCGGCAAATTAATATCGATCGTTCGCAGATCGCCGGGATGCAGGACGCCTGTCTGGAACAGCTGCGCGGAGTCCGCATACACCTCGAATTCCACACTCGATCGGATGGACTGTCCGATCACCTCGTCATCGATGCCTGCCACGGCGACAAATCGCTTCGCGTCTGTGGGAATTGCATACACCAGCTCCGACGCGGCATGGGTACCGATGCCAGTACCAAAGGCGATTCCCGCGATACTGAGCGGCTTGTCCTGGATGCTCCGGTTGATCCGAGAATGTCCTCCGAATCCGACGACGTCTTTAGCCGAAGTAAGGTCGGACAGCGAGATATCGGGCGGCGGTGGCGCGATGGCGATTACCTGGGCTGTTGTGACCGGGTTGTTGAGGGAAACTGCACCGAAAAGGCGTGCTTTGATCGTTACCGGCGATTCTGCGGCGATCGGTCCTGTATAGGCGGCTGAGGCGGCGGTGGGTATTGTGCCGTTCGTGGTATAGCGGATCGTCCCACCCGAGGCTGGCCCATCCAGATAGATACGAGTATTTGGGCGTGCCAGGGATCGGCGTGGATAGGCGGTTACGATCGCAGCAGAATGCCGGGTGTTGCGCTTGCCCCAGGGGGAAGCCGGCAGTGGCCGGAAGTCAAGGTTCTGTGGATCGCGAAGGCGCGGCGCGGCTAGCTGCGATTCCTGATCCTGGTGGGTTACCGCGATCCAGTCGTCGAACCCATACCCTTGTGCGCCGATGGCCCAACCTGCGCCGTCGGGACGATACCACACGTTGCCATTAGACCGGAGGGTTGCAAGGATGTTCGGATAATCTGGACGCTGAAAAAGAAGCTGCTGATTATCTTCTGAGGCGATCACACAGCCGCGAAGCGTCAGACCGATGTCGTAGTAACCGTCGCGGTCGATAGCGGGCGACCATTCGCCGATCTGGGTGTTATTGCCGTACAGGACATCATGGTCCAGCGTGATGTGCGATGAGTTGCTGATCATCACGCCGGTCTCGTTGAAGGCGGATACGGTGTTGCGGACAGAGAAGGGGCCCGGGCTGATCTCCATCCACAGGCCTGGCCCGCGGCGGTTTTTCAGGAACCGGCAACCCTCGATCGTAATATTCCGGTTGTCTTTGTCCCACCATACCCCCGGCGCTTCATTCCTGCTGCTGGTATGCCGGCGTAGCACGATATCGCGGGAAGTCATGATCTTCATCCCGGCGACAGCGAATCCATAGAACTCGCCCATCGCACCGCGCCAGTTGTTGTCGGAGGTATCGTTCCCCTCCAGCAACGCCCTGGCGACAGCCGGGTATATGGTCGGCGGCACGGAGATGCCCAGCGAGCCATTGTGATGCATCTGGTTGTTGCGTAACACGATGTCCTCGCCGCGTAGCGTGAGTCCCGTCTCATTGTTCCACCGGATATCGCAGCCCTCGATCAGGAAGTGGCGTCCATAGGCGCAAAGAGCCGGTTCGCCGAACGCCTGGTGGGTGTAGTGCTGAATAGTGAGTCCGCGCAGCACATAGTAGCTTGGCCAGCCGTCGGGACCGTTGACGTCGCTCCAAATAGAACCCATATCGAGAGCTGCGGACCGTACCGACACCTCGACACGCGCTCGCTGGAGATCGACGCCGGCAGCCGGCTGCACAAAAATTTTGCCGTCGTTTTCGGAGACAAAATAGCTCCCGGGCGACATCTGTGAGCGGTCGATGACCTGGCGATACAGGCGCCCATCCACAAAGACCATCTCCGAGCGCCGTCCGAGCGGTTTCGTTGGGACGCCCGCGCTGGCGAAATGATCGATGGCCAGCCCCCATTGATAGGGCCATGGGTGCGTGAAGACACCTGCCCCCTGCGGTTTCCATCCCGTCCAGATGTCGCCGCCGTCCAGAACCGCCGTGCCCGGCTTGAGGGCTTCAATCCGTACCGGCGAGTCGACGGTTCCGGAGTTGCGCCGTCGGAAAGCAATCCCCTCGCGATAAACGCCTGGATAAACGAGAATGCGGGTCCCCGGTTGGGTCTGCCCGACGGCGCATCCGATCGTCTTCAGAGGGGCGGCCGGCGTACCGGGATTTGCGTCCGAGGCGTTCGGAGCGCCGGAGTTTACGCACAGCGTACGCTTTACGATGCCAGCATTTGCGTGGGATACGGCCCATAGCCTGTTCTGAAACGACGTGTCGACGGGGACGGTATCAGCCTTTGCCGCTAGTCCATAGAGGGGTGCAGACAGAGCGGTTGTTAGCGGTATCGCCCAGAGGAGAGGGGGGGCCGATCGGGGCATGCGGCATTTTCTCATGGTCGCGCCTAATGGAGAGCGAAGCCGTTACTCGCCGTGACCGGCGCGCCGAGCGCCTGCTGGAGCGCGTAATATGCCCGCTTCGGCTGATAGTGATCGTCCATCAGGGTCGCGGCGCCACGACCCGGGGAGACGGCCGGGATCCAGCTGTGCGTATCGACATAGCCCCATACCTGAAAGCCACGGCAGTTAGGGGAATTCAGGGCAAGCTGCAATACCTCGCGGTATATGGCCGCCTGCCTATCCAGGTCGGCGACATTGGAAGCATGAAAACCGATCCCGGGATCTGTGACGGGTACATGCACATCGAGTTCGGTAACCATAAACGTAAACCCGGCGGCGTGCAGGCGACTTACGTTCTGGTAGTGTGCATCCCCGGCGGTGATCGGATCATCAATGCTCAGGTGATACTGCATGCCAGCCCCGGTGACGTAGACCCCCTGGTGTTTTAGCCATTTGAGAATGTCAAACACGGCGTCGGATTTACTTCCCATGCCCTCGGCGCCGTACTCGTTCAAATAAAGCTGAGCCCTTGGATCGGCCTCGTGTGCGTACTGAAACGCAAGCTTGATAAAATCCGGCCCCAGCTTACGGTACCAGAAGCTATTGCGAAGGCGATAGGGATTCGAGTTCGGATTGTCATCGATCGCCTCGTTCACGACATCCCAGGCGAATACCTTGCCCCGGTATCGGCTAACAACCGCGTGGATATAGTCGTGGAGATACTGCCTAGCCTGAGCCGGCGTGATCGTGCTCTCGCGCTTACGCAGCCAGTCCGGCAGAGTATAGCCATCATCGCGGGCATACACCAGGACGTGACCGCGCACAGCCAGATGATTCGCCTGAGCCCAACCAGTCTGGCCCGGAGCGCCGATCAGCCAGTCGGCATTCGACCAATCGTAGGTGTCGGGGCCCAGCCAGATGGCCGGCGGCTTGAACTCGTTTTCCGGCTCGATCATGTCGAACTCGGTGGCTGTCGTGTTCCGATAGACGCCAGCGTCCGCATCGCTACGCAACAGTCCAATTCCAGCGGCGGTACCGAAACGAAGCTTTCTTTGTGAGGCCAGGGTTCGCAGGCTCGCCGTTTTCTGAGCCGATGCCGGCAAACAGGTTGCAAAGGACGCAAAGAGAGATAGCAACGCGCCGGCGCATGCTAGGCGATTCGGTACCATGACAAACCTCGACGTGGATAGTGATCAGCGAGAAAGAGCCGGAGCAAGCGAGATCCGCTCACTCCGGTAGAGTTAGTAG
>Ga0105239_10009716_pt1 | contig 10815 bp, 6 predicted proteins | sample KBSC44metaG_FD_92761 | JGI IMG/M metagenome (GOLD analysis project Ga0105239, IMG submission 92761) | Corn rhizosphere microbial communities from Kellogg Biological Station, Michigan, USA - KBS C4-4 metaG | ecosystem: Host-associated > Plants > Roots > Rhizosphere > Soil | place: Michigan, USA...
GAATCCCGAAACCATAAGGTCTCATTTGTGGTCATTGCATCCACAATTTTTTCTTTTAAGCGAATATCGCTTCCTTTTCTTAACTCTGAACAGAGCTCACTAAAATCATCCATCAGCTTTTCGCGCATTAAGCCCGCTAGCCTGCTGGTAATGAGGTACTGTTTCCCATCGTCAAGCACAATCCCGCATTCCTGCTTGATCATGGTGGACAGATAGGTAAAATCTTCCTTACTGAGCGTCTGCATTCGTATCCCTTTCAAAATTTTTTCTCAGAAAGCTTTCACCGTACGTTCAAAAGCTGTTTAACTCGATTTGCCATTTCTTTAATATCAACCCGTTCATCCGATAAACCCTGATCATCAACCGCCTTCGGCATGCCATACACGACACAGCTCTGCTCTGTCTGTGTAAGGCTATAGCCTCCTTTACCTTTGATAGTCCGAACACCTGCCATTCCGTCGCTTCCCATACCAGTGAGTACGATTGAAAGAATATTTGCACCATAGACTGCAGGTAGTGAATTGAACAAAACATCGACTGCAGGTCGGCAACTATTCACAGGTTCTGTATCGGTCAAAATTGTCAGAGGTGAAGCCGCAACTCTCTTTTTTATAGAAAGATGTCGACCACCGGGCGCAATGTAAACAGTATTGTTTATTAAAGCTTCGTTATCTTCTGCTTCTTTAACCGTCAAAGCACACTTATGATTGAGCATATTGGCTAATGATGCCGTAAAATAGGCCGGCATGTGCTGTACTAAGACCACAGGAACACCTAAATTAGCTGGCAATCCTGGCAGGAATTCTGTCAAAGCATTCGGACCACCTGTAGAAACGCCAATTGCAAGAACGTCAAACTTGTGAGTCGAAGGAACTGTGCGGGCAACAGTCGCAGGAGAAGCTCCAATGGCAGACCCGACAGGCTTTATCAGAGGTGTAACCACTTTTTTTCGAGCCGACTGACATGCCGCTAAAACACCTTTGATTTTTTCCTTGAGGGCTTCAATATTGGCAGTAAAGGATTCCTCGCTTGGCTTGGGAATAAAGTCCATTGCGCCTAGCTGAAGGGCTTGCAGTGTTAAATCAGCACTGCTGCGATTCGTTCCACTGATTAAAACCACTTGAGACCTTGGGTAGAGACGACGTAACTCCGGAAGGGTTTGCAAGCCATCCATTACAGGCATTTCAAGATCCATCAAAATCAGATCCGCAGGAACTTTTTGCATCTGCTCCAGCGCAAGCTTCCCGTTACCAACAGAACCACTGACTTCGACATCCGGAAACTCACGCAATACTCGGCTTAGTATCGTTCTGTAAGTTAACATGTCATCTACAACCAGCACCTTAATCTTGCTTGAGGTCGCTAGAGATGCAGACATAAGGATTCTCCCACTTAAACTTGTTCACACCATTGTTTTGAAAATACGCCCCACCCTAGCCCTCTCCCGCAAGGGTTGAGAGAATAGAATTTCTGGCTGTTGAATTAATATTGGCTACAGTATGGCTGCTCTCAACTCGCTTTAGGTACTGACAACCAATTTATGGTAACAACTATCGACTATTTGTCCGTTTTCATCCCCTCCCCACTAACAGGGAAGAGTTAGGATAGGGGAGAATCCCTTAACCTAATTTCAGAGTCAGTTGTTTTAAGGCCTCAGACATACCCGAGAGACGTTTTAGAGCCTCTTGCACGCTTTCCGCGCTTGAAGTAGTCTGCTTGGAAAGGTCAACCAAGCCACCGATACTTTGTGTAATTTGAACGCTGCTGCTGGAAGCTTCCGTGACATTTCGGCTGATTTCATTCGTTGTCACGGATTGTTCTTCAACGGCACTGGCAATGGTTCGGTTAATTTGATTAATTTCGACAACAATCGTCGTAATTTCGTTAATTGCGCTGACTGCCTCTGCCGTACTTTTTTGAATTTCTTCAATTTTTAAACGAATATCTTCCGTAGCTGTTGCAGATTGCTTTGCAAGTTCTTTAACCTCGTTGGCAACAACCGCAAACCCTTTACCGGCTTCACCCGCACTGGCAGCCTCGATAGTTGCGTTTAAGGCCAGCAGGTTGGTTTGGGATGCAATGCTTTTAATAACTTCTACAACATTGCCAATCTCTTTAGCGGAACGTCCAAGAGTATCCACAATAACGCGAGACTCTTCAGCCTTCAATTCAGCTTTTTCCGTGATGCTTGCCGCTTGAACCGCATTTTTAGCAATCTCGGAAATACTAACGTTCATTTCTTCCGTTGCCGCGGCAACGGTTTGAATCGTCATGCTGACATGCTCGGCTCCGGCCGCAACGGTATTAGATTGATTTGAACTATTATTCGCATCATCCAGAATGGCGGAACTCAACTGATTAAGCTGGAGGGTAAATTCATTCAACTCTTTAACGTTGCCGGTTAACTCTTGTGCGGTTTCTAAGTCTTGTTCGCCTTTTGCCAGTCTTTCCAATGCTGAGGAGAGCAGTTGACCCACGTTTGCCAGTGCTTTCAAGCGTTCGGGACTCGGGGACAGTGTCTCGAGCGAGAAAAAGTCCATCGTACCAATCACTTGGCCTTTAATGGTAAGAGGGAAACAGACACCGGACTTCACGCCAGCTCTTTGAGCGGGTTCACGGCGGCAGCAATCCGTTACAGTTCCCAAATCCTGAACAAAAACCAGGTCGCGATTTTTCCAGGCTCTACCGCTTAAACCAACCCCTTCTTTAAAACTGGCCTGTTGAGTCACTTTTTGAAACTCAGGGGTTACCGTTCCGGATTCTAAGGAAAAGTGCAACGCATTATCCGCTGGATCGATTTGCCAAAAAGAACCATAAGCCCAACCAAAAGTCGCTTTTACAGTTTCCAGAGCGACCCGAATGGCTTCATCTTTTGAGTTACTACGTGAAATACTTTCCAAAACCTGAGTCACCGCTTTCGCATCCTTCGTGACATCGTTTTGAAACGCTTCGGTCTTAAACCGCTGGAGTGTCCAGGATACTAAACGCCCCACACTACGAAGAACTTCCATACGCTCCTCTGATAACGTTAACGTTTCCAGAGAAAAAAAGTCCATAGTTCCGGCAACAGCACCATCTACCATAATCGGGAAACAAACACCGGACTTCACGCCCGCTTTTTGCGCCGATTCCCGACGGCAGCAATCAACCATCGTGCCCAAATCCTGAACAAAAACCAGATCACGACTTTTCCACGTTTTTCCACTGAGGCCTACGCCTTCTGCAAAGCTTGCTGAGCGTGTAACACGACTAAATTCATCGGTTACAGTACCGGTTTCCAAGTTGAAACGCAGAACCCGTGCCTCGGCATCAACCGTCCAATAAGAACCATAAGCCCAACCAAAAGCCGTTTTAATGGTGTTTAACGCAACCTGAATGGCTTCATTTTCATTGCCGACACGCCCTAAAGCTTCCAATACCAGCATGAGTGCTTTTGTATTGGTACTATTGGCCTGTTGTCTGTCAACCAACTGCATTTTGGGTTCTAAGGATAGAACATTACTCTGTTTTTTCGAGAAATCCCCAAATAGATTTAACATACCTAACTTCCTATCTCACAGATTAATTTTTAAACTTACGCATTGTCATTCCCGCAAAAGCGGGAATCCTACTTATTTTTCTGTAATGCTCAATTCGATTCTGACTTTGATACGCTAATCGAAGTCCAGGTCTACAGCCCATTCCTTTCGGAAAATAGCTGTTGCTTATGAACACTTTAGCTTGGGATAAGATATCCACAGGGACTGTAATGACGTTTTTAAATCGATATTTATGCTTCGGACAAAATTTGTTTCAGATTTAAAACGGCAATCAATTGATCCTCTAATTTAATGACACCCGATAAATACTTCCCATCCATTTTTCCAATATTGGCGGGTGGTCCTTCCACTTCCGAACTGGGGAGGGTTACCACTTCACCAATCTTGTCTACGAGGAGGCCAACTTTATCGGTCAGGGTGAAGCTACTGGATTCTGAGCCATTCCAATTCACATTAACTCTTTCCTGATCCGTTTTAATGATTAGATTGTGGGTTTCGTTTGTGAGTTCCGAATTGGAAAAGCCGAGTCGCTTTTTCAAGTCCATAACCGTCACAATCTGGCCACGGAGGTTAATTAAGCCGCGAATATAAGCTGGAGAATGCGGAACGGGACTCAATTCAAGCTGCTTATTGATTTCGCGGACAAAGCGAATATCAATTCCAAACAGCTGGCCTTCCAGTTCAAACGTTGTAAACGACTCAGTGCTCATGCGGCAACCTCACTGGTTATGTGGAGAACGCTTTGAAGAAAAGTAGACAGATCCAAACGGACAGTGATGTGGTCCTGGAGCACTGCCCATCCGGCAATACCCGGGATATCATCGGTTGAAGGCTTCCATTCACAGGTCGTTTCCATAACATCAAGCACCTTGGAAACGACAATGCCAACCTTACCACCACCTTGACGAGGAATAATGAGGTAAGCCTCCGTCATGATGCTTTCATAGTCAATCGATGCAACGGGCAGGTAGGATTCAAGCCGAACAATCGGTAACCCTTTGCCATCATAGTTAATAAATTCGCGATGCCCGATATTCGTAATTTCTGACACCTGAAATTTCTCAAGGCGGAGAACTTCTTTTAGCGGAATCGCAAAGACTTCGCTGGCAGCATTATTGAAGAGCAGCATATTCTCGGACTTCGCAGCCGCTTGCAGTGCCGTAACAGCACTTAACTTGCGTTGCTCAGACTCAATCGCTTCAAACGATAGCCCGGAATGAACAACAATTCCATTCGGGTCCAGAATCATGGCCACGTGGCCGTCACCCATAATGGTGGCACCGGAGAAACAGCGGCAACTTTTCAGGAAGCTGGATAGCGATTTAACAACAATCTCTTCCGTATCGAAAAGCTCGTCGACAATCACGCCAAACTGCTGGTTACCGGTCCGAAGGACCATAATGTTATAACCGTTACCACCAGTATTCTTAATGCCATTTTCTGTACTGAGATCGACCCGTTGATTCGAGTTGAGTTCCAAAATATCGGACAGCTTTAAAAGAGGCAGGAGTTGTTTTCTGAGACGTAATACCGTTGCAGAGCCCACTCTTTCCACCCGAGAAGAAATATCTTTGGCGTGAATAAAGAGCAATTCAACCAGGTTGACCTGAGGAACCGCAAAACGTTGCTCCGCAACACCGACAATCAAGGAAGGGATAATAGCCAGTGTAAGTGGTAAACGTAATAGAAGCTCTGTTCCTTGTCCGAAATCAGTTTCAATCTGAATTTGGCCGCCCAAACGGGTAATATTGGTCTTAACAACATCCATTCCGACGCCGCGACCTGAGATTTCCGAAACCGTTTCAGCTGTAGACAAGCCCGGTAAAAAGATTAAATTAACCAACTCTTGCGGCTGCATTTGATCAATTTGATCCTGGGTAATCAGATTTTTCTTAATGGCTTTCGCCACAAGCTTATCGGTATCAATTCCGCGACCGTCATCAACAATACTGATATTAATTTGACCATCCTGGTGGAAGGCACGAAGACGGATAGTTCCTGTTTTTGATTTTCCGGCTGCCTCACGCTCATCAGCAGGTTCTAAACCGTGGTCACAACAGTTACGAATCAAATGAGTCAGCGGATCAGATAAACTTTCAATAATGGATTTATCCAATTCAACATCTTCACCTTGGGTAACTAAAGCAATTTCTTTACCCAGTTGTTTCGCCATATCCCTAACGATACGGGGAAATTTACCAAAAACACTACCAATCGGTTGCATCCGAGTTTGCATAATATGTTCTTGGAGATCGGTCGTAATTAAATCTATATTTTGAACAATAGTATCTAAATTACGGGAACGACGCGCTTCCGAGCTTTTTCCATTTTCACTTTCAACGGAACGAGGTCCCTCTTCACTTAAGGTTCTCAGAAGCTGGTTACGAGAAAGAACCATTTCTCCTGCCAGTTCCATCAATTTGTTCAGCAAGTCGATCCGAACACGAATCGTATCATTCACTTCCGCTGAACCCGGATTTTTAGAGGCAGCGGGGGCGGCCTTTTCAGAAGGCTTTGCTGCTTCCGGAGGTTGAACAACCTTTGCGGGTTTAGCTGCCACAGGTGCGGCTGGTGTAACAACCTCGACTGCGGATACTTTTGGAGTAGCAGGCGCGGCGCTGGCATTTTGTGGCACTTCATCAGCGAGTTTAACCTGGCTTTCAGGTAAGCTTGTTGCCAGTACAACCAAATCATATTCCAAAACTGTCGCGAATAAAACGTGCTGACGACCACCGGGCTGCTGTTCAGTCGAAAGAACCTCACCAAAACTGCTCAAATGGGTTAAGAATTCATCCCAAGGCTTGCCTAAAGCGGCCGGATCAACATCCAGAGTATAACGAGTTCCGCCTATAGGAAGCTTTACAGGGGCTTGTGCCACAGCTACAGGCTGAGCAGCCACAACGGGAGTTGCCACTTGCGCAACTGCTACTGTGCTGGAAGTATCAATCGCTTTAACCTGTTCAGGCTTTAATTCCGTTGCCAATATAACGAGATCTAACTCCAAAACGGTTGAAATTGTAACCTGTTGCGAGGCACCTTGTGCTTCGACTGAAAGAACTTCACCAAAACTTTGTAACTGAGTGAGAAAAGCATCCCAGGATTTGCTTAATGCTGCAGGGTTCACATCTAAAATATACTGCGTTCCACTACCCAGAGGTTTGGCAGGCTGGTGCGGAATCGGAGCTGCTGCTGCGGCAGGTTCAGGTGTTGCGGCAGCAGGAGCTTCAGGTGTAGCGGATTCGGAGACAGGAACCGTATCAGCGGGAGGTTTTAAAACCGCATCCAGAGCAGCCAGCTCTTCATCAATAGCAACGCTATCACTGGTTGTAATGTCCGCTAAAAGAAGATTGAGTTTATCAACCCCTCTTAATAAGGCTTCAACAAGCTGTGCCGATACACTCATTTGCCCGTCACGAACCAGCATGAGCAAGTTTTCCATAACGTGGCTGAGATGCTTCAGATGCTCAAAGCCAAAAAAGCCGGATGCCCCTTTAATACTATGAATTGCTCTGAAAATTCGGTTAATTAAATCAGGATTAGAGGCAGAGCTATCCGGCTGTTGCTCCATTTCCAAGAGATCCGGTTCTATGGAAGACAGGTGATCCCGACTTTCCATAACAAACTCTGAAATAAGTTCATCGTCATTATATTCCAGGCTCATAGACAACTCCCAAAGCTCTTATGCCATCAAGGCTATTAAGTTCCGTATCGTATTGCCTACAGCGCAACTTTAAGAGAAATTTCTAAATTAACCTAAAAGCAGTAAAAATCACTCTTAAGTATTAGAAGCTTGTCAACGCCTGATGACAATTAATTACAACCCTTCAAATCAACTCAATATCTTTTCTGGGTTCACAAATTACCTTCAGCTGTTTTATTAGGCGTAATGAGAATAAAAATAGAGTGGGATGACGATGTTTATACTAAGAGCTTTAACTTCCGATGTATCACGCCTTAGCGCTGAAGATAGTCGAACCCTGCCTATAAAAGCACTTTATGACGGTAAAGAGGGAGTTGAAACTGTCTTAGCCCAATATCCTCAGCTAGACTATGCAAAAGAAAAAGATACTTTCACCAGAACGCTTCACGGAGCTATTGAGCACGAATTTGGAACATGTCCGGAAGACGTCAAGTACGTTATGGAATTAGGAGCTGATGTCAATAAACCTGATGCTTCAAACAGCAATATGTTACCCCTGGGGCGCGCTTGTGCTAGGGCTAAAGAAACTGCTGTATGCAAAGAATTAATTTCCGGCGGTGCTTTAGTCGATGGAGTCGATGCTGATGGCAAAACACCTATTATTCATGCCTTAGATACCGACAGAAAAAGCGAAGAGAAAATCGCACTTCTTGTCGATAATGGATTAGACATTAATTCCCGAAAACAAGGACAGCTTACAACCCCTTTGGGCTACGCTGCAAGACTGGGGAACGTTAAAAAAGGCGAGATATTAGTTCAACACGGTGCGGAAACACGCATTACGGAAGATGCTAATTCTCCTGGAAATATTGCTCTTCGCGAAGCTGTTCAGAATTCAAATTTCAACTTTGCCTATTACCTCTTAAGAAATGAACCAAATACTGAAAAAGCCAGCAATACCAAATTAAACCCTTTTCTTCACCAGGCGGCCGGAGCGAAAGCAAAACCTCTCAGTAAAGAAGAGCAAAGCAAAACAACAGAAGATGACTCCAAAACAGCCATCTTGGATCTACTATTGAGCAAGGGGGCCGATATTGAAGGCAAAGATGAAAAGGGTCATGCCCCGATTGCACGCGCTTACGGTGGAGCCTACACACAGAGTGATCTCAACACAATCAAGTGGTTAAAAGCTCGGGGTGCGCAAGAAGCTCCTGAGGAAGTGCTTAATCCTTTTGGGAATATTCCGTTCTCATCGCTCAGGCCTTAAAACAAACAAAAAGCTTTTTACAATAACAGCTTTTCAATACGGGCCAAATCCGGCGTAATAAAAATCGTCTTTTCTTCCCGGTAATTCACATGTCCCGGGTAAGAGTGAGGAATTTTTTTAACATATCGCGATTGCGTATAAATGACCGGTACATTCACACTTTGCCTGGCCACACTGTAATAGGCGCTCAACATGGCAGCTTCCTCCAGTGTCACGCTATTAATCTCTTGTTCTGTCGCCTTAATTAAAACGTGGGAACCCGGCATTTGATGCACATGCAGCCAGATATCATTCGGTCTGGAAAGCTTACCCACGATTGCTTCATTAGCCTTGGCCGTTTTACCCAATAAAAACTCAATTCCCTGACTATTATGCAAACTAACCACTCCGGACGGCAGCGCTTCAGCCTTGGACTGCTTCTGTTTTGAAGCGGACTTTAAATGCTTATGACCTTTTGGATTCTTGCGTTGAGAAAGTGGTTTTTCCGGCGTCTTTTCAAAAGAATCAGCGGTGGAATCTTCCGTCTCTGAAAGAGAAGCAAGGTTTATTTGATTGACTTCCTCATCCAGTTCCTTTAATTCATCCAAAGCATCTGCCTGAAGTATCATTTGCCGTAACTGATCCAGGTAAACCTGCAGATTATTTGCCTTTTCAGCCCATGCCTTCTTAAATGCCAAGCGTGCCTTCGCTTTTTTAGCAAGCCGATAAAAACGATTAGCGTTCTCAACCCAAGTTAAGGCTGCATCCAATTCAATCTGCCAAGGTTCTTCATCACCATAGGGCTCCAAGGTAATCAGAGTCTGTCCGTTAGGCCCGTTACCGGATACCTCAGCGGCTGAATAGGCCGCCAATAAGCGATCGCCTTGATTCTGCCATTTCGTAATCAACGCTTCATTTTGTTCGGACAGATCGTCAAATCGTTTTTTGAGGGCGTCCTGACGTCGATTCAACACCAGAATGAGCTTATCGCGTTCCCGCGCCAAACGCTCCTCAGATAGTTTAGGAATATAGTAGGCGTAAACCAACGCATTGACAGTAGGATACGATTTCCAAAGCGGATTCGTCTCATCGGAATGATGAGGACGAGCAAAAACGGTGTAGTGATAAGCTGCTCGCTGGGTACCCGGATTCGATAACAGAGCAGGCAGAAGAGAGTCACCGGCTTCCATCGAAACAAGTTTTTCCCTAAGCTTATCTATTGTTACTACCGTCACATCCTCTGAAGCGGACCCGGGGTGAAAAATATCAGTCGCATCTAAAGCGGATTGCAGCATTTGCTGCCCCCAGCCGGAAAGACGTCGTGACAAATACCTTACAGGAGTTTCATTCACCGGGCGAGTCGCCCACATGTGTCGCCAATCGGCTTCCGTATGATCCGTAAGGGGAAGTTTACCCTCTTGTAAAGGCGGCGGTGCATAGGGTAAACCGGGTCCAACCTCCCGCAGCTGACTCATCGACGCGCTTACACTGTGAGCAACCGCCAACATGGTATTGGACTGCTCATCATATAAAATCATATTGCTGTGCTTTCCCATAAATTCCAAGGAAAGCACCAAGCGAACACGCTGACCCAACTCGTTATAATTATCCAGTAAGATTTCCAGGACACGCTCATGGGGTAACGTGCGCACTGTGACCACTTCCGAACCGTTTAAGTGTTTGCGCATCAGCATACACAGAGAGGTCGGCTTAGAAAAGGTATTCAACGTCATCTTTTGACGTTGTTTATTGTTGACCAATACACCCAGAGGCATTTGAGGATTCAAGTGCAGATAAAGCGTATCTGCATCCTTATCCCGCGTTTTTCCACCCCAAAAACCCAAAACAAATTCATAGGCACTGGGTTGGGTGATCTTAGTTATTTTTGACCCTTCAAGGGTCTGAGCCCATTCCTGAGCCAAAAACTTGAGTGTGAGGGCATCTAAAGCTTGCAACATTACGAACAGGTCGTATGGTTTTCAATCCGCTCAATAATCGAGGAGGTTGAACGACCCGGAATCATGTCAATGAATCGGACTTGAACACCCAAACGATTCAATAACGGCATTTCAGGTAAGGTTTCAGGAGTATATTGCGCTCCCTTCGCATGGTAGTCAGGTTTAATCGCCTCTAAAAGATTTTCAGGTGTATCTTCTTCAAAAACGACAACGAAATCAACACAACCCAAGCCGGCAACAATCTCCGCACGATCATCTTCACAAACCACGGGACGGGAAGGACCTTTCAAGCGCTTGATCGAGGCATCCGAATTGACATATACAATCAGGATTTCACCCGGCTTTTTACACGCTTGTAAGTATCGAAGATGCCCAACGTGAAGAATATCAAAGCAACCATTCGTTGAAACAACAGCTTTTTTTGCCTCACGC
>Ga0105239_10009717_pt1 | contig 10814 bp, 10 predicted proteins | sample KBSC44metaG_FD_92761 | JGI IMG/M metagenome (GOLD analysis project Ga0105239, IMG submission 92761) | Corn rhizosphere microbial communities from Kellogg Biological Station, Michigan, USA - KBS C4-4 metaG | ecosystem: Host-associated > Plants > Roots > Rhizosphere > Soil | place: Michigan, USA...
CGGCTTTCCATCGGATTGGAAGAGCAGACCCGCCTTCGCATAGCGCAAAGCAACCTTTGCAAACTCAAGAATACGCTCAGCAGAATGGTCAGAAGGTCGAAAGCAAAGCGAAACAATTTTACCGCCAAGCTGCTCCGCCCATTGCAGGAAAAAGGCTTCCAGCATCAAGGGATCGATCGCGTGGCTATGAATTTCAAGCGCCGTAACTCGTTGCGCCTGGAGCACATCAGCTATCGTTGAATCCGCCTGAAAAGGCAGCATCGAGAGCGCCTCGGTAGGGCAAACCGGAACGCATCGGCCACAGCCATAACAGAGAGTTTGAGAAACTTCCAAATCAGCCCCGGGAAGCGTTAGTGCCTCAGCGGGACATACGGGAATACAAGCAGAACAACGGATACAAGCTGGATCGTCAAGTTCAATCTTCCGGAAATGAGGGTCAGGATCAAGGGGCAAGCTTACCATCAGAACAGGTTCTATAGGCAAGCTCATATCGTCTAAAACGGCATTTACCGCCGCGATCACCCTGTGATCGGCTGCGAGATCAAAGCAACTGAGTCCACTCTGTGCGTAGGCTCGCGTAAAATGGCTCACCTGCTCCACATCAGTAAAACTGGCTCCAAGAATCACCTTAAAGAATTGAGCAGTCTGAAGATGTTCATCAAAACGCTTGCTTGCCTGATTTAAATCTAAATTTGCCGAGCTTTTCCTTGTAAAAAAGCTCTTATCACCTTTCCCTTTTACGGGAGAGGATAGGATGGGGGAAGTCCCCGTATTCTGCCCTATGCCTGCACTAGTCATTAAACTGAGTGGCTGGAAACGCGCTCGTGCTCAACTTCATTGGGTGCCTTTTTCTCAATCGCCAGTTTCCGATTCGCCGCAACTTCCATCAAACCATGGAACAACGGATGTGGATGATCCGGACGGGACTTGAATTCAGGGTGGAATTGACAAGCTACAAACCAGGGATGCTCAGGAAGTTCAATGATTTCAACCAGGGTACGATCGGGAGAAATACCCGAAAATATCAATCCTGCTTCGCTCAACGCTTCACGGTAAGTATTATTGAATTCATAACGATGACGGTGACGTTCCATCACAACATCGGTATCGTAAGCCTTAGCGGCTTTGGTACCTTTCAAAAGATGGCAAGGATATTGACCCAAGCGCATCGTACCGCCTTTGTCTTCGAGATTCTTTTGATCTTCCATCAAAGCCACGACCGGCTGAGAACAATCCAAGTCAAACTCAGTGCTATTCGCTTGAGGTAAGTTTGCTACATTCCGAGCAAACTCTATAACGGCGGTCTGCATCCCTAAACATAAGCCCAGGAAGGGGATTTGAGAAGTTCTGGCGTAGCGAATCACATTGATCTTGCCTTCGATCCCACGATTTCCAAATCCGCCCGGAACAACAATGACATCCATATCATGTAAGAGCGTATGGGCGGTTTCTTCATCCACACAGTCTTCAGCGTTGATCCAACAAATATCGATAGATGCACCGACAGCGGAGCCCGCATGACGAATGGATTCACTAACAGACAGGTAGGCATCCGATAAACCGGTGTACTTACCGGCAATCGCAACTTTGAGACGAGTACTCGGAGACTTGACGCGCTCAACCATCGTCTCCCATTGCTCCAAATTAGGAGCGGTATTTTCAATGCCCAAGCGCTGGAGAACCTGGCAGGCCAAGCCTTCCTTCTCCAAGGCCAAAGGAACATCGTACAAAACAGATTGATCGATACACTCAATCGCAGCTTCAGGATCCACGTTCGTGAATTGGGCTAACTTTTGGCGTTCGCTTTTGCTCAAAGGAATCTCTGTGCGGCAAACCAGAATATCGGGCTGAATCCCGATACTACGCAGCGAGTTGACACTATGCTGTGAAGGCTTCGTTTTCACTTCGCCTGCAGCTTTTAAGTAAGGGATCAAGGTTACATGAATACAGCAGGTATTCCGGAAACCAACATCGTAGCGGAATTGACGAATCGCTTCGAGGAAGGGAAGCCCTTCAATGTCGCCTACAGTACCACCCACTTCTACAATCAAAAAGTCAGGAGTGAGTTGATTAGAAGCTTCTAAAATACGACTTTTGATTTCATCGGTAATATGGGGAATGGTTTGAACCGTCGCACCCAAGTAGTCGCCACGACGTTCTTTAGAAATAACATCGGAGTAAATACGACCGGCAGTCACATTGTTGAGACGGGTCAGGTTGATATCGATAAAACGCTCGTAGTGACCCAGATCCAGATCCGTTTCAGCACCATCATCGGTCACGAAAACCTCTCCGTGCTGGAAGGGGCTCATCGTACCGGGGTCAACGTTAATATAAGGGTCGAACTTTTGGATGGAAACTTTATAGCCTCGGGCTTTTAAGAGGCGTCCTAATGAAGCTGCGACGATACCCTTCCCTAAAGAGCTAACCACGCCGCCCGTTACGAAAATGTATTTGGTTGCTCCCATGGGGTCATAATCTCCGTCATTATCCGCATCCACGACTCAGTCGCATCATTGAACCGGTGTTTTTCAGGTGAGAGTGTCGTTAGAGTTGATGCCACAGAATGCATCAGGTACTCCAGCCTCCATGATATGAAAGAGGCAAGCAAAATTAAACCTTTACAAGCAATTGGTGCATTTTTGTAAAGCCCATACACAAAAGAACAAAAAAAGAGGGGCATTTTTGCCTTACGGGCATAGAGAACAGGAACCATAACGCATTTGCTTCCCATCTCTGGTTCGATAAAGCAAATGGATGAACTGCCGATACCTTATTAATAATTGGCCTATATACCCGTTTTTCTGCCTACCGTGTATCTATTCAGTTAATAAAGGAGCAGTATGAATATTAGACCAGGCTTTAACGGACAATTCCCTCAGCGTAATAATAATATGGGATCTTCAAATTCCTGGCAGTCACAAAATAATCAAGCACCTCCTTCTAGAAGTGGAACTTGGGACTCTGGGCAAGCCCAAGATACGATGGCCTCCCTCACGGCACCAGGTAATTGGAATTCCTGGCAACCCCAACAGGCCCAGACGGCTTCTTCAGATCAAGCATCTGCCCAAGCTTGGGACATTTCGGCAGCGGACGCTAATGCTTCAGCTTCTAACACCAATACCTGCACTCATGGTACTGCTGCTACCAACACTACAAATACCCCATCATCTGAGGTTGATGACACAACAGGTTCTTCGGAAACACCCTCCGGTTCTTCAGAAACAGCACAAGGCTTAGCAGGCTTGCAACAAGCTTTAATCACAATGATATCATTGTTTACGCAAATGATGTCCGGACTTTTCGGCAGCCAACCGGCTTCTACAGCGCCTGCTTTGCCTCCTGGTCCAGCTCCGGTTATCGTTCCTTCTCAAATGGACTTCTCTAACGATACGGATCTTAAACAACGTCAGTATGATCTTCTGGGTGGTAAAAATAGCCAAATTGATAGCTTAATTAATAAGCTGAACAATGCCGATCCGCTATCTCCGGAATCAGAGACAATACAAGGGCAAATTGGCGATTTATGGACACAAGCCAATGGCGATCCGAACGCTTTAAAAGAATATAAAGCTTTACAAACAGTTATCAAAGAGAACACTAGACTATCCTGGCTTTCTGCAGCTCAACAAAACCTTGAGCCAAATTCAGCCGACTACATAGATATGGGTATCCAGATAGCCAATGCCCAGCAGATTCGCCAAACAGGAATTACAACTGCACAAAGCTTAGAAACAGCCGGTTAAAACTAATTATTGCCTCTATTTTATTGGCATTGATAATTTAATCGAGAATTTTAGGAACACGGAAGAAACCCTCTTCCTCGTGAGGAGCATTCGCCAATAGCGCTTCACGGGTGAATTCCCGACGAGCCACATCCTCGCGATAAACAACCTCTTTATCCGCTTTTAAAGAGACATCGAGCCCGGACAAATCAGCTTCATTCAATTGTGCCACTAAGCCAAGAATACTATTGAGATCTTGTGTGTAGCGTTCCGCTTCTTCAGGAGAAAGCTCTAACCGAGCCAGTTTCGCAACATGCAGAACATCTTTTACGGTAGTTGTCATAAGTCGTATTTCCTGTTCCGTCATTCCTTCCGTGAACCGGGAATGACAATCCTTTGAAACGTTACTTTTCTTTTTTAGCAGAAGCGGTTTGCTTATCCGCAGGAGGAAGAGCCCACTGCATGTGCAATTCTTTCAACTGAGCCGCATCCGGTTCAGCGGGCGCATCTGTCATCGGATCAACCGCAGCATTGGTTTTGGGAAATGCAATTACATCACGGATACTTTCAGAGCCTGTGAGCATCGCGCAAATCCGATCCAAACCTAAAGCCAAACCGCCGTGAGGAGGCGTACCGAATTGGAATGCATCCAGCAGGAAGCCAAACTTCCGCTGTGTTTCTTCAGGTGTAAGACCCAAGAGCTGGAAGATTTTTGCTTGGAGATCCGCCTGGTGAATACGAATCGATCCGCCACCGATTTCAGTCCCGTTATACGCCACATCGTAACCCAGGGAGCGAACTTTATAAGGTTCGGAATCCAGTAAGTGCAAATCTTCAGGATGAGGAGATGTAAAGGGATGGTGGTTAGAAGATAACGCACCATTCTCTAACTTTTCAAAAAGAGGGAAATCCGTTACCCATAAAATTTCATGGCAGTTAGGATCAATCAAACCATGACGTTCCGCAAAATGAAGACGGAAACGGCCGAGAACGGTACAAGCGGGAATCAGTTGATCCGCCATAAAGAAGACCACATCACCCATTTGAGCTTTCGCATTACTTTGAATCGCAGCTTGCTCTGTTTCCGATAAGAATTTCAGAATAGGCGATTTAGGACCATCTTCCGCATAGATAATATAGCCTAAGCCCTTGGCTCCGAAACGACGCGCCATCACCTGAAGGTCGTCCAGTTCTTTACGGCTATAATCGGCAGCACCTTTTACGCAAATAGCCTTAACAACGCCACCGTCATCAACCGGCTTGCGGAAGGCGGTGAATCCGCTTTCCCGGAAAACATCGGTCAGATCCACAAACTCCAGACCGAAGCGAAGATCCGGTTTATCGGAGCCGAAACGGTGCATTGCATCGTTCCATGTCATGCGCTGAAAAGGCGCTTTAATCTGAATATTGGCCACTGAAAAGACCTCAACGAGTAGGCCTTCAACCAGTGCCAAAATGTCTTCCTGATCAATGAAAGACATCTCCAAGTCGAGCTGGGTAAATTCAGGCTGACGATCGGACCGTAAGTCCTCATCGCGGAAACAACGGGCAATTTGATAATAACGTTCGATGCCACCCACCATGAGCAACTGTTTAAACAGTTGCGGAGACTGGGGAAGGGCAAAACATTTCCCGGGGTGAACCCGACTGGGTACCAGATAATCCCGAGCGCCTTCAGGGGTCGCTTTAATCAGAACCGGCGTTTCCACTTCCAGGAAACGACGATCGTTTAAGTAGCCGCGAATCGCTTGCGAAATTTTATGGCGCAGCTCCAGATTGCGTGTCATGCGAGGACGACGGATATCCAGGTAGCGGTGCTTCAAACGCAAGAATTCTTCAACCGAATCGGATTCATCCTCAATCGAGAAGGGAAGGATTTTGGAGCGGGTAATAATTTCAACTTTATCGGGATAAATTTCAATCGTCCCGGTACTCAATTTATCGTTAATGGTATCCGCAGGACGCAGAGTCAGCGTACCGGTCGCCGTGATGACATCTTCGTTTTTTAAAGTCGCCATAATGGCATGGACTTCAGGGTTACGAGACGGATCGGCAACAATCTGAAGAACCCCGGTCCGGTCTCGAATTTCAACAAAAACCAAACCACCTAAATCGCGATTGACCGCAACCCAGCCATTAACGGTAACTTTTTGCTCCAGAAAGTTCTGGGTGATATCACCGCAGAAATGACTCCGTTTGGTAAAAAAACTTTTGTTTTCAGACGCATTCGCTGAACTAACAGGGGCAGAAGACTGACTCATGGCAAATTCCGAACTTTATAGTAAGACTTATTTAATCATAACGTTTACAGTCATTTCAGCAAGCTACCTTATCCTCTTCAAGCTTTACTGTAAAAGCCTTCTTTTAAGACTACTTGCTGGTATCAGCGCTTTTGTTTAAGATGGTACTGAATAAGCATTAAATGGGGACTTTTTATCCATGGTCACTACGGCAGATGATATCCTGGCAACCGCCGATAGCAAAATGCAAAAAGCCATTGCAGCAACCCAACATGATATGGGTTCAATTCGTACGGGACGCGCAAACCCATTGCTTCTGGATCGTGTTGTACTGGATTACTACGGCACCCCAACTCCGATTCGCCAAATGTCAAACGTCAGTGTTTCTGAAGGTCAAACCCTCGTCATTCAGCCCTACGACAAAAACATGCTGAGCGAAATTGAAAAAGCGATTAGTAAATCCGATATCAACCTTCCCGTGAACAATGACGGTACAACCCTTCGCTTAAACGTTCCGCCTTTAAACGAGGAACGTCGTAAGGAATTGGTCAAACAGGTTAAAAAGATGGGCGAAGAAGGCAAAATTGCTATTCGTAATGTTCGTCGTGACTCTTCCAGTGAGATCGATAAGCTCAAAAAAACCGATAACTTATCGGAAGATGAAATTAAATCGCGCCACGACCAATTACAAAAATTAACGGATAAAGCGATCCAACAACTCGAAAAACAAGTCGCCGAAAAAGAAAAAGAAGTCATGTCTGTCTAAGGATGACAACGTTCCTCAGTAAAGCCTCTAGAGTACAAGTCGGGCTCGTGGTTGCCCTCCTGTTTTTTGGGTGCGCTTATCTTGGTTCATGGGCATGGTCTTTACTGATATTTGCTTCGCTTATCGTTGCGCAAGGGGAAATGACCCACCTTCTTAAAGGAAAAGGGGTTAAACCCTCTCAGCTCATTATATTAAGCTCGACCATCGTTATGCTAACGATGGCAAGCCTGAATATGCCGCAGTTTTTGCCGCCCATTTTGACGCTTGCTGCCATTGCCAGTTTTTTCCGTTTGCTTTTTAGAACCGAAAAAGCCGGGATTAATGATATTGGCGGAACCTTACTGGCGGTTATCTATCTGTCTTACTTTCCCTCCCATATCATTTTGTTACGCCATCTTGGAGAGCATTTTCCACAAACGGCACTTCTACCCCATTGGCAGCAACCGGGACTTCATGCGCTTGTATTTCTCCTGTGTGTTATTGCAGCCTCTGATATTGCAGCCTACTACGTTGGAAAAACCTTTGGAAAACATCTCCTTGCTGAAAACATCAGCCCTAAAAAAACTCAGGAGGGCGCGGCTGCAGGGCTTATTGCGGGTATGTTATTCGGCTGGCTCACGACTTTGATCTGGCCCTTCCCTTGGGAACACGCCTTAATTTTAAGCGCGCTTTTAGTTGCAACCGGACAGTTAGGCGATCTCACCGAATCCATGATGAAGCGAGATGCAGGCCTCAAAGATTCCGGCGAAATTTTGGCGAGTCACGGGGGCTTTCTTGATAGAGCGGATAGTTATATTTTTTCGTCAGTCGTTTGTTACTACTATATTTATTGGATCATAGAAAAGCAGGGATTGGCGCCAGAAGTGATTCACTGGTTCCGTCACCTCGGCTCCTAAGAGAAATAAATGACACTTATGGCTTATTCATCACAAAAACAGAAACCCTCCCACCCCACTTCACTGGAGGCGAAGGATTCCCTCCAGCGAAGTGGGGATACTGTGCTTTTCCGAGGAGAAACGATCTGAAATGAGTGTATCCTCAAGTCGAAAAAAACAGCTCAGTCAGCTTATGAAATCTCTGGGACTTAAACGCCCCAGGAATTACGAATACTATGATTGGGCCCTGACCCATAGTTCCTATACCTATGAAAATAAGCTATCCGGTAGCGAAAACTATGAGCGCCTCGAATACTTAGGCGACGCTGTCTTAAAGTTGCTTGTCAGCGAATACCTTTTTTCTCGCTTTCCTGATTATAGGGAAGGAGAACTGACCAAAATCCGTGCTGTTGCAGTCAGTGATGCCCGCCTTGCAGAGATTGCCAAATCCTGTGACCTGGGACAATATATTACTTTTGGTGTCAGCGAAGCCCGAAGTGGTGGTGCTAAAAAAGTATCCAACCTTGCCTGTGCAATGGAAGCCTTGTTAGGGGCAATGTACATGGATGGGCATCTGGATGAAGCTCGGCAACTACTCGTTGAAAAGCTGGAGACTTTAGTTACGGAACTGGATTCCAGCAAAACCAAGGATAATTACAAAGCGGTTTTGCAAGAACTAACTCAAGCCGAAGGGGGCTTTTTACCCCATTACGTTACAGCCGGTGAAAGTGGACCATCCCACAATCGAACTTTCCGGGTAGAGGTTAGCATTCGTGGGGAAATGCTAGGGGTAGGTGTGGGTAAATCCAAAAAAGAAGCCCAACAGTTTGCAGCAAAGCAAGCGCTAGAAAGTTTAAACGCCTTAGAAGATTAATATTAATTTGAATTTAATGAAAATTATAGCTAAACTAAGCGTAAAAATGAACAATATTATTTAATTAAGTTAATAATATTATAATCCTTTAATAAGGAAGTTTCATGCAATTTTTACCCTTATTTTTGGAAAACTCGAACCTACCTGAAAGGCGAACTGCTATACATCGCGGTTCATCAACGGAAAATTTGGCAAGGGCATCTAATAATGTTTATTTAGCAGATCGAACTTTTCAAGACTCAAGGAGAGCGTTTCATGAGCAGTTTGGAGAATATCCTGCTGATTCAATTAAAGGATTAAAGCATGAACTTAAGAGCATTGAAGATAACTCTGATTATATTACCCTACATCATCCCAACTTCCCTTCTCCAGAGCAAAAGGAATATAGATGGTATACGAACACACTTCTTCCAATGGTGCATAATAGATTAACTGCTCTAAAAAACTACTTTGGTGCTATGCAACAATATGCAAGTCAGAGATCTAATTTAACACAGACAAGAGAACAAATAGATTTTGCAAAATTGAGGTTAACTGAGCTTGACGACATAGAAAGTGGCAGAGCACTGGAAAGTGCTACATCTAAAAAAGATCCCGTTGTTATTTTCAATCTTCTTTCCGGTAATAGGAATGGTTATCCCAATGGAAACCCACCTGCACTTATTAATTCACATGATGATACTCGTAAACCATTGAGAACAAGGTTACACGACGCTAGACAAAGATATTTCGCTAACTTATTAAGCAATCGAGAGCGGGTTGTTACTGGAAAAGTACTCCTGGTTGACGCCATACTTAGACGAGATGCCCACACGACTTTTGACCTTTTAGAGGGTAATAGTAGTAACCCTCCTGCTCGTATAGATGCTTTTGACGACCCTATGAAACCCATTGCACTTCGGCTAGTAAAAACTATTCAAGGAGATAATCCTGTTTTTAGTAAAATACTGGGTAGAGGCAAGCAGACTAGAAGCTTGATTGAAAATGTAATTGCTATATTTCACAAAAGAGCTCTTCATGGAGGATCAAAAGGGATATTCTCTCAAGATGGCGGAGTTGGAAAAAAACTTGACGATTATTCTGAGAAAATGGCCATACTTTTTCCAGTTAGCCAATTAAAAGATAAGCAAACTGCCTTAGCTAAAACTTGGGCACAAGAGGATGTCGCGAGTCTAATCGAAGATAAAAAGTCCTCTTTTCACAAACGAAAACTGACTGCCCAAGCAAGACAAAAAAGAATGAAAATTGCTCTTCAAAAAGCTCAACAAAAAGCAAATGAAAAGTTGACAGGTGCTCCAAAAACCTATCGTGTAAGATGGTCTAGAAAAAAGCTAAAAGCCGTTTAACGAAAGTGCACAGAAATAACTAACTGAGGATAACAGCTTAAAAATATACTCTACACGTAAAATTACACAATATCGATCGTCAGTAACAAGGCAAGAATCAGCATTTTTGTATTTTAAAGAGAGGATAGTGGAAATACATCTGAAAGATTGATTATTTAATAATATCTACATATTTAATTAAAAATACAATAAATACAAAGCTTTCAGAAAAACCGGATAATTCACTGTTATTATACAAAAACATACCATTAAAAGAATTCCCTACCAGCTCCATACCTGATAAGAGGCTGCCGTCAGACACTTACAGTTTAAACACGACTAAAGATCAGAACATTTTTACAGCAACACACACCATTAAAGAGAAACATATTGGCAGAAACCATTATCAAGAATGGCTACAAAGCCGCTATCTTTGATATGGATGACACCTTGCGAAAAATAATGAGAACAGGCATCGATCCCGAATTAGTGGCTCAGCTCAAAGCCCTGCAAAAAGCAGGAATACCGATTGGAATCGCCTCAAACAACCCGTCAAAAAGCATGATTGCTGATATGAAACGAGTATTAGAAGAAAATGGGTTGCACCATATTCCCATTCGAGGCAACAGTCAAAAACCCTCGAATTTAGCAACATCCTCCCTCTTACATGGCTTTGGAGTTTTAGCAAAGGATGCCGTTATGGTGGGTGATGGACTCTTTACGGATATTCTAGGAGGCAATATTGGTGGAATGGCGACGATTCGGGTCAAATATTTCCAGCCTAAGCAATGGCAGAGAGCAAGAGGGGCCGCTGCTGATGTGGCAACGATTGCTGTCAATCCACTTCTATCTTACTTAAAGTCTTATCAATCTGAATTTGAGAGGGTACTCGTCGCTAATTTAAGACCTATTCTTTTAAAGTAGGATAAGACGCAAAGATTAGATTTCAACGTTTTAAGCCACTTATACAAAGCAATCTCAGAAGCTTACTTTTTTTTATTTCTGTATA
>Ga0105239_10009719_pt1 | contig 10814 bp, 5 predicted proteins | sample KBSC44metaG_FD_92761 | JGI IMG/M metagenome (GOLD analysis project Ga0105239, IMG submission 92761) | Corn rhizosphere microbial communities from Kellogg Biological Station, Michigan, USA - KBS C4-4 metaG | ecosystem: Host-associated > Plants > Roots > Rhizosphere > Soil | place: Michigan, USA...
CATTCGTACAACTTCTTTCCATCTTTACCACCGCTGTCGACAGAGGAGCAAAATATTGTGAGCCAGATCACACAGTCTCTCTGGATCTTGGGTTGCTGGCTGTTGCCTAACTCTCGCGGAATCATTTGTGGATCGAACTTCAAACCACCGATCTGAACTTTGAACTTCCAGAAAAGTTTAACACCTCCTCCCAAATCTTCATCTGGAGTCTATTGAGACTTGGCACAGGGCATTCCTCATTCTCCTCATTCCTAGATCGGTTCTTGAACATAGGACAAGATCATGGATAACAATCCCCAGGACGAAAATCCCTTTGGGCAGATCACTGAGTGGGACGAGTTCGGAGACCCTGCTCCCACCGAGCTTCCTCAATCCAACCCAGGCCATCAGTCCCTTGCAAATGATCTTCCGATGGGCCATCCTCAGAATGTTCCCACCTATCCCCCTCAGGCCAATGTCAATCATGAGGGCTCATCCATCGGGGGTGGACAATGGCAACTCAGAACGCCACCACAAGGACGCAGTTATGGAGGCCAAGGTCAAACCAGCTTCTCCCCATTTCCACCTTATACACCTCTGCGACAGGGGCGAGTTGATCAAAACCATTTGGCAAATCCTTTTGGTGAAAACATAGCTGGGTTTAGTGCTTCCTCATACGGATCAAACCCACAGCCCTTCGGAAAACAGACACCTCAGCAATTTAGTCAACAAACTCCCCAATATTTGGGCCAAAGACAGCACCAGTTTGTGCCTGGTGGTAGTGCTCTGGGTCAAACACAATTCTCAACAGGGCCCCCATCTGCACTGTCTACACCAAACAACTCAGGCTTTGGCAAATTATATGCCGGTTCGCCAGATGCAATGTTGCCTCAATCTGGGAACACAAATTTCAGCCGTTCAATGTTTGGGGTTCCGCAAGCACTTCCTATGCTGCCTCAACCACAAAGTAGTGGGGTAGGGCCGGACAGAGGGGCACAGCACATTTTGGGCATGTTAACTCGGCCAGCTCAGATTGGTGCTCGCAGATCAACGCTACCGGGACATGGAGCCAGACCAGATGCAGGCATGTCGACTCAGACTGCCAATATATTCGAGTCTCCAACGGGTGCGGAACGGGTGAGCCCGGATAGATTGCCAGACGATATTACTCCCATGCGCCAAAGCCCTTCCAAGCACAGTGGTACATCTGCAACTCCAACACCGGAAGCCGTGCGGAACCATGTGAAGTTTATCGCCCCACGCTCAGTCGCGCTGAAGTGGTATCCAATCGATCACCCAATCCAGCTGGAAGTTGTCAAGATGGAAAAAGGATGGCACTCTGGCATAAATCACTTTGCACTGTATGGTGATGATAAGGAGCCGCGACTCAAGTACCCTATGAAACTTGAACGTGGAAGAAGACCAGGAGGCGTGAAAAAAGGTCCTGACGGAACGCAAGACGACGCATACAGCCTTGAACATCCATCCCCAGAAACCATATTACCGGCTCGTTTGTCATTGATGAATCTCATTCAGAGATGGCCGAACCACGCATGGGGCCAAGGAATACGTCTTCTCATGGCTGAGGGCATTACGCCTCAACAACTCTGGTTCAATCTCCCCGAGTGCGCTCGCCATAAATCGCACAAACTCAGGCCCTGGAATTATCTGCAGCATGTCTATGCCCGTGAAACTGATAGAATGGTGTATGAACAGACAGGTGTCAAGCGTGTTCCACTCCCCCGGGGTGCGAAGCGGGAAAAGTCGATAGACGATACCGAGTCTCAACCTCAAGGGAGTGCAAAAAGACGGAGGCCAACTCTTGAGGGCCGTATCACCATGCAACAGGCGGTACCTTCGCCATGGACGGTTCCAACAGTCGACAATTTGCCACCATTGAGTCCAGGACGACTAACGAACGAGATACCACTACGTCTGAGGTGGCTGTACACTGCACCACATGAGCACACAGTCCATGACCTCCGTTGTAAGTTGGGTTACAGGAGAGCTGTGTATCTAGAGCTGGTGAGACGTATCCTATCAGTGACGGATAGAAAGTTTGCCGATCTCGATGCCGATGGTCAGGTCCAGCACCTTGAGCATGTTCTGGACTACTACAAAAATAAGCATGCTGCGCATATGCGAGCTGAATTCAACCTTCCCAAAGCAAATGTTCTCTGGAAAGATGATGACCAGGCCGATTGCATGCTCAAGGTATTGATGGGATCTCGTATTGGTAGACGAAGGGAAGATGAAACCGACGACGCATACATGTCGCGGTTGAGGGAGGCGACCACAAGAAACATGCTCGTCTGGATCGACAATAGAATCGAGGAGAAGGAGCAACAGCTTATAATGCTGTTCTCCGATCAGACTGACTTCGGGGAGACTGCGCCCGAGGAGACCGCGCCCGAGGAGACCAACCGTAGCTTGGAGTATAGCGGGATGGACCTCTTTGGCGGAGAGACCACCGATGACTTTGGATTCGACGAACCAAACCCTTTCGTGACAGCGGGCGCAGGTGCAAGCGTAGGTGGAGATGCGGATCTCGAAATCCAGCAAGCTGGAGAGGAAGAACAGGAGCAACCAGTTCAGCCCGAACAAGAGGCTGGTGAGTACCAAGACATTGAATGAATGAATGAATGGATGGATGGATGGATGGATGGATTATGACTGTATAGACTCTTCGGCAATGAATTGATCAAAGGATCTCAGATCCAACAATGAAACGCCCATGGTCCGAGTCGTGTCTCGAGGGATAGCCAGATATGGCAAGCGGGAGTGGAAGTGACTGGAAGCCCTGTCAGAGTATCATCCCGCCTCCGTAAAGAGGGAGCGCAGCAAACAGTCCTCTCATTGGATGGATCTCAGTCCCCTTGTATGAGTGACTGCCTCACCCTGTCTCTCGGAGGTAGCCCAGAAAAATTCAATACAAAATCCAGCACCAAAACCAAGGTCCAATTGAAATTCGGGGTACTACGGGACTCAAAGCTTTTCACGTGAGTTTGTATTGCGAGCGAGCTTGTGCTGAGCTGCAGATGGAAAAAGCGCGAAATGAGGTGAAGAGTGATTGATAGATGAAGTGAGACGAATCGTGATATATGAGGAGAGTTTAGCCAACGCGGCCCACCTTCCTCCTAACTTGGCATTCTGGGAGATAGTTTCTCCGCCCCGGCGAAGAACCCCAGAGTGGCTTGAACATCCAACGACGACGTCCTAAGGGCCAACAGCCTCACACAATGCCGCAAACGAACCGCTTGCCGTTGAGGGAATCGAGGCCGCAGAAGATGCTGATGTATGAGGCCGACGTGTCTTGGCGCGCTTCGGCAGAGCAGAGAAGAGTGCTCTGGATGGTGGGATTCAACGGGCGATTTCCGAGGAGTTGGTGAGAGGTATTTCGCCGTCGGGAACGGCTGTGTGTTGAGCTGGCAAACGCCTCGCGTTCCGAATGATGGATTGACGACATCCATTAGTCTAGCGAGAATTATTGAGCGTTGAGCTAGTATTTTCCTAGTTTGACATCAGTGTGGTGCTACGTATGCAGAAGCAACGCGTTGTTTCTTCATTCCAGGACTGCTTTTCAGCAACTTCCTAGGTGGGAGGCTTGAGGAGAGCATTGACATCGACGAGAAAGCTTTCCTTTTTCTTGGGTTTGGTGTCAGTATGATATTCGTCTAGGAGTAGGTATAAATCTAAATATTTGGAAGCACCATGCATGTCATTCATTCTTGCCAACGTTTCTACCCTACTTCTCCAAGCTGTGGTCTCAGGGCCCAGGCTCACAGCACATACTGCCTCCCCAAGTACCGATCTCTCACGAAGAATGCAGCAGACTATTGCAGGAAGGAAGTAGAAGACGTAACAATATTGCCACCGTCAGCCTGCTCGAGCAAGACTGGTATAACTAATGCGCAGAGACTAACAGAGAGATCATCGTGTCCTCATCCATAGTAACATTAATGAAACGCAATTTCCGCCGGTCGCTTCTTAACCTGGCTCCCGAGTTTTAAATTCCCACATCTGTCCCCATTACCCAAACCGGATCCCTTATCTAACCTTATGCTGCCGGCCAATATCGCTTGGCCAATTGTTTGTGATAATAAAACCTAAAATTTTTGCTTTCCCCAAGGTTTCAAGACAGTATATTACCCTACATGTTAGCCAATTCGCCGTCAATAGCTTTATCCAGGAAAGTTCTGCGTTCGCCAGCAGGTACTTCACACTGGAGCCTTTGCTCTACAAGAGCCCGTACTTGCTTCTTCGTTACTTTATCCAGATCCACCTCAGAAAGGACAGCGCGGATGGCTTCGACGATGTCTATGTCAGTCGGTCTGGTAGAGGGAACCGTTCGGAAATCCATCACGGTTGACACAGGCCTTGAGTTACCCATGCCAAGCAGACTAGGTCGGCTGACAGAATGCGGCATACCACTTTGATATGGGCTTCGATCTTGATAAGGGTTGGGAGAAGGCGACTTTAAGCGAGCCTGACTGCCCATGCTCATCATGCTCATTTGTCGACCGTGAACACTGTGTGGTTGGTCTTGGAATTGAGTCAGGCCGGTCATTGTGCTGGCTCGATTCGGCATGCCAAACGGTGCGGGTGAACGAGGAGGTGCCATGTACGGATGCTGTTGCCGGGGGAAGCCCGCCAAGATGGTACTGGCTGGTTTGACGGAAGAATAATTCGACTGCATGTCGTCCATTTCCATCATCGCCGGATCATCACGATAAGCTGTTTCAAATCCTTTCTCATGGTAACTACCAGTGTTTCCTCGTCTGCCTGGAAGGTTGTTGCTTGCGGCGTAGTCATCCCAGCGCTGAAGCGGAATCGATCGTGGATCAAACCCTTCGTCTTGAATGGCAACGACTTTCTTGTCTCCCTTTTCACCAATCACAATTCGGGTATTTCCCCAACTAAAGTTGTCTTGATTCCAGAAGGAATAGATTGGTAGAATAAAGCTGTAGACGGGGTAGGCGATGATATAGATGATCATCCACCCTATATGTTGCCACTGTCTTTTGACGATGAAGATAATGGCTTGGAGGCCATATACAGCTGCAAGAATAACGATGGAAAATATTGGAAATTGACCACTGCCAGTTGCAACAAGGTAGATGAGATATCCGAGATAAACGCAGGTCGCTGGCAGAATGAGGGTACCAAAGAGATCAATGAAGACGACAAATCTCATGGAGAAGCAGCAGAATCCACATAGATCTTTCAAGAACATGAGTTCTGCAAGATTATGAATTGTTGAGTTGATCCATCGTCGTCGTTGTGACAAAAGTACAGACCATGTCTCTGGTGCAGCGGTCAAGGCATAAGCGTCTGGAATGAACTTAAAGGACATAGATGGGAAGTGTTTGGTCATGAGCGTGGTCAGGTATCGATCTTCACCGAGCGACAACAGATTCTTCTTGTGGAGCGTATCAACGTCGCAGTCGGCGTACTCTGTGACGACTTTATCAGAGATGATCAACGGTCGTCCTTTATCAGCTGTTCGAAGGCGATACATGCAGAAACTAAAACCCGTTAGTAGGAGTGCTAGAAAGTAGATAAGAGAACACACCATCCTGGCAGACAAGTCACACTACCGAACAATGATTCGAATGCTTTGGCGAGATGATGCGAGATGTAGTATTCGTAGACTTGGATCATTGTCCACCAACTCCTTTCCTCGTTTTCCAAGCTTGTCTCACCGCAAATGCCGGCAATCTTTGCGTCATTGGCACAAGCAGCCACAAGGCGATTCAGCGAATCCTCCTTGACCATAGTGTCGGCGTCGACCATGAAGAGATACTCATAAAGCTCTGGATCAACACCAATGATGTTATTGATTTGATGGAACATTTCCAGCTCCAGGGGTGACATGGGAGTTCTGTGGTGGACCCGGTTCAAGAACTGCATGAGCAAAATCTGGGAGTCTCTTTTACCGCGATTGCCGGGTTTCGACTTCGACTGTTCGGACTCCTTGCCGACCTTGACAACAACCATATAAGGAACGACATTGCCCTCGTACTCATACAAGCCAGAATAGACCTTTCCGTAATTCAGTTGCTCGTTACCGTTGCCGACGGACCTGAAAGGAAGAGCAGGTGGGTCGATCTTGGGATCCACTCCTAGAATGTCCAGGACGATCTTCGGAGTAGGTCGATCATTGCCACCACCAACAATCATACCATCACAGATGACACATATCAGCTTCCTTTTATTATCGTATTGAAGCGCGGTCAGGGAATCCAGAGATTTTCTGAGATGATCTTCACCCTCGGTATATGCAGGGACTTGACAAATGACGAACTTGTCTTGTGGTGAAGGGCGCCGTTTTGATCCTAGCTGCAAGGCAGCCAAAAATTTGATCAGGATAACGGCGCCGATCATGATTGTAAAGGCGAGAAGGATCCAACCGTTCACTGTACATCTGGGGGATTGCCGGAAATCAACTTTGCCGGTATAAAATACTTGATTCATGCAATTCAAACTGTTCGCGAAAGCGGCATTGGTACCCCATTTGTCAGTGATGTCTGAGCCTGCATTCTGTTGAATAAGATCGGAAACCTCGCTGGGGAGAAACTTGTAAGTATTGAAACCGTTCTGGACATCCAAGGTGTAATAATAGTCGGTGAGATCATAAATTCCTTGATTTATGATGACCCACACTCGTTGATCGTCGTTGGCTTGCTTCGAAACACTGCCTCTTGTAACTACTAGATCACCCTTGTAAAATTCATTGATCTTGGGTAGGAATATTGAGGAATACCAATCCCATTGATGCAATTTCGTATTTGGATTAGACTGATAGCGCTCCCCAGATGTGTGAAGTGCGTTGGGATATTGAATGGCATCGGTGTTGTTATGTTGAAGGAAGACACTCTCGTCCACATTAAGGCCAGGACATGCACGGCTTAATGGAGGTGGAAAATAGGCATCAAGGTTTTGCCCAGCCAGTGGTAACATGTTTGCCGCGTCGGTTTTAATAGCAGTGTCTGAATGATCTTTGGCATACCATTTCGTAAGGTCGTAAACCTTTCCTCGGATACTGACATAGTAATCGTTGGTGCCGGCGTGGTAGCCAACTTCCTTTGCATTGTAAACCTTGTCGAAATTAGGACAGAGAAGCCGACCAAATTCGAGGATCCAGAAAAGTATGGCGGCATTGATAAGAAAAATGAGGAAGACGAGGACGACTTTCTCTCGCCATGCCATACGAACGTCGGGACGCCTCATTCTACCGATAAATCTTAGGAACACCGAAGGGATCCAGAAGGTCAGGGTCCAGACGAACGAGACCCACGCCTGTCGGCCCAAGGATGTCTTCTTGGATTCAATGTTTCTTGGATCGCCGAATTCGGGGTCCAAGTCGCCCACATAACGTCCAAGGTCACTGTCCCAATACTGGTCTTTGCGGTCATCTCCTTTGGGGCCGAGCCCATAATCACCACCTATTGTCTGCACGGTACGCGCTTGTGTAGGTGCAAGGGACTTCGCACGCTCAGCGCCTGCTACGGGCATGAGGTTGTCACGGCTGTCTTGTACGCTCATATTGTCGCCCATGGGTGGAAAGAAGCCGCTCCCGTTGTGAGGCATATTTGCAGAGTAGCCCGACATGAAGGGATTGGTTGGTTGCCCAAAGGCTGGATCATCCTCGATCGGCTTCATGTCCAGCATGGACTCGGCTTCCCACCAGGCACTCTCTCGCATCCAAATGCGCTCCCGTCCAATGATGACTTCACCATTAGTCCAGCCACGCTCTAGAAGGAAAGTCTCGATGCCATCCTTGCCATCTCGACAACCAAGTCTAGAGTACCTTGTCACGAACTCATCAACATCGAAGTCGGCCGTAAAGTCGAGTTGCCTATTGCGGTAATTGGCCCACTCGGGAAGTCTCCAAGCACGAAGTTGACGGGAAACTGCGCCTGCAGACCACGCTGAAGTCGCGGAAGAGAGCGCAGCGAGCGAACCTAAGCTCTCGTCGGTAGGGTGAAGGGAAAGCTGATACCAAACTCTGCTACTAGCTAGAGTCACCCCTAAGTCGAAGCGACCCTTTCGGCCAAAGTTGAGGCCTTCTCCATCCACTGGGTAGAGAAGGGTGTGAAGAAACCCACCCTCTTCAGCTCCGGTGCCGATCTTTTCAAGAATGCCTTCTCTCCGGTCGCGGTCGTGTTCTCTTTCACGGCTGAGAGGGCCACCAGTGATGCCCAAATCTGCCTCGACTTCGGACACCGCCGATTGCATCTCCTTCATTACCGAATGACCAGCGGTTTGGACTTCAACCCCGTCATCTTTCATCTCCACGTTGATGCCCACTGTGTCGTTGAAGACGTTCCGGAGCGCGACAGCCTTGGCTAGTGCCTCGCCTGGAATTTCCACAACACTGACGCTCACTTCGTCGGCATTTTCACTGCCCGAGTCGGGAGTAAGAGCGCCTGAGCGGAGCTCGTTGCCAATGGCCTGATTGGCCTTGGAGAGTACCCAGTCCACGAGGGCCTCGTACATTCCTGCGATGAGAACCTCACGGTCATCTGTGCTGCATTTATTGGTGAGAACGTCGGGTTCAAGCCCAATGAGTCCTCCAACATCTTCGCATATATCCTCGAGAACATCCGAATCCACCAGAAAGCCAGTGGTCTCGCCGAGCTTCAACAGGCCAGCGAGGCAGGAAAGAAGGCCTCGAAAGTCGGAGCCTTTGATGCCGATTGTCTTCAAGGCGTTTCGGAAGTCTTCAGCGGCCGCAGTGTCATCGGCGGTTGGGAGATATGAAGGGGGATCGTAAGTGCCTGATTTATTAAGGAGGGTATATTTGGAAGGGTGTTGCAGGCCGAGGAATTCACGCTCTGTAGCTGTGGATGCAGAAGTCAAGAGGTAGTAGAAGACGTCGAAGGCGCGATTGCCACGCTCTGAGGGAACTCTCAAAAGACCACGATCAACATCAATGCCGGAGCCAGAGAGTGCTAGCGTGAAGCCGGTAACAGTGCCGGCCAAGGTGACTGTGTATCTCGCAGAGAGGGCTGAATGTCGTAGGGTGGTGGGATTCGTGGGAGTAACGCAAGAGAGAAAGGGTCGTAGAGCGGTCAAGGCAGTATAGGCCATCTGAGGAGTGGGCAGAGGAACGACCTGCAGGAATGCATTGAAAAGTGGTGGAGTCGAGGGGTGAAGCGACCCAAGGATAATACAGGCATCTTCTGCTCTCCGCCTAGCATGTTCCCAAGCTTTAAATGCAATCTGAGCATCCACGGTACCTCCAACACGTCCTTGAGCATCAGGGTTGCTGGCGGTTACCCAGGTATTGACAGCGAGGCTTGTGCTGGCATCGAGTTGGTAGGTCTGGCCAGAGGCATATACGGCATGAAGTGCATTGAGAAGGGTTGTGGTCGAGACCTGTGCTGGCTGTTGAGCAGCTGATCGTGCACCACCAACTTGGGAGGAGTTATTGGAAAAAGTCGAGTATCGGTTGGCCATGTTGAGGTTGAGGGGTGAGAAGGCCCCTTTCAAGGAGACGTCTCGTCCCAAATATTGTTCACGAGTCTACAAATCGAGGCCAGTATGATTCCTCCTCTTCTTTGTATCACCAGCTCGAGAAAGCGTCTACCATAGATACATGTGATAATGACAACCCGCGTGTTGAGTTGCAGCAGAGGGAATTGACGAGGAATTCTTTTTTCGTGGCGATTCGTTAAAAGGGGGCAGACGAAAGGTCCAAGGCGAAAGTGAGAGACGTGTAAAAGGAGCAAAATTAAGCAAGAACAAAGTAGTAAATTCGATGCAACGCTGCAAAGGCGAATGGTAAAGCGAGAGTGGTATGCAGTTGGTTATTGAGAAAAGGTAAGGAATGCTTTTGTGAAGCAGAGGTGCAGGATACCATTGACGGGTTGAGGCAAGAGTCCGAGTCCTGGTACTGGTAGAATGGGGTGCCGTTGGATGTTGTGTAATTGACGTGACCATTACCAGGCGTGACAAGCGACAGGGGCTCCCAGCTAAGCACCCGACGCACCCATCTTTTGAGTGGTGGGCAAGGTTCAAGAATAGCATTAGAGCTGCAACGCCACCCTGCGCTGGCCGCAAGTGGAATACCCTTTTAGGCTCCTCTAGGGTACTTTTACGGGGCTCTAGGGGGTCGCGAGCCCCGGAACTTGAGGCCTGCCAAGCTTTTTTAGGCATGGCCCCCCGGCGAGCTGCAGGGGATGCCGCGAGGTTAAAAGCGAGCAAAACTCGCTCGAGGCCAATGGTTCATTGTCGCGTCCAGCACGTCCCAGGGCAACGGACATGCACAACAAAGCCAGATCCAGTCTAGCACGGTAGCTCGATCACACCAGAACCGACGTGGCCTGCGCGGATATTCTGGTACACGAGGTTGTTGTGGGAGGGGCGCGGATTGGGATTGCCGGTGATCACGTCCATTGCAATGGAATGGCGATGACGCAGATGTACCCAGGCTCCGTAGAAATGGAGTCGAGGTCAATTATAGTAATTAAATCAAATGGGATGAGACCATTGGGATTTGGCATTAAGCGATATTTGATGGGCCATCCCAAGTGTTCGAGAAGGATGAGCAGAGAATTCAGGAGAGTGGATGTGATCGGTGGCCATCCAGGGCAGGCTAGGGCAGGCCAGGGAAGGCCAGGGCAGCTAGTTTCACTCAAGCCTCCCCAGGGCTCGCCCTTGAGACATGCGGGTCACGTGGTCTCGCGTGATTGCTCACGATTCACACCCAACCTGCTGGATGCTGCATGGCCTCTGCTGCATGTCTCATCGGCCACCGACCTCGACTTTGATCAGCCTGTATCCTGTCAAGGTGTCAGCCAGCCTCTCATTCCACTCAGACCTCAGACCTC